>Ga0180009_10000235_pt1 | contig 82853 bp, 66 predicted proteins | sample OS_PC_MetaG_FD_123537 | JGI IMG/M metagenome (GOLD analysis project Ga0180009, IMG submission 123537) | Groundwater microbial communities from the Aspo Hard Rock Laboratory (HRL) deep subsurface site, Sweden - OS_PC_MetaG | ecosystem: Environmental > Aquatic > Deep subsurface > Groundwater... | reverse complement strand
TGCCCTAAACATTTCGGCTGACTTCGGCCAAAGTCAAAACGTTTAGGACGGGGTTGCAAACCCCGTCCTGCTAGGGATATGCTGGTTTTTGGGCTTTAGCTGAAGAAACTTGCTAATCAGGAAGCCGGTTGAATTGAAAGTTAATTCGACAACGGCCAAATTAACGGAATCAGTCCTATCGAGGTAATCGCAACTATGATATTCATCGGCACCCCGACTTTCAAAAAGTCCTTGAAATAATAACCGCCAGGCCCGTAAACCATCAAGTTGGTCTGATAACCGATCGGCGTTGCAAAACTGGCCGATGCCGCCACCATCGTGGCAAACACGAAAGGCTCCGGATTGAGCCCGAGACTTCCGGTAATCGCTAAAACGATCGGCAGCATCAGTAATGCCGCGGCGTTATTGGTTATCACCTCGGTCATTATCGAAACGATAATATAAGTCAAACCTAACAATAACCAGGCGTTACCATCGGCAATGGACAAGACATGACGAGCAATGAAATCGGCGGCGCCGCTGATTTGTAACGCATTACCCAACGCAAAACTCGCCGCGATTGTGACGATTACGGTTAAATCCAGGCTTCTTCGCGCTTCGTTGATGCTGCAACAACCGGTCGCGACCATTGCTCCGGCACCGATCAAAGCGGCATTCAACATACTGGTTAAGCCGCTAGTTGCCAGAATAATAACGCCTAGCAATAAGGCCCAGGATAAATTAGCTCGACTGTGATTAGGCCGTGTTTCCGCCAAATCGTTGATCATTAAAAAATCGCGCTGCACGCGTTGACGCGTGACAAAAGCCGGCCGCGCTTCCAGTAACAGTACATCGCCGGCCTGCAACTCGATAGACCCTAGATTACCTTGAATGGGCTCGCCGTTCCGCGCTACGGCCAACACGACGGCGCCGTATCTATCTCTAAACTGGGAATCCCGAATCGTTGTGCCGATGCTATCGCAATGCGGCGAAACCACCGCTTCAACCAAACACCGCTCCGGCGCATCTTTTTCGATGACCGGATGTTGATTATCGGAAGGCACCAGGCCATTTGTTCTTAAAATATCGAAAATAGCACTGGTTTCCCCGACGAATACCAACCGGTCGCCGCCTTGCAATTTTTCTTCCGAAGATACGGCCGTCACGATACTGCCGTTGCGTTCGACTTCGGCTAAATAGATTTTGTGGAGGTTTCTTAAGCCGGCCTCGGCAATGGTCACACCTTCTAAAGGCCCGTTGATCGCCACGGCCACTTCGAAAGTAAACTTTTTCCTATCCGCGAATTGTTCGGAAGCGCTTTGCCGCTGCGGCAATAATAGCGGCAATACGAAAACGATAAACAGAATGCCGACAAAAGCAACCGGCAGCCCGATCATAGTGATATCGAACAATCCGAAACCGCTTTTACCGGTCAATACTTGGTATTGACCATTGATAACCAGATTGGTACTGGTCCCGATTAGCGTTAGCGTGCCGCCTAATATGGCAGCGTAGCTCAATGGAATCATGAGCTTAGACGGACTGACTCCGATACGTTTGGACCAGCGCGTTACCGCTGGAATCATTGTAGCGACGACCGGTGTGTTGTTTAGAAAGGCACTGAGCGGAATGATAGGCAACACTAAGCGAAATAAGGCGCTACGAAGGCTTTTAGGATTACCTAACATGAGATTGACAATCAATTCGACACCGCCGGATGCTCTTATGCCGGCAGCAATGATAAACATGGCGGCAACGGTGATCAATCCTTCATTACTGAATCCTGACAACGCTTGTTTGGCATCGAGAACCCCGCAAACGCTCAGTACGGTCAGCGCGGCCATCAATACGATATCGGGGGTTAGGCGGGAAAAAACCAGGGTAATCAAGACCCCAAGCGTCAAAAAGATAGTAAGCCAACCTTGCCAGTCCATTGTTTCCTCTAAAAATGATTGAAGGCGATTGATTCGCCTGGGACAGGAGACTTATTATAGAACAAATATCTAATGTACAGCACTTCCCTGTGCTTGTGCTCAATGTTGTGCGAATCAACCTTTACCGGGCAACATGCCTACGCTGCCGGGTTTAATACGTTTGCATTGCACAACGACATCTTCCAAATGACAGGTTACGCCGGTTTTGGATGTATCAGGACAAGCTTCGCAAACTGCTTTCCCGGTATCTTTGACTTTATCGACGTGCCAACCGTAGCCTTGAGTTTGACAAAACTTCTTACTGAACCGCTTGATATTATAATCTCTCGAAGCGTTCGCGATTGCATCTTCTTCGACCATGCATTTCGGTGAAGCCAATGTATTGGCCATCAGATCTCGATAAATATATTCCGTGGCCATCGATCCTCCTGCGTAGAAGGACAATGTCATCAATAAGCCTATCAACTTTAGTTTCATAACTTTATTCTCTGCTTTTTCTTAAGATAATGGGGCAAATAAACGTTTATTCGTCTTGAATGTTTAATCTATCGTTGATGCTTAATTCAAGACACGAATATTCATCAACGCCTCTTCTTCCTTGAGTTGCTCTTTGATTGGTGCAAATTTTTCGTCCTCGTTCATTTTGACCAATAGCAGAGTTATAACTAAAGCTGATGTCAGGCAACCGACATAAAGCCAAAATCTATCTTTTTTAGGTTCTTCAATCGTCATGGTTCTTTACCTCTCTTATAATTGTGTTAACCCAGGCTGATTTTTAAAAGCCGGGTAAAGTGGGTATGATTCTTAACCCATATAACTCAACATCTTAGACACTACATTTGCTAAGTCTGGGGTAAGTTGTCGAACGATGCATCTCGTCGGAATCCATCTATTATGCAGATCCCATAGACTTCAAAAAGCCTAAAAATCAAGCCATCATCCTTAAAAGAGCTGTTGACATGTTTTGTAGACCGTTCGTGCTGAGCTAAGTCGAAGCATGAAGGGTTTACAACACTTTCACCGGCTTGGTGAGGCCTCAAACTAGTCTTTTTAAGATCATGCGCTCCATGAATGCTCGAATCTTTGATCCAACATCATTTTTTAACTTGCATGGGTTAACTTAGCCAGGCCCTTGTCAACCCATGCAAGCCGCCGGATCTTGTTATCATCGTCGACATACAATCGCTACTAAAACGGCAAGTCATTATCGACCCCTTCCATTTAGTAGTGATTCGAAACTATAAGAATGATAGAGAAAAAAGTCAATTAATTATCGATTCGATACCAATTAACTTTCCGAATGCCCCGCGAAAGTCGAAGCGGATATAGGATGAAAGGCCTGTTATTGGCGCTTATTCTTTGGCATTGAATGCCGAAAATCTTTGCATCGGATGAGGTGAGAAAAAATTGTAGGCATCCCCTTTAAAAAAGCTATGTTCGCGTTAATAGTTGAAGTGAATACTACACCAATCTCGAAGTAATTATTCACACCCCTATCGTTCCAACGCTCCAGCGTGGGAACGATAATTGCCGGGGGACTGAATAGATACACTATTACCGCATACATAGCCTTAAAAAAGCTATGTTCGTGTTAGAAGTTGAAACGGTTATCTTTCCTACTAAATAAACCATTTAGTAAATAGTAAATGATTGTTTTCCAATACACTGAGCGTGGAGGAGGGTAAGCTGTGCGTACCACAGCAGTTCCATCCGTAGTTTAACGCGCCCTCATGTGCTGCCTTGTGCCGACATTAGGTACGCGCAGCGTACCCTACAATTCATTTCCTGATTAGCAGGTTCTTCAGCTAAATTCCAAAGATCAGCATATCCCTAGCAGGGCGGGGTTCGCAAGCCATGAGCTTCAAGCTAAAAACGGCCAACCCACATCACGCTCTTTCCCAAGCTCCAGCTTGGGAAAGACACCCCGGAAGCTCCCTTCGTCATGCTCAGGGCAAGAGCTTCCTGAGACCGACACAATCTCCGCACATTCACAATCAACCCCAACTCGCTCGATCAATCTTTCTTGAATGTCGGGAAGCTAGAGCTTCCTGAACAGGTTACCCAAGCTGGAGCTTGGGTAACAGCATATTTTAGTTTTTGCGACTACGACCGGCCCCTGCTCGGACACTTGGCTTCGGCAAGCTGAAGCATCTTGCTAATCAGGATTCATTTTGGATTTAAAAGTGCTTCCGATAGTAGCGGGTGTTTTCAACTATTACCGCATACATAGCTTTAAAAAAGGGAATTAGGTAGGAATGAACAGAGGCGCCAAATTAAGCGTCATTCCGCCAGGGATTCACTCCTGGTAATTGCAAATCCGTTCCATACGGATTTGTGGCGGAATTCAGTGCCGCGAAGGCAAGATCGAGTATACCTTGAGTACCCGAGAATGTCGGCACAGAAAATTTTGTCGAAAAATGATTTTTTGCCAAATCCTCAAGGAACGGTATGTTCCTGGCAGATTTTTTCGCTATCGGATTTTGTGAGCGGTTCTCCAGTCAAACCGCAAAAGAAACCTTCGGGCTTGGTCGTAAAATATTTGCATGTTCCGCAAAGCCCGAAAGAATGTGACTGGTGCGCTTTTTGCAATGCGGTCAAAGCTTCGATGAAAGGCGCATCACCGACCTCCGGACAATTTTTTTCAAGGAATTCCGCAGCCTTATTAAATAAGTCCTTCGGATAAGCTTGACGCAACACCTCCCATCCCTCTGCAACCAATTGCAAATGGACCATGCGCTTGTCGGCAAGATCGGGGACTTTCCGAATAAATCCTTTTCTTTCCAATAACAGTAAAGTCTGTGAAACGGTTCCTTTGGTCATGCCCAAATAATGGGTCAATGCCGCAGGCGTATCACTATATTTATTGCATCGAGACAAATAATCCAAAACTTGAAAATGAACGATCTGAATACCCAGTTCTGTGCATCTTTTGCGTTCTTCGGACCTGATCAAGGCCGCCATGCGCTCAATGACTTTGTATATATCGGCTGTTTCCATGGCAATCGGCTAATTAAGTATTAACTCTCTGTTGACAACTGCAGAGATATTATCATACATTAACACTTGTTTCGATTCGAAACAAATAATGACTTTCTGTCATGCTTTTTTTACATCCAGGAAGGACATTGCTATCCCTCGTATTAGAACTTTAATACCGGCGGATTTTCCGCCGGCTTTTTTAGAGGACTTAATCATTATGCCCATATCCCACGTATACGATACCTATGCAAAGACCGCCAAAGGAAAGATAATGCACTTTGACGTAGTTCTTGATGAAAAAGACCAGGATAAAGCCATGACTTACGCAAAAGAATGGCTTACCGATATTGGCGAACCCAATGCCATTGTCAACCAAACCAATTGCATGTTTTGCCATAGCACCGAAGCACCGCCGGAATTGAGGAAACAAATCGACAAGCAAGGCTACGCAATTTACAAATTGGAAGGATGCCCGGTTTAACTTGAGGACAGCAATCACGACGACTGCTTCTCGAACTCAAGGATATGCAAGGATTATAGCATCAACTGTTTTTAGTAAATAACAACGATATTCCGCTATGAAGGGTATTTACCACTTTACAGAAAGATGAGGATTAGGGGTATTTTGTAGATATTTGAAGACTTGAGAATAACTGATTACATATAAGCTACGGCATTTTGGGGTTCGAATAGGCTTAACCTTATACAAAATGATGATACATATTGTGTTCGGAAATTTGATATGACTATTCCAGCGTAGTCGCTATTTTTGCGAAAGATTTATCCGGACATCCTGCTTGTAAAATCAGCAAAAATTACGCGACTCGCTGCTATTGCCTTCGGCCCCCCGATTCCTCCCAGCGTTCGCACCACTACACCACATCCTCGTAAACTCGATACGGATCCGTAGCACTCTCGCAGATGGCTTGACGCCGGCTCGTAATGCCTTGTATTTATTTTGCCTCCGTCTGCGCTATTCGCACAGATTTCAGCAAAACACTCGGTGCTCCGGCTATCGGTGACTAAAAATGTTCATTTCGCTAGCCCCGTTTCCAAGATTTTCGGCGTAAGACAGTTTAATAGCTCTTTCATGAGATCTTAATTCGCATTTATGGAGCCAAATAATTTTCGAACGGTAATAGCGGCGACATGTTGCCTTCTGCCCCTACCGCTTCGATCAGTAAAAATTCATCTTGCGCTAAATTGGGCGACAACGAGTGCCCGTCGTTGACTGCGAGATTATCGCCGACATGACCGTGCGGAATTTTTATCTCGGGATGATCGAACGGAGCTTTTTCATACTTAACCCGGTCATCCGTCAATGTTTTTAAGAAAGCAACGAGATCAGCACGATTTTGCTCGGAAAACTGGAGATTCGCGAGTGGAAATACTTTGTCGATTTGTTTGGCGTGATGATGAAAGTTACCTCCACGCGTATAAAATTCGATCACTTCTTCCAAAGTTGCCATGCTGCCGTTATGCATATATGGGCCCGTCAATTCAACATTATGAAGGCCAGGAATTTTAAATGCTCCCTTTACAGCGGCAACCATTTTTACAGTATCCGTTTTACTTAATTCGGCTTGAGCTGCTTCTGGAGATGGTAAATAAGCATGTGTCAACGGAAGAAAACAATCCTCAGTCGATTGCGGTACTACACCATCGAGCGGTGTAAAAAGACTGGTTAGATAAGGGGGAATAGAGTTCATCGCAAGCGGCAATTGAAAATCACATGCGCGGCTTAATTTAACTACATTATCAACGACTGCTTCTTCGTTTCCGGCCAAATGCTGCATATACTGCAAACTGAACGATAATGGGTGTCCGAATATATCAACACCGCCGACACCGACATCACTATTTTCTTCGGCAACGCCCGTTGAAGCAAATCCACTATCGAAAAATGCTGCAGAAGTGGTAATCAGAATACGATTAACAACATTTTTTGATGCGCTCATATGAAACGCAACGTCTCCGAACACTTCAGGATGCGCTTTATTCAACTCAGCATTCGAATTTATTGCCGCCGCGGTAAAGTTTGGACCTATATGACAGAGATTGCATTCGCTTTCTCTAAACAAATCCAAGCCTCTTCGCTCGGAGGCGGTCAAATCAATAGGTTGTTGACTGCTATCTCTAGCACTTAGATCAAAAGGCGATTCATCCGAAATCAACGTGGATTGATAAAGCTGCAGGGCCAATCCAAAAAACATTGCGAAATTCGCTTCCATCTGATCATAAGGCAATTCACCAGAAGGACCGCCAAATTTGCCTCGCCGAGTATATGACCAATATTTATTGTTAAAAGACTGTTTAATTAAATTCGAATACGTTGTATTCAGCCCATTTTTTAAATTACCGGGTTTACTAAAACTCAGACCACCCAAAACACTGTCGTTCCAATGGACTTTTTGATTTTCTAAAGGCCGACGCGCTAACAATTTCCTTCCGACATCCATCATCGTTCGGCTTCTACAGACCATTTCCGTATCGCTAAGGGGAGGAACCACTGCCAGTGATGCCAACGAAGAATTGATTAAATGCAACCTTTGTTTGGCAACATTGCGAGTATTGATTTTTACCCAAACACCTGCATCAGGATCACGATCCCCCCATGAACTACTTCCATTGAAAACATTATTTGCGCGTCCATCCCAAAAATTTCGATGATTGAAAACCGAATTAATCACAGTTGGCGTATTGCGGGGTTCGACTCTACGGGTATTGGTTCCATTGACATGAAAAACCGGGTCCGCATCGCGGTCACATGCATCATTTGCATTACCTGTTCGACTGGTATTGATAAATTCGCCACTAAAAGTCCCTGATGACGAAACCACATCGTCAGAATTAAATGATACCGGTGATGCATGACTCAAAGGATTGAATCGGCGATGAAAAGGGAAATCGCGGCGACTAAGAGTATAATTGGGCCCCATTTCATCATTGGATGATGACAGATCGAATGCTTGTTCTTCTAATGATTTGGACTTAGCTCCCGGATTTAACTGATTTTTGACTCGACGATCGGCGCCGGCGTGAAAATGGCATGAACCGCAAGCCATTCCATCACTTCCGACATTCGTATCCCAAAACAATGCTTTTCCAAGCGCGATGGCTGCATTTTTGTTAACTACAATTGGCTCGGCACCATCTAGCAAGCCCGGTACTTCAGGCACTTGCAAATGCTTGAGACTAATCGGCATGGGACCTACGCCTGTCGCGGAGACAGAATGGCTTATCAATAAAGCAACCAACCCCAAAACATAAAAATAAACATGACGAAAATTTGTCATCTATCAACTCCGAAGGTTCATTTATTTAGAATCCTTCATTATTTTAATTTTAAAAAATTTAATCTTGAGCAGTCATGCCATTAAAACTGGCAGTACTAAATAAAAGGTAGATTTCTTTTGCAACCTTATATTCAATCCAAGCATAGCCAGGCACAGACATAGCCAAAGTACATGCGCTTCCGTGCGCTTCGATATCTCCTTGAAACTGCCCTTTATCAGCAATTCCCAATTGGGGATCAAAAAGGGTGTGGGGGGGTGCTTGGCGAGGATGTCGGCAGCAGGGCAGATTTTTGCTCCTGCAAAATCTGCATTCACGCCATCCCTGGCGTTCGAGCTGCCGTCAAGCCCCCATGGATGGGTTTACCCAGCACCTAAATTCCATGAGCCATTAGCTATGATTAACTATCTGGGATAATTCATCCAGCACCTAAATAAGCCATGATTTTGAATCATTGCCAAAGACCTATGGAATTTAGGCGCTGGATTTAGGTGCTGGGTTTAAGGCGTTCCTCGACAGGCATACCCCACACTATAAGAGCGGCGAAAATGCTTAAACTGGGAATTGCTGGCCCTTTATGCTTGAGCTTTTCTTCGCGCAGAACCCATTAAACCGACCAATGCAGTGCCGAACAACCAAACAGCTGCTGGTACCGGAACGCTAGATACGGCCATAGTCATCGGCGAACCACCCAATGACCCATCAGCCCCCCCTACATAAACCGCATACCAACCCGCCGCCAGATCGTTTAGCATCAAACTGGCAGATTCGCCCGGTACAATAGAACCACTCACCAAACCATTGCCGTCATAAGCGCCAATTTGTAACTCCGCGCCCCAGGCTGTTGTTCCGGAAGCTGGGCCTGAATTCGCGTAGCCCATCGTTTCCAATGCTCCGTTAGCACTGTTGCCGACTGTCTTGTTGTCAACACCATAAGCGGGAGTCGTAATACTGTCATCGGTCATCCAATAGGTTCCGTAAGTTCCAATCGCTCCGACTTGGTTGAAAGAGTGTGGAACACCTTGTGGGCCGCTAGCGATACCAGGTACTTCACCGGTACCGCCAGTTCCGCCGTCGAACTCGCCGTCAGTCCGCCACACTGTAAAGCCCGGTGACATATCACCGGCATTGACTGCTGCAACGGTAACCGTAGTTGTCGCGGACTCTGTCAAATAAAATGTAAACCATTTGTTACCCGCATGGGCCCAAGCAGCATTCCCCAATGAGGCGTTGCTCGCGTAACCATTTACGCTAGTTGTAAAGGCGTTGGTTGCAATAGAGCCGCCTGCACTTGAAATCACATTGCCGTCTACCCAGAACGAATTGCCTTGGCCAGATCCATTGGGATTGACAGCACCGGCTGCCATCGCGGCGCCGCTAGTCAATGCCAAAGTCGCTACGGCCAATGTAGACTTGAACACAGATTGTACAGATATATTCATTATTTAATTCCCCAAACCACATCACGTTTTTTTTATCCGGGTGTGGTAGATTTAAGTTGTCGTTAAATTTTGGAATTGTCTGATGTTTTTAGGCCGTCCGCCGAAATAAACAACTCCAGTTTAGCGAGCTTGTATTGCGAGACTGCCGTATCGATAACCCCCATTATCGATATGCTTTCCTGCTCTCCCCAAAGCTCCTAGGAGGTAACCCGGCTATCTGAATCAGACCCGCGGCTTTCCGACCCCGCCTTGCGACGAGTGTGGCAACTTACCATAGCTACAAAAATGCAACTTTATATGTTAAGCAAAATACGAGCCACACTGAATATGAAGATAAATTTTCCTAGACTTAAGTCGAAACGAACTTTGATGCGTTTTTATTATTTAAAAGCTAGCCGAAACGCTTTAGGTTTACGGCTTGCAGTTGCGGCTTCGAAAATCAAAACCCCGATAACCATGCTAAAAACACGTGACTAGACACAAAAGTGCGTGATATCACACACCCTCCTATCGATGTTTCACTTTCCCGATCTTGCCTGCGGCACTGATATTTTTTAAAAATGAGGAGAGCGGCTAAATTACTCGGATAATGCGCTTAATAAACCTTTCATTACGCAAATGTGAAGTAATTGATGAAAAGAAGAAAAAGGGGGAAGAAAAAACTAACCTGCCCCAGGGTAAACGCATTAAAATAAATCCCATATCAATATGTTACGACTATTCAACCTAAGCTTGCAGACCATTTTATTTGTTAGTTTTTATTTTGTGGCACTAAAAACTGCTACTATGAAATTACTGAAAACACTATGCATTATAACCATTTGATTTTATATTCTGTTTTAATGCGTTTACCCTGTAGCCAGCCCCCCCCCTTTTTTTTTGTTCTTTTGTTTTATATTTGGAGACCTTTCGAGAATAACGCCAGAATTAGTCCCTAATCATCAATGCCGTTTAGATTTTGGCTGAAGCCTATCTTTAATCAAGTTGGTTTATGTGTGATATGACACATAGCATTGAGTCATATCACCTATTGACAACCCAGCCTACCCTATCGATCAACCAGTCTCTCGCTAAATTTAAGCAAGGGACTACTTAACCGGAATACCCTCCAAAACGACCTGCGTATAGATAATATAAATCAATAAGATAGAGCCGCACTATTATAATGACTCGTAAAAAAAATTAATCCTATTTAGAGCAGCTTAAATGGTAAAGATGGCATTTATTTTGCTTTTTAACTAACGGTAGTTAAATTTCGGCAGAGGATACAATCTCGAGCGACTTAAGGTAAGCCTCACATTTATTGAATGTCCCTTAAATATTTATGCATCTTGGTATAAGCCTTTAGACAAATCGTTACCTCGATAGTCAAATGAAAGACCTCAAAAAGATGCGTATTTACCCAGAACCACTTGGCAGCCCCTCCCTACAAGGGCCGGAAACAATACAACCAACCTCACTAAAACATACCTTTGCGCATTATGTTTCGACAGCGGCCTATGAAAACGTTACCGAAATTTAAAATGCAAAAATATTAAACTAAACAAGGAGTTCAATCGATGAAAAAAAAACCATTAGCTAAAGCAGTTGCTATGGCCGTTACCAGCGCCGCAATGACTGTTGGCGCCATGCCGAATGCCTCTGCTCATGTTATGTACAATACTTACATCGCTTCATCCGGTACCGATGGATGGACCCGAGTAGACGGTTCCGGAAATTCCGGCGCACAGGTCCCTTGGGTCGGCACAACGGGCGGCGAAAGCCCATTCGGCTATGTCGGTAAACAGGCGATGAACTGGGCGGTAGCCATTCACTCAGCCAATGAAAGCCATGAGGTTTCACAGGCACATGCCCTTTCGGTTTACGGCGCTAACGTTGATATAGATACCGCTGACGGCGCCTGGGGCTCCTGGCCCGTTAACGAGTCTAACCCGGGGTTTACGCAAGGTTGGGCGCATCACACGGATTACGGATTATTGAAATCTCATGTAACCGCCGTGATCACTATTAGCCCTGAATCGTTAGGCCCTTTGATCAATAACTTCGGAATAAGCGTATTTAAAGGAATGGATGATGGAACGGCCGGCTATAGCCGTCATGCAGCATGGAATATCGGCTATATATCCGGCGCCTATGAAGACCCTGCCAAAGAGAACAACCCTCACGGAACGAACAACGTTATTTATGAAACACATTCCGATTCCGGAGATATCACCTTTACCGCATTAGCTGGGCAAATTTATTCGATCTATTTAGGCGGTAATGTGGTCAATGGACAAAATTTCGGTCCTGTAGAAAATTATCAGTTAACCATTAGCGCATCACCGGTGCCAATTCCCGCAGCAGCCTGGTTACTGGGCAGTGGTTTAATCGGTTTGGTCTCTTTCAGCCGAAAAAGAAACCGTACAAATCCGGAATCCGCCTGTCATTAATCGCTTCTCAAGCAGGTTGAGCTAATAACGCGATTCCTCCAGGGATTGGCGAAATCCAGCTGCCATGGACGGCAAGCTTGTCTGGCTTCCAGTTTCTCACACCCCCGCAGGAAAACTCGCCTTATGGCGAGCCAAGATCGGTATGCATTCCCACGCAGGAGCGTGGGAACGAGGAAACAGGTCATTCCTCCAGGGATTGTCGGAATCCAGCTGCCATGGACGGCCGACTTGTCTGGCTTCCAGTTTCTCACACCCCCGCTCAAAACCACTCCTTAAGGCGATCCAAGATCGGTATGCATTCCCACGCGGGAGCGTGGGAACGAGGAAACACTCGCGGATCACCTAGTGCTAGGCGATCCGCGTAGGGTACGCTGTGCGTACCATGGTAACCCCGCAATTTTCATGTGCCAACCGAGCCGCCAGGGCCACGGCTTTGGTAGTACGCGCAGCGTACCTACAATCTATGTATAACGATGAGCGCAGGAGCGTGGGAATGAGGAAAAGCGATAGAAACTAACAATCGGCTTGTTTTCTAAGGCCGTTAGCAACTAACCCGAACAATGCAGAACCGAACAACCAAATAGCGGCCGGTAACGGAACGGCAGATGCTGTTCCGAATTGATTAACATCCGCCAAAATCAACTGGTCTTCAAATGCTCCAAGCGTAAATAAAAACTTATGCGACCCCGTCAATTGATCGGTCCCTGTTTCAAACATGGAAAGATCCTCAGAAAAATACTCATTAGTCAATTCTTCCCCATAATCAAGGAACATTTCAGCAAATACATCTTCGCCAACCGTCTTAACCGAGAGGTCGTAAGCAAAATCGACATCGATAGCGAAACTATCATTCGAAGCATTGATAAACTCCAAGTCGAAGAAAACCAAATAATTTGAGGTTACATCACCATTACCGACGGAACCGCTCAATGAAAAGGTTTTAGAAAACACATTACCGTCGACCGGGCCATAGTACCAATCGGAATGACTAATTGAGCTTGTTCCATTGCCCGTATATTCCGTGTAAGTTTGGGAATCTTCCAATTCAAACGATCCGTTGACCGTCAAACCGGCAAGATCGCCCGGATTGTCGAGATTGACAATACTATTGATAGTATAGGTAAGCGTAGCGCTACTCTCAAAACTGCTAACCGCATGAGCGGTTGACGCATTTGCCATAAGAAAGAAAGAAGCAAATGATAAGATTGATAAACTTTTAATCGATTTCATTTCTAAACATCCAAAACTCGATGAGCATAAAACTCAATACATAAAATTCATTAGCAGCGGCACTGCCCTAACCGAAGAGCAATACCGCCCTACCCACATTAATCGTCGAGCAACGCTTCAAACGGAAGGAGCGGCTCAATTGAACCGTTGGCACCGACCGCCGGAATTACCAGAAACTCATCCTTGGCCCATTCAGCATGTAATGGATGCCCAGCCGTAACAAAATCCCTATCCCCGACATGACCATTTGGAATCATGATCTCGGGATGATCAAACGGAGCCTGTTCGTATCGCACTCTTTCGTCGGTAAATGTTTTCAATAACGCAATCAGATCTTCTCGGGCCTGGACATTGTTAGCCAAGGGAAGCGCAACTTGCAAACCGTGCAATTGAGGGTTGTCGAAGTTACCGCCCCTAGCATAAAACTCCACAACCTCTTTCAACGTTGCCATACTACCGTTGTGCATGTAAGGTCCGGTTAACTCAATATTTCGCAGAGTCGGCACCTTAAACGCAGCCTTAGTTGCCAGACCCAATTTAGGTCCGTTTTTATGAGCCTGAGCCGCTTGAACCGTAGGAATATAATTCCTTGTTTCTATTAAACAACCTTCAGTTCCGTTCGGATCCGGAATCAAACCGTCCAGCGTAGTAAACATATCTCCAAAGTTAATTGGGATATTCAATGACAACGGAGCAATAAAGTCACAAGCTCTATTGGTTGTTACTCCCTCATCCAAAACTTTATCCGTTTCACCGGCCAAATACTCTACATATTGAGCGGCAAGCGATAGCGGGTTACCAAAATCATCCAAACCGCCTAAGCCAGGGTCGCCATCCGGGTCCGCAACACCGGTATTAAAGTAACCGAAGTCCATCAGCTTAGGGCTACTTAGACCCCCTTGGGTCGTATCGCGGGTAACCGTGTTGCCGTATTTATTAATGCCGGCCGAGGCGGCGCCACTGAAAGGACCCATGCCGTTAGGCCCAAGTTTATCGATAATCATTGCATTGGTTACTACCGCCGCTGTCGACAATGTCGGTCCTGCATGACAAAGATTGCAATGCGCCAACTCCATTACTGCAATACCTCGTTTAGCGGATTCACCAATACACTCGGCCAACGGCTCGAAAGTTGCCGGATCACGCGGACAGGTATCGATGGGCGCCTGATCGGAAATCAAAGTCGCTTGATAGAGCTGTAATGCAATGCCGAAAAACATTGAAAAATTGGCTTCGGCCTGATCGTAAGCCTGCTGACCGGGCCGACCGCCAAATGGGCCGGTGCGCGAAAAAGACCAATATTTTTGGTTAAACGACTTTTTAACCATATCCTTATAGGTAGTATTGAGGCCGGGCTGCAGACTCTCCGGAGAACTCAACGTCAAATTAAGCGGCGCAAAGACGCTATCTTCATGATGAACCTTTTGGTACTGCAAAGGCTTTCTTGACAACAATTTTCTGCCGATATCCGGCCATGTTCTATTACGGCAACTCATCTCTACTGAATTCAAAGGCGGCGCTAACGCCTGCGAAGCCAATGATGAGTTTTCAAGGCTTAACCGCTGTTTTTTTACTTTTCTTGCACTAACCTTCACCCAAACACCGGCATCGGGGTCTCGATTTCCCCAAGGACTGCTACCATTGAAGATATTATTGGCACGACCGTCCCAGAAGTTCCTATGATTAAAAACCGCATTGATGACGGTAGGCGCATTTCTCGGCACGACGCGTCGGGTGCCGACATTGTTGACATGAAACACCGGATCGGCTTCTCGACTACATTCGTCGTTTATACCCCTCAACCTGGAAACGCCGGTAAACTCTCCGCTAAACGTACCGGACGATCCAACGACATCGTCATTGCTAAAAGCCACACCACTATTGCGATCGAAAGGGTTGTTAAACCGATGAAAGGGAAAATCATCCCGGTTCAATGTGTGATTAGCCCCGCCCAAACCGGATGCAGTAACATTAAAAATTTGCCCTGTCGGTTTACTGCTATTTTCGCCGGGGTTCAACTGATGCTTTACTCTGACATCCGCTCCGGCATGAAAATGACAAGAACCGCAAGCCATGCCGTCACTGCCGACATTGACGTCCCAAAACAACGCCTTACCCAAAGCAATTGCCATGTCTTTATCAACGACTATAGGGTCGGGACCGTCCACCAAACCAGGAACCGGAGGCACTTCCGCATCGGTCAACGGAGACGGGACCGGACCATGGGCAAAGGCTATTTGTGTCGCCACCAATAAATAACCCGATATCAGTTTATTCATAAATCTCATTTAAAATTCACCGTTTTTATTATCCGTCAAATCTAAAAAAACTCGGCCCCCCGAAAATTTTCGAGAGACTCGCTCAACATATTACCTGATTAGCCAGTTTCTTCAGCTAAAGCCCAAAGATCAGCTCATCCCTAGCAGGACGGGGTTCGCATGCTATGCGCGTCAAGCTAAAAACGGCCAACCCACATCAAGCTCGTTCCCACCGCTCCAGCGTGGGAATGCATAACGATCTTGCCTCGGCTGACAAGGTATGGGTTCCCACGGAGGACCGTGGGAACCAGAAAATCGTCGGGAAGCTAGAGCTTCCTGAACAGGTTACCCAAGCTGGACTTGGGTAACAGCATATTGTAGTTTTTGCGACTACGACTGGCCCCTGCGCGGACACTTGGCTTCGGCAAGCTGAAGCATCTTGCTAATCAGCACATATTATTTGCGCGCAATCTTTAGTGAACAACGATATGAAGTCAAACAATTGCACAAAAACTACAACCCTTAATCGAATAAGGTTATCAGCAAGAACCTAGCCATAACCACATTTATTTTATATCTCATAGGTTTACTAGAATAATTAGCTCGAGCTCCTTTCAAATCTCAGATAATAAATAAGCGAAATGCCCTTATTTTTAATAAATTGTGTGATATGACGCACATTGAAGCAAAAAACAACCTATTCCTGCCGCGAATCATAACGAAACGCCTTAATGCAAGGGTCTAGCACGTCAATGATCGAGCCAAACTCGGACTCATAGTTTTTCCACCGCGCCAGTGAAGATTGATAAAGGGGCCTGGAAACTTGATTAAAACTCGGACTAACGATTATTTTTTTCGACGCATTTTTATGAAATTCAATAGCGTTCTCCTCCCAGCTCAAGCCCAAAAAATCAAAGACCGGCCTAAATGTCGCCTCAAACCGCAATACCGCATCTTCATAGCGAAATTCGATCCATTCAAGCGTTAACGATTGCTTGATATACATCCACCAATCCATGACTGCCGCATAAAATTCTGCTGTCGACCGCCAATCAAGCAAATGAACAGTCGCCGGCGTAGGAGCCATCACTTGCATAAAGCAGCTCAAGCAAACATCGCGTGGATCGCGCGTCACAAATACTACTTTTGCATCGGGAAATACGCAGTTAATCAAACCAATATCGATCGTGTTCATTGTCGTTTTATCTAAAAACATTTTACTACCGATATCATCGCCAAATCGACCTTGCGCTCGTCTCCAATAAAACGCTCGCAATTCTTTTATTGCCGACAAATCCAGCGCTTTCAATTGTTCCGGCGTCGTACCCTGATATTCCGATATACGATTGAGTTCATTTCTCATCGCAACAATTAAATCAGGCTCGTCCGCCACTATAATATCGCCGTGCGTACCGATAACCTCTTGACTCAACGTGGTCCCCGAGCGCATAAAGCCCATCAAAAATACCGGTGCCGGCAACTCCTGTTTAAACTCCTCAACCGACCAGCGCCCTAAAAGCTCTCGATCAAAGCCCGCTTTGTTTGCTTCCAGCATGTTCGGAACCAAAAGCTTATTTTGCTTGTTTATTTCAGGCAGCCGTTTCGCAAAACCGGCCGCGACGTGCAAATGTTCAAAAACTTGGTCATATAGCCCCTCTTTATCGAGCAACGTGGCTAGCTCTTTATGGGCCCGGTATTTTTCTTCGGCACTAAACGACGCGCGTAAGACTTTTTCAAGACGTATCTTCGCCGAATCCACTCGACCCTCTGCCGCTTCTAGGGTCGCTAACAAGATATTCAACACCATATTCTCAGGCGCTAATTTTAGGGCTCGCTTTCCTGCAGTTAACGCATCACGCCCTTGATTGAGCCTTGAATAGGCTAATGAAAGCAACTGAAAACCCCTAACTTCATTAGGCTTAATTTGTACCGTGCTTTTGAGCAAATCAAGAGAGCCTTCGTAATCATTCCAAAACTGCAATTGCTCGGCTAGCATCACCAACTCCTTAGTATCTCTTTTCTTTTTAGCCTTTTTTTCTAAAAAACGACCTGCCAAACGCAGATAGGTCAAACCATCCTTGATTCGCCCATGCCAACATTGCGCCTGCCCTAAGCAAGCAAGCGACTGAGCATCTTTCGGATCCTCTTTAACAGCTAATTCAAACCATTTAATCGCCTCTTCAGTATTCCGCGCTTGGATTGCGGCTTGACCGCGACTTAAATAATCGTTCATAACATCTTCTATCCTTAATATGAAAGTTTGTAGATTTGGACTTTTTATCTATACCTTTCGCACTTCAAATTTCGGCAGTGCCTTATGAGGCGCCGGGGTGCTCGGCTAAGGCTTTGCCAGCATGGAGCTGGCATAGAGCCTTCATGGATGTATTCACGGCGTCCTTTGACGGGCGCCCCGGTGCCGAATTTTGATCCACGATGGGTATAATTTTTCGATATGCAAAAGCTCAGCAACGAAAATACCGCCCCTCCCTACGCCTCGAATTTTCATTTGCAGAGGCGATGGCCGAGCCTTCATGAATGTTACTTTGACTGCCGTTACAGTTTGGATTTAATGACAAAACCCGGAAACAAGCATTTTTCACACCATGAGCGCCTGATTTAAGGAGGCATTTATTACTATCCATCGCAAATAACGAGAGCAAAATAGCCTATGTTTGCTATAGGCATCCGAAAAAGGCGGATTTTTGGGGAATACAACGCTAAACTATCACCGCCTCTAAAATGACAAAGCATATTAATTAAACTATGTTATTTAACGACTCATGCAGCTTTTCCCTCACCATTGCTCATTTAGGATTCACGCTTTAATGCCAGCATGGATTAGCCGAAACAGCGACGCTATCTACATAAGCAATGATTTACGGATTTATGTGAAGTTTTGGCCTTAATTTTGCTGATTAAATTTAGTTAAACTTCATGCCTCGCTAATCTCATGACCGTAAGCCTGTCGAAATTACCATTCAATTTTTACCCAAAGCAAAATGAACAAGCTCTATAACCTCAGCAAAGGCTATGTTCGCGTTAATAGTTGAAATTAATACGACACCAATGTCGAAACTTGAAGACTGTTGGGTACACTTTGCGTACCACAGCAGTCCCACCCGTAGTTTAACATGCCCTCATGTATTGCCTTGTACTGACGCTAGGTACGCGCAGCATACCCTACAATTCACTTTGGATTTATAAGTGCTCCGGTAGTGGCGGATGTTTTCAACGATTACCGCATACATAGCCTTTTTAAACCAATCGCAGAAAGCCTATTGCAAAACATTTGTAACATTTACAATTAACAATAGCCTTACTTATCGCCGATCACACCATGATTTATTAGAACTCTATCTTTTATAGCTCTTGTCCTTAGCTATACTTTCAATCACTTCTTTACCTAATAATGCAACGGAAACTTTAAATGAAACTACGCAAACCTACTCGATTGTTACTGCTGATGAGCGTGCTGCTTCTTGCCGCGTGCGGAAGTGCCGAAGATCGCGAACAAAAGTATCTGGAAAAAGCGCAATCTTTTTTCGACCAAGATAACTTCGATAAAGCGCGAGTCGAATTGAAAAACGTGCTGCAAATCAACCCCAAAAATTCTGATGCCGCTTATCTCCTTGCCAAAGTCGAAGAAAAGGACCAAAACTGGCAAAAAGTATTCGGCCTCCTATCCTCGGTCGTCGAGTCGAATCCGGACCACTACGAAGCGCAACTGCTGCTTGGCAAACTATTTCTGGTTAGCGGCAATGCTGAACAAGCCGAGGAAAAAGCCGACCTAGTATTGGCGAAACAACCGGACCATGCCGACGCGCTCGCGTTAAAAGCGGCTATTTTTTTACGAAAAAACGATAACGCACAAGCCAATGAACTTTTGAACAAGGCACTGACCTTAGAACCCGGCCATCAAGAAGCAACGATGCTGATGGTTAAGATCTATGGCGACGAAAAAAAACTTCCTGAAGCGCTCGAAGCCATCGACAAGGCTTTAGCTCAGCATCCCAATGCAATAAGCCTATCCTTGATCAAGATAAACATTCTCAATGCCCAAGGTAATAAGGTCTTAGCCGAGCAGGAAATGGTTTCTCTGGTCGACCGTTTTCCGGATAAACAAGAACTCTACATAGGCTTAGCGAAGTTTTATACCGCCGATAAACGTCTTGACGAAGCGGAGCAAGTCTTGAACAAAATGATCGCCCAATTCCCAGACGAAGAATCGCCGAAATTGGCAATGGTGGATTTTTTGATCGCACAACGCGGTAAAGAGGTTGCTGAACAAAAGCTGCAAGACTTGATCCAACAATACCCGAAAAACTTTAGCTACCGTTTTGCGATGCTTAAGATTTACCAAGACCAGCCCGATAAAGTCAAAGACATCCTCAATAAAATTGTCGCCGACGATCCGATTGGAAAAGACGGGCTCGAAGCCAAAAACCGTTTGGCCGCTCTTGCCTTGAAAGAGAAAGATCTAACCACGGCCCGCAGTTTGGTGGATGAAGTCATCGAAGCCGACCAGCGCAATAATGCCGCGTTGTTGATGCGCGCCGGCTTGCTGCTGCAAGACAAGCAATTCGATGGGGCGACCGCCGATTTAAGAACCGTTTTGAGAGACGCCCCCGATTCGGAACGAGCCTTATTATTGCTAGCGAGCACGCATCTGCAAAACGGCAAGATCGATTTGGCCAAAGAGTCGCTCGAAAAAGTCCTTGCCGTCAATCCCAAAAACCTCTCTGCCGCCAAAGACTTGGCTAGGCTGATGGTGCGTAACAAACAGGAGGACGCAGCTATAGAATTATTGGGCAAAATGCGTACTCAATTCGATAAAGATACCGATTTAACCATCATGATGGCGGATCTATATGCCCAGCAGAAAAAATGGAACAAAGCCGAAGAAACCGCCCGGTTGTTGTTCGATAACGAAGAAAAACCGGAATTAGGCCACTTCAAACTCGGTCAGCTTTACATGGCGCAAGGCAAAACCCAAGAAGCGACCGAGGCATTTAAAAAGACGCTTGAAATCAAACCTTTTGCTATGGACGCAGTGAGCGGCTTGGTCTCAAGCTACTTAGCGCGCAAGGAAGTCAAACAGGCTGAAAAAGTGCTCGACGATGCCTTGGCAAAACAACCGGAAAACGGCGCATTCTTGGCGATGCGCGGACAATTGTATCTACAGGATAAGCAATTCGAAAAAGGCGAAAGCCTCCTTAAAAAAGTCGTAGAACTCTACCCGGAGTTCGAACAAGGCTATCTGGATTTGGCGTCGGCCTATTTGAGACAGCAACAGATCGATAAGGCCATCGAAGTCTACGAAAACGGACTTACGGCCCTCTCCGATAAAGGCGCTAAAGTCGCCAACCAACTGATAGAATTGTACGGAAATCAAAAAAATTGGGAGAAAGCCGAAGCCACCGCAAAAAAACTGCTTGAAATGACGGAAAACAAAGATTTGGCCTATTTCCGCCTCGGACAAATTTATATGGCGCAAGGGAAATCGCAAGAAGCGACCGACGCTTTGAAGAAAGCCCTGGAAATCAAACCATTGGCTGTAGACGTCGTTAGCGCTCTGGCTTCCAGCTATATGGCCAGACAAGAAGTCGCGGAAGCGGAAAAGCTGTTGGACGACGTACTGGCCAAGCAGCCTGAAAACGGAACCTTCCTCGCGCTTCGCGGCGAATTGCATCTACACAATAAGCAATTCGAACAAGGCGAAAAACTTTTCGAAAAAGTCGTCGAGCTCTATCCGAAATTCGAAAAGGGTTATCATGATCTCGCTTCGGCCTATATGAGATCAGAGCAGACCGACAAAGCAGTCAAAGTCTATCAAGACGGCCTTAAAGTTTTACCGGATAGCGTTCAGTTGCTGATGGGTAGCGCCGCGATCAACGAATTGTCGAAAAACCCAGACGCGGCGATCGAAGCTTATGAAAAAGTGCTGAAGATCAAACCGGACGTTACCCTGGCGACTAACAATCTGGCGGCCTTGCTGACACATAAAGGCGATGATGCCAGCCTAAAACGGGCCTTCGATCTAGCTCAAGCCTTGAAGGATTCCGATGTCCCCTCGTTCATGGATACCTATGGCTGGCTCAATTATCTAAAAGGCAACTACGACGAAGCTTTGAAACACCTGGAAAAAGCCGTCGCCAAGGAAGCCAGGATACCGGACTTGCATTATCACTTGGGTATGACTTATCTGAAAAAAGGCCGGAAAGCGGATGCCATAAAAGCGCTGGAAAAAGCGCTCGAAGGCGAAGCGGCTTTCGAAGGCAGGGAAGAAGCCAAAGCCGAGTTGGATAAGCTGAAAGCAAAATAGGGGGGGGTTGAGAGTTAGCAGTTAACGGTAAGCTGCTATCGGTCCCTGTATAAGCCGGCTCAATTCCCAAGGTGCTATTAACCTAAAAAGAAGCAGCTGAGAGACTCAAACTACCTTTCACCCTGGTTCCTTCGGCCATACTCAGGAGAGCCCTGGCGAAGGGTGAAGGCTAGTTTGAGGCTTCGCCAGGGCGGTGAAAGCGTTGTAGACCCTTCATGCTTCGACTTAGCTCAGCACGAACGGTCTACAACACATGCCAACGTAATTATTCACAGCCCCTATCGTTCCCACGCAGAGCGCTCATCGTTATACATAAATTGTAGGGTACGCTGTGCGTACCATGGTAACCCCGCAATGTTCATGTGCCAACCGAACCGCCAGGGCACGGTTTTGGTACGCGCAGCGTACCCTACGCGGATCGCCTAGCGCTAGGTGAGGGATAGCCGAGTGTGTTAAGTGACAATAAATGGTATTGAGGTCTCATTGGCTAAGTTTGCAAAAGGGTAATTTTTGACTTATGTATAACGATGAGCGCAGAGCGTGGGAACGATAATTTCCGGGGGACTGAATAAGTTACATGCTAACTGCTCTTTTCAGGATTAAAGCATGTAGCCCGGATGCAGCGTAGCGGAATACGGGCTACGCTGTTTAAACGCGCAGGAGGTAGCGATTCAACTGAGGGATCTTTGCTTAGCTTGATGCGTATAGTGGGAATCCCCGAGCCGGCGCTTAGGAACAAGACGATGGGTGACCTCGGTTTCCCGACTGGATTAAAAAAACCGCACCGCAGCAATCGTTAGACCCGCGCAGCTCACAATAAAACCGACTAGCCACAGAAAATGCCGATCGTGACGCTTAAGCATTTCATCAAAACGCTTATCGATTTGTTCAAAACGTTTGTCGACTTGTTCAAAACGCTTCTGAGTCATCTCAAAACCTTGCATCATCAACTCCCGTTGATGCTTAAGCTCCTCCTCTACCCGAATAATTCGTTCACGAAGCTCAAGCTCATAACGGACATTGGCATTAACCAGCTCCGGACGGGCGGCAATACTCTGATCAATGAGCCTTTGAATTTCTATTAAATCTTCTTGCGCAAGCGCCATCTCAATGGCTCCATGAAAACTTGAATAATCGCTATAGTAAGCTACAACAGATATCAAAAACAACATCATGCGTCATTTCCTGTATTACTGAATGGTGCCGAAACATGGAGTCAAAAGAAATTGTCAACAATAAGGCCTAACTTTGTTTTTTTCATCATTCACCGTTTACCCTAAAAAGATCATTTGAGTGTATCAAACTACCGTTCGCCCTGAGCGCTTCAGCTACGCACAGGAGAGCCTTGTCGAAGGGTGAAGGGTAGTTTGAGGCTTCACCAAGCCGGTGACAGTCTTTTAGGCCCTTCATGCTTCGACTTAGCTCAGCACGAACGGTCTACAACACATGCCAACTGCTCTTTCTTGGTTTGCTGCTTAGGAACGAGCATGAAATAACTTCGACAAATGCTGAAAGGGGGTTCGGTGGCTCGATTGACAGGCGTCGGCGGCAGGGATAGCCGCCGTCGAGCCTACATGGATGTATTCACGGCGTCCTGTCAAGCGAGTCGCCGAACCTCCACAGTGCCTAAAACTTGTAGAAGTAAATTTGTGCATATTCCTTACTGCTTACTTCTTTCCCCTTTCACCTTTCCCCTTTAAAATTAACCAACATCCAGCCTAATCCATACTCCCATGCCTCCAACCAGCAACGAAACCTTCATCGAACTCAACGGACTAACCAAAAACTACCGCGAATCGGGACAGCCCGTTACGATTTTCGATAACCTGCAGTTATCGGTAAAACACGGGGAATTGTTGGTCTTGCTGGGACGGAGCGGCTCGGGAAAATCGACTTTGTTGAACTTGCTCGGCGGTATCGACAGGCCCGATAGCGGCCGTATCGTTATCGACGGTATCGATCTGACCGCTCTCTCGGAACATCGGCGCACCTTGTTTCGCCGACATCATATCGGTTTCGTGTTTCAATCCTATCAATTGATACCGACGTTGACGGTGTTGGAAAATTTATTGTTGCCTTTGGAATTGATCCGGCGCATAACTAGAAAAGACCAAGACAAGGCAACCGATTTATTGAACTCTCTGGAATTGTCCGATCGGCTCGATACCTATCCCGACCGGCTTTCCGGCGGCGAGCAACAACGCGTCGCGATTGCTCGCGCACTGATTCACGATCCGGGATTGGTTCTGGCCGACGAACCGACCGGTAATCTGGATTTACAAACCGGTCAACAAGTCATGTCATTATTGGATAAACTGGTTCGGCAAAGCGGAAAAACGCTGATACTTGCCACGCATAGCCGTGAAGTCATGGGCATCGCCGACCGTATTTTGACCATCCGCGACCATGCATTGATCGAAACCGACGATTAACCCATGAATACGATACTCAACCGTGCCGGCCGTAATTTTCTCTTGCGACACCCTTGGCAACTAGCGCTCGCCTTGCTCGGCATCACGCTTGGCGTCGCGGTCGTGATCGCTATCGATTTAGCGCTCGATAGCGCACTACAGTCATTTAAACAAGCCGAACGAACGGTTTCGGGAAAAGCCACGCACCGCATTGCTGGCAGCGAAGGCGGGCTTGATGAAATGCTTTACCGCAAGCTGAGAGTCGAGCACGGAACCCGCAACCTGGCACCGGTACTGCAAACCTATCTTCCTATCCAACAAAATCCGGAAATTAAACTCCGTGTGATCGGTATCGACCCATTCGCCGAAAACGCCTTTCGTTCCGGCTGGCAAAACGGACAAGACAGTGCGCAAGCAGCGATTCGCTTAGTCGCCGAAGCGAATACCGCGATGCTCGGCCGGCACACCGCCGAAGCTTTGGAATTGGATATAGACGATGAGTTGATCGTCACGACCGGCACCGGCGACCATCGGTTGCGTATCGTCGACTTGATCTCCCCCGGTAGCGCTGCAGCAACGGAAGCGCTTCGCAATATCGTGATCGCCGATATCTCGACGGTTCAGGAAATCACCGGCTGGTTCGGCAAGCTCAGTTATATCGATGCCATTATTCCGGAAAACGACACTCGAAATGTTCAATCTCGACTCGCCGACCTTTTGCCGGGCGATGTTTCGTTAGTCTCGATCGAAACGCAATTCGAATCGATGCAGCAAATGACCGAAGCCTTTTCGATCAATCTCTCCGCGATGGGCCTTTTGTCGCTTTTGGTCGGTATGTTTTTGATCTATAACACCATGACGTTTTTGGTACTGCAAAGGCGCGGCTTAATCGGCAATTTACGCCTGATCGGCGTAACGCGGCGGCAAATCAGCCGAATGATTTTGACCGAAGCACTGATGCTGGCAGTCATCGGCACGGCGCTCGGCATCGGGCTCGGGCTGCTACTCGGCCAAATCATGCTGCACCCCGTTTCGGCTACAGTCGATACGCTTTATTTCAAAATCGACGCCATGGCGTTGTCGGTTTCGCCGCTGCAAATCGGCAAGGCCGTTTTGCTCGGCGTCGGCGCTACATTGCTGGCCGCGATTCCGCCGTTACGCGAAGCGAACCGTTTTTCGCCGAAGCACGCGTTAACCCGCTCGCAATTGGAATCCGGAACCCGGCGGTTGACCCGGTCGGTCTTGCTGTTAGGCTTGCTATTGATCGCGGTAGGATTCGCCGTCGGCTTTATGTCTGAAACCAGCATACAACTGGGACTCGCCAGCGTTTTTTTACTGTTGTTCGGCTTTGCATTGCTTACGCCGTCGGCAACTTTGGTCATCATGTCCGCGGTAGAAACGTTGAGCGGCCGGCACTTCGGCATTCTCGGCAAATTGCCGCCGCGCATGGTCGGCGCAGAAATCAGCCGTACCGGCGTCGCGATCGCGGCACTGATGATCGCGGTTGCCGCAACCATCGGCATGAACTTGATGATTGACAGTTTCCGCGTGACCGTCTCGCAATGGTTGAATACGACCTTGCAAGCCGATCTCTATGTTTCGATAGCAGGCGATAAACCGGCCCGCGACAAAGCCTTCAAAGATCGGCGATTGAAAGCGATTATCGCGGAACTTGCCGAAGTCGATCAAGTCAGCACCGTTTTGCATACGCTAATCGCCGCCGGCGGCATGCCGGTCAAGGTGTCGGCGTTCGAATTGACTGAGGCATCGAAAAACGGCTTCGTATTCAAACAAGCATTCGATACCGGTTTATGGCGGGCTTTCGAGGAACAACAAACTGTCATCGTGACCGAACCCTATGCTTATCACAACAAAGTTAAAGCCGGCGATACGATCGCGCTGCAGACGGCCAAAGGATTGCAAGACTTCAAGATACTCGGCGTTTATTACGATTACAGCGGCGACCGGGGACGATTAGCGATGAGCCGAACGCAATATCTTCGTTATTGGCCGGACTTGGGTTATACCGGAATCGGTGTTTACGGCCTAGCGGGAAGCGATTTGAATGTGCTGGAAAGCCGTCTGCGCGATAGTCTTCCTCAAGCCTTAGATCTCAAATCCAGCCGGGCGATTTTCGACGCTTCGATGCAAGTTTTCAACGAGACATTTTTGATTACCGAAACCTTGCGTTGGCTCGCGGCCGGCATTGCTTTCGTCGGCGTATTCGGCGCACTGATGGCGCTGCAATTCGAGCGCACCCGGCAACTCGGCATTCTGCGCGCAATCGGCATGACGCCCCGCCAATTGACCGGTTTGATTTACACGGAAACCGGTTTAATGGGATTAACGGCCGGTTTGATCGCCGTTCCGGTCGGCCTGTTTGTCGCTTACGTGCTGATCCATATCGTTTACTTGCGTTCATTCGGCTGGACAATGGCCTTTTATGTCGACCCTGCCGTGTTGGTTCAAGGTTTACTGCTGGCGGTATTCGCGGCGCTGTTAGCCGGTATATTGCCCGCCTATCGAATGGCTCGTACCCGTCCGGCCGAAGCATTGCGGGCCGAATAATGAAAAAAATCGTTCTCTTTTTCGTGCTTTGTCTTATCGCCATACTGACAGTGTGGCTGCATTTCAGTTCGGTCGGCGAAGACCAAGTCCTTGAGGAATCCTCGTTCAGCAGTCCGTTAACGGCCGATAGCGAAGGCTACGCGAAGGTACTAGAGCCCCGTCCGTTCCTGTTTCCGGAAGATCATGGCGCGCATGACGATTACCGTAGCGAATGGTGGTATTTTACCGGCAATCTGGAAGACCCGAATGGACGCCGCTTCGGTTATCAATTGACTTTCTTCCGCTTTGCACTGGCACCCGACAATATAGAGTCGGAATCGGCCTGGCGCGACCGACAATTGTACATGGCGCATTTTACGGTAACCGACGTTGAAGGACGACGATTTCACAGTGCCGAGCGTTTCAGCCGAACCGCCTTGGATTTGGCCGGCGCACGTAACGACCGTTTTCAGGTCTGGTTGCATGATTGGTCTGCCGAAGGAATAAACGGCGACATTTTTCCGATGCACCTAAAAGCCGAACATCGGGATATCGCGATCGACCTATTATTGAGCACGCAAAAACCGGTGGTCTTACAAGGTGACCGCGGTTTCAGCCGAAAAAGCGATAGGGCCGGCAACGCATCTTATTATTATTCCTATACCCGGCTTTCGACCAAGGGAAGCTTCAGGATCGACGGACAAAATTTTCCGGTGTCCGGCAATAGTTGGATGGACCGGGAATGGAGCACCAGCGCTTTATCGGAAGATCAAGCCGGCTGGGATTGGTTTTCGCTACAGCTATCGGACGATACCGAACTGATGGTTTACCAACTCCGGCTCAAGAACGGCGGAATCGATCCGCATAGCTCCGGCACTTTGATCCCGGCTCGATCAAACCCGGTCGCGCTACAGGTCGACGACGTGAAGATCGAAGTACTCGACGAATGGACCAGTCCGCATTCCAAGCGAACTTATCCGTCCCACTGGCGTTTGACGATTCCGAAACAGCAATTGCAACTCGAAGTCGAACCGCTGGTCAACGATCAGGAATTGAATTTGGCTTTCCGTTATTGGGAAGGCGCGGCAAGGTTAATGGGAACTCATCGCGGGCTGCCAGTTACAGGATTCGGCTATGTGGAGTTGACAGGGTATTGATTGGTGAGCGGTGAGCAGTTAACAGTGAGCGGATAAGAGCTTGGGAAACAGCAGTGGACCCAAAAACTGTGCGCGATGCGCACACTACGAGTCTTTCCTCTTTCACCTTTCACCCCGCTTACCGCTTACTGTCCCCCACTTACTGCTCACTACTAACCGCTTACTATTGTTCCAACTCAATCAAAACCCGGTCGCCTTGCGCTATTTCCAGCTGTGCGACGGTTCCCGCATTCACCTCCAGCATATATAACGCCTTAGCATGCGAATCGTAGACCCCGCAAACCGGGGTGATGCAAGGTTGGACATTCTGCAAAATCGATACGATTTTACCTTTCGCTGAAATAAACAAAATATCCAACGGCATTTTGGTGTTTTTCATCCAAACCCCGAGCACATCTTCTTTAGAATGAATAAACAGCATGCCGGTATTGTCGGCAAGCGCTTTGCGAAACATCAAGCCTCTGGACCGGGCGGTTTCGGTCATCGCCACTTCGAGGTCGATCGCATGTCGCGACTTTTCGAAAACCAAGCGACCACGGCCCAATCGTTCGGCCGGATAAAGTTCTTGAGCTTCGGCACTGATCAGCCAAAATAAACAAACCGCCAAACCAAGAAATATTTTTTTCATACGATTTCTCGCCATTGAATTTTCTCGATAGCGCGATCGATCACGACCGCGCAAAAAATGTCACGTTTCCAATCGTTGCAGGCAATCCGCCAGTCCGATGCCGGTGCGAATTCTTCGGGGACGCGCAACATCCGGCCAGGGTCGCTCGGGTCGACCACGCAACGGTTCAAACCCAAGGCGATGCCACGGCCGGTCGCTTTCACGAAGGCTTCTTTACGAGTCCAAAAACGGTAAAACGCGGAAATCCGCTCCTCCTCCGGCAAAGCTTCCCAGTACGATATTTCTTCAGCCGCAAAACATTTCATAACGATACCGGCCAAATTCGACCGGCTTCTTGCCGCCTCGAGATCGATACCCAAGCGGCACTGCCGGGCCACGGCCAACGCAAAATAATCGCCCGAATGCGACAGGTTGAATGCCCAGTCCGGATAATCGGGTAAATAGGGCTTACCGTTCGCCTCGGCCGCAAAAACGAGGGCTTCGGGTTTACATTTCAAGAGTTCGGACAACGCCAGACGTTTTTTTGCATGAATCTCGACATAGCGGTTTTGCATTTCGGCCGTGCGCCGCTGCATCGCATTAGACCGTTCGCTGTCGCTCAGCATGTCATAATAGTTTCGATTCAATACATTTATACTGTAAAGCTTGCCGTATTCTATTTCGATACAGCCGGGTTTCAGAGTCGCTTCAGTCATTGCGAATCACCGCCAAACCTTCGCCACGAGGGTCGCTCGCGGCACTGAAGCGGCCTTCCCGCTTATGCCATTGCAGCGCTTGCATATCGCCGTACCGGTAGGATGTTTCGCGTAGCCGATGGCCCAATTTTTCAAGACCTTGCAATTCTTCAGAGGACAAGCCGCCGGGTTCGTATTGCACGGCATCGGGAATATATTGATGATGATAACGCGGAACGCTAACCCAGGAATCCGGACCGTTACCGTCGGCAAAATCCAATATCCCCAGCAAGACCATCGAAATAATGCGGCTACCGCCCGGCGTTCCCAATACCGCGATGCGCTCGTCGTCTTCGAGAAAAGTCGGCGACATACTCGACAGCATACGCTTACCGGGCGCTATTGCATTCGGCAATCCGCCGATCAAGCCGTATACGTTAACCGCGCCAGGCCGGCTATCGAAGTCGTCCATTTCGTCGTTCAAAATCACACCGGTACCTTCGGCAACGAACCCGGAGCCAAAGGGATAGTTAACGCTCAAGGTTGCGGCAACTCGGTTGCCTTCGCCATCCATCACTGAAAAATGCGTCGTGTTGTCGCCGCCTGCTTGTTCTGGCAAATTCCCTGACAGCATTGCGCTCGGCAACGATCTATCCTTACGAATCGTACTTCTGAGACCGGCCGCATAATCGAGATTAATCAAACGCGAAACCGAAACATCGATAAAATCGGGATCGCCCAAGTATAAAGCCCGGTCATGATAGACCCGGCGCAAAGCTTCGATCACCAGATGTTTGCGGGTGACTGCATCGATTGCGGTCAAATCGTATTCGGCCAGGATATTCAAGGCTTGCACCAAGCCGATGCCGCCGGCCGACGGCAGTGCCGCGCCGGTTATTCGAATGCCGCGATAAGTCCCTTTGACCGGCTCTCTTTCGACTACCCGGTAATTGTCGAAGTCTTCTTGACTCCAAATACCGCCGGCTGCTTTGACCGATTTCAACAGTTTTTCCGCCGTTTCGCCGGCGTAAAACCCGGCTGCCCCGAAATCGGCGAGCCGCTGTAAAGTCTTCGCTAAATCGGGCTGACGCAAAGTCCAACCGGGGCCGGGTACTTGTCCGTTATCGAGAAATATCGCGGTCGCCGCCGAGGATGCCTTGATTTGCGGTAAGCGAAATGACAATAAGCGGCGATAGCGCGGCCCGACGATAAAACCGTCGCGCGCATAGCGAATCGCCGGTTGCAGCGAAGCCGACAAGGGTAATTTGCCGTAATGCTCGGCCAAGTGAACCAAGGCCGCAGGGACGCCTGGAATTCCAGCCGACAGGGGCCCGTCGATCGACAGTTTTGGTATGACCTTGCCTTCGGCATCGAGATACATGTCTTGGTGTGCGGCCAACGGCGCTGTTTCCCGTCCGTCCAGCATCGTTTCGAAACCGTCGGAAGCGCGGTGCAACAACCAAAAACCGCCGCCGCCCAATCCGGAACCGGCCGGTTCGACCACGGCCAATACCGCGCTGATCGCAACCGCGGCATCGAAAGCATTGCCGCCCCGACCGATCATTTCCAGCGCGGCATGGCTCGCCAACGGATGCGCGCTGGAGACCGCGACTTTATTTTCCGTTGCATGACCGGTAATGGCCGACAGTGTTAGGAATACGGCCAGAACGGCAACGACCGATGTTTTTGCTAATTTCAAAATCGTCTCCTTGGGGTTTCATTGGTCTTGCGCAGAGGCGCGGAGGCGCAGGGTTTTTCATGACGAAGGAGCGTCACTAAGGATTTCGTGATAAATAACGTCCTGGAACTCTGCGCTTTGTTAAGGATTCGGTAACTCGCTCGGCAGGACGCCGTGAATACGTCCGTGTAGGCTTGACGGCGGCTTTCCCTGCCGCCGACACCTGCCAAGCGAGCAACCGAACCCTCCTCCGTAAAATAGGGAAGTTATTTACGACCAAATCCTAAAGGCTTGCATTTTAGCCTATCCGGCTTCGATATCGCTTGTTGTTAATCAACGTTCGCGGCTTTCCCTCACCTAGCGTTAGGTGAGGGACGATCAGGGGATCGCTCCCACAGGGGGTTACAAGCGTTGTGGGCGCGACGCTTTCACGTCTCTGCGCGAGTAACAATCAAGCCTTTGCAATCGCCGAACGGTTATATTAAGCTTTTGAACCGCTTAGCGCATTAAACCATGGCAACCGCTATTCGGCCGTATCGTACGAATTGGAACAAAAACACTCAAGCATGACCCAACACAAAAGAACCTTAGGCTTCATCGGCATCGGCCTGATGGGCAAACCAATGACTATACGCTTGCTCGATGCGGGCTTTCGAGTCAACGTCTGGAACCGTTCCCGAGACAAGCTGACACCGGTCGTCGAAGCGGGCGCGCTTGCCTGCGATTCGATCGAGCAATTGGTCCAGGCTTCCGATATTGTTTTATTATGCCTGTCCGATTCGCAGGCCGTGGCTTCTGTCGTCGAGAACTCTATTCTTAACTCAGGTTCAACCGGAAAACTGCTAATCGATTTTTCAAGCATCGACCCGAAAACCACGCGCCGACTTGCCGGACTATTACGACAACGCAGCGGCATGACTTGGGTCGATGCGCCCGTTTCCGGCGGAGTGCAAGGAGCGGAACAAGGCAACTTGGCGATCATGGCCGGAGGCACCGATAACGATATCGAAACCGCGCGCGAAGTTTTGGCTCCGCTCTACCGCCAACTGACGCACTTAGGGGAGGTCGGCTGCGGACAAATTGCAAAAATCTGCAATCAAATGATCGTCAGTTGCAATGTGCTGGTGATCGCCGAAATGATGGCTTTGGCGAAACAGGCCGGCGTCGATGCCGCTAAAATCCCCGAAGCTTTGGCGGGCGGCTTTGCCGATTCGAAACCTTTACAAATCGTCGGACCGGAAATGGCGGACGGAATTTTCGAACCGATTAAATGGCGCGTCAAAACTTTGCTAAAAGATTTGAATATGGTGGTCGATTTGGCGTCCGATCAAGGTAATGCCATCCCGATGTCGGGCCTTGCCGCACAACTGATGCAATTACACGGCAGTCAAGGCTTTCTCGAACAAGACCCGGCTACGTTGATCAAGCTATTCGAACGGTGATGTAAAAAAAGCTTTTTTGTCTACGAAATAGACGAAAATATTTGAGCTGCTTCTCAAGCTTCAGCTCTCGCCGTTATAGATAAACTGTAGGGTACGCTGCGCGTACCTAATGTCGGCACAGGGCAACACATGAGGACACGTCAAGCTACGGTTGGAACTGCTGTGGTACGCACAGCGTACCCTACAGCCTTCAAATTTCGAAATTGGTGTAGCACTCACTTCAACTATTAACGCGAACATAGCCTTGAAAAGACTCCTGATTAGCAAGATGCTTCAGCTTGCCGAAGCCAAGTGTCCGAGCAGGGGCTAATCGTAGTCGCAAAAACTACAATATTCTGTTACCCAAGCTCCAGCTTGGATAACCTGTTCAGGAAGCTCTAGCTTCCCGATAACCAAGAATAATTGAACGAGCGAGCGAGTTGGGGGGTGATTGAGAATGCGCGGAAGTTGTGTCGGTCTCAGGAAGCTCTTGCCCTGAGCCCTTCGGCTGCGCTCAGGAGAGCCTTGTCGAAGGGGGAGCTTCCGGTGTGTCTTCCCCAAGCTGGAGCTTGGGAAAGAGCGTGATGTGGGTTGGTCGTTTTTAGCTTGACGCGCATGGTTTGCGAACCCCGCTATGCTAAGGAAATGCTGATCTTTGGGCTTTAGCTGAAGAAACTTGCTAATCAGGAAAAGGCTTACTAATTTAATTACGTTATCCGCAATTTATTTATCCGACAACAGAACATCCCCGATGATCAATTTCAGCGCCAACCTCAGCATGCTGTTTACCGAATTGCCGCTATTGGATCGTTTCGAAGCGGCTAAAAACGCCGGCTTCAGGGCGGTCGAGATTCAGTTTCCTTATAGCGAAAGCATTGATGCGCTTCGCGCCAAACTGGACGAAACCGGCTTGCAATTGGTGCTATTCAATGTCGAAGCGGACGATTTGTTGATAGGCGGCGAAGGCTTGGCCGCAGTTCCCGAGAAATGCGAGCGCTTTAAAACCGCCTTGGCCCAAACCGTCGACTATATCGAGGTTTTGCAACCTAAAGCAGTCAATGTGCTTCCCGGACGCTGTATGAATCCCAGCCGCCTCGACGACTATCTGCAAACATTCGGCGACAATCTGCGCTTGACGGCCGATACTTTCGCAGCGTTCGGCGTCAACACAGTTTTCGAAGCAATCAATACAATCGATATGCCGGGGTTTATTATCCATAGCGGCGCACAAATGCTCGACTGGCTCGAACGACTCGAACACCCCAATATTTTATTGCAAGTCGACATCTATCACTTATCGATGATGAACGAAGACCCTGAGGCCTTTATTCGCCAGCACCCCGAAATAATCGGTCACATCCAATTTGCAGATAACCCGGGACGCGGTCAGCCTGGAACGGGAAATATCGATTTCAAGCGTTTGTTCAATTCGATACGGAATTCAGGTTATTCCGGTTGGACCGGTGCCGAGTACAGACCCGTCGGACCGACTCTCGACAGCCTGAACTGGCTTGAACAATTTCAGACAAAAAACTCTTAAAAATTTAGTGCGCGAAGGTTCTGTTATTGAGTATATTTAACGCTTGAGCAAGAGGCAGTAAGATTATCCGGGCTACCTTTTACTCTACGCGTTTCGACAATTAGAAAAAATATAAGGAAACATTATGAAACTCATCAAACCTTTGATCGCTTGTTGTTTATTATTGCAATTCAGTTCAGTCCATGCTCAAGGGAATTCCAGTATGCATGACGGACATGGCGCCGGCGGTGGCGGCGGTTCCGCTTGTCAGAAATTAAGAATCAACAAAAATAAACTGGTACCTGCACATTTGGCCGAAGTCGCGCCCGAATCGGACATTACCTTCAATGCCTTCGGATTCGACAAACCGGAAAATCTTGAGGTCACCGTCAAAAAGATTCCGATTGCGATTACCACCGAATTCAAGGACCCTTTTTATGTCGTGCGAGGCAAACTGCCCCCCGAATTAAAAGGCACTCATGCGAGAATCAACGTCAAGCTTAGGTCGCCGATCATTAAATGCATCAGCGAAGACGGTTGGCTAGTAAAAATTTTGGAATGATCCTAAAAAGATCAGTTGGTAAGTGTTGTAGACCGTTCGTGCTGAGCCAAGTCGAAGCATGAAGGGTCTACAACACTTACACCAGCTTGGTGAAGCCTCAAACTACCGTTCACCCTTCGACAGGGCTCTCCTGAGCGCAGCCGAAGGGGCTCAGGGCGAACGGTAGTTTGAGGCTCTCAACTGCTCTTTTTAGGATAATACATCCTGAACATAACCTTAATTATCATCAGGCAATTCGAAAACTACGCTTATTCCACCAAACGGCGAATCTTCCAGTTCTATTTTGCCGTGCCTGCTCTCGATAATACGCCTTGCGATAGGTAAACCGATACCGGCACCCGCAGACTTATCGGTCGTAGTCAATCGCTCGAAGATTTCAAAAACTCTCTCCCGGTATTGCAGAGGAATACCGGGGCCGTTATCGCTGATGCGATAACGGCTGAGTTTGCCGACGCGTTCCCCGCTGATATGAATTTCAGGAACGACGTTATCATCGGTAGGCAAGCCATGGCTTAGTGCATTGTCCATCAATATCCAAAATAAATCGGTCAACCGCGATTTATCTAATGTTGCCGGAGGTAATTTATCGATGTGTAATCGCACATGAGCGCGTTTAACGCGAGCCTCTAGGCGTTGCAGCAGACTAGACACCAGCGCATCGACATCCTGAATGCCAACCTTTTCGACCGGCTCGCCGGCCGCTAGAAATAATTGAATATCCTTAACGAACATACGCAAGTGCGCAGCGTCGCGTTCCAAAACTTGCAAGTCTTGATAAATTTCATCATTATGCGTATCCGGCATGGTTTTTAAGTGACATTGCAAGCGCTGGCTATAACTCACCAGGCGCCGGGTCGGCTCCATCAAATGATGAGCAGAAATTTCGGCGAATCGAGTCAGATACGCATTCGCGCTAACAATTTCCCGGTTTTTTCTAATTAATGCAGCCTCGTTGAGCTTTCGCTCCTCGATGCGCCGCCGAATTAATAATCCGATTGCATAGATAGCAGCCAAGCCCATAATCCAAATAACGGCCAGCAACAGTATCTTTTCCGGATCGACCCTCGCCGCACCCTCCAGATAAGATTGCAGCGACACGGAAACGCCGACGCCTCCCAAGACATCTCCGACACGGTAACCTTGCCGACTGTGGCATTTCAAGCAATATTCGTCGGCTACCATGGCGCTCATCAAGCGAAGATAAGGCTCGCCGTTAATCAGGGTTTTCTCAAAAACTTCCGTTTCGCCCCGCTCGAATTGGCGCAAGGCCGCCGCCTCCCATTCATCGGGAGCATTATCGGGATTCAAAGGCTTAAAGCCGGTAATTCTTCCTTTCACTTTATAAAGTTCTTCGTATTCGTCCATGACTTGCCTAAGCAAATACGCCGGATTCATTAATGTCAGTTTGATTCCGGACGGTGTACTGATATCCCGCTCGGCAATATGCGATAAGGCAGGGTTCGGGCGAGTCCGTTCATCGACAGGAACATAGACACCGCCATGGCGCGCCGCCCATTTACGCAAAGCCACATCTTTGTTGAAATGACCGCGCGCTTCTTTGATCGCCATCTCCTGCGCGTACCAAATAGACATATGGCTATCCCAACAAAAGAAGCCTGCTACAGAAGCGGTCCACAGTACCGAGACGCCAAGCAATGCTTTCAGCGGCATCGAAGCCTTACTCATAAAGCGGCTCCCCGGTATGCTGTTGCATCGGGTTGCTAAGTGGGAGCTCGAAACTAAAAGTGCTACCGCAACCCTCGCCTTGCGATTCCGCGCGAATATTTCCTCCATGATGTTCGACGATCCTTCGGCACAATGCCAGCCCCATGCCGGTTCCTTCGTAGCGGGATCTTAATTGAAGTCGGCTGAAAAATTGAAATAGCCGATCGATTTGCGTAGGATCGATACCGATGCCATTATCTCGAATAGACACCCGCCAGTTAGCCGAATCGACATCAGAACTAATCTCGATACGCGGCTGAATATCCGCCTCCCGATATTTAAGCGCGTTACCGATCAAGTTTTGGAACAAGCGGCTCAATTCGTCGCGGCTGGCAAAGACAGTCGGCCATTCTCCTCGCACATCGATTTCAGCCTGCGTGCCGACAATATCCGGCTGTAAAAACCCCATCGCTTCATCCAGCGCTTCCTTGCTTTCCAGCCATGTCTTCGGCTCGGTTTTTCGCCCCACGCGCGAATAATCCAGTAACGAAACGATCATCGCGTCCATGCGTCTAGCCCCATCGAGCGCGAAAGCCATATTGGTTCTGCCTTCTTCATCCAAGGTGTCGCGCAAAGCGCGTTCCAATAATTGCAGATGACCTGTGATCATGCGTAAAGGTTGGCGCATATCGTGCGACACGCTATAGGCGAATTGCTCGAGATCGACATTGGATCGGAGCAATTCTTCTTCGACTCGTTTCTGTTCGGTCACATCGCGGCTAATGCCAAACAATCCGACAACCGTCTTGCCATCGCAATCGAATACCGGCCATTTATTGGTATTGACCCAGCGGAGCTGTCCTTGTAAATCATAGTAAGGGTCAATCTTATTGATCAACGGCTTTCCATCCTTAAAAATAGGCTTTTCTTCTTCATAATAGATACGCGCGATTTCTTCCGGAAAAATTTTCGAATCGTGCTTGCCGACTAATTCTCGCCAATTGCCGTAACCAGTAACCGTCGCCAATGTTTTACTGCAAAAGCGAATACGACTGTCTTGATCCTTGAAATACACATAATCCGACGTATTGTCGAGAAAGGTATTGAAATCGCGGTTTAACTCTTGAGCGGCTTGCTCATAAAGTTTTCGCTCGGTGATATCGGTAATGAAGCCGTGCCATAGCACACTGTTATCTTCAAGCCTTTCCGGTCGACTATCCCCTCGCAGCCAACGCAAACCTTGCTTCGGCAATATTACACGATATTCTTGATGCCATGGAGTCATCGAGGTAGCCGACTCCTGGATTGAAGACATCACATTATTCCGATCCTCGGTATGTATTCTCGCGATGGACAAAGCGGCATCTTCACGCACTTGTTCAGGAGTGACTTCATATATGTCTTTAATGCCGCAACTCGCAAAAGGAAAACAAGATCGACCATCGGAAAACAATCGAAATTGATAAATAACGCCGGGAACCTGTTCGGACAGCTTCGTCAATAGATCGTGACTTTCCTGTAAAGCACTCTCGCTCCGATCTAAACCGGCCACCTGTCGCCGTATCAGATACAATAATACGAACAACACTGACGAAACGACTAAAAACAGCGCTATCGCCCAAGCAATCATGGCGCGTTCGGCGGCCATCACCGAAGTCATTTCGGCGGATGTCAATATTCGAAGAGGAAAATCAGCCATGCGCTTTTCGACAACCCAATAAGCCTTACCGTCAAAGGGCGATGTCACCCTGCCCGACCGTTGTCTTTTATCCCGATAAGGCTCCAGCACTTCACGCAATCGAGTGCCGGAGTCGCCAGACACGCGCGGGTTGCGAAACCACACCTCATTATCATTATTCATCACGACCAAAGTCGACCCTGGTACGCGCTCTATACCGGCAAAAACTTCGGCCAAGCGATCAATCGAAACAATCGCAACTACCGTTCCGACAAAATGTTGTTCATCATCAAAATAGGGCCGGCTCAATGAGACCTCATACCCCCTTTCGCTTATCGATGAAGACATTGGAGAGCTCACAAACAGGCGATCTTCAGAACGATTTAAATGATAGGTGTAAGAGGGTTGATCAAGAACAACCGGCTTATCGCCGGATCCGGTCCAATGAATGACCGCACCGTCGCGATCGACAATTAACAAATCGATTAGCTCAGGATTGGCGGCCAATTCGCTCTTTAATGAATCACGCAACAATTCATCGGCCTTACCCTGATTCAGCAAGATCCGTGTTTTCAGTAAAAAACGATCGATATCGACCAGGACACGATATAGCAAAATCTCGTTGACACTGGTCGCGGCAGAAGTATGAGTTGCCAAGTCATGAAGGCGATTGATACTTTCATTCCTGACAACATAAACGATGAACAGTGCAAACAGCAACAAAATCCCGCATACACCCAACGTCACGGTGCGGCGTAATTTTCGATAAGACCCATTGTTACTCTGATTCATAGTAAGTTCGCTGAAAAATTAGTCGGATGCCTCATTCTGTGCTAATGGTATTTCAAAAACAAATACGCTACCTTTGCCTTCCCCTTCCGACTCGATCCAGATGATGGTAAGCCGCCATACGTTGTTCGATGCGGTCTATAATATCCCTAACCCTGAAATCGAAATCGATTTTCAAATTGCGCTCAAGATCGGCTTCTGCATTTTTCCAAACTCCGAAGGTCGCTCCAAGCGAAAGTAGCAAAACGAGATTCGATATCAGCAGTGGAAAAAGATGGCGTAAAAAGGATGAGCCCGAAGAATGTACCGACATGAGAAATATGATGAATAATAAGGATTTCGTGAAAAATAACTTCCTGGAGCTATGAGTTTTGTAGCGGGTTCGGTAACTCGTTTGACAGGACGCCGTGAACCCAGCACCTAAATTATCAGTGATAGTTAACCATAGCCAACGAGCTATGAATTTAGGTGCTGGGTGAATGCAGATTTTGCATTACGCCATGGATGGCGTGTATTAGGGCAATGCAGGAGCAATTGCCGAGGAGCAAAAATCTGCCCTGCCGCCGACACCTGTCAATCAAGCAACCGAACCTGCTTACCGTGCATTAAAAATAGGAAAGTTATTTATGACCGCATCCTAAGTTTTTTCCGGTTCCCGCAGTCCTCCGTAAGAACACATACCTTAGCTGCCGAAACAAGATCGGTATGCATTCCTACGCTGAAGCGGTGGAAACGAGGAAAAACCAAGAAGCTCAAAGAACCAAGCTGCATATAACGGGTCTACACTTATAACCTTACGCATAAAAATGTTACCGTCATGACAATGATAGCATTCCTTTTGCTTTTGATAGCCATAAGCCCAACTGTTGATGCCGATGTTTTTAAATGTATCGCATCATCAAGAAAAATCACTTACCAGGGCAAACCTTGCTCATCCGATGCGCAACAAGAAAAAGTACCAATAGAACCCACCGACCCTCGTCAATTGGCCGAGGCCGAAAGACGACTCGCCATTTGGCAAATGGAACGGGATAAACAAAAAGCCGAAAGACTGGAAGCCGAAAGAATGCAGCGCAAGGAAAGGAATCGCACCGAAGCGGTTGAGGCGCTGAAACGTAGCGCGGAAGCGCAACGTCAACAAGCCATCGCCGAATTAAGGCAGGCCGAAGCATTAGAGAATCAATTCCGAATGCCGGCTTACCCCTTGTATTATCTTCCCTATCAGTCAAGATTCCCTTACAGGGATCGCTATAGGAACAATAACCAACCGCCTAGAAGGCCGATACATGATTCAAAATCGACCTGGATGACAAACTCCCCTCGCCGCTAACTCTTTAATGGTTTGTCATAACTTTTTCAATACGCAGAGCCCGCAAGCTGTCATAATAGAATCAATAACCGATTAGAATAGAAAATATGATGCGTTTAACTTTAACTTACAGCTTGCTGATTATTCCAGCATTCGCATTATCGGCTCCGCCGCCCATTTTAATGGATATTCCCGACGTACCGGATATGCCGGCAACCGTGCAAAGCGGCCAAGTGATGGAGCCTGATCGAACGGTAATACGCAGAAGCAAGGAAACCACCGAAGCCATTCCCGAACTTCCCGATGCACCGATGCCTGTCGAAAGCGGCGAACCGATGGAGCCCGATATCACCATTATTCGGCGAGGCAAGGACCAAATACAGGAATACCGGATCAACGGCGAGTTGTATATGATCAAAGTCGTTCCCGATATCGGCCCGGCTTACTATTTGATCGACACTGACGGCGACGGCAACATGGACGTCAGAGAAAGCGATTTACATCGCGGTACGCGAATCAATCAGTGGAAATTGCTTGAATGGAATTGATCGAAGAAGCTACTCCCTTTTGATCGAAAAACCGTCTAAGAATAAAAGGCATGGGGTGTGTCTATCGAGGACCGCCATAAACCCATCCATGGGGGCTTGACGGCAGCTAAGCGCCAAGGATGGCGTGTATTAGGGCAATGCAGGAGCAATTGCCGAGGAGCAAAAATCTGCCCCTGCTGCCGACATCCTCGCTAGCAACACCCCATACCTTCATAAAGTTAACTAATTTTTGAGTATAAAGGGAGTAAGTAGGGTACGCATCGCGCACCTTTTCAAGACACTGAAACAAACGGAATGGCAGGAAATTGGCGCGCGATGCGACGCTCTAAGAATGATCGATCGTTTGTCGGATGTAGTTTGCGGTAAATGAAATCGTCAACGCAAAAGAACATCCATGCCGACCCGCTCCAACAGCACCTTACGATAGGCTTCGGCCTTACTGACCTGAAGGTTTTCCAGCGGATTAAAATCGTCGGTGACGACCAAATCTCCTTCGGCCATCGCATAGCGCCGCTGACTCAATAGCTCCAGCATTTTTGGATTACCCTGCCCTACATGGATCGCGATCGGTTCATCCGACGCCATGAAAATAAAATCGTTAAATTCGGAACCCGGTTCGGAAATATAAACTCTCCGCTCGGCAAACGCGTCGCCAAGGGTTCGGTATACCAGTTGCGCCGGCCGTTGCCGCTTGCTATCGGTAAACCCGACGAAATTGATTGCTAAAATCCCGCCTGGATTTAAATGCGCCTTCAACTCCAATAGCGTTTCGATACTCATTAAATGAGCAGGCTCGGAGCCTCCGGTAAAACAATCATGAATAATCAAATCGTAAGTCTTGGTCAATTGGCGGATTTCATAACGCGCATCGCCGACGATCAAATCGCCGGACGGGCGGTAATCGAAAAACCTCAATGCCGCTTCAGCCACCGCCGGATCGATCTCGATCGCATCGGTTTTGACGCCTTGCTTTTCCAAACCATCCGCGATATGTCCACCGCCTAGGCCAATCAGTAACGCATTTTTTGCCGCAGGGCGAAACAACGGCAATCTCTGAGTAACCCATTGATAAGTCAATAAACCTTGCCGAACATTATCGATATCCGCTGCACTGATCGTCGAGGCATCGGACATCATGAAACGAACTTTTTGGGTTTCGTCGTCGATCACGCGCACCCAACCGTAAACGCTCTCGGATTCGTAAAGCAAAGTCAAACCTTTACCCCAAGGCTGCGTACGATTATTTTCATACGCAAAGGCAGCGCCGCCCAAGCATGCAAAAAAAATCAAGGCCATGCTCATTATTGTAAATTGCTGACCGGTACCGCGCCGTTCGTAAAGCGCCAGCATCAATGCCAACATGCCGAGCAAAACGCTTAAACCATACAGCACCGCGCGCGATCCCGTTACCGGCAGTAAATAAAAACCCAACGCGATCGTGCCGATCACGCTACCGACCGTACTGACTGCATACACCGAACCCGACAAGGCGCCGACGTTCGCCAATTGCCGTGCGGCCAGCTTGATTACATAAGGCCCCGTCATCGCCAACAAGGTCAAAGGCAGCGTAAACAGTAAAAAAGCGCTGAAAAAAGCGCCGGCTCTAAGACCCATCGGATCGGTCAGCAGCAACACCGGCCGGGTCAAGGCTGGAATGATCACGGTCGTCAACGCGGCCAAAGCGATCAAATAAGACAAACGAATACGCGGCATGCGGTCGGCAATCCGGCCGCCGAGCCAGTAACCGAAGGCCAACGCGATCATCGTTACCGAAATCAACGACGACCAAACATACAAACTGACACCGTAAAACGGACCGATCAGCCGCGTGCCGAGCAGCTCTAACACCATTACCGAAGCACCGGTCAGCGAAACGGTCAAATATAGGACGATGCGGTCGACTGGCGTTAGAGCGAGAGCGGAGGCATGAGATTTGGATTTGGGCATAATCAACCTTTCAAGCAAAGAATAATCGCCTTGCTAAGCGCGGCGGGTCCGAGCGGAATAGCTTAACGAACGCCAGCCCAAATGGCCATGCGATTATAAATTTAAGTGTCCTCAGGAACAACGGAAAGAAAAGCGGACGAAAAGTTCGACATCCTTGTCCAGGGGGCATACCGCGTCCGAACGGTATGGCAAGTAAAAGCAGACCGCCGATGTTAAATTCACGTCGGCCTACTTTCAGGTTGCTCGTTTCAAGAACTGAATCAAGCGGCGATAGCGCGTCTTCTCATACCGATCAAGCTAACCAAACCGGAAATCATTAACCAAACCGCAGCAGGAACCGGCACCGGTTTAACTGTTAAATCGACATTGAAGCCTCTATTGGCTTGATCTAAATCATTATGAGTACCCATATAATGATGAGCTGTCAGGTCAGGAGCGCGGCCGTCGCCCGCAGTGTAATAATTCCAAGCTTCGCTGGAAGTGCCGCCAACAACTACGGAATACCAACCGGCAGTTAGGAAAATATCCGCAGCAGAGATTGAATTGGCCGTAGTGTTAACTCCGCCTGCAAAGTAACCGGTAAATTCTTGGGTACCGCATTCTCCACCGTTATTACACATAGTGATATCGCCCAAGGCTCTGAACGCACCTTCTTTACCCAAATCGGCGGCATTATTAAATGTAGTCCAATCAAAAGAGCTGCCGGGTACTAAGTTATGATCGTTATGCGCACCCGCGCTTGCATCATGATGCGCACCGGTTCCTTTATAAATCGAAAATGCAGGGTTCAAATCGGCCAACAATGAAGAAGGATCCATCATATCGTCGTTGTTTCGATTTCTGACTTGATCGGTCCCCCAAACATCGACATTAACAAATGAATCTTGCTCTAAATAGAATTTAGTAAAACGAACGCGATGGCTATCGCCCCAATCGGCATCCAAACCGTCGGCCCAACCGAAATTACCGGCAACCACACCCCGGTCGAAATGATAAGTGGTCGAGCCGTCACCGTTATTCGTCGAAGAATAAGCATCGGTTATTAAATCGCGACCATTCCAGCCCACATGCGCCGAAGCCTCTTGTATCGACACCAAGGCGGTAACGCCTATTGCCAATGCAGCAAATATATTTTTATTCATAGATCACCATTTTTGTTATTAAGTTACGAATAGATAAGGAATTTGCAAAACAACGATCCGGCAAGCCCCCCCGTTGACTTATAACAACGCCATGTTATTTCACACCCTTTTACTATTCATTTACTGTGCCAAGCATAATTTATTTAGTCCTTATTTTTTGCTACTACTTCACAAATCCAGAAAAACCAAGTAAATAACTTGGAATTTATTTTAATTTCGACTCTCGCCATAAACTAACTTCAAGTCTAGTTCGCAATATCTCTCAAAAGATTTACGTCATATGCCACAGTAATGCGTGAAATGACACACATTTTCTTTGACCCCATTGCTCCTCAGTTATAGACATAAAGCTGGTAGGGTGCGCATCGCGCACCTTTTTACAAGATATTTCCTGATTAGCAAGTTTCTTCAGCTAAAGCCCAAAGATCAGCATATCCCCAGCAGGACGGGGTTCGCAAGCCATGCGCTTCAAGCTAAAAACGGCCACCCCACATCACGCTCTTTCCCAAGCTCCAGCTTGGGAAAGACACACCGGAAGCTAGAGCTTCCTGAACAGGTTACCCAAGCTGGAGCTTGGGTAACAGCATATTTTATTTTTTGCGACTACGACTAGCCCCTGCTCGGACACTTGGCTTCGGTAAGTTGAAGCATCTTGCTAATCAGGAGATATTTACAAAACTTTGAAACACACCAAACGGCATGCCCGGGGAAAGGGTGCGCGGTGCGGCACCCTACTAATTAGAGAGAAAAGGTCGGAGGTGGGGCGGATTTTGGTACACGCAAAACCCGATCCCACTCCCAATCACAGGGAAAGAAGAACAATATCGATCTTTAAAATACGACAGAACACCATTAAACGGCTAGAGTACGCTTTCTGAAAGCCCCCAAACCAACCAAGCCCGCTCCCATTAGCCAAATCGCAGCCGGCAAAGGGACAGGAGCGACGGTCAAGCTAATATCAAAACCGCGACTGACATTATCGGCATCGAATCGATTGAAAGCACCGCAACTCTCTCTTTCATAACACGTCCCTCCGATTGCAACGGTATAAATGCCGGCTTCGAGCGCACCCATCCATGAAACAGCCGTCGCCAAGCCGTCGATTTCGCCGGCATGACCTATATAATGAATAGTACCGACCTCAAAATCATCGTTACCCATGGTTGTCGTACCCAGACCGTTCCATGCACCTTCTTTCCCTGCCGGTGGCGGAAAAGAATAGTCGTGCGCCTCATCAGGTAAAACACCGCTGTAAAGCGAAAAGCCGGGAGTTAAATCTCCTACTCTCAAAGGAAATAAATTGCCGTTAAATTCTAAAAAAGTATCTTGATAATCAGACTCAACATGTATCTTAACGTTCGACGCCTCAGTCAATATAAACTGAGCCCAAGCTCCCTGATGGCTATCGCCCCAGTCTTCGTCCATTGCATCGGCCCAACCATAGTTACTCGATACGATACTATTGGCCGAAAAAATATGCTTGTCGCCGTCGATGACCGGCGTTAGATTTGTCAGGTTGATCCAACTGATATGGGCTGATACTTGCTGAGTTGGAAGTAAACCGACTACGGCCACACACGCCATTGTCGATATAATTTTTTTCATGTGTATATCCTCTTAATTGTTATGCCGAAGATTGTTTACGACTTGCTGAATTCGGCAAGTCGAAATGTTAATAAACCTTCTTTACTCTCAAATAAACCGCTAATTTAAACAAAACTCAAGCTTGCCGGAAAACTAAACCTATTCGTCTATCCGGGCAACTCTCGGATAAACTCTCTTAAGGATACGCTTTTAAATATAAAAGCACCTGAGCCCTTATTATCGTTCCGCACTGGCGGTTCCGGACATCCGTGTCCGGAAAAAAGACCAACCGAATTGACTGGCTATCCTAATTTTAAACCGCCGAACGACGTTTTCTGAAGCCGGCCAAACCGATTAGAGCCGAACCCATCAGCCAAACCGCAGCAGGAACAGGCACAGGACGGACGGTCAAATCGACGTGAAAACCAAAGGAATCGGCTGTGATGATGGGGCCCAGGTTCGGAAAGCCGATATGAGCATTTTCAAAATACGGTATTCCGGTATCGGCTGCTCCTCCAACCGCAATCGCATACCAGCCGGGCGTCAAGAATAGTCCGGCCAGATTCACTTCATTCGCAGTATGATTGATTTCGCCGACATGGGTTATGTACTCTTGAGTACCGCACTGACCGCCGTTGTTACACATCGTGATTTGATTTCTAAAACCGTTATCCGCATTGGGATGTGCCGATATCAAACCTTCTTTTCCCAAATGGCCAGCATCGGCAAACGTAAATGACGGATGCCAGTCGTGAACCGCATGAGGATACAAGCTATGAGCATTGTTATTATTGGCGCCGGCTACACCTAAGCTCGAATCGAATTCGGCATGATTCGCTGGACTGATGCCTCGATAGAGACTGAAAGCGGGATTCAGCCCCAATTGGGCATCAGCCGGTTCCGTAGATCCGTGTGGAATAAAATTAACCGCGCCTTCCTTAACCGTGATGTCGACAAGGGCGCCGCCGGGATTGGTGATTTCGAACTTTACATGCTTCATTTGATGGCTATCGCCCCAATCCGCATCCGTAGCATCCGCCCATCCCCAGTTAGTTCTCACCGTTCCTCTTTGCCAATGATAGGTCGTCGAGCCATCGCCGTGGTCTGTTGTAGAAGCCGCATGCCAAATAGCATCTTGGTTACTCCAGCCGATATGCGCTAACGATTCTTGAGTAAAACCGAACATCGCCACAGCAACGGCAAAAATCGACACGAGATTTTTGTACATAATTTCACCTTTATTTTTATGTGTTATCGAAATGCCTGCCCCCCCACAGGCGTTTTTTAAGTTAGCCAAAACCGGCACAGCTCATTCATTGAAAGAGCAATTGGCCAACCTAAAACGATAAAAGCAATATACATACCAGCTCACACTTTCGACAGTCATTCTTATGAAGGCATCGTCGTCAAGTCAACAAAACCAAGTGCTGCAGTCAAGAATTGTTCAAGACTAATTTGAATATCCGAAAAACGAACTTTATCAAATGAGTCAGTTGAAGCAAAAGTGTGTGATATCACACACTTTTTCGGTTCATGAGCGAACCGCCGGAATTGCCGTTCACATCGACCCACAAACAAGGCAAGCCCAACGATTCTAACCACGCGGGTCCTTCCTCTTCCTTAAGCATCGCAATCGTCGCGGCACTCCCGGAAACGACGCAAAAATCCCCGACAACACTAACCGAAGCCATAAAGCGCACCGGCCAACCGGTTTTGGGATTGAGCACATGACCGTAGCGCACGCCATCGATTTGCAAACAGCGCTCGTAATCCCCGCTTGAAGCCAAGGCGCCGCCCGAAAGCGCCAAGGCTTGAATCACCTCCCCTTTTTGCCGGGGATGCGCGATACCGACTTGCCAGGGCGAACCGTCGGGCCGGGGACCGATAAGCTTAATGTCGCCGCCAAGATTGATTAACCCGTGCTTGATACCGGCTTGTAAACACAACCCCGCAGCTCGGTCGACCGCATATTCCTTGACGATGCCGCCGAAATCGAGCTCCATGCCCGGCACCGAAAAAGTCAACTTCGGCGGCGTCCAATCGATTTTATGCCAACCGATTTTATCCAGTAACACTTGAATCTGCGGCTCTTCCGGTAAATTTTCGCGATCGAATCGCCAAGCCTGACGCAGAATACCGGAGCTGATATCGAACAATCCATCGCTTTGCTCGTAACAGGTCAATGCATAATTCAACAAACCAGCGGTTTCGGGATCGACTTCTATCGAATTGGCGCGCGCGGCCGCACGGTTGATCTCGGATAAAAAACTATCCGGGCGGTAGCGGGAATAGCGTTGCTCCAAGCGCTCAACATCGTCGATGACGATATCGGCAACGTGTTGGGCCGTTTTATGCGAAACCGCGAATAACTGGATTTCACAAGGCGTGCCCATGGCCTTGAAATTGAATCGATAGAATTTTAGGCGCTTGGCTTTTTTCAAGATGCGAATTTGAAATGAGGCGGCTTATAAACCCAGCCTTGTTTACATGAATTTAAGGACGGCTATGACGGCGGAGATGGTCAAACCTAACGACCAAAACATGAACCTATCCATGCGGGTCGTAATCTGAATGAGATGCTTATCGACTTGTTCGAAACGTTTATCGATTTGCTCGAAACGTTTATCGATTTGCTCGAAACGCTTTTCGACCTGCTCGAAACGTTTATCGATTTGCTCGAAACGCTTTTCGACCTGCTCGAAGCGTTTATCAACCTGCTCAAAGCGCTTTTCCATTTGCTTAAAGCCTTCGAGCATCAATTCGCGTTGATGTTTCAACTCCTCTTCCACACGAATGGTGCGCTCCCTTAATTCCAAATCGTAACGCGAGTCGAAACGGGACTGATCGGGCTGTTCGGCCAATACTTTTCGAATCAGAGATTCTATATAGTTGATATCTTCTTGCGCTAAAGCCATGACCCGGCTCCTTTGAAGTCGTTCTTATCGGTTCGGAGTATAACATAAGCGCCGATGACGGCTAGCACCGTAGGATTTACATCGCGCGCCTTACCACGGCACAGAACTAGGCTATCGAAAAAATCTATTTTTAGCTAAATACTGTGTTCCCGCGTTTTAAACTCAAAAATATTTTTGAAATTGTTGGTGTTCATAGGTTTTGTAAGTGCCAGCCGTAGAGTGCGCATCGCGCACCTGGTCAGGCTCGTCGGTTCGGCACCGAAGAAAGGTGCGCGATGCGCACCCTACGGCTTCATTGATATCGGGAAGCTAGGGCTTCCTGAACAGATTGGCCATGATGGAGCCTGGGTAACAGCATAAAGTAAATCCGTTCGTCCTGAGCCCTTCGGCTGCGATCAGGAGTGCCCTGTCGAAGGATGAGCGGATTTACGCTACGCTAAACGATTTTTACCCGACATTGCAAAAATGACTGAGTACCAGTTACGCGCTTAATTTTCGGCGATTAGAGCCGAACATCGCTTTAATAGCTTTTTCATACAGACATCATCCACGGTCAAAACATATAGCTCCAAGTGGCGAATAGCGTGCCTTTGCGTTCCAATTGGAAGCCGTTGACATCTTCATGCACCGGCTGCAACCATTCGACGCTCAAATGATTGCCGGAAAACTCGCCACCAGGCACGACCACATTTAGGCCGAAGCCGACATCCCAGAAGCGACCGCCGTAGTTTCTTGGGTCATCTAATGTGGAGCTTGTCGGATTGACATTAGAACAAAGTATGGCCCCATTTGTAATGGGATCTGTACAACCAGCTGCACCTGGTACGGGATTAAATTCCCCTTGAATTGAACCTTCGACAGTGTAAACACCCCGCACAGAACCCGATAACCAGTTGAATATACTGTAACCGCCCCAAGCGGAGGCTTGGAACATATTACCTAGCCGATACCCTGAATCGTTCCGGTTTTGCATACGCACAGTGGCGTTGGCCTGCGCGCCCCACGAAAACCTGTCATATTGCCCGAGATAGGTCAGGCTAGGCAGAAAGTCCCAAGTGCCGCTACCGAGCTGCATTTGATAATGAATAAAGCCGGCGTCTTCTTGGTGTTGCCGGTTCAGCTTGATCCCGACATCGCCGGTCGGCGCGCTGATACCAAGCCCTAAATTGATATGGTGACCGCGATGCTTGAATAATTTGAACATACCGAACATCAGCGTATCGCCGATGCCGCCGGTTTGATGGCCGCCGTGCAAATGATCCGTGGTTACATCGCCGTTTATCCCATCTAGTACTCGCAAATCCATATCCATATCCATAAACATCGGCATGACCATGATGTTGAACCAGTCGGTCGGCGCATACATCAAGTCGATCATGTGCATGTGCATGTCATGGAAGGTTGGAATCGTCCGGTATCCGTTATTCACCATCGCCGCATCGCTAGCTTTCGAGGTCCGGTTTAGCATATTGCCGGTTTCCCGTAAATACTGATACACATAGCCGACCATGAAATCTCCTTCCTGATTCAGCATGTGCCCGCCGACGCACATCAAACCGGCGGGCATCAGCGGTTCGTGCTCGGTCATATCGTGATGATGGTGATGATCGTGATCGGTCAGACTTCGGCCGATTGCTGAAAATTCGACACTCACCGAGCCGTTCGCGACCCAATAATCGAAATCGGCATAATCCGGCTCGCCGCCTCCACCAATTTTCAGTGAGCCTTGATGCGTGTAATACTCGAAGCCGGCATCGAACCGAACTCCTTTTGTAAATTGCTTGCTGACCGTGACACCACCGCTCAATGCACCATAGCCGGATAGCCGATGGTCGCTTGAGAAGGTTTGGGTCGGCAGTTTAGAATTGTCGCTACCCAGCCGATCTGCGCCGTTCTCATTCGAAACATCTGCGACCAAAAACGGGACATAGAAATCAGCTTCACTTTGAGAATAATAACGCACACGGGGCGTCATTGACCAACCTGATCCAAGCGGCTGCACCCAATCAGCTTCGAAAGTATGCGCATTGATGCCCCAATCGTCATGATAGAAACGATAATCGAAATGCAGCGCAGCATCAAGAGGATCAATGTATTGTACCCAACCAGTATTAAAGCTCCATTGATTGCGCACCTCAGGACGCTGTTCTAGAAACGCTTTCGCCTGGCCCTCGTAAGCAATTCCTTCACCACAATCCGCAGCTCCAAGTCCAGGTCCGGCTACTGTCCCTTGAGTATCGCAATCTCTGCTCATTAAGCCAGCGGTAACGGGTCTTAGAAAGAAAGCCGTAACTGCTTTATAAGGATTACCCATATAGCCGGTACTACGAGTATAACTAGCTCCAAACTTAGCCAGCGACGATTTAGTGACGACTTGCGTTAAACCCATGTTGACAGCCCAGTCTTCTCGTTTACCCCTCAAAATTTCTTCGGAATCATCTGTCCCTGGTATAGGATTAGAAATTACTTTTGCATAACGAGGTTGGAATTCGGGCAATTGACCATTATAGGCATTTTTACTAATATAGGTCTGTGCATCATGGTCAAGACGCGCCGAAGTTGAACTATTGGCGTAGCTCAAACCTCCGCTGAGCGTGGTGGTTTTTTGATTAAAATCGATCGTAAAACCCAAATTGGCGAAACGCGATTCGTAATCGTTTTCAAGCGACAAACCGCCACCAGCACTGACCGTTGCATCGTCCCATTCATAAGTCAAATTGAAATTGCCTTCCTTACGCACTTCGGGAGATGCAATAGACATCGTATGTACATTTCTATTATCAAGCCCCGCCGCAATTAATTCATCAAAACCAAACCCTAAACCATTATCCCTACGAATAGTTCTAACTGGCCTTCGTTGGTCATCAAAATAAACCTTACCATTCCCATTGCCAGAATATAACCAAGGGGATGCTCCTGCTACTGTACCAACATCATAAGGTTGATTCCCTTCTCGTGTAGACGGCGCTGTGCTAATCGGAGTCGCACCCGACCAGGTATCCTGTATGTAGTTAAACGCAAATTTGATACGATCGGTTAAGCGGACTCTTGCGCTGGTATGTAGGCTATCTACAGTAATCGGATCGAACTGACTTTTAACCCCGCCTAAATCCCGCCGGCTTTCTTCATAACGCCCGTATTGAAAACTGAATTCATTATCCTCGGCCGCTTGCGCAGGCACTAAGCCCGGCAAAATCAATGCCGCCGCGGTTAGCGCTTGTAGGCTGCCAAGCGCCGAATTTGCTTTCCGATCTTTCTCAGTAACAGCCACAGCCGCCTCCGCTCGCCGAGCTGCCCGCACCTGCCGCTTCGCGGCTGCCGTAACTGTGCCCGCGCAATTCGCTTTGCAAAGGGGTTCTCTCCAGCGCCATTTGCGGTTTAGCCAGAACGCCGCGCTCCCATGGCTGGACCGCCGCGCATCCTTGTAATAAAGACAACCCCAGCATGAGCAGCGGCCAAGGTTTATGTTTAATCGATGAGTTCATACTGCGTACAATCATGGTTTAAAAGATAAAGCCGCTTACTACGTAAGCACGACAATTGTTGTAACAAACAAATACCCCGCAAAAAAATTTCCTAAGAGCTTCCCTTCCATTCGCCCGCAGGGATAGATAAATCGTAGGGTATGCATCGCGCACCTTTTCACAAGCCTTCCGACTGAAAAATTGCTTACAAAAAGGTACGCGATGTATACTCTACACAGCTTGATCTCTCGGCAAACGCAACTTCGATACCATTCTGTTGTTACCGCACCTTTCCGACTTTCCCTCACCTAGCGTTAGGTGAGGGACGATCTGGGGATCGCTCCCACAGATTGTGGAATCGATGTGGGAGCGACGCCTTCGTCGCGATTTTCAACGCCATTTGCACAGTCACTGAAAAATTTCCATAATGCCATTGCAAGCCGACAATCGATATCCACCTTTTCGTGGCGGGTATATTCGTACTTGATAAATAAAAATGGGACTTAGGAATAAACAGAAAAATAAAAGCTCGTTAGCAAAATACAACCCAATAACCGCTGATCGTTTACGGCTATCCGCTCACTAGAAAACCCTACTCCGCCAAAATCCGCTCGACAACCTTTCTAAATGCTTCCGCCTCTCCGCGCCTAAAGCCTAAATGCACGTCTCTAACAACGCCTTGACGATCGATCACATAAGACGACGGCATCGCTTTGACATTGTATTGTTTCGCACATTCTTGATTAGGATCGGCGACCACGGCGAATCCGGCCGGGTAACGCGCCAAAAACTCTTCGGCGTCTTTTCGTTCCTCATCTACATTCACCGCGATCACGACTAACCCCTGATCCTTGAGTTCGCGTTGCATTTGCGTCATGAACGGAAAGGACTGCACGCAAGGGACACACCAGGATGCCCAAAAATCGAGATAGACGACCTTGCCTTCGAGCGACGCCCAGTCGAGCGGCTGCCCATCGCTCATAACCGTCAACTCGCAGTTCGGCGCCGGTTGTCCGGCCCAATCGGCACGAACAATGCCTATAGAAAAATAAAGCCCTAAGAATAGGATAAAAACGGATTTGATAGAAAACATGTCTCTCGTTTGGGAAGCGATAAACGGGTTTTATAACCGAAATCGAAAAAATGGAAGAGTATATATCGTAATAAGATAAAGCGCTAAGCTGATGGCTTCGCAGAGTCGGCTAGTCCTTTTACCAAAACCTGAACTCTGCTAAATATAAACACGCCATTGCGTTTTTTAATTTAAAACACTCCGAAATACCGCTCTCCTTGAGCACTAACGAAGAGCAAACAATTTTTTGGGGCTTCACTAAGCTTGGGAATGCGTTGTAGCCCTTTCGTGTTTCAACTAGGCTTCGCACGAACAAACGAGCTTACAACACATGCCAAGTAATTGTTCAGCCCCTGCATCAAAAACAAGTTGTCGATTTGGCTTCCCCCTCGAAAAAAAGAGAGGGGATTGAGGGGAATTTATTTAAAAAATCTCCCTTAGCCCCTCTTTTTCAAAGAGGGTGACTGAATATTTACCTTGCCAAAGCTCTTTTAGGATTATTGGTTTTGTAGAGTTACCAAGCTAGTTCCGGTGTGAGCGCCACCAGCGGATTCGCAATGATATTCGATTGTGTAAAAACTATTGACGGCATGCGTTTGACTAACGGTCATCATATAATTTCCGTTACCTTGCTGAGGCGTAACCTGTATCCATGGGCTCCAAACATTCGCTGTTTGACCGATAGTTGTGGATTTCGCCACACCGTCCTTCATTACACTAACATTTAAAAAACTACCGCTACCTTGTGATTTTCTGACCCTTATCGACAAGCGCGCAGCCGCAGCCCCACCCCCTAAACCAGGATCGCTAAAGCATTGAACCATGAATAAATCGACCGCGCTTGCACCGAAAAAACCTCCGATTAACGATTGATTAAGATCATGCGCGGAAACCTGTCCAGTCATGCCCATTCCTACTGATAGGACCGCTAGAGTTAAAGTTCTTTTAATAAATTTATGGGTTTTTTTCATTGTATTTCTCTATTTAAGTAATTTTTCACACAGTTTTGCTGCTCAATAACTTTGTCTCATTTCGTAATAAGCTGTGAACATCAAGTGAATAGTTTATTGCTCTTCTTTGATAGTATTAGCGCTGCATGATTGTTTGTAATTTGCTTGCTGCATAATCGCGTACAGACGAATCTTTATCTTGAAGCGCCTGTTGCAACAATGCGGTGTCAGATTCGATTGCATCGATCGCCATCAAACGCACCCCAATTTCAGAGTCATGCAAGGCTTGTTGTAAATAGTCATTCAGCGCGTTTTGGTCATTCCCGATTTGCGATAGCGCATACACCGCCTGCCCTCTTACTCTTGCGTCGTTATCCGATATTGATCGAGCAACCGCATCATAAACCTCTGGGCTATCGGATTTGCCAAGTCGCGCCAATCCGGCTAGTGCATTCATCCTTTTCTCCGGATCTTCCGAGTCGACCTGGCGTAGCAATGAATCGACATCTTGTTCCACACCTAACTCATTATGTAAACTTTCTACCGGTCGACTGACTCCCTTACCTTCAGAACTCCCACAATCGCTTGGCCGTGCTGACGCAATTGGCGGCGGGCTCAGAGAAGACGCTAAAATCCATATTTCTTTCGGTTCGCGTTCCTGTCTATTGGCATCATCACCCACTGACTCTGCATAATGAAAAAGCATGTTAGTCTCTGCGCCAAGCAAACACCGCAGTATCGTTACCACAGTTGGGCCAATGCACGTTGCATCAACGTTCACGGTAGGCAACGCGGCATAATGGATCTTTATCGCACTCCGTTCCGACAAACTTCCGAGCAATCCGTGCAAATCGGCTTGTTCAGCTTCCAACAACCATTCAGCTTCGGGAATCGCACTTTGTCTTATAACAAACGGGGCTTGCACAACCTTATTGTCGCCATATGCTGTTGACATTGAGGCAAATAGCAAAGCCGTTAGAGATATCCATTTAACTAATATCATTAGCCTCATCTTATTTGCCGCATTACCTAATAATCCAATCAAAACTGTATTTAAGCCTACAAAGCAGTGGGTTTTTTACGTCGCAAAACGCCTAATCCCGCCAAAGCCGACCCCATGAACCATATTGCAGCTGGCACAGGCACAGGTTGCACAACAGCTGAAGAACCCGCTGAAGCCGTTATGGTTAAATTGTGAAAAGCTACTTCTTGAACGAGATCGATAAGGGCGAAACCACCGACCGTCCAATTAAAGCCATCGGAAAATTTAGCTCCTATTGCATCAAAGACACCCGGATGTCCATCGGGATGTGCCCCAAGTATAGTAACCAAAGCCATATATTCGCCAACTTCGAAATGATCTCTTAGCCCGGCAGGCGAAACACCTGTAGTAAATACATCGTCTTGCCATCCCACAATTGGAACATCAAAGATATTTAATGCCCCACCACCTGGTTTACGCGCTCCATCGGTATTTAAATTCGTTAAAGTCCAATCGTTTCCAACTGTATCTTTTTGAAAAACCCAAATAGAAGTAACGCCCCATTGAGCGTCTGTATAAGCGCTATAAACATCCAAATTACCCGCTTCTGTCACATTAAACGAATAAGCGGCCGCCGACCTTTCACCGCCACCTAACTGTACGTTATTAGCCGTAGCGGTACCGTCTACCCAAGTGATTTCAGGATGAAATAAGGTATAAGGTTCGCCACCGTTAAACTCATGCTCGCCATGCGCATAAGCCGTATTGATAGATAATCCGATAACAGCCACCGCTGTTATCAGCATTGATTTTTTCATTTCCATTATGTACCTCTGTGTCTATTGAATTGAAGTAAAAAGCCCGCAATATACCGTTTGCGGAGTTTTAAGACAACGCCCGCTCCTTATCCCAGTTAGCTTCATTACACAACTATCGTTCTAATATTGGCGCTGTATTAGCTATCTTCTAAAGGCAAGGTAATTGATCTAATCAGTAATCTAGGAGGAATTTGATATAGAAAAGCAATAAGCCCTTTTACAACAACCATCACCCTACCTCGGTTATGTTAAGCAAAAATGAGGCCGCTTTTAAAAATCCGAGACTATCCTCACAATTTCTCGTCCGAAGCTCATTCATACCTGCCTAACGGAGGATTCTCTTTTTATTTTAGCTAAATAAAGTGCTTTCGATATTCAGCGCTTCTTCATCAAAAAGTGTGTCATTTAACCTATTGACTGCGTCAAATAACACAGTTTAATTGCGACGTTTTTCTTCATCGGTCGTTTTACCTGGTTGGGCGCACATAACGCTCCCTTTCCACGACACAGAACTCGACAACAGCTCATGACCCAGGTGCGCAATGCGGCACCCTACGAATGTTCCACAATAAGCGAAATACCCTAAAAAAGGGTGCGGGATGTGCTTGGCGAGGTGTCGGCGGAAGGGAGCCGCCGTCAAGCCCCCATGGATGGGATTACGGCGTTCCTCGACAGGCATACCCCGCATCCTGAATACGGCGAAATTTCTCAAACGGGGAATTGCTGCTAAAAAAGGTGTGCGGTGCGGGGCCCTTCGAATGTTCTGCAATAACCTGAGTCCGGAAAATGGTGCGCGATGCGCACACTACTAGTGACCGAATGCCTGCTGACGCTTATTCGCTTGATTTTGACGAGAGGGTTTACTTGTTTCATATCCTTCGGTTTTCATGAACGACGCCAGGCCTTTTTCGCCGGTTTTTTGATAATCCGCTTCGAGAACGTGCTTCGCTTCAACCGTAGGAATCGCCAAGAATTCCGTCATTACTCGATAGAGCAGATCAAACAATCGCCGAAGCGCTATCTTCCAAGTGCTACCGCTGAGTTCGTATAGGGCATCGCTTAACCGCAAAAAGCGTTCGAAGGGCGCATCGGCCAGTATCAAAGGCAGGGCTTCGGCAAAGCGGCCGGAATTTCCGATCATGTCCCAATAGCGCGCGAATCGGTTGATGCGTTGCATTTCGTTAAATCCGATATCGCGGGTGCTGAGGATGTTGTAAGGCGGCTCGGGGTTGTAGCGCAACCGGTAGGCTTCGTTATGCCGATTGAGCGGCGCACCGCGCAAACGTTTTAAGATACCCAGTTGAATTTCATGCGGCTGTAATGCGACTAATTGATCGAAACTGGCCGCGAAATTGGCCAGCGTATCGCCGGGCAGTCCGAATATTAGGTCGGCATGGATGTGCGCGTGGGTGTTTGCTTTGAGCCAACGCAGGTTTTCTTTGGTTTTTTCGTTATCCTGGCGGCGACTGATCAGCCGTTGAATGACAGGATCGAAAGTTTGCACGCCGACTTCGAATTGCAGCGTTGCGGGCGGGAATTTTTCGAGCGTTTGTTTGAGCCGGTCCGGTAAATGGTCCGGTATCACTTCGAAATGTAAAAACAAGCCGTCGCCCATGCGTTCGAGAAAAAATTCCAGTATCGCAACGCTGGCGGCGATTTTTAAATTAAAGGTCCGGTCAATGAATTTGAAATGCCGAACGCCACGCCGATACAACACGTCCATTTCGTCCAAGAAGCGATCCAATGTAAACGGCTTGGCCGTGACATCGAGCGCCGAGAGGCAAAATTCGCATTTGAACGGGCAACCGCGCGAGGCTTCGACATAGACGATGCGGTTGCGAACGTCTTCGTCGTTGTAATAGGGGTAAGGCGATACCAAACTTTCCAGCGGCGATTCGACGCCGGTTATGATTTTTTCGTCGGGCGCTTCGCCGTTTAGGATTTGTTCGCATAATGCGCGAAAACTGATTTCGCCGACGCCGGTGACGATGTAGTCGGCCAACTCGGCGACAGGAGGCAAATCGGGCGGGTGACTGACTTCGGGGCCGCCTAGGATCACGACGATTTCCGGCGCGATTTGTTTGAGCAATGCCACGGTAGAACCGATTTCGGCGACATTCCAAATATAGACGCCGAAACCGATGATTTTCGGACGATGCTGCAAAAGCTTTTCGACGATGTCGATCGGCCTGTCTTGTATGCCGAATTCGAGTATTTCGGCTACGTTTTGCAGCTCTCCCAAATTAGCGTAGAGATAGCGCAACCCGAATGCGCTATGGATGTACCGAGCGTTAAGCGTGGTCAGTCGTATTTGCGGCATGCTTAGCCCGAAAGGTTTAGGCGGCGCGGACTCTACGCGGTCAATTTTAGGTATTTTTGATACAGCGTGTCTTTGCTTTCGGCATGCTCCGGGTCTTTGTCGATACAATCGACCGGGCACACTTCGATGCATTGCGGCAAATCGTGATGCCCCACGCACTCGGTACACAAAGCCGGGTCGATGACATAAATTTCCTCGCCTTGGGAAATCGCACCGTTCGGACACTCCGGTTCGCACACGTCGCAATTGATGCATTCGTCATTGATAATAAGAGCCATTGTTACTCCTGACTAAATTTTTGGATTAAACTTTGTTTAACGATATCGGGCACGAAACTGGATACGTCGCCGTTGAGGCGTGCGATTTCCTTGATCATACTCGACGATATGAATTCGTATTGTTCGGCCGGCGTTAAAAATACCGTTTCGAGATCGGGTGAAAGCCGCCGATTCATACCGGCCAATTGAAATTCGTACTCGAAATCGGAAACCGCTCTTAGACCTCTGATGATGACATGAGCGCCTTGTTCTTTGGCGCAATCGACCAATAGGTTGCTAAACCCGATAACCGATACGTTTTCGAACGCTTCGGTCACCGATTTAGCCAGCGCAACACGCTCATCGATCGTAAATAAGGGCGTTTTTGTCGTACCGACCGCGATTGCAACGATAATTTTGTCGTAAAGTTTAGCGGCCCGAGCAATCAAGTCCAGATGCCCAGCGGTTACGGGGTCGAAAGTGCCCGGATAGATTGCGGTAATATTCATGATAAAGCCGGAACAATGAAAAAACAGCGGATTATAACGTTTTGGGGGGATTTTTTCATCTGTTTGATTTTTTAGCACTAAAGCATCACGCGGGGCGGGTTATTTAACCCGCCCCGAACGTTTTGATTTGCTTTGGCCACGGTCGAAAAGCTTCCGCTCCTGCTCACGCCCCTTACCTACATCCATGTAGGTAACGTTTAGGACGAGGTTATAAAGCCCGTCCTGCCAAGGTACTCAAGCATGCCATCCATGGCTCTGGATTCCGCCAGTACATGGCGGAATGACGGGTTACCCTTAACTTAATGACAGTGATACAGAGAGTGGGAACGAGAATACTCAGCTCCGTAGGGTACGCTATGCGTACCATGATCGCCCCATCAATGCTTAACACAAGCCCATCTGAGTAGAGTTCGGTGCTTAACTGCATGGAGGTACGCGTAGCGTACCCTACAATTTATGTATAACGGCGAGAGCTGGTGCCTGTGAAGCAGCGAGCGTTGAAGCTTATCTGTAATCAGGAAATCTTATTCGGCGAACCTTTCGTATAACCGATACGCTACCTCGCCGGCCGTTTTATCTTTTAGAAGCCGCCAGTTTTCGGGTATGTCGGTAAAATCGAGCACGATTTCCGTTTCCAAGTAGATTTTAGCCCGCGCGGACAACCAGCCTTTATCTTCGAGCCATTGGCAAGTTTGCACGGCGAGACCTTTGCCGAAAGGCGGATCGAGAAAAACTAGATCGAATGATTCGGCGTCACCGGCCAAGTAGCGGAAGACATCCTGATTGACGATTTTGATTCGGTCGGTCGATAAAATAACGGTATTCTCTTTTAAATGTCGGCAAGCCTGTGGGTTGTTTTCGACCTGTACGACCGATTTTGCACCTCGCGAGGCAGCCTCCACACCCAGCGCGCCGCTGCCTGAATAGAGATCCAGGCAACGGCTGCCATAAATATCGCTTCGCAACCAATTGAACAAGGTTTCCCGAACTCTTGCCGGCGTCGGGCGCAATCCCGGTGCGTCGGTAAAACGCAGATTGCGACCGCGCCATTCGCCGGCGATGATTCTTAGCTTGTTTTGCACGGATTTATTGAGTTTCGCCGACGGTGATCGTTTGCAATAACTCGGAATCGACGCGACGCTGAAACGCGTCCTTGATCGCATCGACGGTCACCGCATTCACCTTCTCCTGAAAAGTTTCCAAGTAGTCGAGCGGCAAACCGTAAAATCCGATCATTTCGACATAACCGATCATTTTACTATTGGTATCGAAACGCATGACAAAACCGCCGGTGATGTTTTGTTTTGCGGCGGTGAGTTCTTCCTCGGTCGGCCCTTCCTCAATGAACTCGGTCAAGGTTTGATTCAAGACTTCCAACGCTTTGTCGGCTTGATCGGTCCGGGTTTGCAGGCCCATCGCAAAAGGTCCTTTGCGATACATCGGTGCAAAATAACTGTAAGTGTTATACGCTAGACCTCGTTTTTCCCTGACTTCCTCGAATAATCTCGAAACCAGCATGCCGCCGCCCAGTATGTGATTGCCGACAAATAATGCGAAATAGTCGTCGTCATTGCGATAGGATCCCGGAAGACCGCTCATTACATGAGTTTGCGCGGAAGGAAACGCGATATGTTCGCGGCGGCCTTGCTTGGGCATCGCCACTTCCGGTAATTCGGCTGGTTTTTGTCCAGCCGGTAATTTCGCCAACAATTTCTCGGCGGTTTGTTCAGCCTGTTTACGGCTCATATCGCCGACGATGGCCACCATCGCATTGGTAGCCACATAATATTTGCTATAAAAGCTTTTAAGATCCTTGGCCTGCAAAGGTTCTACAGTCTCAATTTCGCCGGCACTTGGATGCGCGTAGGGATGTTGTCCATAAACCGCTTTATAAAAGGCAATATCGGCCAGGGTTGACGGCGAAGATTCGCGATGTTTTAAACCGGCCAACGTGCGCTTTTTTTCGCGCTGAAAATCGGCTTCCTCGAAGCGCGGTTGAGTCAAGATGGCTTGCATCGTTTCGACCGACTTATCGAACAATTTCGGATCGGTCAAAGTCCGTAGCGACAGCCAAGCCATATCGCGGGATACTCCGGTTCCGAAACGGGCGCCGACGCTTTCGAAACGTTGCGCAATTTGGTCGGCATTCCATTCGCCGGCGCCGGTATCGAGTAGCCCGGAGGTCAACGCAGCGATTCCGAATTGCTTAGCGTCGCGCGCACTACCTGCATCGAAAGTCACCCGGATATCGGCCATGGGCAGATTTGGAGCGGGTACGAAATACACTCTAGCCCCCTGTTTGGTTGTCCAGTGTTCAATGTTTGCCGCAGCCCAGGCGGTCTGTCCTGTCAGCATCAATAACAGACTGATCAAAGCGATACGCATTATTTGCTCTCCTTAAGTTTTTTATTGCCGGTTTGTTCAGCGATCGGTTGCGGCACCAAATAGGCCACGCTCAAGTTGTTATCGGTAAAATATTTTTTAGCGACTTCTCGGACTTGCTCGGCGGTCACCCGATTGACCTTGTCGACATATTCGTCGGCTTTTTGCCAACCTAAACCGACGGTCTCATTGATGCCCAGCTGCATGCCTTGATAAAACATCGAGTCGCGCTCGTAGGTGGCATTCGCGAGCACCTGCGCTTTGATCCGCTGCAATTCTTCCGGTTGCACCAACTCATACTTGAGTTTTTCGATTTCTTCCTTTAACGCCGCTTCCAATTCTTGGTGACTCTTTCCTTGTGCAGGCGTCGCATCAAACATAAACAATTCATCGAGTCTGGAACTCAAGTTGTAGCCGGCCCCGGCCGCCACAGCGATCTGCTTGCCCCTCACTAATCCGGACTCCAAGCGTGCACTGCTGCCGCCATCCAAAATACCCGCCATCACTTCCAATGCATAAGCTTCCCATTCGTGTTCGGCCGTGTTCAGCACAGGAACTTTATACCCCATGACCAGATACGGCAGTTTGTCTGGCAAATTGACGATCATGCGCCGTATGCCGAGTTGTTCGACTTCGGTTTGCGGCTTCACCGGCGTAATTTCACTGGGCTTGAGCGGTCCGAAATATTTTTCGGCTAACGCGAACACCGCTTTCGGCTCGACATCGCCGATCACGACCAAGGTAGCGTTGTTCGGCGCATACCATTTTTGATACCAGGCCTCGAGATCGGCAATTGTGTAGTTCTCTATGTCCGTCGGCCAACCGATAATCGGATTTCTGTAGGGGCTGTTCGAATAAGCCAGTGCGGCGAAATGCTCCTGGGTCTTAGAGCGAGGCTTATCGTCGGTGCGCATCCGACGCTCTTCGTAAACGACTTGCAGCTCTTTTTGTAATTCCTCATCAAGCAAGTGCAGATTACGCATACGATCGGCTTCCAGTTTAAAACTGACTTCCAAACGGGATTTTTCCATCGTCTGGAAATAAGCCGTATAATCGCGACCGGTAAAGGCGTTTTCGTTACCGCCGTTGGCCGCGATGATTCGGGAAAACTCGCCGGGTTTGAGCTCGTCAGTGCCTTTGAACATCATGTGTTCGAGCATGTGAGAAATACCGGTAATGCCGCCCGGCTCGTAGCTGGAACCGACTTTGTACCAGACTTGGGAAACCGCTACCGGCGACCGGTGATCTTCTTTGACCAGGATTTTCAAACCATTGTCTAAAATCCGCTCATGTACTTTAACCGCCGCTTGTGCCGGCAACAAAAACATGCCGGATAATACCGCACTCGCAATTTGCAACTTCATAACGTCCTCTCTGTAGTAAGGTTAACGCGTCCGACTATTTGATAAATCAATAGTTCACTGTATTCTATAGCTTAATTCTATAGCTTAATATAAATGTTGGAATATTTTCGATAATGACTAACCCATCCGCCCTGCTCTATTGGCGTGACTATCTTGAACTGTGCAAACCCAAAGTAGTTGCCTTAATCGTTTTTACTGCCGTGGTCGGCATGTTGCTGGCCGTGCCCGGCATACCGCCCATCGATACCTTGATTTACAGCACCGTTGGCATCGGACTCGCCGCCTCGTCCGCAGCGGCGGTTAATCACTATCTTGATCAGAATGCCGATGCCTTAATGGGCAGAACGCAAAACCGCCCATTGCCGAAAGGCTCGTTGCACTCAATGAATGTCATCGTTTTCGCATCGCTTTTGGGCTTGGTGTCGATGCTTATATTGGGCTTTTTGGTTAATCCGCTCACTGCGTTTTTGACCTTATTGTCGCTGATCGGTTATGCAATCATCTATACCGTGTATTTAAAGCGCATGACGCCGCAAAACATCGTGATCGGAGGCGCGGCCGGTGCGGCACCTCCGGTTTTGGGCTGGTGCGCGATGACCGGCGAAGTGCATCCTTATTCGTTACTATTGTTTTTAATCATTTTCGTTTGGACACCTCCGCATTTTTGGGCCCTGGCAATCGCCCGCCGCGAAGAATACGCGAAAGTTAAAATTCCGATGTTGCCAGTCACGCACGGCACCGAATTCACAAGACTGCAAATATTACTGTATACAGTGCTACTCTTATTGGTGACATTGCTGCCTTATTTAACCGGCATGAGCGGGCTGATTTATCTCTCCGCCGCAGTTCCTCTCGGCCTCGGCTTTGTTTATTATGCGATTTTGATGATGCGCCACAAGGACGACCGAACGGCAATGAAAACCTTCGGTTTTTCCATTATTTATTTGATGCTGATGTTTGCCGCGTTATTGATCGATCATTATGTCGTTATTGGATTGTAATCTGCCATGACAAGACAAGAACATCCTTTCGCTGAATATATCCGCATTCTCGGTAAAGGCAAAAAAGGCTCGCGCCCGCTAACTCGAGAAGAAGCCTATCAAGCGATGAGTATGATTTTGGCCGGCGAAGTGCTGCCCGTGCAATTAGGCGCTTTTTTGATGCTAATGCGGGTTAAAGAAGAAACGCCTGAAGAGTTGGCCGGCTTCATTCAAGCCGCACGCGAAACTTTTAGTCCATTCGGCGAACCTTCTTGCCCCGCCGACTTGGATTGGTCTTCCTACGCCGGCAAACGACGCCACCTCCCCTGGTTTTTGTTGTCGGCATTATTGCTCGCGGAAAATGGCATCAAAGTCTTCATGCATGGCGCCGGCGGCCATACCGCAGGCCGAATTTATACGCACGATGCTCTGAAATACCTCGGCATCGAGCACGCCGCCTCTTTACAAGAAGCGCGACAACAACTCGAAGAGCAGAGCTTCAGTTATTTGCCGCTGGAATACATCTGCCCGATACTTCATGAAATCATCGAATTGCGCCCGATCATGGGCTTACGATCGCCGGTACATACGCTCGCCAGAATGTTGAACCCTTTTAATGCCAAACACAGCATTCAGGCGATTTTTCACCCGGGTTACCGGCCGGTGCATCAAGAAGCCGCTTTGTTATTAAACGACCTTCATGTCGCGGTATTCAAAGGCGAAAGCGGTGAAGTCGAACGTAATCCCGACGCCGATTGCTTAGTGCAAAGCGTTAAGCATGGCGAATTATACGATGAGCAATGGCCGAGAATTTTCGAGCGTCGCCATGTCAAATCCGAAACGCTCGACCCTAAGCAGCTCGCTGCAGTCTGGCAAGGCGATATCGAGGACGAATACGGAGAAGCGGCCGTTATCGGTACCGCGGCGATCGCCTTGAAGCTGATAGGCAAAGCGGACAGTCAAGATTGCGCTATGAATATGGCCGAGGATTTTTGGCGGGGACGCAAGCTGTTTGAATAATCCTAAAAAGAGCAATTGGCTTGTGTTGTAGACCATTCGTGCTGAGCAAAGTCGAAGCATGAACGGCCTACAACACTTTTACCGGCATGGTTAAACCTTAAATTCCCCTCACCCTTCGACAGGGCTCTCCTGAGTAAAGCCGAAGGACTCAGGAATAACGGTAGCTTGATACTCTCAACTGCTCTTTTTAGATTAATGGATTGCAACTCTTTTTTGATTATTCCGCAAATCTGCTTAAACATGAAAAATTTGAGCAGAGCATCCGCTTGCTGGACTTATTGCAATTACCCTTTAACCACACCCGGGTTATGATGGGAGAATCTCGGAATACCTTCAACAAAGGTTTTTTCCAAGTAATTGTATTCCAAACCTAATAAGGTATTCCCGTCCTGGTAAGTCACCCATACGACCTTAACTTCGCCGAGAAGGTCGAGTCTTTTAAAGTTGAACGCGGCAATTGCCCCAGGCTCCACGTCAATACGCTCCGGTAACGTAACCATTAAGCCGTCTACCGACACATTAATCGTGTTGAAATGGTAATTATGGCCGTTAAGGATTATGAGCCCCGGCGCCTCCAATTTTTTCCTGTAGGCATGCCTTGCATAAAACAAGTTTTCTACATCATGCTCGACATTTCTAAAATCCAACGCCAAATAAATCCGACCGTCGATCATATCGGCTCGAACAATTTCGGCTTCGCCGGCAAGTCGCATTTCATGAAGGTAGATATCGACGATAGGGGATATCTTTACTGTTTTAAACAGATCTTCAACATCATTAATGCGTTCATGATCGTTCAATTCAGCCAAAAGACCGGTGATCGAGATGTTGCTCAAGGTCATCGGAAGTTCAACCCCATCCAGATAAATTAATCCATGGGAAGTTAGTTTTTTCCGATAATGGCGTTTTTCGTATGGCATTGTTAACCTACATTACATTCATTACATTTTTGTACGACTTTCATTATTGAAGATATGGAGCCGAAACATACCAGTCGCTCTTCAAATTTCGGCAGTGCATTAAAAGGCACCGGCGTGCTCGGTCGATTTTTACTCCTCGCCAGACACACTTCTCACCCTGTTTGATTTCCAAATTAGGAAATGCTGACAATAACCGGAAAATAAACAACTCTATTCTCTATTTCCAAACCGAAAGGGCAAGCATTATGCTCTTACAATGAAAATTAAATAATGACTAGTGTAGACTATTATTTTTATTTTTCGCTTCGAATCTCGTCTTTCAGAACTTGATTGTCCATTTTTTATGCTGCTATCCATTCGATCGATAAAAATAATTTTAACGGCTATCTCGTTTCTTATTTTACAAGCCTGCACCACTGCCCCGCCAAAAAACACAGAAAACATTTGCGAAACTTTCAGAGAAAAAAGCAACTGGTACAAACACGCCAAAACCTCTTATGAAAAATGGGGGGTCCCAATTCCTGTCCAAATGGCGATCATACATCAAGAATCTCGCTTTGTTGCCGACGCCGCCCCGCCAAGACGGAAATTATTAGGGTTCATACCTTGGTTTAGAAAAAGTAGTGCCTATGGATATGCTCAAGCATTGGACGGTACTTGGGGAGACTACATGAAACATAACCGTCGCTGGAGTGCCGACCGCGAAGACTTTGCCGATGCGGTCGATTTTGTTGGCTGGTACAATCACATGAGCTACAAAAGACTCGGACTAGCTAAATCAAACGCTCGGCAACTATACCTGGCCTATCACGAAGGTCATACGGGATACCGGCGCCGAACGTTTTTACAAAAACCCTGGTTACTAAAAGTTGCCGAAAAAGTCGACCGCAAAGCCCGTGTTTACGATTCGCAATTAAATTCATGCCGGAACGAATTTGAAAGCAAGAGCTGGTTTTTTTGGTAAACTATATCGCTTGTTCACAGTTGCGAACAAGCGGCATCACCGGCAATAAAGGACAAACCGGTATTGGAGTTAGAAGGCGCTAACCTACTCCCATGGATTAGCTACTTTATTGGGATTAAAAAACAAGCTTTCTTGCTTTTTCTCGCGACTTCTCCAAAAATGGACTCACTTCCTTATAACTCACGACAGGAGGAAAAAATCTGTGACTAAACTGCATATCCGCGTTTTTTCAGTTTTTACCGCTATTATCATAGGATTTACGATGTTCTCAATGGCCAATGCGACCACCCCACAGGAAAATAAAGAAGCAGGCGAAGCCTTTCTTGCCGAAAACGCCAAAAAGGCGGGCATAAAAACCACAGCTAGCGGCCTTCAGTATGAAGTTTTGAACGAAGGAAACGGAGCCACGCAAAATGCCTCCGATAATGTAACCGTTCATTACAAAGGCACCACAATTAGCGGGGAAGAATTCGACAGCTCCTATGGCCGAGGCGAACCCGCCACGTTTCCGTTAAATCGAGTCATTGCCGGCTGGACCGAGGGGCTGCAGTTAATGAAGGAAGGCGCTAAATACCGTTTTTACATACCCTCCGATTTGGCTTATGGCGAACGCGGCGCCGGCCGCGCGATTGGCCCTAATGCCACACTCATATTCGATGTTGAACTGATCAAAGTTCAATAAAGTCAAAACGTTCGTTGTGTTTGCCGACATTCGGAGTAGACGGCTGTATATCAACCCATTATTCATTGGCTATGATTAACTATTTGGGATAATTCATCCAGCACCTAAATAGTAATTATTCACACCCCCCTATCGTTCCCACGCTCCGGCGTGGGAATGAAGACCGAGACGCTCTAGCGTCTCGTAACGCTGGAGCGGTACTCAGGCGTTCCTCGATAGATACATCCCATACCTTTTATTCTTAGACGGTTTTTCAATCAAAAGGGAGTATTATCGCAAACAGAGCCTTTATCTAGCCCCATGCAAACGAATCAATAGCACGGCCTCATCACGACTAATACCGAATTTTTGTATCAATTCAGCCGCATCGGCGCCGCTTCGCACCTTCTGAATGATCGCGTGGTAAGGCTTCGCTTCTTCTTCTCTTTGTTCAAAGTCGTTGATTTTTTCGGTCAACTCCTTGAGTATTTCAGCCGTCTCGGCTAATCGGTTATCGACACCGACCGATGCCGAACATAAACCGACAATATCCAAATTATGATTATTCAGGTGTTCGGCCAAGGCTCGATAGTTGCGTTTAAGCTTAATATGATCGACTGTTAACCATACTAGCAAAATCGACATAACGCTCAGTACGGCAAGACCGGCATATAAAATCTCATTCATCAAACAACTTCGTCAATGTGCTGAGCAGGTCCCGTATCGTCTTGCTGCTCCGATTCAGAACCCTTTTCCTGCTCGTTTTGTTGTTTTTTCTTATCCGGTCGATCTTCGTCATTAGTGACTTTAGCCGGTTTAATAACCGGATATGTCGGTACTATCGGTTGTATTTCGATCATGACCGCCTCTCTTAGCCGCGGCTCAAGGAAGTTGCTGTTTTCAGGTTACGATTAACTTCAAAACATATCCAATTCCGCTTTCTCTTCATCGCTTAAAAACTTATTTAGGTCGACTAGAATCAATAATTCATTATCTCGGCTAGTCACCCCTTGAATATACCTAGAAGTTTCTTCATTGCCGACGTTCGGAGCCGTTTCAATATCTGACGATCTCAGCTCGACGACTTCGGCAACGCTATCGACCAAGATGCCGATAATATGCGATTCAGTTTCGATTATGACAATGCGCGAATTATCGTCGGTCTCCTTCGACATCAAACCAAATCGATTGCGCGTATCGATCACCGTTACGACATTGCCTCGCAAGTTGATGATGCCCAGCACATAAGACGGTGCACCGGGAACCGGAGCGATTTCTGCAACCCGCAGCACTTCCTGCACTTGCATGACATTGATGCCGTACTTTTCACCACCGAGACGAAAAGTTACCCATTGCATCACCGGATTGTTTTGTTTTGTATCGAATTCACTCATTCGCGATCACCGCTTCATTATTCAAAGTTATTATTTTTTGCAAACCGTATCCGCCCAACTACTAACCCTTCACTCTATAAAAAGAATTTTGTCCACGAAAATCACGAAATTTAAAGATTATAGTTACGCACAACGTACCACTCCACAAGCAGCAATTCCCAGTTTGAGCATTCTAACTGGATTTAGAGCGCGGGGTATCCCTGTCGAGGAAGCCGTTCACCCAGCACCTAAATCCAGCACCTAAATTCCATAGGTCTTTGGCAATGATTCAAAATCATGGCTTATTTAGGTGCTGGATGAATTATCCCAGATAGTTATCATAGCCAATGGACTGTGGCATTTAGGTGCTGGGTAAACCCATCCATGGGGGCTTGACGGCAGCCCCCTGCTGCCGACATCCTCGCTAGCCATCCCATACCTTCATGAAGTTAGCTAATTTTTGAGTATAAAGGGAGTAAATCCCGTCCTGCTGGTACCTTCGTATTGCGGCTTTTTCCTATCTTTTTTGTCGTCACTGGACGCTGGAGCGTCCAGGGCTGCATTCCCACGCTGGAGCGTGGGAACGATAATCTTTAACCTTTCTTCTTTAACCTTTGACCTTTAACCTTTCTTCTTTTCCCTTTCTTCGCGGCGTCAACTGTTCGACATCGATCACGGCGGTCAATTCCTCGATTACTGTTCCAATCAACCATGGCCGCTGCTTACGATGGGTTCGCCAACGAACTTGCTCGGGACGCACCTTACCAATAGACAAAAGTTCATCGCAAGCCAAGCCCCAATTGCCATCCTGGGTAATTAACATGCTTTTATAAGGCTGCTCAATTAAGTCTCGTTTATTTGCATAACCTTTCCCTAAAATCAATTGCCCGGAATCGAGAATACCGATTTTTCGCTTCTGGTCTTCCAGCAAACCGATAAACCACGAGGGTTGCCCAGGGATTTTAGTGATCGTCTTATCAAATTTAATGGCTCTGGATAACTCAACCAAAGGAGTAGCCAGTATGAGCTGGCCTATTCTAAAAAATAAGGCTTGGAATTCATACTGCGCCCAAGACGGCATAACCGCAAGCGGCATGGTAGGCTTTGGAACCAATTGCAGTTCAACCAAGGCCGACGTCTTGGCAATGGTCTCGCTTTTTTTCTTTATTTTCGATTCGACACGTGCTGTCGGTACGGGCACTTTAGCCTCAGGTGCCGATGGCATAATCACATCGGCTTCCTCAGTCGGCATTTCCTCCAGCAGGGTTTTTAAATAGCTGTCGAGAGCCAATTCCTGGTGAATAATCTGTGGCTCGATATCCAATTTGTTATCGCTAAGACCCTTCATTAAACTGCCGCCGTTTCTTTGACAGTTTGATTATCATACAATAACAAGCGATCCAGCAAAGCCGAGTAAGCCTCCACGGCTTTCGATTCCGGCCAATAAATCGATAGCGGAATACCTTGTGTGCTGGCATCCCTGATTTTTGTATCGATCGGTATAATCGAATTCCATAGATAATCCGGATATTGCTCTCTCAACACCCTAAGGCTTTCTTGAGCAGCGCGCGTTCGTTTATCGAACATCGTCGGTACAATCGTATATCGAGGCGCATGGGTACGTGATTTATAAACCATATTGAGCGTATGCATCATACGCTCGAGTCCCTTGACGGCTAAAAATTCGGCTAACACCGGCATAATTAATTGCTGACAAGCCGCCAGTGCATTAATCATCAACACACCGAGCATTGGCGGACTATCGATGATGACGTAATCGTAACGATCGGATACCTTGGCTAAGGCATTGTTGACCACCAATCCCATACCGCCCATCGATGCGACTTGTCGGTCCAACGTTGCAATCGCGGTCGCGGCCGGCAACACAAACAAACCGTCGAATTTAGTTTCTACGATATAAGGTTCGGGTCCCGCGTTTTTCTTTTTCAAACTGGCATCATGAAAAAGATTGTATACGCTCGCCTTGACTTCATCGGGATTCATTTTGAAATAACTTGTCAATGCGCCGTGCGGGTCGAGATCGACCAATAATGTACGAAATCCCCAGGAAGACAATAAACCGCCGAGCGTAACGACAGTCGTCGTTTTGCCTACACCGCCTTTCTGATTGGATACCGTCCAGACCTTCATAAAATGCCTTTTAATCTAAATTCATTAGCTAAACCGCAAAAAACTCGGCTCTCGTAGATTTTCCGGTTCCCACGGCCCTCCGTGAAAACCCATACCTAGGAAGCCGGTGCGTTAGGAACGAGGATGGTAATTACCCACACCACTATGGGGAACCTTGAGTATTGTTCATTTCAGCATCGGTAACCGGCGATATATTCAGTAACTTCGCTCTTTCTTTGTCATCCGCGCCGTAACGAGCAAAAGCATGCGACATCAACACCACCGCAACTCTTCTATTTTGAAATCGACCTGCCTCGCTACTGTTATCGGCTATCGGATGAAATTCTCCATAGCCGACCGCCGATAATCGTGACGGCGCTATCCCCTCGTTGACAAATTCTCTTACTACGCTAGTCGCTCGCGCCGAAGACAGTTCCCAATTGGATGGGAATTTAACGGTACTAATCGGGACCGTATCGGTATGCCCTTCGACATTGATGAAATTCGGCATACGTCTGACAATTTCCGAAACTTTTTTCAAAATCGGTAACGCTTTTGGCGATAACTCAGCCTCGCCGCTCGCGAATAACAGTTCGCTATTCATTTCTAGCTCGATCCAAAAGTCATGTTTTTTAACCGCCACCAAATCCTTTTCGATAAATGGCGCCAAGACTTCCGACATTTGTTCGGACGCATCAATCAAATTGCGCCGCTCACGCAGGATATCCTCACTAAGCTCATGCTTTTTTTCAACCTCTTCCAAAGTCGGATGAGGTAGCTCGATCGGCTGAACCGCCATCGGTTCTTCACCGATTTTGATCGGCTGCACCACAGTAAAAGGAGAGCCTTCTCTATCGGAAATCGCCGCTTCCGATTGTCTTTTCGAAAAGGCCTCTCCCAATGAGTCGGACAGTGTTTTATATTTACCCTCGTTGACCGAAGAGATCGAATACATTACGACAAAAAACGCAAATAATAAGGTGATAAAGTCGGCATAGGAAATCAGCCATCGCTCATGATTTTCAGGTTCGGCCAATTCTTTTTTTTTTCGCCGCATCACGCCCCTCCGAGCTAATCCCGGTTTTCGATTAAAAAACCGGATAATTTCAATTCGATATTTTTTGGATTTTCTCCCTCGGCAATCGCTACGATGCCCTCAACCAACAATTCCTTAGCTTGCGACATTATCAATATTTGCATCTTCAATTTGTTTGCAACCGGCAAAAAAATCAAATTGGCAAAGCCAACGCCATAGATCGTCGCAACAAACGCCGTTGCAATGCCGGATCCCAGTAAACCTGGCTCGGCCAGATTTTTCATGACATGAATGAGACCGATCACGGCACCGAGAATACCGATCGTCGGCGAGTAACCGCCCATGGCTTCGAATACTCTAGCCGCCTGTAAATCGCTAAACTCCCGAGTACTAATCTCTAATTCCAAACAATCCCGAATCACTTCCGGTTCGCTACCGTCGACTAATAGCTGCAAACCCTTGATTGCGAACGGATCGATTTCGTTATCGAGAACCGATTCCAGCCCCAGCAGACCTTCTTTTCTGGCCAGCGCGCTCCATTCGACCATTTTGTTAACTTGTTGCTTAAACAATTGTTTCCTTGGCTTGAAGATCCATAAACTGATATTGAGGCCCCGGAAAAATGTCGTCGGCGGAAATTGCAACAATGTAGCACCTATTGTACCGCCCAAAACGATCACTAAGGCCGGTCCATTTAGCAGCGCTTCAGCATGTCCGCCGTCCATTATCGTACCACCGACGATCGCCACGAAACCCAACACAACACCAACGAGACTTAAGTAATCCATTAAGTGATACGGCTTAATTGCCGTCCTATTTCATCGAGGCTGTAAACATTATCGGCTAAGCCTGCATCGATAACCGCTTTGGGCATACCGTATATCGTGCAACTTTCCTCGTTTTGCGCCCAAACTATCGAACCGGCTTGTTTCAGTTTACGAGCGCCTTCTTTACCATCCGAGCCCATACCGGTTAAGACCACCGCCAGCACTGCATCGTGAAAATACCGAGCGACTGAAGCCAATGTAATGTCCGCACACGGACTGTAAATTTCTCCGGCTATTTTCGGCCTTAAAACAATCGATTTACGCACGCCGGAGCCTTTGAATTCCAATTGCATTCCTCCTGCCGCAACCAACGCCGTTCCCGGCTCCAAGATATCGCCATCGCGTGCTTCCCTAACCTTGATACGGCATAATTGATCCAACCGCTCTGCAAAACTAGCCGTGAAGTTTTGCGGCATATGTTGAACAATGATCACCGGCAACGGGCATGACTGCGGAACTTGGCTTAACACTTGCTGTATCGCGACAGGACCGCCGGTTGAGGCGGCAATCACCATAATGCGTAATGCGCCGAATTGTTTCGCTGTTTGCTGAATCCCTTGCTTAGCCGGTTTTTCGAGCGTTTTTCCTGCCTGTTCGGTTTTATTCTTAACCAGCGCTCCGCCGCCGCGTCTTGTTTTGCTTTTTCCGGTTTGCAAGGCAACCATGCGTACCCTTCGCCGAAGCAAGCGTTTTGCCGTTTCTCGGTCGGCATCGATCTCATCCAGTCGCTTCGGTAAAAAATCCACTGCACCGGCATGCAAGGCATCCAATGTCGCTTGAGCACCTACCTGGGTCATTGCCGAAAACATCAAAATAGGGGTCGGCGTTTCCGCCATGATGCGCTTAACCGCAGTAATGCCGTCCATCAACGGCATCTCGATATCCATCGTTATGACATCGGGCGCTAAGGCAGCCGTCAACCTAATCGCTTGCAAGCCGTTATTGGCAATACCCACTACTTCAAATTCGGCGTGTCCTTCGCTATCTTTCGACTCCTCAAGTATTTCTTTGATTCTTTTACAAATGAATCCGGAATCGTCGACTATCAATACCTTAACGGCCATGAACTTCTAATTAGCTTGCATATCGCTTCATTAAACCGGGCACGTCGAGAATCAGTGCGATGCGCCCGTCACCGGTGATCGTCGCACCAGAAAGTCCATCCAAGCCTTGCAATTTCGCACCCAAAGCTTTAATAACAACTTCTTCCTGACCAATTAATTGGTCCACGACAAAACCGACTTGACGCCCACCGGCATTGACCACGACGACATGCGCAGAAGCTTGTTTATTTAGCACATAATTCGGATCCTGCACGAGCCATTCGCCAAGATAAAATAGCGGTAAGGCTTTGTTTCGAACCATGACGACCTGCTGTCCGTCTACGACATTAGTCACACGCAGATCCAGATCGAGAATTTCCATCACGCTACCCAACGGTAATGCGAAGGCTTGATCGGCTAGCTTGACCATCAATGTAGGCATGATCGCTAGCGTCAAAGGTACTTTGATGGTAATCGTGGTACCGATGCCTTCCTTTGAATCAACCTCGACCGCACCGTTCATTTGAGAAATGCGGGTCTTTACAACATCCATACCGACACCCCGCCCCGAAACATCGGAAATCTCGGCTTTGGTCGAAAATCCGGGCATAAAAATTAAATTAAAACATTCGCGTTGATCCAGTCGAGCAGCGGTATCGGCATCCATTAAACCCTTTTCGACGACCTTGGCCCGCAAAGCATTGGCATTCATGCCCTTGCCATCATCCTTTATCGATAACTCGATATGATCGCCTTGCTGCGAAGCGGTCAACAAGACGACGCCTTCGGCCGGCTTACCTGCCGCAGTCCGCTCTTCCGGGCTTTCGATACCGTGATCGACCGAATTTCTCACTAAATGCACCAACGGGTCCGCCAAAGCCTCGACTAAGTTCTTATCGAGATCGGTTTCTTCTCCAACCAATTCCAGTCTAATTTGTTTATTGAGACTACGCGCCAAATCCCGGACTACACGTGGAAATCGACCGAATACTTTTTTAATCGGCTGCATTCGGGTTTTCATGACCGCTAGTTGCAGATCAGCTGTCACAACATCGAGATTAGCAATTGCCTTGGCCATCTGATCATCGCTATCGGATGCTGATCTAAGCGTCTGAAAACGATTTCTAACCAAAACCAATTCGCCGACCATGTTCATGATATCGTCGAGTACCTGAGTATCGACCCGAACGGTGGGCTCGATTTGCGGGGCTCCTGAAGAGGCTGCTTTTGAAGCGGCGGGCTTTTGATCTTTAGTGTCATGCTGCTCTATTGAATTAGCAGCGGACGACGACTTAGTAGCAGGCGACGGCTTGTTTTTGTTACCGGGAACAAATTCGGCGACAGGTTTCTTTTCCGGCGCCTTATTAGGTGCTTGATCGCCGGTTTCGGCAACTACTGAAGGGTTGAACTTCCCTTTACCATGCAATTGATCGAGCAAATTTTCGAATTCGTCTTCGGTAATTTCATCGGAATCCGAAGTCGCCGGCACCGATTTTTTGGCGGGCATCGATACCTTTTCGGCGTTTTCCGATTCGACTCCTGCATTCGATGCGGTTTCGCTTCGATCGGATTTGGGCGATGTCGGCGAACCGCCTTTGCCATGTAATGCATCGAGTAGTTGCTCGAATTCATCTTCGGTAATTTCATCGGCTGCTGAAGCCGGTTGCGATTCGCCTTGCGTTATTTTAGGGGCGGTCGGCGAAGCTCCTTTACCATGCAAGGTATCGAGCAATTGCTCGAACTCTTCCTCGGTGATTTCATCGGAGTTTGAACTATCGTCAATACCAGCCGATTCCTCGTCGGCTATATTCAGCATCGATTCGAATTCTTTCTCGACAATATCGATTTCATCGGCGGAGGCAATAGGCGATGGCTCTTGTTCTTGCTCTTTCGAGCCCCTTTGTTCGGTCGCTTTGCCGGGAGACGTAAAAGCCTGAAGTTTGTTCAGTAATGCCGGCGATGCCGGTTCAGGTTCATGTCCGGCACGAATCTGGCCGAACATTTCGTTAACAATATCCAGCACCTGAAGCACGACATCCATTAATTTAGGGTCGACTTTTCTATCGCCTTGTCGAAGCACATTAAAGACATCTTCAGCTTTATGGCAAATTTCAACCAGGGGGTCTATCGCTAAAAATCCGGCACCTCCTTTGACGGTATGAAAACCTCTAAATATGGCATTGAGTAAATCGTAATCATTGGGCATCTGCTCGAGTTGAACCAACTGCTCGCCCAATAATTCAATTATTTCACCGGATTCGACTAGAAAATCCTGTAAAATTTCGTCGTCCAGATCAATCGCCATAATTCAATCCTCAAAAACCCAAGCTGGATAGCAAGTCGTCAACATCGTCTTGGCTAGTCGCCACCTCGTCTTTTTTATCGTCAACACCGGGCACGACCGGTCCTGGTAATTCGACGCTTGACATGCCCGTCTCTTTCGAAGCCGCTTTAACGCTTGATAAACGGATTAAATCGACCATGCCATTTTCCAAGTCTTCGACCATTGCTATTACCCGCCGGATGATTTGTCCGGTAATGTCTTGAAACCCTTGAGCCATTAAAATATCGTTGAGCCCGTTTTGCATAATTTCAAGCGATTTAACAGACTCATTAAAATACTCGGTAATTTCCTGACTCATGTCTTTGAATTCTTCGAAAGGCATTTTTCGAATCAAAAAACGTTCCCAGTTTTCGGCGAGTCTTGTGGCTTGTTCGTTGAGCATTCGCGCAACCGGGACGATATCTTCGACAACGGTCAAGGTTTGATCGGCAGCTTGTTCGGTCATCGTAATGACATAACGCAATCGTTCCTTCGCATCCGGAATTTCCTGCGCGGCAATCTCGGTGATTTTTGAATCCACGGAAAAATGCACCATGGCATCGTGCAATTGCCGGGTTAATCGACCCACTTCAATAAACAGCTGGCTTTCGCGGATTCCGGCTATTTCATCGAGAATTCTGTCGGCCGTTTGCTCGTCTCCTTCTTCTAATGCCTTAAGCAGGTCTTTAACCTGACTGAGGCGATCTTTATCGGTCATTAAATCCCCTCAGAGTTAGCTGTCTATGCGTTCAAAGATTTTTTCGATTTTTTCTTTGAGCGTCGCGGCGGTAAACGGCTTGATGATATATCCATTGACGCCGGCTTGAGCCGCCATAATAATTTGCTCGCGCTTAGCTTCGGCCGTTACCATTAAAACCGGCAGCGTGGCAAGATCCGGGTCGGATCGAACGGCTTTTAGCAAATCCAATCCGGACATGCCAGGCATATTCCAGTCGGTCACTAGAAAATCGATGCCACCGGATTTTAGTCTCGGCAGAGCGGTTTTACCGTCATCGGCTTCGGCCGTATTTGTAAAACCCAAGTCCCTCAGTAAGTTTTTTATAATACGTCTCATCGTTGAAAAATCATCCACAATGAGAATTTTCATATTTTTATCCAAGGATAGTCTCCAACCCACTCAACTTAATAAATAAAACTTTTTAACGTTTGATGCTACGCATCACATACCTTTTTTGATAGCACGGCCAACCCCCATCACGCTCTTTCCCAAGCTCCAGCTCTCATCGTTATACATAAGTCAAAAATTACTGTTTTGCAATCCTAGCTAATGAGGCTTCGATACCATTTTTTGTCGCCCAACGTTCCCGACTTTCCCTCACCTAGCGTTAGGTGAGGGAAAGCCACTGATGCTCAATATCCGCAGATTTATCAAACAGCACCGTTTCCAGGTATACGACGAACTCTGTTTAGCAAGTTTACCGATACTTGTGTATAACGGCGAGAGCTCCAGCTTGGGAAACACACCCCGGAAGCGCCAGCTTCCTGAGACCGACACAACCTCCGCACATTCTCAATCAACCCTGACTCGCTCGTTCAATCTTCCTTGACTGTCGGGAAGCTAGAGTTTCCTGAACGAAACTATTCAGCCCCCCGGCAATTATCGTTCCCACGCCGGGGCGTGGAAACGATAGGGGTGTGAATAATTACTACTGAACAGGTTACCCAAGCTCTAACTTGGGTAACAGCACAAAATATTTAGGACCAAACGAAACATTCGGGATGGGTTACATAACCCTTCCCGCAAAAGATCTACGATGAGTATAACGTTCATACCTGCAAAGCCTAATTCAAACGCCATTATCATGGCCTTCACGCCAGTCCGCAAGTCTCGCTCGCAATCTCAACATGGCCTGACTGCTGATCTGACTGACGCGGGACTCGCTAATATTTAAAATTTGGCCGATTTCGCGTAAATTTAATTCATCGACGTAATACAGAGAAACCACGAGCTGTTCGCGCTCGGGCAAACTTCGAATCGCCTCGATTAAAGCCTGATTGAATTTTTCTCGGCTTAATCGGTTCAACGGATCGTTTTTTAACGGCTGATCATCGTAAAAAGCCGCATCGCCTTCTTCGGACAACTCCTCGACGCTCAAGGTACGACAGCATTGCGTGTCTTGCAATATGCGTCCATATTCGTCGGCACTGATCCCCAAATACTCGGCGACTTCTCCATCGCTGGCATCGCGGCCGGTCTTGCTTTCGATATGTCTTATCGCATCAGTCACCATGCGCGCTTTTTTATGAACGGAACGCGGGGTCCAATCGGATCGTCGAACTTCGTCGAGCATTGCACCACGAATGCGAATACCGGCATACGTGTCGAAACTGGCGCCTTGCGAGGCATCAAAATGCTTGATCGCATCCAACAAGCCGATCATTCCGGATTGAATCAAATCCTCGACCAACACAGTTTCGGGCAATTTAGCCAATAAATGATAGGCAATGCGTTTAACTAAAGGCACATGCCGTAGTACCAGGTCTTCTTTTTCACCCGATTGCACCGACGCATACATGGCCGCTCCCTTCATGCAACATCCTTTTGTGCGCCGTATTGGATCATACGTTCGATAAAGAACTCAAGATAACCACCCGCTTGTCCTTTGATCGGCCAACTATTTATTTGTCTTGCCACATTTTTCAAGGCCAGAGAGGCTTTACTGCGAGGATAGGCAGCGATGACCGGGCTTTGTTGCTGAACGGCTTTACGTAAATATTCATCATAAGGTACCGCACCTGCAAACTGTAACGTCACATCCAGATAACGGTCGGTGACTTTCGTCAATTTTTGAAAAAGATTCTGGCCTTGCTGGGCACTTTGAACCATGTTGGTCAAAATATGGAAGCGGCTCAAACCGTAATCACGATTTAAGAGTTTAATGAAGGCATAGGCATCGGTTAAAGAAGTCGGCTCGTCGCACACGACAACAATGACTTCCTGGCAAGCACGGGCAAAATTAATAACGCTGGACGATATGCCCGCCGCCGTATCGACAATCAGTACATCCAAATCCTGATCGATATCGCTAAATGCCCGAATGACTGCGGCTTGTTCGACCGTCGACAAATCAGACATATGCTGCAAGCCAGACGAAGCTGGAATCACTTGCAACCCGGACGGCCCGGTCACGATAGTTTCGTTCAATGTTTTTTCACCTTTCAATACATGCGAAAGATTGAATTTCGGATACATACCCAGCAGCACGTCGACATTGGCAAGCCCCATATCGGCATCGAGCAAGGCAACTCGCTTGCCTTGTTCGGCCAATGCCAAACCCAAGTTTACCGATAAATTTGTTTTCCCAACGCCGCCTTTACCGCTAGTGACTGCGATGACCCGAACGGGATTCGTTTTATTCATTCTTCTGATTCCGGCTGCCTGATCGAATGGATTATGCATAACCTTGCGCCACCCAGTCGTCATAATCAAGTATCGCATTATAATCGCTTTCTTGATCCGACTCTGCTGCGCACTGCTCAATTAATTGCTTGGCCGAGGCCACATGCAGGTCCTCGGGTACTTGTTGTCCATCGGTAACATAAGATAGCGGCATGCGCTGTTCGATTAATGCCGATCTTGCCGCCCCCTTGGTCGCTGCTTCGTCAAGTTTAGTCAATATGCCTGCTTCAGGCTGAAAAATTTGAAAGGCTTGAATAATCTCTTTCATCGCTTTATATTGCGTCGCAGCAGACATCACCAAATAAGGTCGAATGCGTAGGTCATCGTGCTGTAACGTTTGGATTTGCTCGGCCAAGCGTTGGTCGCGCTGACTCATTCCGGCGGTATCGATCAAAATAAGACGCTTATCGGCAAAGCCGTCGATCAAATTTCGCAGTTGCTCGGCATCGGCCGCCACGCGAACGGGCACATCGAGAATCCGGCCATAGGTATTGAGTTGATCATGCGCGGCAATACGATAATTATCGGTCGTGATCAACGCGACTTGTCTCGGCCCATGTTTCAGAATGAAGCGTGCCGCCAATTTGGCGATCGTCGTAGTCTTGCCGACGCCGGTCGGGCCCACCAACGCGGCGATTCCACCATAATCCAAAAGCGCATCATTATAGACAGGCAGCACGTTAACCAACATTTCCTGAGCTTTTTTGAAAGCCGGCTCGATGGTTTGATAATTACTCAAGCGACCGGCGACTTTCATACTCAAATTTTTGGCGATCCCCATATCGACCAAACGATGCAACAATTCGACCCGCACCGGATTGCTTTGACTGTTTTGCCTCCAACCGATTTCCGACAGGCGGCTATTCATCGTCATCTTCAGCGATTTCAATTCCTGAAACATGTCTTTGATAAGCTGATCGTTCGCACTGTTTTCGCGGGCGACCGGAACGGACTCTTCGACCCGCGCCGACATCACCGTTTTCTCATGAACCGCAGGTACCGGCTCGTCGGGAATTTCCTCTATTTTTGCCGATACAGCCGGCACTGGCTTCTTTACCGGATCGGGCCGCAAACGACGCGGACGATTTATTTGCATTTTTTCCGCATAACCCAAATATTCGTCAAAATCCCGACGCAACGAACGCGGAGGTACCGAGCCGTCCGCTCCTTTTTTTCGAGTGCTGCTAATAATCTGTGCCGATTTGTTTTCAGCCGCAAAATCCTGTAACGGGGGCTGTTTGACTTCGGGGTTTTGAGCTTTCCGCTCAGCCGCATCCTTTTGCAATTTATTATGAATGAGTTGCTCGTCAAAATCGCGAGCAGCGACGATTTCCACGCCGCCATCGACCGAGCGATTAGACATGATGACCGCATCGGCACCCAATTCATCTTTAACCATGCGCATCGCTTGGCGAATGTCCGATGCAAAAAAACGTTTGATTTTCATTGTACTACCCCGTCAATTAGGCGCGTTGTCCAACCGTGGAAACCACTCTTATTTGGCGATCCTCAGGTATTTCATTGTAAGCTAATACATGCAAGCCTGAAATCGAATGACGGACGAAGCGAGCCAACCAGGGACGAACAAAGGACGAAACCAATAAAACCGGCACCTGTCCTTCCATTTCCATTTTTTGAGCACTCTCTTCCAGCGACCGATGCATTTGCTCGGCCAGTCCCGGCTCGATGCCGACACCGCCTTCACCCGCCGTCTGTAATGATTTATGCAACAATCGTTCCAACTCTGAATCCAAGGTAATAACCGGCAATTCCTGCTGTATCCCACTGATTTCATAAACGATTGATCGCCCAAGTGCCACACGGACCGCCGAGGTCAATATATCGGGATCTTGACTCTTGACGCCGAACTCCGCCAAAGTTTCGGCAATCGTACGAATATCCCTAATCGATACATGCTCTTGCAGTAAATTTTGCAACACCTTGACCACAACACCCAACGGCAATGTTTTTGGCACCAGATCCTCGACCAGTTTCGGGGCGACTTTCGCAAGATTATCGAGTAACTGTTGCGCTTCTTCGTAGCCGAATAATTCATGAGAGTTGCTTTGCAGTAAATGACTCAAATGCGTGGCAATGACAGTACCGGGATCGACGACGATATAGCCCAACGTTTGCGCATGATCTTTCTGACCCGCATCGATCCAAACCGCCTCCAGACCGAATGCCGGATCGCGACATTCCCGGCCTTTCAACGAACCGAATACTTGACCGGGATTAATCGCCAATTCCAATTCGGGAAATATCTCCGCCTCGCCCATTGTTACGCCCATTAAAGTGATGCGATACATCGTCGGCGACAAATCCAGATTATCGCGAATATGCACCGTAGGCACTAAAAAGCCCAACTCTTGCGACAACTTTTTACGCACACCTTTGATCCGCGTCATCAGCTGCCCTCCTTGATTTTTGTCGACCAATGGAATCAAGCGGTAGCCGACTTCCAAGCCGATGATATCGACCGGCATCACATCATCCCAACCCAATTCCTTGACCTCCGGTACGGTTTGGCGAACATCGAGCTCCCGCTTGGTTTCGATACTGGCCAATACCTTCTGACGCCTGTCAATCATATAAGCAGAACCGGCCATCGAACCGGCCAGCAGAATGAATACCAAATTCGGCATGCCCGGAATTATGCCCAAAGTCCCCATTACACCGGCGGTGATATACAAGACTTTGGAATTTTCGAAAAGCTGCGCACTAACTTGTTGACCAATATCCTCGGTACCGCCTTTTACGCGCGTTACTACGATCGCCGACGCACTCGATAGCAATAGCGAAGGAATTTGAGCGACCAAACCGTCACCGATGGTCAACAATACATAGATTTCGCCGGCTTCCGCGAAACTCATCCCATGCTGACCGACGCCGATCGCGAGTCCGCCGATGATATTGACGAATAAAATAATGATACCGGCAACCGCATCGCCTCTGACGAACTTGCTGGCACCATCCATCGAGCCGTAAAAATCGGCCTCAGCTGCCACCTCGGCACGCCGCTCACGCGCCTGATCTTGAGTAATCAATCCGGAATTGAGATCGGCATCGATCGCCATTTGTTTGCCCGGCATCGCATCCAATGTAAACCGTGCGCCTACTTCAGCAACCCGACCCGCACCCTTTGTCACCACGACGAAATTGATCACAACCAAGATCAAAAAAACCACTAAGCCCACCGCGAAATTACCGCCGATGACAAACGAACCAAACGCTTCGATCACCTTACCCGCCGCCGCACCGCCTTGATGCCCCTCAAGTAAGACAATTCGTGTCGATGCCACGTTTAATGCCAGCCTCAATAAAGTCGCCACCAATATCACCGTTGGAAACACCGAAAACTCCAACGGATTCAGCATATAAATGACGACCAGCAGAATAATCAGCGAAAAAGCAATATTGAACGTGAAAAACAAATCCAACAAAAATGGCGGTAACGGCAGGACCACCATCGCCAAAATCATGATGATCAGCAGCGGCGCGCCGAGTCCGGAGCCGCTTATCATTTTTAAGGTGTTTAAAATTCGGGTAAGATCCATGTTTTAGTCTTGGTAATAACTCTCGGCGTAAATAAATATTGATAGCGGCAAGCAGGAAGCCAAAGGTTGGCAACCCCGGTTAAGGCGGATTAGATGTGGCATTCGCTTTGCTGAATATGCATTTAAGGATTTGGTCATAAATAACTTCCCTATTTTTGGAGGGTTCGGTTGCTCGATTGGCAGGTGTCGGCGGCAGGGCAGATTTTTGCTCCTCGGCAATTGCTCCTGCATTGCTCTAATACACGCCATCCATGGCGTAATGCAAAATCTGCATTCACCGCCGTCAAGCCTACATGGAAGTATTCACCCAGCACCTAAATTCCATAGTCCGCTGGCTATGGTTAACTATACCTTTCACACTTCAAATTTCGGCAGTGCCCGAGGAGGCGACTGGGTGTCCGATAAAGGCTTTGCCAGCATGGAGCTGGCATAGAGC
>Ga0180009_10000234_pt1 | contig 82898 bp, 74 predicted proteins | sample OS_PC_MetaG_FD_123537 | JGI IMG/M metagenome (GOLD analysis project Ga0180009, IMG submission 123537) | Groundwater microbial communities from the Aspo Hard Rock Laboratory (HRL) deep subsurface site, Sweden - OS_PC_MetaG | ecosystem: Environmental > Aquatic > Deep subsurface > Groundwater... | reverse complement strand
GCACCCAGCTTGCGGCAAAAAAGGTAATTCTGAAAGTCAGCCCGGCCTGCTATCTCTGGCTGGCCCGGCGCGGTTTTTCCCAGGTTTTCGGCGCCCGTGAAGTAGCGCGTCTGATTCAGGAAAAAATAAAAAATCCTTTCGTTGACCAAGTTTTGTTCGGACGTCTTAAAAGGGGCGGTTCGGCCAGGATTGCCATACGAAACGATGAAGTAGTAATCAAGCTGAATGAATCATTGTCATAAAGTCACTTAATCAAATAAGGAGATAAAAATGAAAAAAATCGTATTTTGGATGATTTTGGTTCTGGTTGTGTCCGTGGCGGGTTTTACGGCCGAAGAGAATGTAGATCAACTTATTGCCAAGCACCTCGAAGCCCGGGGAGGTCTGGCCAAGCTCCAGGCCATACAGACCATGCGCATTACCGGCAAGATGATGTACGGACCTCAGGAATTACCCATCAACATTGAATTCAAGCGACCCAATCAGATCCGCATTGAAATAGCCGTCCAGGAACAGACCATAGTCCAGGTCTTCGACGGCAAACAGGGATGGAGCATCAATCCCTTGGCCGGCTATCAGGGCGGCAAGAAGGACGCCCAACCCATGAGCCCCGATGAAACCAAAGAGTTCGAGGTCCAGGCGGACATTGATGGACCCCTGGTGGACTATGCGAAAAAGGGTCACAAAGTGGAATACGCAGGCCAGGAAAGTGTAGAGGGCGCCCAAGCCTACAAACTGAAGGTCACCTTGAAAAACGGCACCATTATTACCATGTTCCTGGATGCAGATACTTATCTGGATGTCAAAGACTCTTCAAAGATGAATATCCGTGATACGGAAGTTGAAAACGACGTCATCTATTCCGATTTCAAGGAAGTAGACGGAATGTTAATAGCTCATGCCATGGAAATAAAAGCCAAGGGTGCACCAGCAGGACAGAAAATGATCTTCGAGAAGGTCGAACTGAATGTGCCCGTGGACGCTGCGCGCTTCGTGATGCCCGAGAAGGCTCCGGAAGCCCCCAAGGCACCTGGAGTGTCTTCATGATCCGTTCGCATCTGTTCCGCGTAACTATTTTCCTTTTTTTCGCCCTTTCCCTTCTGGCCCAGGCACCGCAACCTGCACCAGTCAAGGTCGATTCCGATACTGTAGCGGGGATAGGAGCTCGCAATATCGGTCCGGCCATCATGAGCGGCCGCATTTCCGCCCTGGATGCCGTATACGAAAAGGATCGTCTGACGATTTTTTGCGGTGCGGCCAGCGGCGGCCTGTGGCGCAGTAAAAACGGCGGCACGACCTGGAAGCCCGTTTTTGATAAATACAACCAGAGTATCGGTGCCCTCCGCATCGCGCCGTCCAATCCGCAAATAATTTGGCTGGGCACAGGCGAAAGCTGGGTGCGCAATAGCGTTTCCATCGGCGATGGCGTCTACCGTTCCACGGATGGGGGCGACACATGGACCAACCTCGGCCTGTCAGCCAGTGAGCGCATCTCGGCCATCGAAGTCGATCCCAGGAACCCCGAGGTAGCCTACGTGGCCGCCCAGGGACCATTATGGTCATCAGGTGGTGAACGGGGTGTGTTCAAAACCAGGGATGGCGGCAAGACATGGGAACGCATCCTGTTTGTGGATAAGAATACCGGTGCCTCTTCCCTGGCCATGGATTTGAAAAATCCCGATGTCATTTATGCCGGCATGTGGCAGCACCGGCGCCTGCCCTGGACCTTTGAATCGGGTGGTCCCGGCAGCGGCTTCTATAAAAGTATCGATGGCGGCAAGACCTGGACAAAGCTCAACGGTGACCCGAAACGGGGCTTGCCGGATGGCATTTTGGGCCGCATTACCGTGGCCATCGCCCCCAGCGATTCCAAGGTCGTTTATGCCGCCGTAGAGGCCAAGGATGGTGCCCTTTACCGTTCTGATAATAGCGGTGAAACGTGGACGCGGCAAAGCGATTCCGTGGATGTGATGCTCCGGCCGTTCTACTTCAGCTTTCTGGCGGTGGATCCCAAGGATCCCTTGCGTGTTTATAAACCCGCGCTCTTCCTGAACGCAAGCAGTGATGGCGGACACAGTTTCACTATCGTTGGCTATTCGGCCCATGCGGACTTCCACCCCATGTGGATCGATCCCATTAACCCGGAACGCATGATGGTGGGCACGGACGGCGGGCTCTATGTCAGCGAGGACCGCGGCAATTCCTGGCGCATGGTCCCTAACCTGCCTCTGGCCCAGTTTTATCATGTGAGTGTGGACGAGGCGCAGCCTTATAACGTAATGGGCGGGCTTCAGGATAACAGCACATGGCGCGGTCCCAGCAAGGCGGGGGGAGGAATCGCCAATCGGCACTGGAGCAACCTTTTTGGCGGAGATGGCTTCTGGGCCTGGGCCGACCCAACGGATCCCGACTATGTATATGTGGAATATCAGGGCGGCGAAATGGCGCGCAAGAACGTGAAAACTGGCGGTAGCCGCAGCATCAAACCACAGGAAGGCCCAGGTGAATCCAGGTACCGCTGGAACTGGAACACGCCCATTATGCCGAGCCCTGTGGAAAAAGGCACGATCTTCGTGGGCTGTCAATATCTCTTTTGTTCCCGGGACAATGGCAACAGCTGGGAGCGAATTTCAATCGATCTTACCACCAATAATCCTGCCAAGATCAGTAACGAGAAATCGGGCGGGCTCACTTCGGATAACAGTTCCGCGGAAATGCATTGCACCATTTACTCAATTGCCCCAAGCCCGAAAAATGCCAAGCTGATCTGGGTAGGCACGGACGATGGCAACGTGCAGCTCACCAAGGACGGCGGTAAAACTTGGAAGAATCTCGCCGGCAAGATTACCGGACTTCCCAGCCGCACATGGGTTTCCTGGATCGAAGCCAGTCCTTATGCGGAAGGTACGGCTTTCGCCACTTTCGACGGACATACCAGTGGGGATATGAAGACCTATATTTATAAAACGGACGATTTCGGACAGACCTGGAAGCCGCTGATCACCCCGGAGTTGGAAGGCTTCGCCCATGTGGTGAAGCAGGATCCCCAGAACCCGGAACTGCTCTACCTGGGTACGGAGTTGGGCCTCTTTCTCAGCCTTGACGGCGGCCAGGCTTGGATTCGCTTCAACGCCGGAGATTTTCCCCGTGTGCCCGTTCGCGATCTTGCCTTCCAGACCAGGGAGCATGATTTGGTGATCGCTACCCATGGGCGTGGTATTTGGATTGTGGACGATCTGACACCCCTGCGTGCCCTTAAGAAGGACGTACTGGAAAAGGATGTGGCCCTGCTGCCTTCCCGGCCCCAGCAGCGTCTTGGCTTGCCCTTCGAAGGCTGGTCTGATGGTGACCAGGCATACGTCGCTCGCAACGCGCCGGATGGGACAAACATAGCCTACTACTTGAAGAAACGCCTGCTCATAGGTGATTTGAAGCTGGAGGTCCTGGACGAAAATTCTCAAGTGCTGGACACACCGCCTGCCTCCAAACGAAGGGGCATCAATCGAGTCTATTGGTCTGGTGAGCTCAAGGGGCCCAAAGTGGCCAAGGGTTCAACTCCAGCCTTCTCGGCCTTCGGCGGGCCCATGGTGCCGGAAGGAACGTACAAGATCCGTCTCACCAAGGGCAAGGAGGTGCTCGAATCCCAGGTGCAGATTCTGGCCGATCCCCGCAGTCCCTTTACCCGGGAAGATCGCGTGGCTTGCTTTGAGACCGTCAAGGAAGTTGCAAAAATGTTGGAAGATATGGCCTACACGGTGGATCGCATCGCGGATTTGCAGGACCAGGCCAAGCAGCGTGGTAACGAGATCAAAGTGGATGCGCAAAAGGCTAAGTTCGTGAAATTCGTGAAGGCATTGGAAACCAAGCGCGCCCTCTTTGTGCCCGTGCGTGAAGAGGGTGGAATCACGGGCGAGGAGCGCTTGCGGGATTATCTGGCAAACCTCTATGGCAGTATCAATGGATTCGAAGGACGTCCTTCCAAGACCAATCTTGATCGCAAGGAAGCCCTGCGCAAGGACATCCAGAAAGCCACGGATGACGCGGAATTGCGCATCAAAAAGGATCTGGTCGAGCTGAATGCCATTTTGGAAAAAGCCGGGATGAAAGCTTTACTGCCCATGGAGCGCAGCACCTGGAACGACAAGCAGAAAAAGTAAAAAGAAATCTCCGCTTCAATGTAAAAAAAACTGCTGTTGCTCTTTGTCCGTGGCGTTAGTTAAAACATACAGCCTTTAAAATTTGGTAATTTGTGGTTTTTTCGGCTATCCTCATTGCAATTACTTTTCTGTCTGTTTATAATTTCAGCGTGAGGTGCAAAATGAAAAAAACCCTGATTCTCCTGCTTTGCGGGTTGTTGATAGGAGCAGCTGCGGCTTGGGCGCTTATCAATTTCGTTATTCCGAACTGGCATCGTTCGGCTGTGGACAATACCTTCTTGCTGGTAACGTCCAAACTGGACCATGGCGGTGAAGCTTTCGCCTATTTTCACGCCGAAAAGGTCAGTAACGCGTTTCAAGATGTCATTAGCGGTCTGCAGAAGAATGTAAGCGCGCTGCCCGAGGCCCGGCAGGTTCAGGCCAAACAGGGCCTCGACATGCTGGCATTGATGTTCAAAGGCTACGGACTGGAAGAAATAAGCGGCTTGGGCTTCAGCTCTTTCGCCGTTAAGCCCGGTCTGCACCGCGTCCGCGTCGTGATCCACCACCGTTTGGGCCAGAACAAGGGGCTTATCTGGAACATCGCCGGCCCGGCTCCGCGTGCCCTGGATGAAATAGAGATGCTCCCAGCCGATACCGCGCTGGCTTTTGTTGCCGATTACAACATTGTCAAGCTGATTGAATGGTTGGCCCAGCTGGGGCAAAAAATGGGCAACCAGGATCCGCAAGCCCAGAGCATGGAACAGGGAATGGCTATGATGAAAGCTGGCCTGCAGTCTGCCGGAATTGATGCCGACCGCTTGCTCAAGTCATATGGCGGCCGCTTGGGCTTTCTGCTCACCCTGGACCCGGAAAAGAGGGTGACCCTGCCATTGGGAACAAAGCCGCTGTCGATACCGGAACCGGCTTTTGCCCTGCTTGTGCGTGTCAACGATACCTACCTTTTTGACACGTTCAAAAGCAAATTGGCCGTTTTGGGCAAGTCAAAAATCAGTGAAAACGGAGGCGTGAAAAAGATCGCCTTTCCGCGCCTTCCTGCGCCCTTCCCGCTGGAACCAGTCATCGCCCAGAAAGGCCAATGGCTGCTGGTGGCTTCGCGGGACTCCCTGGCGGGAAATATTTTCAACGGCCAAGGACCCCGACTGGCCGGCAGCGATGACTTCAAGGAAATAGCTTACAAGCTGCCTCGCCGCGGTAACGGCTTCGGCTATGCCAGCCCGCTTTTACCCCGCTTGGTCGCCCAGACGCTGCGTGAAAACATAGCCAATTTTCCCGTTCCCTCCGCCCTGGAAAAGATCACTGCTTTCATAGAAAAAGGCAAGGGTTTCTGCCAGGTCTGGGAAAATTCCGACCAGGGATTGGTTTACACCATCAACCACGGTTTTGAAATCTCTTCTTTGCCGGCATTGATCGAAGCTTTCATGGAAATTGCCAGGGAAAAAGCCCAGATGCAGAAGGACGTCATTCCGCCGCCAGCGGTTGGAGGCGAGGTGGGGGAATAGGGGGCTTACGGCAAAGATCGTGACGCGAGACGCGTAACGTGTGATTAGGAAAGAGAAAGCAAGGTAAAAAGGCAAAAGTGAAGAAAGCTTGTCGAACTTATAACCAAGATTTCGCAAAAGAATATCTTGCTCTTAACTTTTTACTTTTGCCTTTTGCCTTTTGCCTTTGTTTTTCTACTCCCTCTTTCGAATCACGAATTACGAATCACGAATCACGGTGATCGAGGTGCCAGCGTATATGAAATTGAAATTCGCCATGCCGATCCTGCTGCTGGCGCTGGGTGCCGTCGCCCAGGAACCTCCAGTTGTCGTGCCCGAGCCCCCCGAAAAAGGCGCTTTTTTCTTTGAGGTCACCACCCAGTACCTGAACTTCAGTCAACAGGATCTTGACGGCGCCATGGTCCTGGGCAACGTGGAGCAGGTTTTTTATATCCCCCGCGTCAAGCCCAGCCTCGGTTTCGGCATCGGCTTCGGTCGCCGTTTCCGATCCGGATTGTGGTCGGTCTCCTATTTGGTCTCCGGCCACGACGTGACGTTCCAGGGCCGGGATAGCACGGCTGTATCGCGTTTGCTCCAGCTCAACTCGCGCACTTACCTGCTAAAAACCTGGCCGCTGCGGATTTTTGCGCACTTCGGCCTTAATTTTCCCTGGTTGAAGGTACGGAACAACGCTGCTGACAAGAATGGGAAAATTTTCGACGCCACCTACCTTGGAGTAGGCGCGAACGCCGGGGCCGGCCTGCTGCTGCCGATATCTTCCAGGATGTTTTTCAGCGGCAGCCTCATCTACCGCTTCATCGGCTACCTCTACGCCAGCGGCCCGGGGGTGGGCATCGATGTGACCGATCTCTTTGACGACCGAACCGGCCCGCGCCACCGCCGCTATCTGCGGGCTCCGGTTTTGGCGCTGGAACTGAGCCTGGGATATGAACTATAAGCAATGAAAAAAGTTCGAGGTTCGAAGTTCGAAGTTCGATGTTGAAGAAGAAGCTACAGGTTATGGGTTATAGGTCATGGGTCATAGGTAAAAAGATATCGTTGATTGCCGTTAACCTATAACCTATTACCTCTAACCTATTACCCGTATTTGCTTTTTATTTTCCCAACAATTACAATCCTCCGCAGGAAAAGCGAACAATGGCCAACTGTAAGAATTGCGGTGCCGCCCTGACCGGGACGCTGCTTGTCTGTTCATACTGTACGACCCGCCAGGACGTCGACCTCTCGGTGGTTCACCGTTTCACGGTCGAAAAACCACAGTCCGTGCGGCTCTGTCCCCGCTGCCACGTGTTCCTGCAGACCATAGACCTGCGCTTGGGAGAGAAATTTTTTATTGAGCGTTGTGAAAACTGTCTCGGCCTTTTTTTCGATCCCGGCGAGTTGGAAGCCCTCCTGGAAAAGGCCGTGACCAATGTCCACGCCATCGACTCCCAGCGCCTGAACGAGGTGCAGAACGTCAAGCGTAACAGCGAATATCCTATTTCCTATATCGACTGCCCGGTATGCCGCAAATTGATGAATCGGATCAACTTTGGTTCCCGCAGCGGCGTCATCGCTGACCGGTGCCGCGACCATGGCATGTGGCTCGACGGCGGCGAACTGCGCCAGATACTCGAATGGGTAAAGGCCGGGGGCCGTCTTTTGCATAAGCAGAAAGAGCTCGAAATGGCCAGGCTGGAACTCGAGCAGGAGAAAAAAAATCTGCAGTTCAGCAAAATCGACATGGCTTTTTCGCACTCGCGCCCCGAGCCCTATCGCGAACCCGAGGATTTTGAGCTGCACCTTCTGCCCCTGATCGGCAGGCTGTTGAAAAAGATATTTCGTTAGATACAACTGAATTTTAAAAATGAGGATCAATTATGAGTCTTTTCAAAAGCAAACTTGAAGGTGCATGTGCGATATATCGATTTTTCAAGGCCGTCCCCAGCCCATGACCGTCGTCGATCTGAGCCATTTCATCAACGAATTCATGCCGGTGTTTCCGGGCACCGAGCCGCCCAAGATCGTTGACGCCTGCACGGTCGCTAAAAACGGCTATGCCGAAAAGCTGCTCAGCCTTTATTCCCACACCGGCACGCATATCGACGCCCCCGGCCATATTTTGGCCGGCGCCGCCACCCTGGACGAATTGGCTGTAGACCGCTTTTTGGGAGCGGGCCTAGTCCTGGACGTTGCCGCTGTCCGGGGCGGCAAGATCGAGATCGCTGACCTTGAACCTTATAAAGAAAGCCTGAACGGGGTCGAGTTCGCCTTGTTGCACTCGGGATGGGCGCGTCACTGGGGTGAGGAGCGATATTTTTCCTCCTACCCTGTGCTTTCCCGGGACGCGGCCCAGTGGCTTACCGGGTTCCGCTTGAAAGGGTTCGGTGTGGACATGATATCGGTCGATGAGGTCGAATCGACCTCCGTCCCCGTTCATAAAGTGTTTTTCGCGAAAAACACGATCATTATCGAGAACCTTGACAATCTCGGCGCGCTGATCGGCAAAGAGTTCATTTTTTCCTGCCTGCCGCTCAAGATCGCCGGGGGCGATGGCTCGCCGGTACGCGCGGTGGCCATGATCAAAGAATAGAGTTCGAAGTTCGATGTTCGAGGTTGAAAATAGGAAAATTAAGCATAAAGTGTAAAGAAAAATGGAAAAAGTAAGAAGCAATTACCGCATATGGAGAATAGATAGTTCGCTAAACACCGGGATATAACCAAATGTTGCCATAGGCGCTGAAAAGCGCTTGCGAAATAGTACACCGAGGCGAGGGGGCTTTGATTTTTATTTTTTACATTGCTATAATGGAACCGGTTTTATGAAAGGAGGATGGGATTTTTCCAACAGCGTCGCATTTCCCCGCGCGCCGGGCAGCGGCGGCAGCATGGCCGCGAAGGTTTTTTGCGGTGAAGGAGTCCACTCGATGAGATCGATTAAAAAATTCAAGGTAGACAAAAGATACCAGTTATCAGGTTATCATCTACCTGCGGTGGACATAACATACTGCCAGAATGGTTATTATCTACTTCTAAGTGGAGCTGTTAAAGTGAAAATATCACTACCAGGTAGTGTTAGCGAGTAGTTAGGCGAAAGGCAGGGTACCGAAGAGAAAAACAGAGTAAGATATGGAGAAAAAACGTATTTTTAACCCCGCGAAAAAGAATTCAAAATCGCCCGCTGTCCGCGGCGGGCTAATAAAAAAAATATCGATGGAGTGATAATAATTAATGAACTATAAAAGAAATACTGTCAAATCCATTGAAGTTCCCCTATTTAATAATGAAAGAGAAGGAAAATTATTGGATATCAAAGTAGGTCTTGATTATCAGATGTTCTACAAGCACACAAACGGCGAACTCTGGATTGGTGACAGTATAAAATGGTTAGAGTCTCTGCCCTCTCAGAGTATTGATTTAATATTTGCCGATCCTCCATATAATATCAAAAAAGCAGAATGGGATTCATTTGAAAGTCAAGCTCAATATGTTGAATGGTCAATGCTATGGATTAAAGAAGCAGAAAGATTACTAAAAGAAACTGGCACTCTTTATATTTGCGGTTTTTCTGAAATCCTTGCCGACCTCAAGCATCCCGCATCAAAACATTTTAAATCTTGTCGATGGATAGTTTGGCATTATAAAAACAAAGCAAATTTAGGAAGTGACTGGGGTCGGAGTCATGAGAGTATATTGCATTTCAGAAAATCAAAGGATTTTACATTCAATATTGACAATATAAGGATTCCTTATGGTGAACACACATTAAAGTATCCAAGTCATCCACAAGCGGAAACTAGTCAATATGGTAACGGAAAAAATGGGAATCATATTTGGGAGCCGAATCCACTCGGTGCAAAGCCAAAAGATGTTTTAGAAATCCCAACTACATGCAACGGGATGCATGAAAAAACACCACACCCTACTCAAAAGCCAGAAGAATTGCTTAGAAAAATAATTTTAGCTTCTTCAAATATTGGAGATACCGTACTAGATCCTTTTTGTGGCTCTGGTACTACTCCGGTTTGTGCAGAGCAGTTAAATAGAAAATGGCTGTCTTGTGATCTATCCGAAGAATATTTAGGTTGGGCGGCAAATCGGATAGATTTAGTTGAAGATTGGTCTATCGAACAATGGAATAAGTACGATTTTGAAAATCTAAAAAGGAGAAATTCAATACGATGAGTCTTAAAAACATAGTCAATAAAGCAACGAATAAATCTAACTTTTCTGACATTCAAGGCTTTATTAAATTTTGCGATGAATTTTTATCCTATATTGGAAACAATTTACAAGCTATTATTATTTCTCAAAACGAAAATCACTATAGGTTTTATCAGTATGACCGTTCTGGCAATTTTCAAATTACACGCCCAATTAATTCAAACCTAATGTATGACTTCCAGAGTTTTAAGAGAAACTCCAAAGAGTACTTAAGAGTATTAAGGAATATCAAGACAATTAACAGAAATGATTCTACGATTCGAGAATTGATAAACAACTCAACATACACAATACAACAATCAATTGGTGCTGCATTAGACGCTTTGCCAGCAGGGAAATCAAATACAGCAAGAAAACTAAATGGCGATCTATTTGAACATTTTATCCGATTAATAATTCGTGAAATTGGTTTACAATGCGATGCGGGCGTTGTGCAGATTCCAGTGATAATGAATGATGAAAAATTATTTGACATGAGTTATCAACACGATTTGATTATAAAAAAGGAAGATGAAATAAAACTTCTTGGTTCCATTAAAACATCAAGCAAAGATAGAATTGACAAAATATTTATTGATAAATTTCTATACAATAAGTTGACTGAAAAACAAACTCCCCACATTGCGATTTTCCTCAATGATGTTCAAAGAAAGAATACTTCGAAAAAAAATGAGTATGGTATTAATGCCACATTTTTACCAGGACATTTTAAAGGTTATACTATAAAACTTAATCCCATCGACGGTGTCTATTACTGCGATATACGGCCAAATATGCTCACAGAAAGTATTCTAAAAGATCATATAAAAACATTTGATAATCTATTGATAACAGATATTTGGAAATTCCTATGATGAAAGTTCGCCTTCGCCATCCTTGGCTTCGGCGAAAGAATAAGAATTCGCGGGCCAACGCCATAGACGAAAAAACCGGTTTGGTCAAGGTGATCGCCGACCAGGAAAACACCATTCTGGGGGCTCATATCATCGGCGCCGAAGCCGGAGAACTTTTACCCTTGATGACTTATGCCGTGACCCGCAAGCTCAAATGCGACGAATTCAGGGACCTGGTCTTCGCCCACCCCACTCTGGGCGAGAACCTTTGGGAGGCCATGGGCGAAATTGCAAATTTTTCGATCCATATCTAAAGCTGGAACACCCTGCCGATAACCCCGGGACAAACACCGAACCCCCATATTGCCTCATCTAAAAATCTACCTGAACGGCTTTGATTTTATTTTTTACATTGCTATAATGGAACCGGTTTTATGAAAGGAGGATGGAATTTTTCCAACAGCGTCGTATTTCCCCGCGCGCCGGGCACCGGCGGCAGCTTGGGCGGCCAGGAGCAAGAATACCGAGATATATACCCATGTTTCAATGAAAAACATAGGGAGAATAAGGAGTCCATTGGATGAGATTGAGTAACGAGATCAAGGTAGACAAAACATTCCGGCTATCAAGTTATCATCTACCAGATGTAGACATACCATGCCGTCAGAATGGTTATCATCTACTTTCAAGTGGAGCTGTTAAAGTGAAAATATCTCTACCAGGTAGTGTTACCGAGTAGTTAGCGGTAATTTTAAAAAACATAAACTGAATAATATGTCAATTTGTATAGCAATAGTAGTTCCTGACGGTATAGCATTAGCAGCAGACAGTCAGACAACGTGGAACCAAACAATTACCCAAGCAACACAACAAGGGACAAATCAAGTGTTTAATTTAGCACGGCCAATTAATATCCCTATTAGTTGGTCAAGAATGGCTCGAAAACTCTTTAATTTAAAAATTAATAATAGTTCTTATGGAGTGTGTATCGCAGGCACAGCATTATTAAATCATAAGACAATTTACTCTATTTTTAAAGGGCTTGAAAAGACTTACCAAGGAGATAATTCGTACGAAAGTATTGTTCGACATCTTATTGACGGATTAAAAGCTGAACTCAAGAAACAGCTCAATATTGAAAATCTTGCAACCGCACAAACAATTTTAAATGTTGAATTCATTTTGTGTGGATATATTGATCAAGATGTATCTAAACCAAGAATTGAAAGTTGGTTGGTGTTTTCAGGGGCACTAAAATTAGATGATAGCAAACAATTAAACACGGGTGAATTTTGCAAATGGACTAATATTGTAAACGGACAACATACTTTTGGTGGTTGTTGGATAGGACGAGCAGAATTTATTTCTCATTTGGTGACACATAATAATCCACAAATGCCACCAATACAAGGACAATATGAATTACTTTCATTAGCAGACGCAATTGATTACACAAAGTTCTTAGTTAACTTTACTTGTGACTACCAGCGATTTGCTATAATGGTTCCTGACTGTGGTAAACCTATCATTAGTGCAACACTCACACCTGACAATTATGAAGAAGAAATTGTTAAATAAAATAACTCGAGAAAATTAAAAAAGTTAGTAGAAATTTTACGGAAACAATAACAGTTAAAAAAATAACAGAATGTTAAAAACACATATGGACGCTATTGAGAATCATCTTGTTAGCATTTCTCAGATACCGGCTAATTCTGGACATACCCTTCATAAAGGAACTCCCAGAGAAGCATTTATTAAGGAATACTTGGAAGGACACCTTAGTGCAAATGTAGATATTGGGACAGGAGAAATAATTGATTCTTCTTCTCAGCCAAGAGTATCACGCAATCAATATGATATCGTAATTTACAAAAAAAACTATCCTAAACTTGATTTTGGTGGCGGAATCAATGGTTTTTTAATCGAATCAGTGATTGCTACAATTGAAGTAAAATCTGTTCTTGATCAAGCGGCCATTGACCAATCACTTGGTGCGGCAAGAAATGCAAAATTATTAACTCCTAACGTAAACAGAAGTTTCAGTTCTGGCTGGCTTCCACCAAAAGTTCTTAACTATGTAGTTGCCTACACTGGACCTGCTCAAATGTCTACTGTTCATACTTGGATTTTAAATAGTCATCGAACTTTAAATATACCTCTTCCTACCTGGAATCAACAAGACCGAATACAAACTCCGGGGACGGCATTAGATGGTGTTTTTTTGTTAAACACAGGATTTGTTAAACTAGATAACACGCCATTGACTTTAAATAATCAACAAAATCCAGTAAACGGTATTCATACTATTTCAGACTCAGTTAATGGAAATATTTTAATGCTGTTTCTTTCGTTACAAGAAGCTTGTGACAACATTGAAGGTGCTTGGCTAAATTCAATACCTTATTTAACTAATGCAAGATTCAACAATGTAAGGATTATTTGAAAATTAAGAAAAACTACCGCTAACAGAACATTTGCAATAGTTGGGCAGACGTGCTTCTGTGACAGTTTTGTGGTTAAACGAACTTTTGTTTTTCAAATCAGCATTTGTGGTGAAAAGCCCTGCCATCGCAGATCTGCAAACCGTTGCATGAAATGCTTGGTCGGCGAAAAGCAGGAAGAATATATGTGCGTTAAGAAAAAGGAATTAGGTATTTTTATGAGGAGAATAAAAGAACTTGCCCGTCTTGAATGCCCAACGTCCATGTTGGGCAGGGAGAAAAAAGAAAAGGTAATGATCAGATGGAATTAAAACTTGAACAGTTAGAGTATCAACAACAAGCGATCCAATCGATTATCTCTGTTTTCAAAGGGCAGGAGAAGAACACCTTTGACAATGCCTGTATTGAAGGGATTCGCTCAAATATTATTTCGTTATCTCCAGATGAAATAATCCAAAATATAAAAGACATTGCAATTGAAAACGGAATTAAAGAAGAAACGGCGAATATCCAGCAAACGAACGACTTGTGCATTGAAATGGAAACCGGGACGGGAAAAACTCTTGTTTACATAAAAACCATATTTGAATTATACAAGCATTACGGATTCACAAAGTTCATAATACTGGTTCCTTCCGTTGCGATAAAAGAAGGCGTACTGTCAACTTTAAAGACTTTTGAAAAACAGCTTGAAGACATTTACAACTTAAAGCCAAGCTACTTTGAATATGACAGTAAACGGCTTTCAAAAGTTATGAATTTTGTCGAGGATCAGCATCCACAGATTATGGTAATGACCTTACAATCGTTTAATTCCGATGACCGTATCCTTAATCAGGCGCAACGGGAAGATCTGTTTTCAAACATGGCCTACATTGAGGCGATTTCCCGTACCAATCCCATAATAATAATGGATGAACCGCAGGAAGGAATGGATACGGGGAATTCCGTCGAAAGGCTGAAAAAGCTTAATCCATTATTCAAAATCCGGTATTCAGCCACGCATAAGATATTATCCAATCTTGTGTACCGTCTTACGCCTTATGACAGCTATAAGCAAAGTCTTGTCAAAAAGATAGAAGTTTTAACTGTCTCTGAAAAAAACGATGAAGCATCATTGAAAGTTGAACTCTTTAAAATAGAAGTCGGTAAAGGCGAGCCGAAAGCTGTTTTAAAAGCATGGCATCAAACCGCAGGCGGATTCAAGTTTAAGAACACAAAAAAACTGGATAAAAATGCAGATTTGCAGGAAGTAACAGGCAATATTATTTATAAAGGTTACATCCTTGAACAGATAGCAAAACCAATTCGAGGAAAAGGTTTTGTCAAATTCAAGAATGGCGCTGTTATTTATGAAGGAGAACAGGCTAAAGACCTTTCAGCGATTTTCGGTGAGCAGCTTTACTGGCTTATTGACAGCCATTTCCGAAAAAAAGAGAAGTTAAAGCAAATCGGAATAAAATGTCTGTCCCTTACATTTATTGACAGAGTTGACAATTACATTCAGCCGGACGGGATTATAAAAAAAGCCTTTATCGAACAATACAAGAAGGCTCACAAAGATTTTTATAGCAGGGATGCCGACATTTCTCAAATCGAGCAATCGCAAGGCTATTATTTTGCCCAGACAGGCAAGGGCGATTTTACAGATAACGAAGGCTCTATGAAAAACAACAAAGAGCTTTACGACCTCATATTAAAATCAAAAGAAGAGCTGCTTTCTCTTGATAATCCGGTTGAGTTTATTTTTTCGCATTCCGCACTTGGTGTCGGCTGGGATAATCCCAATGTATTCAATATTGCTACACTGAACCAGAGCTACAGCGAAATAAAAAAACGGCAGGAAATCGGCAGGGGCTTGCGTATATGCGTTAATCAGGACGGCCAAAGGGTTTATGACAAGCCGGAAACTTCGGAAGGAAAGGAAACAAACCTATTAACCGTTATTCCAAATGAAACTTATGAGACTTTTGTTTCACAATATCAGGCTGAAATCGCTGAAATTTACGGCAGCAGTGAAGCGGGAGCCGAGACGCGCAACAACCATAAGGGCCAAAAACTCACCGAAAAGCGGTTATCCAGAAACGACACTCATTTTAGCAGTCCTTCATTCCGTGAATTCTGGAAACGCTTGTCTAAAAAAACAGAGTATCTTGTTTCTTTCGATGAAGAAAGAATAATCGCAGAATCTACAAAAGCAATAAATGAAATCACTATCTCAGAACATCAAGTACAGGTTGCCCTTGGCAGGATACAGAGTATTTCGGAAGACGGTATCCAAACACAGGATTTGAGAACTGAAAGTAAGGCCGTTAATGTTCTATTCGCGCCGATTGACCTTGTTGAAGAGATAAGCGAAAACACTTCTCTTGCCTACCCTACGGTTTTTAAAATTGTGCAGGGTCTATCTAACAGAAAAGAAATAATCAAGAACCCGCCTCGTTTTATACAGGAAGCAGTACAGAAAATACGATACATTGAACTTGATGAAATGCTCCGGGCTTTGGATTACCGTATCACAGGCGAGACATTTGACATTGACCATTTTGAACAATTTATCCTTAAAAACACAGACAAAATAGAGCCAACACCGAATAAAGGTATTTATGACCATATCATCTGGGACAGCGAACATGAACTGAAATTTGCCCGTGAAGCGGACAGCGATACAGAAGTTATCTGTTTTTTAAAACTGCCTTCTTTTTACGTTATTAAAACTCCTGCCGGAGAATATAATCCTGATTTCGGACTTGTTTTGAAAAAGAAAAAGATACGAGCGGAAAGTGAATCTGAATATTATTTCGTTATTGAAACCAAAGGAACCAACAGCCTTGACGACCGCAAGGCTTTAACTGAAAATGAAATCTATAAAATAAAATGCGCCATAAAACATTTTGAGGCTTTGGGTATCGAGGCAAAGGTCAATTACCTTGCGCCCATAAAAGAATATACAACCTTTAAAAAAAGAACAGAGGAAATAATTGTATGAACCACGAAAACAGCGAAATTCACGAAAAGCTTGTTTTCAAAGATGAATCATACAAAATTCAAGGGGTAATCTTTGAAGTATATCGTGAAATTGGGCCGGGATTTGTGGAATCAGTGTATCAAGAATGTCTCGAAATAGAATTTGCCAAACACCATATTCCGTTTCAATCACAAGCTGATATAAATATTCGATATAAAGAAATAACGCTGAATCAATATTTTAAGGCAGATATCATTTGTTACGACAAAATAATTATTGAATTAAAAGCTATTAAACAATTGGATAACATCCACAGAGCGCAATTATTAAATTATCTGAAAGCAACCGGTATGAAGTTGGGACTACTTGTTAATTTTTGTTCTTATCCTAAAGCAACAATTGAGAGGATTATTTTATGAAAAATAAAATATTTCGTGTGTTTCGGGTTTTTCGTGGTTGAATAATTGGAGGAATAATGTCTGAACTTGATAAAAAATTGATGCAGACCCCCGATTTAAACAAAGAAAGACTTGAAAAACTAAAAAGTCTTTTTCCTGATTTATTTACGGTTGAGGGAAAACTAAATCCTGACGAACTGAAAAAGATTATTGACCCTGACCTTGTGAAAGAAACGGAACGGTTTGAATTTAAGTGGTTTGGCAAAAGCGAAGCAAAGCGGAACGCTTTTACTCCAAGTAAGGCGACATTGGTTTATGATGAAAAAAGAAGCGTTAATCCTGAATATGCAGACGGGAATATGATTATTGAAGGGGAGAATCTTGAAACAATGAAATGCCTTCTTGCAGGATATAAAGAAAGGGTAAAATGTATTTATATCGACCCGCCATATAATACTGGAAGAGATTTTTTATATTCTGATCGTTGGGATGAATCAACTGAAGACTATTGGGAGCATATTGGTGTAAGTAAAAATGGGGTTCAACTTGATACAAATATGGAATCCGATGGTAGTTTTCATTCAAAATGGTTAAACATGATCTTTTCAAGGCTTTTAGTTGCACGACAATTACTAACTGATGATGGGGTCATTTTTATCTCAATTGGAGATGAAGAAGTTTCAAATTTTCGAAAAGTTTTAGATGAAGTTTTTGGTTCGAATAATTTCATTGCACTTGTACCAAGAGTTGCTAAAACTACCAGTTTCAGAGGAAAATTTTTCGCACCAAGCAAAGATTATGTCATGGTTTATAGTAAAGATATAACTACTCTTTCAAAATTTAGGGATGATATAGATGAAAGTCAATATTATAAAATTGAAGAAGATGGAGAACGTGAAGGCGAAAAATATCGGGACGATATTGCCTTCTATTTATCCACATTAGAAACCAGACCCAATCAAAGATATTTTATTGAGTGTCCAGATGGTGAAAAAGTCATTCCTCCTGGAAAGACCTTTCCTCCAGAAAAGCCCATTTATGGTGATGGTGTTTGGCGATGGAATTATGATTCGTTTGAAGAAAATTATGATCTTATAGTATTTAAAAAATCAAAACAAAGTCCATTAATAACAGATAAAGGTAAAAAAGCAAGTTGGAATCTATATACAAAAAGTTATCTCAATGACAAATTAGAAGTTGGCAATCTACCACGCGATTTCATAACTGAATATTTAAACCGTCAGGGGACTTCTGAGTTAAAAAAACTTGGAATACCTTATGATTTTCCTAAACCAAGTGAATTGATTAAATTTTTAATTAAGATTGTTAACTCTTCAAAAGGCTCAATAGTTTTAGATTTTTTTGCTGGTTCAGGAACTACTGCGCATTCAGTTATATCATTGAATCAGGAAGATAATGGTAATAGAAAGTTCATCCTTGTACAAATACCTGAGTATACTAAACCAAAAAGCAAAGCATATGAAGCTGGTTTTGTAAAACTCTCAGATATTACTATTGAACGAAATAAGCGAGTTATTGAACAAATCGAAAAAAATAAATTGGAAAAACAAACTTCATTGCTTTATGCTGAACAAAAGCCATTTAAAACTGGCTTTAAGGTTTACAAACTCGCTAAATCAAACTTTCCCCGTGTTGACTTTGCCCCGGACCCCGCGAAAACCGAAGAAGAAAACCTGGCATTGCTCAATCAATATATAGACGAAAAAGAAGTAATGTATCTGGCAATGATTGATGAAAAGAATATTTTCGATGAAGTACTTCTGAAAAACGGCTTTATGCTCAATTATTCCAAAAAGAAATTAGATGGTTTTTCCAAAAACAAGGTTTTTCAGATTAAAGACGACTTCAAAGAGTGTCTTATCTGTATGGATATGGCTATTAAAAAAGAGACACTGAAAGAACTGGAACAGTACAAAGATAAAATCTTTATCTGCCTTGAGCGCGCTCTTGATACCACTATGAAATGGAATTTGAAGCATTTGTTTGGAGAGAAATTGATAGCGTTTTAAGGAGGATATATATGAATAGAGATTTGAAGGAAAGTTCAGCAATCCAGACTCATATCAACATTTTGCAGAATGTCATTAACAGAATGGCAAGTAACAGCGCCAATAGTAAAACATGGGCAATAACAATCATTTCAGCGATTATCGTTTTGCTTATTGATAAATCAAAAACCAATGTTTTCTATATCGCTTATATTCCGCTTGTTATGTTTTTCCTTTTGGATTGTTTTTATCTTGGTTTGGAAAGACATTTCAGAGACTTATACAACAAATTTATAATCAATATGGAATCGGAGAAATTTGATTTTAAAATTGTTTACAAATTACAAGGCCCAAAGAAATTGCTTGAAAAAATAAAATGCACTGTTTTTGGTGCATGGTCTTTTTCAACAACGCCGTTTTATGCAATATTGGGAATATTAATATTCATTATTTCAAAAATATCTTAAAGGAGGTTTTAAAATGGCAAGGAGAGTTTTTTTCAGTTTTAAGTACGAAGATGTTTCTCGTTCAATGGTTGTACGAAAAAGCTGGGTAGCACAAGGGAAAGAAGCCGCAGGTTTTGTAGACTCAGCTGAATTTGAGAAGATAAAAAAGCAAGGTGATACGGCAATCAAAAACTGGATTGATAAACAACTTGAAGGAACATCTGTTACCGTGGTATTAGTCGGTGAAAAAACTTGTAGCAGTAGGTGGGTAAAATATGAAATTGAAAAAAGCAAAGAGAGAGGTAACGGTCTACTAGGTATAGATATAAGCAAAATAAAGGACTTGCAAGAAAACACATCTGAAAGATGCGGAAAAATCCCGACAGGATATGCTTTTTACCTTTGGAATAACGACGATGGCTATAACAAAATAGGTGATTGGATTGAAAAAGCTGCAAAGGATGCAGGAAAATAGACCTTCGCAGTCCTGGCTTCGGTCTATAAAAGACGGGCAAGTTTTTATGAAAAGAAAAAGAACGCACATGTAGGAAAACAGATTGAATATAAGAAGACGCCGACCAAGCACATCATGCAACAGTGGCTATGCAGTTCGGGTGGAGTACTGCCCTCTCCCAAATTGCCCTACGCTTCGCTTCGGGCAACTTCGCATAGCCGCGGACGTTATAAATCGAATTCGCCGCTTTCGATCCACTCGCTTTTGAGTAAGGACCAGAATTCGTCGGCTAAGCCTTCCAAGACATAGGCATAAGGCAGCCAGCCATAGCCTTTTTCGCCCCATTCCTTGCCCCAAGAGTTGCGGATAAGAAGAGCGCCGGTGGTTTCGGGACCTTTTAAATTCGTGTTTTTTATTTTCAGCTTGTCGTCGTAACCCACGGCCATGACCGCATGCCCGCCCGCTATTTTTTCGCCCTTGGCCGGATAGGGAATCTTGCCGTTGTTTTCGGCCTGGGTATAGGAACTGTATACGCTGAAGCCGAACATCGACGGCAGGCCGGCCGCCAGGTGCTTTTTAACGCTATCAAAAACCTCCGCAGAATTTGGGGTCAAGTCTTGCATTATTACTTTTTCTATTTGACTTGTTTATAACCCAAACTCTCCGCTGTCGATCCACTCACTTTTGATCAGGGACCAGAATTCGTCGGCTAGGCCTTCCAGGACATAGGCATAAGGCAGCCAGCCGTAGCCTTTTTCTCCCCATTCTGTGCCCCAGGAATTGCGGATCAAAATGGCGCCGGTGGTTTCGGGGCCTTTTAAATTCGCGTTTTTTATTTTCATTAGGGCGAATTGATGATGAGGCGGTCAATGGTGGTAGGACCCATCAAGGCACCTCCGGAGGTATTCTCTGCCTCAATGATGATGCCAGAGCGGGCAGATCTTCCTGAACGGTTCGCCACAGAATATCAAGATTAATGTCGAAATAAGCATGCACCAGCCGGTGGCGCATACCGATGATATCCTCCCAGGGAATCTCCGGCAGGCTTTCTCTTGTCTCTTGCGAGAGCTGAAAGGCGGCTTCGCCGATGATTTCAACCTCCTTCACCAGCGAGAGGACCAATTGGCGATCTGTGTCGAGATCGGCGCGACTCAACCCCTGCGCGAAGGTCATAGCCTCCTGAGCCGCATCGAGCATGTGCCGCAGGCGAATGGCATCATCCTTGCGCATACTGCACCTCCGCTTCCTCGATTACATTCTGCCGGAAATAGCGGCTCAGATCTTCGGGCGTGCGCAAATCCACCTTGCGCCCGCCGAAAAGGATGCTCAATTCCCGCTCCATGCGCGCGATACCGAACAAGCCGGGAACAGCACCGGGCTCGAATCCGACCAACACGTCCACATCGCTGTCGGAGCGAAAGTCCGGGCGCAGGACCGACCCAAATAGCGCAAGGCGCTTGATGCGATGCTTCCGGCAAAATGCCTCGATATTTTCTTTGTCCACCGATACCTGTACCATTACTCCACCTCCATGATCTTCAGGCTCTCGATGCCCCGGTCGTCCACGATCTTGACCGAAAACATTGATGCCAGGTCTTTCATTATTACTTTTCCTTTTTCACTTAAAGCCCGACGTCGTATGAGCGCTCGCGGAATTTCAAGATCTCTATTATCAGCTCATTAAATTGCTTTTTTTTCATGTTTTCTATCCCCTTGTCTTATCTCCACTGTCATCCCCAAAGGGGGCGGATAATTTGTGCTGTAAAATTTATCATATTAAATGGGGAAGAAATTGTCAAACTGTTTTCACTTTATTTATATTTATAAACTAAACTCTCCGCTTTCTATCCACTCGCTTTTGATCAAGGACCAAAATTCATCGGCCAGGCCTTCCAGGACATAGGCATAGGGCAGCCAGCCGTAACCTTTTTCACCCCATTCCGTGCCCCAGGAATTACGAATTAGAAGAGCCCCAATGGTTTCGGGACCTTTTAAATTCGTGTTTTTTATTTTAATCTTGTCGTCGTAGCCCACGGCCATGACCGCGTGCCCGCCCGCAATTTTTTCGCCCTTGGCCGGGTAGGGGATCTTGCCATTGCTTTCGGCCTGGGTGTAGGAACTGTAAACGCTGAAGCCGAACATCGACGGCAGACCGGCCGCCAGGTGCTTTTTAACACTTTCCAGGACAGAGCCTTTTGCAGTACCGCTGGGATCGTGACGGTAGTACTGCAAACTCTGGTAATTCTGGGCGTAGGCATAACAGAAAGCCGGCGGTTCCTCGTCAAACTTTTCCTCAACGTACGGCCAGTATTCTTCAGGCGGCAGTCCGAACAGAGCCATGGCTCCCATGGTAAATCTCAGGTAACCGCCGACATCTCCGGTTTCCTTCATCAGGTTGCGAGTCGCCTTATAAAGAAACAACCGCGACGCATCGAGAATTTTGTTGAAGCTGCGGTTTTCGAAATACTCCATAAGGCCGACCCCCGCCTGGGCAGTACAGGATCCGATATTGCCCTGCTGTTCGATCGGAGAGCACCATTTTCTTAGGTCGGCCGCGGTCGGCAGCTTTTTCGTCTTGAGTTTAGCGGCTCCGGTTTTTTTTAACAGCGCCTGAACCGACTGCTGGTTGCCAATCGCTTTCAATTTCGAGGATAATTCATTGTGGCTGACCGTGAAATCCCGGAAATCCGGCAGATCCCGCCGCCATCCGAATTTTCGTTTAGGATGTTCAAGCATGTTGCCTCCTTTTTAAAATCAATATTCCAAGCACCAAATCCAATGACCAAAACAAAGAGTAGGGGTTCAATAAAAGATCCATTGAGATCATACTAACACTATGTTTTTGGCCATTCAGGAAAGTCGCCAAAAACATCTAGTGTTAGTATAGTCACATTAGATGGTTTCAGTAGATTACTAAGCTTGCTGAAACCATACTGTGACTATATTGAACCCCTACAAATGCAGAAGAAAATCTCTGTTGCCCTAGTTTTGGATATTGGAATTTGGAATTTGTGATTTGAATTCAAGAAGGGCGGTTCGTGAACCGCCCCTACGATTTCTTTCATTTAAAACCTGATAGTTATCTCGGCCTTGGTCTTGGTTCCCTTCTTGGTGAACTCCTGGCTGAGACGCGCGGCCACGGTCTTGCTGATCTCAAGCTTCAGGGCGTACTCGCCCTCCCACTGGCGGTTGACCATTTCGCGCGACACGCTGCCGGAAAACTTCAGCTTATTGCCGGCTGAAAGCTTGATGCCTTGGGCTCCTGAAAGGGTGAGGATGATCTTGTCCGCGGATTTGTAATCCAGGGCAAAGCACAAGGATGTGGCGTCGGTTTCCAGTTTCAGGCTGCCCTTGCCTTTTACCTCCCCCTCAAATGTTTGAGCTTCCCCATTCAAAGTGAATTGTATCTTCCCGGCCATTTTCCCCTCCTCAGAATCAGTTCATGATTGGTAAAATTTCGATATTTTATTTCTGAGAGATATAGACCAGTATATCAATCTCTTCACCCGGCCTAATGCTGTGGTGGGCAGTATATAAATCTTTTTTTCTCCGTCATATGCGAAATAGTGTTAACACAAAAGAAGAGAAAAAACAAGTCAGGAAAATCAGAAAGGAAAATACGAAAATTCAAGAATGAGAAAAAAATTTACTAGGTGTTTGACTTCGTTAATTGAGCCACTCGGTGCAAGTAATGGCGATAATGTGGCACAATATTTTAAACCCAAGAAGCCAACAAAGTTATGCAATCAAAATCCATCTCCAACCTTTTAAGAGCATTTCTCTCAAGTTATGAAATGAACAAATCTATCTGCACTTGACCAGATTGAAAAATATTTATTGAACTGATACAATTTTTATTAAGTTCTTAAAAACTTTGGTAATGTCAAAACGCTCTTGCGAATAAATAAGATATGTAGGGAGGTTAACTGACTATGAATGAATTATTAAAAGCATTTAAACATTTTATTACAAGAGATATAATTTTTATAATTGGAGGAGCAATTGTCATTATTTCCATATTATATAGTTTTGATAAACTCCCTCAATCCGATTTAAATCTAGCTTATTATTTACTAGGCGCAGGCATTAGTTATATTATTGGTTATACACTTCAGGATATCTCTTGTTTATTTCCGGGCTTTACTACAAAACCAAGGAGTAGTCCAAATAAACTTCAAAAATGGTTATATAAGCGATTTTGTCGAATAAAATGGACAACTCCGAAAAAAAATAACAAGGATTATTTTGAAATTCCAGAGAAAATAAAAAATGAGCGAATGCTTGCAGAGTTTGATCGAGTAATTAATTTAATGCTGATTGGAACCGTTACATGTCCATGCTTTTTTATTTCGTTCATTTTTTTATTTTTTAGATGGAAATGTAATTGTAATAAAACCAATAGTGGGTTTGATTTATTACTTTTTGTTGCTGCTATATTTATAAGCATATGCCAGTGGATTTTAAGCAATCTGAAATCAATGCAATATGCTACTCTTTGTGACAAATTCTTTAAAGCCGAGTCTGCAAAAATTGAAGGCTGATTGCAACAACGCAAATTTGTCTACAAAGCTGCAGATTGCTGCAATCGAGCTCTGACTGTTTCAGGAAATTTTGGGAAGGACCATAAAATTGTGAACCTATTTGCCATGCTGCCGGCTTGAAGCAACTTCTATCTGACCTTCACCCGCAAGGGATAAAATCCAGTAGCGTTCCTTAAATCCAAGGGGCATTGGGGGGAATTGGGGCCAAGTCTTGAAATGACAGGTTTTCCTAAGCGAGTCCAGGGATTGGGTCGCCGGGTTCCAGGAATCATCAGGGAATTCAGGTCTTTCATTATTACTTTTGCTTTTTTGTTTCATGCCGTTTAGTGGCCTGGCTGACGCTATCATGGAACCGCCCAGGATTGCCGAGGCCTGCACCATCGACCGCCACGGCTTCGCCGAGAAATCGCTCAGCCTCTATTCCCATGTCGGCACGCACATTGATGTGCCAGGTCATATTTTGGCCGGGGCCGCCACCCTGGACGAACTGGCCGTGGACCGCTTCATGGGAAAGGGCCTTGTACTGGATGTTGCCACTGTCAGGGGCGGCAAGATCGAGATCGCCGACCTGGAGCCTTGTACGCAACGCCTGGGCCGCGCCGAGTTCGCCTTGCTGCACTCGGGATGGGCGCGCCACTGGGGCGACGACCGATATTTTTCCTCCTACCCCGTCCTCTCCCTTGAGGCGGCCCGCTGGCTGGCCGATTTCCAGCTGAAGGGATTCGGCGTGGACACGATCTCGGTCGATGAAGTCGAATCAACCTCCGTCCCCGTGCACAAAGTGTTTTTCGCGAAAAATACGATCATCATCGAGAACCTTGACAATCTCGGCTCGCTGCTCTGCAAAGAGTTCATTTTTTCCTGCCTGCCGCTTAAGATTTCCGCCGGCGATGGCTCGCCGGTAAGAGCGGTGGCCATTATCCAGCAGTAAGTTCGAGGTTCATATATATTGCTCCCAGTTATATCGGCAATCTACACCAGTTTAGTATAAATAGAGTTCTGTAAAATAGGAATAAAAAGGAAAAATAAGTATAAAAAAATTATCGTTTTTATAATAATTATTCGATGTTATAATAAATGAATGAATTCCAATGTTGAGGGTTATAGACTAGTTGAATGTAAAAACGCAGAAGAACTTCTCCAATCAATCTCACCCATTGGGACTCTTTTCAAAAATCATATCAATCAAAAATCCCATATTTTTCGAGGGCATTCTAATTCAGATTGGAAACTAATTCCAGCGGCATTTCGTGCAATAGTGAATCCTATGGGGTTATGGGGGCATGAAAGACCAATACCGCCAACTGAACGGACAAATATGCTTCAAATAGCATATGAAATAAAAAAGATAATTGAGTTCTTCAAACTCGCAGATTCCTCAGGTTTGCATATCCCAGAGGACAGTCAACAACTCAGAAGTACTCTCAAATATTATGAACAAGTTATATGGGGTCCCATTCCATCCGCATTTTTCCAACTCGGTGGAAATGAATGGCCCCCAAAGGAAATTTGGAGTTTGTTAGCCATTGCCCAACACAACGGTTTTCCGACTCGTTTACTAGATTGGACTTGGTCTTCATTTACAGCAGCATACTTTGCCGCAAAAGATGTAGTTATGAATCATAACGCTATTGGAAATCCGAAGGCAATCGCTATCTGGGCATTCCATCATAGGCTTGAGGGTGCTGATAAAATTGGAAATGGGTATATTCATTTTGTTGAGTCGCCCTATGCCCCGAATAAAAATCTTTGGGCACAAAGGGGTGTTCATCTCCTTTATATACCAATTAATTATGATAAAGATTTTTATGAGACCGATTTGGATGTAGAAGAAACTCATAATATGCTTGAAATGCTTTATAGAAAAAACAATGAAGAATCTAATTACGATTCACTAATAAAATTCGTGTTACCAGCGGAGCATGCCGGTGAACTAATGCAGATGCTTGAGAAATTTAATATTTCAGCCGCATCTTTGTTTCCGGGATATGAAGGAGTTGTGAATGCACTAAAAGAAAGAGAATATCTGTGAAATATCAATCATGAGTGAATATAAAAAAAACCTTTGAATGGATGGTGATAATATGATTCAAGAGACAACAAAAGCCCATTGCAATCAATGTTTAGGTGGAAGGAATCATGAAATTTTATATGAGAAAGAAATTGTTGATGACGATGGGAATGCGGAAGGTCCTGAATTTTTCACAAAACATGAATTGCTAAAATGTCTTGGCTGTGAGCGAATTGTGTATCGTGTGAGTGAATGGAATGATATGGAACGAGATGCCGACAAGAACTATATTGTTTCAATTCAATATTATCCACCAGCAATATCTCGTGCTTATCCTAAATGGTTCTCGTATTTAGAACATTTAGGGTACATGGAAAGGAAGGAGAAGGGGGCAGATTATATTTACATCCATAATATTCTCAAGGAAATTTATATTGGACTTCAAAATGATTCAATTCGACTTGCGACAATGGGAATAAGAGCACTTCTTGAATTTATCATGGTTCATAAAGTTGAAGATAATGGTTCATTTAAGAAAAACTTAGATGAATTTGAAAAACAGGGATATATCTCTTCAAGTCAAAATAAAATACTGAATTCAGTATTAGAAATAGGCCACGCAACAATGCATCGCGCCCATTCCCCTTCTAAGACAGACCTTACAACTTGTATGGATATTACTGAGAATCTGATTGCAACTATTTTCATTCATACTAGAGAAGCCACAAGACTTTCAAAGAAAGTCCCGCCAAGAAAATGAAATGACAAGAGTATTAGTATAGATTTGATAGAGTAACATTTTGGAATAGTGCGCGGTTTGCTGGCGTCCGTGAGTGAACGGCACTATAAAACCCCTAAGTGGGCCCACCCCGGGGTCTGGAATGGGTTAGCAATCTCTGACCTGCTGAACTCTGCCGGCGCACGCTTTCATAACTGTAACAGAACTATTCAGAACCTTTCCCCTTCAAAGCTATTGACAGCTCAATAGATTCTAAAAGGCTGTATATTCCCAATTGGAAGTTCAACCCCTTTCATACTTCCTGATTCTCTGGACCTTCCTGACCTGTTGTGATACTTCCATGTTACTACTATATCGAGTATTTGCGCCTGTCCTGGGCCATTCTAGGGCCATTCCATCACGACAGGTTAGGATAGTCAGGAGTATCAGGAGTATCAGTAGGGGACCAGCCTGTATAACCCATTCATAACCCATAATAACCCTTTTGTATCGGCCTATACTGACCTTGATTGCAGTAATGACAAGGTTATGAAACTAACGATATAGAGCAAAGGGGTAGAGAAAAACCCGCTCCTACATACTCACAATCGTAAATCTTGTTATGATTGGATGAAGGGGTTAGGACTATTTACAAGGGGTTCTAATCGCCGCCGCCAGCAGTTTGTTATAATTTCTTTCTCTGTAAAAATGAATGGTTTTCAGGAAATATGGAAGAGGTTAGGAAAAGTTCACCAGTGAGCTGTAATAGCATTCAGTACTTATTGACTTTTTATTTTGAAAGGATAACATCAAAATAGTAAAAGGTCCCTATAGGAGGTTTAGAATGAAAGAGATGATGGGTGTTAAGTTTTATTCTGTACAGGATATTTCTGAAATGATAAAGAAACCGCCAGAGACCATAGAAGAGTATATTATTCAAAAAGGGATAAAGGGAGCCATAGAGGGGGAGCCGTTTTTAATCGCTGAGGGAAACATATCTGAGTTTATGAAGGGAATAGAACAATGGCATAAACCATCACCCGGTAGTAAATAATGCTACTTCTTCAACTTAAACGAGAGAATAAATTGACGAAATTGACGAAATAGACGAAGTACCGAAACCCTTTGTTGACCGCAACTTCGTCTACTTCTTCAATAAAGTCTCGTAAGGAGTTTGACGAAGTAACCTTTTTCTTACAACGTTTCTATATCCACTAAACCGTTTTCTTTATCCTTTCTTTCTACAGTTGGTTTTGAAGTGAAGTAACGGAAGGAATCTCCAATTTTATTTCGTTTGGATTCACAGCCGGCACAGGCCATAGCCCTTTGAAACATGGAAATATAGCGATAATTGAGGTTCGATAATCCAGGACTTGGTTCAAGGTTTACGGTATATTGTTAACGGCAAGTATATTGCAACGAAATCAACCAGTCTCCATGGATGCCTTTTTCTTTCACCGTACACCGTCTACCGTATGCCGTAAACCGAGTACATCTTTTATTGTCTAACTTTGCCCTTGACGTTGCGGATCCGCACATCGCCGCTGCCGGCTTCCTTAATGGTCACGTCTTTTTCCACGCCGTCGATGTTGATATCGCCCGAGCCGTCATCGATCTCCACCGATCCCTGGACATGAAAAATCGTGATCTCCCCTGACCCGTCTTCAACGGACACGTCACCGCTCGGTTTTCAACTGCATGCGGTTGATTGGGATTTTGAATAGTAGCGGCCGTTCATGTTAGAATAGCGCTATGAACAAGGAGGTTAAGTCATGGCAAAAAAAGCGACCAATTGGGGATTGTTGGCAATGATACTGTTATCTTTGGCAGGAGGCGGTGCCCTGGGCGAAGCCGCCGCGGCCGGAAAAATTGATATTCCCTACCAGAAGTTCATCCTGGACAACGGTTTGACGCTCATCGTCCACGAGGACCACAAGGCGCCGATCGTGGCCTTCAACGTCTGGTACCATGTGGGCTCCAAGAACGAAAAACCCGGACGGACGGGTTTCGCCCACCTTTTCGAGCACCTGATGTTCAACGGCAGTGAGAATTACAATGACGATTACTTCAAGCCCATGCAGAAAGTCGGGGCCACCGACCTCAACGGTACGACCAATGAGGACCGGACCAACTATTTCGAGAATGTGCCTACTCCGGCATTCGACCTGGCTTTGTGGCTGGAATCGGACCGCATGGGCCACTTGAAGGGCGCCATCGACCAGGCCAAGCTCGACGAACAGCGCGGCGTGGTGCAGAACGAGAAGCGTCAATACGACAACGAGCCTTACAGTATCGCCGAAGAATTGATCGCCAAGGCCTGTTTTCCCGCCGGCCATCCCTATTCCTGGACGGTGATCGGTTCCATGGAAGACCTGGCGGCTGCCAAGCTGGAGGACGCCCACCAGTGGTTCTCGACCTATTACGGGCCGAACAACGCCGTGGTCGTCATTGCCGGCGACATCGACGCCCAGACGGCTTTGGCCAAGGTCAAGCAATACTTCGGAGATATCCCCCCCGGTCCGCCCATCGCCCGGCATCAGGCCTGGATCGCCAAGCGCAGCGGCGAACAGCGCCAGACCGTCGAGGACCGCGTGCCGCAGGCCCGGATCTCCAAGATCTGGAACGTGCCGCAGATCCTCTCGGCAGAAAATGACCGCCTGCTTCTGGCCGCGCAGTTGCTGGGTTCGGGCAAGACCTCGCGCCTGTACAAGCGCCTGGTCTACGATGACCAGATTGCCACCAACGTGAGTGTTTACATCGACAATCGCGAGATTGCCGGGCTTTTCACCATCCAGGTCGACGTGAAGCCGGGAGTGGAAACGGCCAAGGTGGAGCAGGCGATCGATGAAGAATTGCGGAGTTTTCTGGCCTCGGGGCCGGAGCCCAAGGAGCTGGAAAAAGTGCGCATGCAATTCCTGGCGGGTTTCATCCGCGGCAGTGAACGCATCGGCGGTTTTGGCGGCAAGTCGGATATCCTGGCCCGCAGCCAGGTTTTTGGCGGCAGGCCCGACGCCTACCGCGTTTCCCTGGAAAATATCGCTTCAATCACCCCGGCCGTATTGAAAGAAACAGCACAGAAATGGTTGGCTGACGGCGTCTACACCCTGGAAATCCGGCCTTATCCGGAAATGACGGCCGGCAAAAGCACGGTGGACCGCAGCAAAATGCCCGAACCCGGTCCGGCTCCGCAGGTACTCTTTCCCGATTTCCAGCGTTTCACTCTGGAAAACGGCATGAAGGTCATCCTGGCCGAGCGCCATTCCGTGCCGGTGGTGCGCCTGAACCTGATATTGGACGCGGGTTTCGCCACCGACCAAGCGGGGATCGCCGGCACCGCCGAACTGGCCATGGCCATGCTCGACGAGGGAACGGCCCGGCGCACGGCCCTGCAGATCAGCGAGGAACTCGCCCTGCTCGGCGCCAATCTGGGCAGCGGCTCCGACCTGGACACATCCTTCGTCATTCTAACCACGCTGAAGGAGAAGCTGGACGCCGCCCTGGACATTTACGCCGACGTCATACTCAATCCCCAGTTTCCCGAAGCCGATTTTATGAGGCTGCAGAAACTGCAGATCGCCCAGATCCAGCAGGAGAAGAGTTCACCGTTCACCATGGCCCTGCGCGTTTTCCCGAAACTGATCTACGGCGAAGGCCATGCCTACAGCAACCCGTTTTCGGGTTCCGGTTTTGAAGATTCCGTGCCCAAGCTGACGCGCCAACACCTGCTGGCTTTCCACCAGACCTGGTTCAAATCCGACCACGCCACGCTGGTCGTGGTCGGTGACACCACTGTGGCGGAGATGAAACCCAGGCTGGAGAAGCTGTTCAAGAATTGGCTCCCCGGCCCGATCCTGGTCAAGAATATCACCGCCGTGCCCCTTAAAACCAAGCCGGCTGTTTACATCATCGACAAACCCGCGTCGCCCCAATCCGTGGTGATCGCCGGACAGCTGGCGCCTTCTTCGGCCGACCCTGAGCGCATCGCCATGGAGACCATGAATTTCATCCTGGGCGGCGACTTCGTTTCACGCCTGAACATGAACATCCGCGAAGAAAAGCATTGGAGTTACGGCGCCGGTTCGTTCATGACCGGGGCCCGCGGCCAGCAGCCCTTCATCGCCTACGCTCCGGTGCAGGCCGACAAGACTAAGGAGACCATCGAGGAGATCCGTAAAGAGCTGCTGGGCATTTTGGGAAAAATTCCGATCACAGCGGAAGAATTCGGCAATGCCAAAAAGACCCAGACCCTGCAGTTGCCCGGCTTCTGGGAGACCATGGCCGCGGTACAGCAATCCCTCACCGAAATGGTGCGCTTTGGCTTGAGCGACGACTATTACAAGCAGTATCCCCAGCGGGTACGACAGTTGGAAATAGAGGATTTGAACCGCGCCGCCCGCAGCGCCATCCATCCTGAAAGCATACAGTGGATCGTGGTTGGCGACCGGGCCGTGATCGAAGCCAAAATTCGCGAACTCGGTATCAAGGATATCTTTGTTATCGACAGCGACGGCAATCCGGTCAAGTAGCTCCACGACCTGTCGTGATGAGTGATACGTGATGAGTGATAAGGAACCGCGATAGCAAGAAATTCTTGCAAGAGTCATTCTCTTTCTCATCACTTATCACTGAGTGCAGTAAGTTCGTTCACTCATTACTACCAGCGAACTTCTGGCCTGGGAGATACGTTCTAAGGGCGAAGAAGGAGGAAACATGGCGGATAGCAAGGATTCGCGGACCAGGATAGCGGCGCTGGCCGGCGGCACCGTACTTGTCCTGCTAGGGCTGCTGTTTTTACTGAACAATTTTTACCGTTTCCTGGACGCGGAACGGATATGGCCGTTGTTTTTTCTGATCCCGGTCATTCCCCTGGCCCTCAACTGGATGGAAAAGGGCAGGGAAGCAGCGGGGGCGGTAATACCGATCACCATCCTGGTCTTTTACTGCGCCTATTTCCTGTGGCTTACCCACACCCATTGGGCGGGGGCCGGTACGACCTGGCCCAACTACCTGATCGGACCGGGATTGGGGTTCCTGTTCCTCTACATCATCGAGCGCAAAAGCGGGTTGCTGGTGCCTGCTTTCATACTGCTCGGCCTGGCCGCGGCTTTTTACAGCGCCCTTTACGGCAACTCTCTGCCTCTGGGAGCGTTCCTGGTCATGGCCGGAGGAATATTAGTGCTCGGGACCATGAAAAAGACAGGTAGTTAGTAGACAGTAGTTAGTAGTAAGTAGCAAGAGAATTCCTGCAGCTCCAAAAAAGATAAGTGCTTTTGAATGCCCTTTCTACTGACTACTGTCTACTAACTTCTGACTACTGATGAAAATAGTGGACAAAAAGATTTTTTTGTATTATACAAGAAGCGAGTTATTTGACAGTTTTGACTGAGTCATGCAGAACGGTTGAGAGTCCGGCTCGATGAACCCGTGCCAACCTGTCCCGCAAAGCGGGAAAAGGTGGCAATGCCATTCACCAAGGAGGTGAAGCCATGACGAAAGTTACCTTTTTTGTAGATTTTCATTGTTTCGAATATCAGGCCAGCCATGGCACTCGGCAACGAATTCACTATTATATGCATTCACAGGTCTATGATTTATTTCCTGTTACTTTAAGCGCTTCAACCCGATGGGAGTATGCTCGCGAAAAAACGGTTTTTTCCAGCGATTTTCTCCCCAGTAGGGTATTTCGTGAATTGAAACTCGCGGTTGAGGAACAACCAGCGTGATGCGAAGCAGCAATAGTTCGAATTATTTGAAATTTTTCATTCTTTTGCCTATTGAATATTAAATGAGTTTGTAAAATCTCATGGAAGCAAAAATTGCGTTTCGAGGCTGGCGGCGTTATAATCTTAGCCGTTGAATAGATCATGATCATCAGGAGGCAGGCATGAAAAAATTCGCCGCATTGGTTTTCCTGGCTGTTTTACTTTTTTCGATTTCTTGCGCTCCCGGCCCAAATAAATTAACCAAGACCCCGGACCTCGAAGGCGAAGTAGCCGGATTCTGGTTAGGCTTGTGGCATGGTCTGATCGCTCCCATTACTTTTATCGTTTCCCTTTTCAGCGACAAGGTCACTCTTTATGAAGTGCACAACAGCGGCGGCTGGTACAATTTCGGTTTCGTGCTGGGCGCCGGACTGTTTTTAAGCGGCGGCATTCTGGGTAGGAAGAAGAAGAAATAGAAGCAAAAAAAGAACAGAATTTCCTAGAATAGATCCCCCCATATCCCCCCTTCAACAAGGGGGGAAGTTGTAAGGATAAAATGATAAAATAGCTACCCTATTGAATCGATCAATTGATAACCCCCTTTATAATTGTGCCATATGGCAATAGTGATAAGGGGGTAAAAAAACAAACACTGCAACTAGAAAGTAAATCTCAAATTGTGATTCTTCTTCTCCTCCTTTCCCCCCTTACTCAAGGGGGGATGCAGGGGGGATTCGGATTTGAGTAGGATTAAGTTATCTATAGTGATCGCTGTGATTTCCAAGATAATAAGATTTTATTTTTCTCATTTTGGCGTATACAAGATTCCCTACAACCCCCGGCGCAAAAATATTTTGACCAGGCGCACCATTTCTTTTTTTTCGACCACGCGCAGAATCAGCAGCGAAGCAACGAAGCCAAGCAGCAGCAGTCCTTTGTAAACAATGGTCAGACCGCCGTGGTAGTAGCCGTAATAATAAAGGATGGCTGCGGCAAAAATTGTGCCCAGGATTTTAAGGAGTTTGCCGTACTCGTAATCGATCTTATAGAACTTTTGCGCAAAAATGAATATGGCGGCCGCCATGACCATGTAGCTGGCCAGCACGGCCAGCGCCGCCCCGACGATGCCCAGCCGCGGGATCAGCAGCAGGTTGACCGCCACGTTGACCACGGCCCCGGCTCCGGTCACCAGCGGGAAATACTTTGTCTTTTCCTCGATATACAGCCCGGCCTGCAGGTTGACGTATATGCCGTTGAACAGGTAGGCCAGCAGGATGATCGGCACCACTACCAGTCCGGGCAAGAAATGCTTTTCGATCAGTGAGCGGCCGGCCGCGATCTCCCAGCGGGCGGCGTTGTCGATGAACAGCGAGATCACCACCCAGAGCAGGCTCGAGGCCAGGACGAATAGGGTCATGATCTTGGCGAACATCTCCTTGGCGTTCTTTTCCCGGGCGTTGTTCAGGAAGAACGGCTGCCAGGCATATTGGAACATGGAAACCACCAGCATCATAAAGATGCCGAGCTTGTGGCCGGTCTGGTACAAGCCGAGGGTGTCGGCGTCGGTCAGGGCCAGGACGATGGGCCGGTCGATGACCTGAACCATGATCGAGGCCAGGCTGGCCGGCAGATAAGGCAGGCCGAAGTACAACATTTGTCGAAGCTGAACGCCATTGATCCTGAAGTGCAACCGTGTCCAGATCTCGGGCAGGAGCACCAGGAAGGTCACAGCCGAGGCGATGAGGTTGGCGGCGAAAATGGCTTCGATGCCCATGCGGAACTTGATGAAAAACAGCAGGTTGAGCCCCAGGTTGAGCAGGATGTTGGCCAGGCGGATGACGGCAAATTTTTTAGCCTTTCTTTCCAGGCGGAGATTGGCGAAGGGGATCAGCGTCAGGGTGTCGAAGAGCAGTATGAAAATAACATAGTAAACCAGTTTGCCGTAAAGGCCGGGGACTGCCATCAGGCTGACGAAGGGCAGGCGCAACAGGAACAGCAGCGCGGTGAGGCCCAGGCTGGACATAACGACGAACAGGTAGGCGGTCGAAAAGGTCTGGTTTTTTCGCTCCGGAGCGGCCAGGGAGCTGTATTTCATGAAGGCCGCGTCCATGCCGTAGATATAGACGATATTCAGGAATGCCAGGTAGGCGTAGATATTGGTGTAGATCCCCATATCGCTGCGGGAAATGAAATGGGTGTAGAAGGGGACGAGCAGGAAGCCCAGGAAGCGGCCGACGATGGTGGAAATGCCGTAAACAGCCGTATCCTTGCCCAGTTCTTTTATCTTTTCAATCATTGCTATTTGAATTCTTTTTCATCTTTTGCAGCTAGCGGCTTTCCATGCCCCCCATTTTACCGTAAACGCCAAAAATTTCAACCGCCTTAAGGGTATCTGTTCAGTTGGTGTTTTTTGTAGGGGCGGATCACGATCCGCCCTTTTAATACTATGGAGTGAATATCCCTGCCATTTCATGTTGGGGTTCAAAATTTTGAATTCCTAGCATGCGTTTGTCCCTGATTTTAGAAAATGTCGCCCTGCCAGAGCCTGGCGCAGAATTGTTGCCAGGGAATAATTTGCATGCCGTTTTGGAGTTTCCTGGGCAAAGGATCCCGGGAAACAATGAAATACTGGCGGCATTTTGCTTCCTGGCCAAACAGATGCAGCCCTTTGGTACGCTCTCCCGCGTGAGCGGAGGATTTGATTTCGATTGCCGCCTCTCCATCGCCAATAATCAGGTCGACTTCAGCGCCAGTGGCCGTCCGCCAGAATGACAGTTCCAGATTTTTCCGGCTGTAATGGTTGTAGGCCCAGCACTCCTGAATGATGAAATGCTCAAAAGCCCTGCCGAATTCATTCGTGCCCGGAGTAAGCAAACGGTAGTTCAAAAGACCGCTGACAATGCCGACATCGAAAAAATAAAACTTGGCGGTATCGATCAGTCGCCGTTTTTTAGATTGTTTCCAGGGGAGTAGCCGTTTGCCGAGCAGTGTGTCTTCAAGGATCTGATAATATTCGCGGATAATTTTTGCCGAAACACCCGCTTCACGGGCGGCGTTGGAATAGTTTAGCAGCATGCCGTTGGTCAAGGCCGCGGATTTAAGGAAAAGGCTGAAGGCGGGGAGGTTGCGGGTCAGTGCTTCAGCCTGGATTTCCTCTTTCAGATAATCGTTGATGTAGGCTTGCAGGTCCATATGGAAATCGGAAGATAAATAATGGCTGGGGATGAACCCTGAACATAACGCCTTGCTCAAGTCCAATTGGCTGCCGATTTCCTTGCTTACCAGGGGGAACAACTCATAGCGCCAGGCACGGCCTCCCAAAAGACCGACGTTGCTGCGTTTAAGTTTGCGGGCGCTCGAACCGGAAAGCAAGAATTGATAGCGTTTGTTTTCAATTAGCCAGTGGATTTCGTCCATCAGATGCGGAATCTTTTGCACCTCGTCGATGACGATTGTTTTTTTCGCTTGGGCGGCGATCATTTGCCGCAGTTCTTTGGGGTTTTGGCTCAGACGTAAAAAGAGATCAAAGTCGAGCAGGTCGATCCAAAAAGCATTGGCGAATTGTTGGCGTAAAAGTGTGGTTTTGCCGGTTTTTCGCGCTCCCCACAGAAAGGCGGACTGCCCCGCCGGCAGTTTGATGTTCAAAAATCTTGGAATAAAATTTTTACTATTCATGCTTTAATAATATGATAATCTGCCCGACAAGTCAAATTATCTGTGATAATCTGCCCAACAAGACAAATTAACAGCAATAATTAGGGCCAACCGGCTGAAGTCCTTTAGGAGTTTATGATAAAAATATTCTAGGTCTAGTTTATCTTGCAAACTTTTGCATACATTCCAAAAGCAAAATGGGCGGGATTACCCCGCCCCTACAATTTTTCCAGAAAATCGGCCGGGTTCAAAACGGCGATAGATCGAAAATTTCCCAGGGATAGAAGGTGGCTGTCGCCACTGACGATAGCAGCGGCGCCGGCAGCCAGGGCGCACTCCAGGATGCGATTGTCGGCCGGGTCTTCCTTGATCCGGGATATTTTTTAGTGGCTATTGGTACCAGGTCTTTCATTATTACTTTTTCCTGTCCACTTGGCTCATCCCCTTGGGGGATCAAATAGTTATTTTTTAGTTTTTTTGTCTAACAGGGGGAATTTCTTTTTAGAATCTAATATTTTATTAACTTCGCGATCAAAGTCAGAAACATAGTTTTTGTCCTGTATTGAGCGATATTTTTCATATTCTTTTAAAGCAAGCTCTTCCGCAACTTCATGACTAATCTTGCCTGCGTTCATCAAAATCTCGTATTCACTGAACTTCAAAAAAGCATTGAGCTTTTCTTTCCAGTCTTTCATAGTCATTGCCCGACCTCGAGCAGCCTTCATTTCGGCATAATCCAAATACATATTTACAATTCTATTGAGTTCAGTAAGTTCTTTTTTGTCTAAATAATTTTTGGCTGTAACCACATCGCTGGGCATAATTTTACCGTTCGGAGATCTTCTCCATGACGTAAGTCCCATTTTATCTTTCTTACTATTGACCCGGTTTTGAATGATTTCTGCTGCTGTTTTTCCGGTAATGGCAAAATGAAGTTTATTTTGTACTGTAGCGAAAAATTGTTTGCTCTCGTAGGCTTTGGGTGAATAGTCTATGGCTGTGGAATAAATATCGGTAATTTTCTGGTAAATCATCCGTTCACTGGAGCGGATGTCTTTGATTTCTTCGTAGAGCTCATCAAAATATCTGGCGCTGAAACGGGAACCGTATTTAAACCTGTTGCTATCTAACGCATAGCCTTTGTGGATGTAGCTTTTGAGAATTTCTGTCGCCCATTGCCTAAATTGGGTACCCCGTTCGGAATTTACCCGATAACCAACTGCAATAATGGCTTCCAATGAATAAAAGGATGCGTTTCTTTTGACTTTCCTTTCGCCTTCTTTTTGAACTTGTAAGAAATCCTTACAAGTTGCCGTTTGGTCAGCTTCGCCCTCTGCATAAATATTTTTGAGATGCTGGGTTATATTTTGAGGCGTTGTATCAAATAGTTCTGCCATTTTCTTTTGGGTAAGCCAGATATTTTCTTCGGCATACAACACCTCAATATTTATCGAACCGTCCGGTGATTGATAAAAAGCAATTTGGTTATCCGGTAGTTTTTTCATGATTTTATACCTCAATTGTACCGCTCATCAGGCGCGGTAAAAGCAAATCCCTTGCCTGTGCGATTTTTTGGTTTTGTTTTAATACCGATATAAGGAAAATAGTATGTTGATATTCTTTTTTTCATATTTTCTATCCGCTTGCCTTGTCTTCCCCGGGTCATTTCCATCCCCAAGGGATATACTACTATATCTATCAAAGTCGGTTGATAGTTTGTGCTAAAATTCATCATATTAAACAGGGAAGAAATTGTCAAACATTGAACATTGGTGGAATGTGGGGGCAAAATACAATGATTTTTATGCCAATTTGTACTTTTCCAGACAATCGGCCGGGTCTTCCTTAATCCGGGATATTTTTTCAAATGGCTCAAAGGTTTCGGCCAAACTTGCAATCTCATTTATGATTTCCCGTGCCGCGGTTTCATGAAATTTGAACCTTTTGCCCTTCAAGACACTCTCAATTTCTTCCAGAATTGACGCGGATACGGCCAGGCGGATCTTTCCGGTCAGGGCAGCCTTAATAATAAGCCGCGGCTTGCCGCCGAACAGCACGGCTGAAATGTAGACGTTGCTGTCCAGGACCAGGAGCGGCGTCATCGCTTCATGGTCTTGGCGCGTTGTTCACGAATCGCTGCCTGCACATCCCCTTCTTTCAACCCCAGCTTCTTTGCCTGCTTGTTGCCGAAAGCGAAGATCCGCTCCCAGCGTTTTTTCCTGTCTATGTAGGAACGCGCCGCTTCACGGATCAGCTCGGAACGCGAACGCGACTCGCCGCGGGCGACGCGGTCGATCTCGGCCAACAGGTCTTCCTTGAATGATATATTTACCGTACTGATAGCCATTTTGCCTCCCGCATTGGATTCTCTATTATCAATTATATACAAGAATTGTATGTTGTCAACAGAAGCTAAAGGAAAATAGAATAAATTTCAATTCTGTAGGGGCGCGGCAGCATAAATTATCCAATGTTTTTACATTCCGTAGGGGCGCGGTCATCGCGCCCTGATTTAGAATGGGCGGGATTACCCCGCCCTACACAAATCAGTTTCCCAGACCCTTGCATCGCTACCGACATTTGTATAAAATGAAGTCATGAAAAATGCAATCCTCTCTATCTTGATCGTACTGGTATGCGTGGTTTCATTTCCTGTTGTTTCAGCAGCGGCTGACGACGAAGGCTGCACTATAGTTGCCGTGGGCAAAAAGGCCTCGGCCGACGGTTCGGTGATCCTCTCCCACACCGACGCCGGTCCCGATTCGCGCGTTTATATCATGCCGGCCGCCAAGCATAAACCGGGCGCGATGGCTCCGGTCTACTGGGGCATCCAGGACGCCAAACTGCCCTTGCGCGATGACGGCGAGATCCTGGGTTATATCCCCCAGGTCGGTGAAACGTTCGCCTATATCCACTCGGCCTACCCGCATATGAACGAACACCAGCTGGCCATCGCCGAGAGCACGATCAACCAACGCGCCGAGCTGAACGTTACTCGCGAAACCGGCAAGCAAATCATGACCGTGGAACAGGCTGAAATTTTCGCTTTGCAGCGCTGCAAAAAAGCGCGCGACGCCGTCAAACTCATTGGTTCACTTATGGAGACCTACGGCTTTCTGCCCTCCAGCGGCGATGGTGCCGAGGATCTGGTAATCGGCGATCCTGAAGAAGCTTGGGTGCTGGAAATTTTTGGTGTTGGCCCCGGCTGGACCAGGGAAAGCGGCAAGCCTGGCGCCATCTGGGCTGCGCAGCGTATCGGCGATGATCAGGCCTTGATCATCCCCAACTGGAGCATCATCAAGGAGATCCGGGCTGAGGACAAGGAAAATTTCATGGTCTCGTCCAACTACCTGCAGGAAGCGATCGACCGCGGTTGGTACAAGCCTGCGGCGGGAAAGCCCTTCATCTGGCAGGAAACTTACGCGCCGCTGCCGGTTGAATTCGCCACCAGCCGTTTCTGGCTTTTTTACACAACTTTCATGCCCAATTTGGCTGCATGGCCCGATAGAAAGCTTAAGCAAAATCCCATGGATACCATCAACCCCTATCATCAGTTCGTCGAGCCTATCTCACTGTATCCGTTCTCAGCCGCTCCCGAGAAAAAGATTTCAGTGCACGACGTAATCGCTTTCCAGCGTTCGGTTTTTGCGGAGACAATTTACGATTACACTGCCCAACCTCAGTGGCTGGTAACCGATGGCAAGGGCGGCTTCAAGGTTAGTCCCCTGGCCACACCGTTTCCGGGCAGCGACCTGCGCGCTTTATTGAAGCTGAGCAATCGCCGGCCGGTTGCCCGACACCGCGGCCATTACGGCATGGTCTGCCAGCTGCGCAGCTGGCTGCCGGCGGCCATCGGCGGCCTCTACTGGGTTTATCAGGATAATCCCTACATCAGTCCCTATGTGCCCATCTATGCCGGCTGCAGCGACACGTCTCCCAGCTACCAGAACTATGATCCGGAAAAATACAGCGACGCTTCGGCGCGTTGGACCATCGATTTTGTCGATAATCTCTGCAACTTGCGTTTCCAGGATGCGGTCAAGGAAGTCGTGGCCCGGCGCCAGCCGTTCGAAGATAAAATCTTTGCCGATCAGGAAAAAGTGGAAAAGGAAGCCCTGCGCCTCTATACTATCAATCCTAAAAAAGCCAAAGCTTATCTGACTGCTTACTGCCGGGGAGTGATGGAAAAAGTGCCGCCGCTATATCTCGAAATCCGCAATCGCTTGATCACTGCTTTCACCAACAATCGCGAGTGATCATTTCAGAGGAATTGCATCTTTTCCGGTTTTGGGAGCGTACTCTTTTTATGCGGTTTGCTGAAGCGCTTGCGCTAAAGGGGTTCGTTCGGCTGTCGGACTATAAAGCGCTCGTCAATACTGGTCCAGGTGATTGAATTCAGCGTTTTCCAGCCACGTTTGCGGCCGGGATACGAATTGGATAAGATGGTCCAGGAGGAATTCGTGCCGTTTTTCCTCTTCGGCGATTAAAAAAAACATTTTCTGGGTGGCGGGGTCGATATTGGCCCTGGCTTTTTCCATGTAAAAATTGAAGCTCTTGGTTTCGATCTCGCGGGCTTTCTTGTATAGGTCGATCTGGTTTACAGGAATATCGTCCCAGTTTTTATCCTCGTGCAACTGCTGAAAAATATTCTTGCTCCCGCTCAGGATAAGTGTGGACAGCAATTCAACTTGACTTGAATCCTTAAGTTTTTGCAGGACCTGAAAATGCTTGACCTCGTCTTCGGCCAGCATGCCCAGAATATTTTTCATACCGCTATTGGTCGTTTTTTCCGCCAGGTGGCGGTAGTATTTTTCTCCGTCCTTTTCCATTTCCATTGCCAAATCAAAAACGTTCATGGCTGCCTCCAAGCTTCATTTTATAAAATTGTCGATAAGTAGTCAAATATTTAATTTGAAAAGCAAACAATCTTCTTCCTGCTGGCTGCTAACTACTGGCTACTTTTTCTAAGCCGTCAACCGTGAGCCGTATGCCGTGTACCTATTTCTTTTCTTCGGGCAATAATCCGCGGCTCTTGAGCAAAGGTTCGATTTTCGGTTCGGCGCCGCGGAAGCGTTTGTAGAGCGTCAGCGCGTCTTCGGTTCCCAGTTTGGCCAGCATATTTTCGCGGAAGGATTTGGCAGTGGCCCGGTCGAAGATGCCCTTTTCCTTGAAGGCCTCGTAGGCGTCCTTGTCCAGCACCCCGGACCAGATGTAGCTGTAGTACCCGGCGGAGTATCCGCCGATAATGTGGTTGAAGTAGGTTGTGCGATAGCGCGGAACGATGGCCGGGATCAGGTTGAGGGCGGCCATATAGTCGGCTTCGAACTTGCGTACGTCGATGCTCTCGTTGCCGGCTAGGGAGTGCCAGGCCATGTCCAAAAAGGAAGCGGCCAGGTATTCCACGGTCTCGAACCCCTGATTGAAGAGGCTGCTCGCTTTCAATTTTTCCACCAGCACCGCCGGGATCATGTCGCCGGTCTTGTAGTGGCGGGCGTACAGGTTCAGCATTTCGGGCTCCAGCGCCCAGTTCTCCATGATCTGCGAAGGAAGTTCCACGGCGTCGCGGGGCACGCTGCGGCTGCGGTAGACGCCGTTGGAAAACAACGTGTTCAGCGAATGGCCGAATTCGTGGAAGAAGGTGTTTACCTCGTCAATGCTCAGCAGGGACGGCGCGCCGGCGGCGGGGCGGGTGAAGTTGCAGACCAGGGTGGAGATGGGAGCTACGCGCTTGCCGTTTTCATAATAGGCGCGCCGGAAACCGCCCGACCAGGCGCCGCCGCGCTTGCCGGGACGGGGGTGGAAATCCATGTACAGCAGGCCGACGTGGCTGCCGTCGGATTCCCTGACCTCGTAGACCTGAACTTCGGAATGGTAGAGGGGCAGGTTGTCGAGCTTGATGAACTGCAGGCCGTACAGCTTTTCACACAGGGTGAATATCCCTTTCTTGACGTTCTCCAGGGCAAAATAGGGGCGCAGCGCTGAATCGTCAAAGGCATATTTTTCCTGGCGCAGTTTTTCGGCGTAATGCCACCAGTCCCATGATGCGAGCTGGAATCCGCTTTTTTCGCGGTCGACCATGGCCTGCATTTCGCCGGCTTCATTTTTTGCGCGCGCCAGCGCCGGTGTCCACAGCTGCTTCAGAAAGGCCATGACCGTGTCGGGATCCTTGGCCATGCGTTCTTCCAGTACAAAATGGGCGTGGGTCTGGTAGCCGAGCAACTTGGCCCGTTCGGCGCGCAGCAGGACGATCTTTTTGACGATCTCCTTGTTGTCGTTGGCATTGTCGCGGTCGCCGCGCATGAAATAGGCGCGGTGCAGCTGCTCGCGCAGGTCGCGGCGGGTCGAATACTGCAGGAAGGGGGTCATGGATGGAACCTGGACCGTAAAAGCCCATTTACCGGCCAATTCAAGCTGCTTGGCCGTTTCGGCGCCCATGGCGCGCACCGTTTCAGGAAGGCCGGCCAGGTTATCGGGGCTGTCGATGACGATGCGCGAGGAATTGGTTTCGGCCAGCAGATTTTCGCCGAATTTCAAACCCAGCAGGGAGAGTTCCCGGTTGAGCTCGCGCAAGCGGTTTTTCTGGGCCGGGTCCAGCAGCGCGCCGCTGCGGATGAAGCCCTTGTAAGTGTTTTCCAGCAGAAAATCCTCTTCAGGGCTCAGGGTCAGGTTCTGGCGCTGGTCGTAGACGACCTTGACCCGGGCGAAAAGTTTTTCGTTCAGGTTGATGTTGTCGGCGTGGGCCGAAAGCAGCGGCGACACATCGCGGGCCAGGGCCTGCAGCTCGGCGTTGGTTTCGGCGCTCAGCAGCGAGTAGAACACGGCGCCGACGTCGTTGAGAAAAATGCCGCTGTGGTCCATGGCGGCGATGGTGTTGGCAAAGGTAGGAGCTTGCACATTGGCGGCGATGGCGTCGATCTCGGCTTGCTCTTTTTTTATGCCTTCCTGAAAGGCGGGCAGGTAATGGGCGATAACAATTTTGTCGAAAGGCGGCGCCTGCAACGGCGTGGTGCGCGCCTGGAAAAACGGGTTTTCATTTTGTGTTTCCTGAGCGGCAAGCGGTTGAACGAGAAGCAGTCCGATCATCATAAGCAGGGAAATCATGGTGATTGATTTTTTTTGCATGTAGCATCTCCTTTTCATTGAAATACCGGAAAAATCTTTTATATACGGAAGGCAAACGGATGTCAATGTTCCGGCCGGATACATGTGATAGTCTGGATAAAAAAAATTCAGCAAAGCAAGTGCAGGCAAGGCAGATCCGTATCCAGTGCTGAAGATCCAATTGAAAAAAATGTTGAACGGATCATTTGCTTTTTGCCTTGTGGCGCCATGAAGGGTAAAATACAACGGGAAAACATGATGATCTTCAATCTGAGGCATGGAAGCGATTTCCCGCCGGCGGAGCTGGCGGGGGCTGATGGACTCCTGGCCGTGGGCGGAGAACTGTCGCCGCAACGGCTGCTGCGCGCCTATGGCCGCGGCATCTTTCCCTGGTACGGCGAAGGCGATCCGATTCTGTGGTGGTCGCCCGATCCGCGCTTTGTCCTGTTCCCGGCCGAGTTCCATGCCGGCGGCAGCCTGAAAAAAATATTGAGGCGCGGCGTCTTTACCCTGACCTTTGACCGTGCTTTCACTGAAGTCGTCCGCTTCTGCGCACTGCCGCGCCCTAATCATGAGGGCACCTGGATCACGCCGGCCATGCGCGACGCCTATGTTGCCCTGCACCGTCTCGGCTACGCCCATTCCCTTGAGACCTGGGAAGACGGAAAACTGGCCGGCGGCATCTACGGGATCTCCCTGGGAAGGTGCTTTTTTGCCGAATCCATGTTCCACCTGGCCGACAATGCTTCGAAAGTCGCCCTGGCAGTCCTGGCCGAGACGCTGCGAAAAAGGAGTTTCGTCTTTATAGACTGCCAGATCCCTTCCCCGCACCTGGCCGGCTGGGGGGCCAGGCCCGTCAGCCGTCGCCGTTACCTTGAACTGCTGCGCGCCGGCTTGAGTCCGCACACCCTGCGCGGAGATTGGGGAGAGATTCTGCCGCCGCTCCATTCATGAAAATGGCCATTGCCGCGCAGGATTTTTTGTGATATCTTGACCCGCAGGGAATGACTTCATGAGAAAACTAAAGGATCGGCTGCACGATCTTGATAAAAACCATATCCAGAAAAAATGGCAACGCCTGGATAGCGATGGTGAGCTCTCCACCAGGGAAAAACTTGAAAAACTGGTGCGCCATAACTTGAAGCAAAAAGACAAACCGGTTTCAGCTCCCCAGGCCCGGATGGAGTCAGCTGCTGCTGCCGAGCCTTTCCTGGTCAAGGATTTTTACTATGCCCTGGACGGCCGCTACGGAAAAGTGCGCCTGGGTGACTGGCTGGCCCTGGCGCCCGGGTCGTTGGCAATCATTGCCGGCAGCGACGTATTTGCCGCGGTCGATCCGCGCCGGGTCGTTTTTTTTGACAGCGAAACCACCGGGCTGGCCGGCGGCACCGGTACCATCCCGTTCATGCTGGGTTTTGGTTTTTTCAGCGAACAGACCTTTCAAGTGAAGATATTCATGCTCCAGGATCTGGACCGGGAAGGGGACTTCCTGCTGGCTGTAGCGGAATTCCTGCGTCAGGGTCAATTTTCCGCCACCGTGACCTACAACGGCAAGGCCTTCGACTTTCCTCTGCTGGAGACCCGCTATATTCTGCAGCGCCAGCGTTTCCCTTTGCTGGACCTGCCGCATCTGGATTTTCTTTTTCCGGCCCGCACCATATGGAAAAATACCTATGATTCGCGCAAACTGGGCTACCTGGGCGAGATGCTGCTGGGGCTTTCCCGTTCCGACGATATCGAGGCCAGCTCCATCCCGGCCCTGTATTTCGATTTTTTGCGTAACCAGGATTTTTCTGCTATCGAACCGGTCATGGAACACAACGCCATGGACCTGGTCGGACTTGCGGCCGTGGTGCTGCTCGGCCTGCGCTATCTGGAGGACTGTTCCCTGACCGGGGATGGCGGGGAAATCCTTGGCCTGGGCATGCTCTGTGAAAGAGCCGGGTTGTTGGATAGAGCTGAAGGCTTCTACCAGATCGCCAAAGATGTCAGCGTCAGCTCCGAAGTGCAGACAAAGGTTCTGCGGCGCCTCTCCGTCCTGATGAAAAAGAAAAAGCTCTACAGCGAGGCGCTCGAACTCTGGCAAGCTCTCAGTGCCGGCAACGATCTCGGCGCCATGCGCGAGATATCGGTGCACTATGAACACCGCGAACGCAACTACGTTCTGGCCCTTTCCTACGTAGAAAAAGCGCTCTCCGGCGGCAGTCTTTCCCCGGTCCGGCAGCAGGAACTGGAAAAGCGGCTGGAGCGGCTGCGGAAAAAGATCGCCAAGCTGGAAGAGAAAAACGAAATAACTTGAACACCATTAGACGTTATCTGTTCAAATTGCGCTGGGGGAAAGAGCTAAAAAAACGTCGGCTGGTGCGCATCGGAAAGTAGCTAAAATAACGGTTAAAAAACTGTTCTGGATGACCGTGGATGCAAGCGATTATGATGAATTGAGTTCATTGGTTATCCGCTACATTCAATCCTTTCTGATGACCGATATCATCGCTTATTTTCGCCTGATCAACTTTGCCGGGCGCTACGCTGCCGTCTGGCGGGAGCTCTTTGATACGGTGGCTTACCTTGATTCCGCCCTGGCAATAGCTGCCTTCAAAGAATCGTGTCCCATCATGACGAGAGTGGAATGGCTGAATAAGCCGATGATCGAAGCCAAGGGACTTTATCATCCGCTCATTGACCATGCCGTGGCGAATGATCTTGCACTTGCACATCGCTCCCTGTTGATCACTGGATCGAACATGTCGGGAAAGACCACCTTTATCAAAACGGTCGGTGTTAATCTAATTTTAGCGAGGGCCTTCGGCCTTGCCTGTGCCGTTCGTTTTAAAACGGCTCCATTTGCCCTTCTTTCAGCAATCAGCACGGCCGAGTCCCTGGACGGGGCCAAGAGCTACTATTATCGGGAAATCGAGCGTATCCTGGAACTGATTGATCAAGACTCCTCTAAGAGGCCATACCTGTTTTTGATTGATGAGCTCTTCCGCGGCACCAACACTGCCGAACGTCTGGCCGCGGCGAGCGCTGTTCTGGAAAACTTGTCTAAAAAGGGCATGGTAATGGTGACCACCCACGATGTCGAACTGGAGTCGCGGCTGTGCAAGGATTTTGTCATGGTACATTTCCGGGAGGAGATCAAAGAAGGAGTCCATTTTTTCGATTACCGCATTCATCAGGGACCTTGTCGCTCCCGCAATGCGATTCGACTGCTGCAACTGATCGGTTATCCGCCGCAGCTGGTCCAGCGGGCAATGGAGCTTCTAGGGATGAGGGACGTATAACCATACGCCCAACATGGTCGAATTGGCCGAATCCAAACGGAGCAAAAGATTTACCGTCCCTATGGATTCAGGATATTAGTGAACTTGAGGGAGCATGCGAATGATTTCTGACAGCCATAGACGCCGGTCCATCCGCCTCAAAGGGTGGGATTATGGTTCTCTTGGGTATTATTTTATCACCATTTGCACCCAGAACCGGGAATACCTGTTCGGAAATATTACAAATGGAAACATGGCATTAAATGATATCGGACGTATTGTTGAAAAATGCTGGCAGGATATTCCCGCTCATTTTCCCCATGCGGATCTGGACGAATTCATTGTCATGCCCAATCATTTTCATGGCATCCTCGTGATTAAGGGTTCTGTAGGGGCGTATAAACATACGCCCCAAAGATCTGATCAATCGGTCCAAAGCAGGGCGAATATTTATTCGCCCCTACGAAAGGATATATCTGACGGATCAACGTTGAGATCACCCTCCAAAACCGTCGGTTCTGTTATTCGTGGTTTTAAGATCGGTGTCAGCCAATGGGTTCACAAGAATACCGAAATATTCTCGGTCTGGCAGCGTAATTATTATGAACATATCGTCCGCAATGAAAAAGAATTGGATCAAACCAGGCAATATATTCGCGATAATCCATTCGCATGGCCGCAGGATGAAGAAAATCCGCAAAGGAAGGGTTCATAAGGGCGTATAATCATACGCCCGGAAATGGATAGATTAGGTAGGGGCGTATAACCATACGCCCGTAAGATCGCATCGATTGCCTGTTCCAGGGCGAATATTTATTCGCCCCTACGGTTGGTTTCAGACCTTCTTCCGCCTCTGCCTCAGGTATTCGAACACTCCGGGCAGAACCGAGATAAAGATAATGGCCAGGATCACCACGGTGAAGTTGCGCTTGACCAGGGGCAGATTGCCGAAAAAATAGCCGCCGAAGACGAAGATGGCCACCCAGATGATACCGCCGCTGACGTTGTAGCTGATGAAGCGCCAGTAGGTCATGCGTCCGATGCCGGCGACGAACGGGGCGAAGGTGCGGATGATGGGGATGAAGCGGGCCAGGATGATGGTGACCCCCCCGTATTTTTCATAAAATTCGTGGGTCCGCTCCAGGTGTTCTTTTTTCAAAAAGCGGATCTTCTTCTGACTGAAAATTTTTGGGCCCACGGCGTGACCGATCCAGTAATTTACCGTGTCGCCGAGGATGGCCGCGGTGGTGAGGATCAGGAACAGCCAGTGAACCTGAAGCGGGCTGCCGGGAGTTGCGGCCAGGGCCCCGGCGGCGAAAAGCAGCGAGTCGCCGGGGAGAAAAGGGGTGACTACCAGGCCGGTTTCACAGAAGATGACCGCGAACAGGATCAGGTAGGTCCAAAGCTGGTAGGTGACGATCAGGGCGTTGAGGTGCTTGTCCAGGTGCACGAACAAATCAATCAGTTTGGCGATCAGTTCCATACCATCTCCTGGGGATGAATTTACGCGGCTGGATGCCCAAACCCGGCCTGGGTTGCGTGTTTCATATTACCCGACGATGGGGAGGTTGTCAAGGGCACTTTTGTCAGAGGTCATGATCAAGCCGAGAAAATGTATTGATTTTTGGCAGTCGATATGATACATTTCCTCTATGTTAGACCTTAATTCATCCTTCATCTGGATATTTTTTCTGATCTGGCTCCTTTATCTCATTCTGAACAGAATTTTTTTCAAACCCATCAACGAGATCATCACTGCCCGGGAAACGAAGATCAGCACCGATACCAACCGCCAGGAAAGCATGGTAGCCGAGATCGAAACCCGGACTCGGGCCATAGAAGCCCAACTGAGCCAGGCCCGTAGAGAGGCGCAGCAAATCAAGGAAGGGTTGCTGAAGAACGGCGAAGATATCCGCAGCAGAACCGTGACCTCGGCCAAGGAACAAGCGGTGCGAGTTTTGGATGAAAAGATGTCCCAGCTGGAAAGCGAGATTGTGGCGGCCGAAAACACACTGGCAATGCAGATTTCTGTTTTCAGCGATAAGATCAAACAAGCTTATTTATGAAAAAAAAAGTGCTTTTCCCGTTCCTGCTGCTGGCGCTGGCCACGTGCCTGTCGGCTGCCGCTGAAGGAGGAACGTCGCACATCGACTGGTTCAACGTGCTGGGCAAGGTGTTCAATTCCACTGTGCTTTTCGGCGGCCTGATCCTGCTTTTGCGCAAATCACTGATCCAGATGCTGTCGCAGAAAAGTTCGGCCATCCAAAATGATAGCGTGGAGAGAGAAAAGAACCTGTCCGCCACATCGGCCCGGCTGCTGGACATTCAGCAACGCTTGGCCAAAGTGGCGTCAGAGGTCGATGGAATAAAAAGTACTGCCGAAGCGGCAGGGCGGGATGAACTGGCCCGGTTGGAGGAAGCCGGTCGCCTGGAAGCGGAGCGCATCATCGCCTTGAGCGAAGAAGAGATCCGCCAGCGGGTAGATGCCGCTGTGCGCGTGGTAAAGGGACGCATCGCCGATCTGACCATTGAGCGCTTCAAGAACGATTTTACGCGGAGTTTAAACGACGCCACCCAGCAAAGGATCATCGAGCGCAATATCGATTCTTGCGGAGACCTGGATGAAGGAAAGTAGCCTGGTCAAGCGTTACGCCAAGGCCTTGGCGCTGGCTATGGACGACCAAGCCGAATTCGATCGTGTTAAAGGTGAATTGCATGATTTCCTGGCCCTGCTCGCCGCCGATGAAAAATTGAAGATCGGGTTGGCGACTTTCCTGATCTCCCAGGCGGAAAAGATCGCAGCCTTGGATATCGTCAATGCCAAGATGAACCTGCATGCCAAAACCTTTCAGTTCCTGCTGACCGTTACCGCCGAGAACCGCATGGTCTACCTCGAACAAATGGTGCAGCAGCTTCCCGATGCCTGGTATACCGCGCGCGGCATCGAAAAAATAATCGTACACTCGGCCATCGAACTGGCTGGCGGGCAGAAAGAACGCTTGTTGGGCAAACTGAAAAAAGCCCTAGCCAGAAAAGTGGTCCTGGAATACCGGTTGCAGCCGGAACTGATTGCCGGCATAAGCCTGCGCCGGGGATCGGTGCAATACGATTTTTCGCTCTCCGGCAGCCTGAAAAAACTGCGCGAAACGCTTGTAGGGGAAAAATAAATGCTAATCAAAGTCGACGAGATCAGTGAGTTGATCCGGCAGAAGATCGAGGGCTTCGCCTTTGATTTCAAGAAAGAGGAAACCGGGGTGGTGATATCGATCGGAGACGGCATCGCCCGCATTTATGGCCTGGATAACGTTATGTACAACGAATTGCTGGAGTTTCCCGGCCAGATCTACGGCATCGCCCTGAACCTGGAAGAGGACAACGTCGGTTCCATCCTGCTGGCCGCAAGCCACAAGATCAAGGAAGGCGATATCGTCAAGAGAACCGGGCGCATCATTTCGGTGCCGGCCGGGGACGCGGTTATCGGCCGCGTGGTTTCGCCGCTGGGAAAACCCCTGGATGACAAGGGTCCCATCCAGGCCGATGTCTCCATGCCCATCGAAGCCCTGGCCCCTGGTGTGGTCGACCGCCGCCCGGTTAAAAACCCCCTGCAAACAGGCATCAAGGCAATTGACGCCATGATCCCCATCGGCCGCGGCCAGCGCGAACTGATCATCGGCGACCGCCAGACCGGAAAAACCGCCATTGCCCTGGACACCATCATCAACCAGAAGGGCCAGGATGTGATCTGCATATACGTGGCCATCGGCCAGAAGCAGTCCACCGTTGCCCAGGTGATCAAAACCCTGAGCGAAGCCGGGGCCATGGAGTATTCCCTGGTGGTGGTGGCATCGGCTTCCGACCCGGCCGCCCTGCAGTACATCGCCCCCTACGCGGGCTGCGCCATGGGTGAATATTTCCGCGACCGCGGCCGGCACGCGCTCCTGGTTTACGACGACCTTTCCAAGCACGCGGCCGCCTACCGTGAGATATCCCTGCTGCTGCGCCGCCCGCCGGGGCGCGAAGCCTATCCCGGCGACGTTTTTTACCTGCATTCGCGGCTGCTGGAACGGGCAGCCAAATTGAACGATGAAAAGGGCGGGGGATCGCTGACCGCCCTGCCGATTATCGAGACCCAGGCCTCCGATGTGTCTGGATACATCCCCACCAACGTCATCTCCATCACCGACGGCCAAATCTACCTGCTTCCCGACCTGTTCAATTCCGGCCAGCGCCCGGCCATCGATGTCGGCATTTCGGTTTCGCGCGTAGGCGGCCATGCCCAGATCAAGGCCATGAAGCAGGTGGCCGGTTCGCTGAAAATGGACTTGGCCCAGTACCGGGAACTGGAGGCTTTCACCCAGTTCGGATCCGACCTGGACAAGACCACCGTGGCCCAGTTGGAGCGGGGCAAACGGCTTTCCGAACTGCTCAAGCAGGACGAGGGTCAGCCCATACCCGTGGAAAAGCAGATAGTGGCCATCTTCGCCGGCACGCGTGGCTTCCTGGATGAATTCCCCGTTAACCAGGTACGGCAATTAGAAGAAGAAATGCTTAAATACATGGAAGCCAATAAACCTGAAATTTTCCGGGAGATACGCGAAAAGAAAATGATCTCCGACGAATTGGAGCAAAAACTGCAGACCGTGCTCAAAGAATTCGCCGCCGAATTCAAGAAAAGCACCAATCCCTGATGGCCGGAAACCTGATTGTTCTGCGCCGTCGCATCAAGTCGGTCAAAAATACCCAGAAGCTTACCCGGGCCATGAAAACCGTGGCCGCGGCCAAGCTGCGCCGCGCCACGACCGAACTGAAAAAATCCCGGCCCTACCGCGATAAGATCGCTTATCTTTTGCAGCAGGCGGCCGCCGGGGCGGCTCTTGAGACGCAAGCGCTGTTGCAGCAACCTGAACAGGGAGCGGTGCTGCTGGTGGTCGTGGCCGGCGACAAGGGTTTGTGCGGTGCTTTCAATTCCAATGTTTTGAAAAACAGCGAGGCCTATTACCGGAAATTGACCGCCGACGGCCAAGCGGTTTCCCTGATCACCGTCGGCACTAAAGCCAGCCGCTATTTCGGCAAAAAAAACATTGAAGTAAAAAAAAGTCATAACGGCGTAATCAGCCGGCTGCAATTCGCCGATGCCGGCAATCTGGCCGCCGAGCTGCAGGATCTGTTCCTGAGCGGCGGATTCAAAAGCGTTGAATTCGCTTTCAGTGAATTCATTTCGGCTTCGCGGCAGCAGTTTTCCATCCGCCGCCTTTTTCCGGTCGTTCTGGAACCGGCCGCCGCTGCGGACGCTGAAGAAGAGGCGAGCGCGGAAAAAGTGGATTACATTTTTGAACCAGGCGCCGCCGCGCTGTTCCAATCACTGTTGCCGCGCCACATCAGCGCCGTTGTCTACCAGACCCTGTTGCAGTCAATGGCCGCGGAACAGATGGCGCGCATGGTGGCCATGGACCTGGCCACGCGCAATGCCAGTGACATGATCCGGGCCTTGACCCTGCTTTTAAATAAAATGCGCCAAGCGGCCATCACCAATGAGCTTCTGGAGATCATCACCGCCACCGAAGCCCTGAACAAATAGGAGCGAACATGAGCAAGAAAAAAGAAATTCATAAAAATATCGGCAAAGTAATTGAGGTTATCGGCCCGGTCGTGGACATTGAATTTTCCAAGGGAGAACTCCCCGAGATCTACAACGCCATTGAGATCGTTTCCGAAGGTTTCGTCACGCCGCAGCCGATCAGCATCATCTGCGAGGTACAGTACCATCTGGGCGAAAACCGGGTGCGCACGATCTCCATGCATCCCACCGACGGCCTGGTGCGGGGCATGCAGGCCCATGATAGCGGTGGCCCCATCACCGTGCCCGTGGGGCGCGAAGTGCTAGGGCGCATCATCAATGTCATAGGAGATCCGGTGGACATGTTAGGTCCCATAAATGAAAAAAAACGCTATCCCATTCACCGTCCGGCGCCGACGCTGGAAGAGCAGGACACGCGCCTGGAACTGTTCGAAACCGGTATCAAGGTGGTCGATCTGCTGGAGCCCTATCTGAAAGGGGGCAAGATCGGTTTATTCGGCGGAGCCGGCGTGGGCAAGACCGTGCTTATCCAGGAGCTGATCCACAACGTGGCCACCAAGCACGGCGGTTTTTCCGTGTTTGCCGGGGTGGGGGAGCGCACCCGCGAGGGCAATGATCTTTGGCTGGAGATGAAGGAATCGGGGGTTATCGAAAAAACGGCGCTGATCTACGGCCAGATGACCGAGCCGCCCGGCGCCAGGCTGCGGGTCGCCCTTTCCGGGTTGACCGTCGCCGAGTATTTCCGTGACGAGGAAAACCAGGACGTGTTGCTTTTCATCGACAATATTTTCCGTTTCACCCAGGCCGGTTCCGAGGTTTCCGCCCTGCTGGGACGCATGCCCTCGGCGGTCGGCTACCAGCCCAACCTGGCTTCGGAGTTGGGGGAAATGGAGGAACGCATCACCTCGACCAAGAAAGGGTCGATCACCTCGGTCCAGGCTATTTATGTGCCGGCTGACGACTACACCGACCCGGCGCCGGCCACCACCTTCACCCATTTGGACGCCACCACCAACCTCTCGCGGCAGCTGACCGAGATGGCCATTTTTCCGGCCGTCGATCCCCTGGCTTCGTTTTCCCGCATCCTGGACGCGAAAATCATAGGCAAGGAGCATTACCTTGTGGCCCGCCAGGTCAAGGAAGTGCTGCAGCGCTACAAGGACCTGCAGGACATCATCGCCATCCTGGGCATGGAAGAACTGTCCGACGAAGACAAGATCATTGTGGCCCGGGCCAGGAAAATACAGAAGTTCCTTTCGCAGCCGTTTTTTGTGGCCACGCCCTTTACTGGCATGGAAGGCAAATATGTGGAATTGGCCGATACCATCCGCAGCTTCAAGGAACTGGTGGAAGGCAAATACGATGCCCTGCCCGAGCAGGCTTTCTACATGTGCGGCGGCATTGAAGACGCCGTGGCCAACGCCAAGAAACTGGGATTCTGATGGCCGACGCGATCGAACTGGAGATCATCACTTCGCGCGAGGTGGTTTTGCGCACCGAGATCAAGGATCTTTACATCCCGGCTTTTTTGGGGGAAGCCGGTGTCCTGTCCCATCATTTGCCCTATCTCTCCCTACTGAATGCAGGTGAGATCTCTTATCTCAAGCTGGACGACACGCGGCTTTTTCTTTTCAGCGGTGAAGGATTCCTGGAAGTAAGGGATAACCGCATCGCGCTGATCATCGATACTTTCGAACACGGCGAGGATCTGCGGGAAGAAGATCTGCAAAAACAAATGCAGGAAACGGAAAAGCGGATCAAATCGTCTTTCCAGGGTGCCATCACGCCTTCCGAGTTGCAGGTTGAACTGCTCCGGCAAAGGGAATTACGCTTGAAGCTGGCCATCTGTAAAAAGATCAAGGGCAAGTAACCGCCGCTGTTCAGTCCGGATGCCGGGATCATTCCAACCCTGCGTTTTTTTTACTCAATTCACGTAAAAGTAATGTTTTCCGGGTGAGTTTGCCCATAGGCGGCGGCCGCCAATGTTCAAAACCTTGACTTTTCAGGCAAAATTTATTATATAGTATCTTCATTCAAGTATTTTAAAAAAAACATATTTTTTAAGAGGAGAAAACTATGAGTTTGTCGAATCTGTTCATCCTGGCGCCGTTGGGCGCCATCCTGGCGCTTGCATTCGCATACTATTTCTACCGTTTCATGAAAAAACAAGACCCGGGCACTGCCGATATGCAGCGCATCGCCGGCTATGTGCAGAAAGGGGCCATGGTCTACCTGAAACAGCAATACCGGGTCGTGGCCTTTGTCTTTTTGTTGATCTTCCTCCTCTTTTCCTTCATGGCCTTCGTGCTGCATGCCCAGAATCCCTGGGTGCCGTTCGCTTTCATCACCGGTGGTTTTTTCTCAGGCCTGGCGGGCTTTTTGGGCATGCGCACGGCCACGTTCGCTTCCAATCGCACCACGGCCGGGGCCAAACATTCATTGAACCGGGGCCTGCAGATCGCCTTCCGTTCCGGCGCCGTGATGGGGTTGGTGGTAGTAGGCCTGGCGCTACTGGATATTTCTCTATGGTTCGTGATTTTGAAAATTTTCATTCCTGAAGGCGCACACCAGCTGGCCATCATCACCACCACCATGCTGACCTTCGGCATGGGCGCCTCGACCCAGGCCCTGTTCGCCCGCGTCGGCGGCGGCATCTTCACGAAATCGGCCGACGTTGGTGCCGACCTGGTTGGCAAAGTCGAGGCCGGAATCCCCGAAGACGACCCGCGCAACCCGGCTACAATCGCCGATAACGTCGGCGACAACGTCGGTGATGTGGCCGGCATGGGCGCCGACCTTTACGAATCCTACGCCGGCTCCATCCTGGCCACGGCGGTCCTGGGCGTGGCCGCAGGCTACGGCCTGGGGGGGGTTCTGGCCCCCATGGTCATCGCCGGCATCGGCGTGATCTTTTCGATCCTCGGCGTCTTCATGGTGCGCTCGGGTGAAAAAGCTAGCCAAAAGGTTTTGCTGCGGGCGCTGGCCCGCGGCATTAACGCCAGCACCTTGCTGACCCTGATCGCATCTTTTTTCATTCTGGTGCTGTTCAAGGATTCATTCCAAGGCCGTCACCTGGGCATCTTCTTTTCGGTCATCACCGGCCTGATCGCCGGCTGGGTCATCGGCAAGATCACCGAATACTTCACTTCCCAGGAATACAAGCCGACCAAGTATGTGGCTGAGCAGTCGCAAACCGGCCCGGCCACGGTGATCATCGCCGGCATTTCCACCGGCATGCAGTCCACCGGACTGCCGGTGCTGGTCATCGCCCTGGCCATCATCATCAGTTACGCGCTCAGCGGCGGCTTCAGCGCCAGCGCCAACGCCATCAACCTCGGCCTTTACGGCATCAGCTTCGCCTCGGTGGGCATGCTCTCCACCCTGGGCATCACGCTGGCCACCGACGCTTACGGCCCCATCGCCGACAACGCCGGCGGCAATGCCGAGATGACCGGCCAGGATCCGGAAGTACGCCGGCGCACCGACGCCCTCGACGCATTGGGTAATACCACCGCGGCCACCGGCAAAGGATTTGCCATCGGCTCGGCGGCCCTGACGGCCATGGCCCTGCTGGCTGCCTACATCGAGGAGATCAAGATCGGCTTCCTGCACATGGGAGAGAAGTTCATTACCGTCAGTGGTGTGCAAAAGGCCATCGAAAATACGTACATTGGCGACTGGATCAATTATTACAACCTGACCATCTTCAATCCCAAGATGCTGGCCGGGCTTTTCATCGGCGCCATGATGGTCTTTGTCTTCTGCGCCATGACCATGAAGTCGGTCGGCCGCGCCGCCGGCAAGATGGTTGAAGAGGTGCGGCGCCAATTCCGCGAAATTGCCGGCATCATGGAAGGCAAGACCGAGCCCGATTATGACCGCTGCGTCGAAATCAGCACCAAGGCGGCCCAGCGTGAAATGATCGTCCCTTCCCTGACCGCCATATTCGTCCCCGTGGCCATGGGGCTGGTGTTCGGCGTGGCCGGCGTGATCGGCCTGCTGGCCGGCGGCCTGACCACCGGCTTTGTCGTTGCCGTGTTCCTGAACAATGCCGGCGGCACTTGGGACAACGCCAAGAAATACATCGAGGAAGGCAACCTCGGCGGCAAGAAACTTCCCGACGGCAGCCGCAACCCCAACCATGGCGCCGCGGTCATCGGCGACACAGTGGGCGACCCTTTCAAGGACACCTCGGGCCCTTCGCTCAATATCCTGATCAAACTGATGTCCATGGTCTCGGTGGTTTTCGCCGGCCTGATCGTCAAGTACGGCGACCTCCTGCAGCGGATCATCGACAGCTTCACGCGCTGATCCCCCTGCTGGGGCCAAGGCCCGTCGCAGGAGGCTGCGGTCTCCGCTTCAGCGCTTCTCCAGGGTGAAGGTGACGGTGACGGTGAAGCTCACCGGCTTGGGTATGCCGTTGACCAGGTAGGGCTCATAGATCCACTCCCTGACTGCTTCCAGTGCCGAGGCGCTGAGCAAGGCATGGCCGCTGACGACCCGGGTCTTGCGTACGCGGCCGTAGATGTCGGTGACCGCCTCGATCACCACCGAACCCGAAACATTGGCTGAGATCGCGATCGGAGAATAGACGGGATTCACCTTCTTGATCAGCCGCGGCGGCCGGATCGTCGTCATCGTCTTCGCCAGGGGATTGACCTCCTCGGGCACGATCTCCTTCCCGAAAATCCATGGCCTCACTCCGTCCCCGGAACCGCCTTCGACACCCGGCCCGTCCGTGCCCGCGGGGATCAGGTCAGCCGGGTTTTCGTCGCTGATCTCGGTCGGAATGTCGATCGGGGCCATGAATCCGCGCGAAGTGTTTGTGGGGGGCGGATTCTTCGGCCCCACGGGATTGCCGGCCGGGCCGGCCGTCGGTTTTCCAACGCGGCCAGGGCCGGGCGGTACGCCGGGCAGGACCGGCGGTGCGATCAGGACATCGATGAATTTGAATTCGGGCAGTTGGGCCTCGGCGCGCAGCAGCGGCACCACGATGATGGCGGCGATCAGCAGGGCATGGAGGAACAGGGAAAGGGAAAAGGTCAATCCTTTGCGCACATTTTTTTTACGGGTTTCGTTTCCGGAAAGAAACATGTCAAACATGGTTCACCTCCTTTTTGATATTCCGCAACCATTATGTGCTGAAGGCAAGGTGAACTGGTCCGGAATCGTGAATCAGGACACTTTTCTTGAAAAATAATCTGATCGAGTTTGCCTTCAGGTCATGGCGCTTGTTCCGTCGCTTCCCAGCAGCTTGCGGAATTCCGAGGGGCTGACGCCGGTGTTTTTCTTGAAGGCGCCATTGAACACCGATTTGGAATTGAAACCTGCCTCGAAGGCGATGCGCAGCAATTTGAAATCCTTTGTCGCCGGATCGAGCAGTTTGCGCTTGGCCTCATCAACGCGGTAGCGGTTGATGAAATCATTGAAATTCAGTTGGTATTGTTCGTTGATGATCTGTGACAGGTGCTTGGCCGGGATGGCTGCGCTTTCTGCCAGTTTTGCTAGCGTCAGGTCCGGATCAAGATAGACCTTGTCTTTCTCCATGGCCTTTTTGAGATACAGAAGGGTTTCCTGTTTTTTTGCGGCGCTCAAAGTGGAAAACTTGTATTTGTCGAGCTTTTGCCTTTGTGCCTTTCGCTGCCGGAAAAAAAACAGTCCGGCTGCTAGCGCGGCGATTCCAGCCAGGATCAGGATGTAAAACCAGATGGTCTGATGGAAGTATGGCCTGATCATGAAATAAAACCGGCCCCCGCTCTCGCTCCAGATGCCGGACTGGCCGCGGGCTTTGACCTGGAAAAGATAATGCCCCGGTGCCAGTCCGGTAAAATTTCTGCTGCGCTGCTTTGCCGGCCGGCTCCAATGCTTTTCCATCCCTTGCAGGCGGGTGGAGAATTCGATTTGCTGCGGGTCGGCGAAATGGATGGCCGTGTAAATGAAATCGAATCGATCCGTACCGGCTGGAAACCGGCCTGTGCCGGGCATGCCGATGGGAAGGGTGTTGGCCTGGACTTTTACGATGCCGACGGCCGGCGGCCGCGGCACGGATCCCAGGGTTTCTGGATCGATCATGACCAGGCCCTTCTGGGTCGGGAACCACAACCGCCCGTCGCGGCTCTTGCAGCCAGCCGGCTGGAAGCCTCCCGTGCAAACCGTACTTTTCAGGCCTGCCATTTCCGTGAACATGCGGCAGTGAATATTATCCCCCTCCTCTGCTGAGGATACTGCCAATGCGGATTTCTTGACGCGAAAAATCCCTGTTGGCGAACTCATCCACAGATACCCGGAATCATCCTCGAGAATATGCAGGATGGTACCGTTCAACGGCCCTGGCATTTTCCGGAAATTCATGAAATTTCCATTGCGCAGCAGGTTCAATCCACTATTCGTGCCCAGCCAAACATTGTTGTTTTTATCGATGTGAATGGTATAAACGGTGTCACCGGCCAGGCCGTTGGCTGTGGTGTATTGGTGCCAGGCCCCCTGCCGCAAGACATGAAGGCCGTCGCGGGAGCTTCCTGCCCAAATGTTTCCCTGCCGGTCCTGGTTGATCGCAATGATCGCTTTGCTTTTCAGGCCGCTGGCCAGGCCGTAGTGCTGCCAATTGCCGTCGCGGAAGCGGTTCAGTCCGCCGCCGTCGCTGCCGATCCAGAGGTTGTCCTCCCGGTCAATGAAAAGGGACAAGATCGCATCGCTGGCACGGCCGTCTTCTGGGAGGAAAGCAGTGAATCTCCCCTGGTCCAGGCATTGCAGCCCTGCATCCCGGGTGCCGATCCACAACCGGCCCTGGCGGTCGGCCAGGAGGGAAGTGATGGCGTCGCTTGGCAAGCCGTCGCGCCTGGAAAGGGATCGCCATTGTTTGCCCGAAAAATGATTCAGCCCACGGTCGCGGGTTCCAACCCAGAGCCGCCCCTGGCCGTCTTCGCAGATCGACTGGATATGGGGAGACGCCAATCCGTCCTCCGTTGAAAAAACGCGGATTTCGTTCTTTTTCAGGAAATTCAAGCCGCTGGCCGAAGTGCCGACCCACATGTCGCCTTCCCGGTCGCGGCAAATGGCCATGACCGAATCGCCTGCTAGGTTTTGTGGAATAACGCAAACAGCTTTTTCTCCCTGCTTCATGATGGCTACACCTTTTTCGGTTCCGACCCACAGCCGGCCCAGCGTGTCCTCGCCGATGGAGCGGACCAAGTTGTCGGCCAGGCCGTCCGCTCTATAAAAATTTCTGATCCCTTTTTCATTGATGCGACTGAGACCCGACGTCGTCCCGACCCAGAGGTTTTCGCGGCTGTCTTCAAAAAGGCAATACACGTAATCACCGGCCAAGCCGCTGCGGGAGGTGTAAAGTTTTTTCTTTCCTTTTTTGATGGATACAAGACCGTCGCGGGTCCCGATCCAGATGTTGTCGCCCCCATCGCCGCTGATGGCGGTGATCCGGTTTTCAAGAATACCGTCTACGATAACCAAGGAAGGGGATTTGCCCTGTTCCAGATAATATATGCCGTTATCGGCTGTCACGACCCAAAGGTTGCCCGCGCCGTCCTGGCGGATCGACCAAATGAGATCGCTGCCCAGGCCTTCCATCCTGGTGAATTTTCCCTCGCGGAAATTCAGCAGGCCGCCGCCGAAAGTGCCGATCCAGAGCGAGCCGTCGCGATCAGGGCATAGCGATGTGACCGTATTTTTCATGATGGCGAGCGTGTTGCTCCTGTTGAAAATGGTAAAATTGAAGCCGTCAAAACGGGCCAGTCCGCCTTCGCTGCCGATCCAGAGATAGCCGTCAGCGGTTTGGGCCAAGGCATAGATCGTATTCTGCGGCAAGCCGTTTTCCGTGGTCCAGGAGCGGTGGACCCAGCGCTCGTATTCTATTTTCAGTTCCGCGGCGGCTGCCGGGAACAACTGTTGCTGCGCGCTTGATCCGCTAAGCAGAAGCAGAATGATCGCTTTGAGTAATTTTGAAAATTTCGGAGGAGATGCTTTCTCCAGCAACATATTGAGGCCTTTATAACCAAACCCAGCCGCCATGTCAAGCCTGGGCAGGGGAAAGCAGTAGCATGTCTCACCTGAGCTCATTTCTCTTCCCGGTTCCCATCGGTCCAGCAACCCATTGCGCTTTTTATTTGACAATGGTCAGCTCAGTTGCTATCATAAATCTTTGGTGCCGCCATATAAAATTCATTGCCGGATATGGTTTAAGAGGAGCGCAGAATGGGAAAAGAACCAAAATCGGTTTTTAAAGGAGATGTCAGCAAGGCCCGGCTGGAGTTTTTATTTGACGGAGTTTTTGCCATCGCCATGACCATCATGGTGCTGGAGCTCAAGCTACCGGAGTTGCAGGACCGCAAGTCGGTCCATGAGCTGGGAACGGCGCTGCTGCACCACGGCCGGACCTTCTTCAGCTACATTATCAGCTTCATCATATTGAGCAGCTTCTGGATCAGCCACAACCAGATCTACGCCAATTTGAAGCGGATCAGCAAAACCGTCCTGGCCATCCACATCTGGCTGCTGGCCACGGCCGCATTCTTTCCATTTTGCGCCCATTTGTATGGCCGCTACCCGAGCAACCCGCTGGCTAGCCTGATCTATTTTGGCGGTGTCATCGTCTTTTTCCTGGGCATGCTGGTGCTGGTCATCGCGGCTAAAAGACAGAAACTGTTCGATCCGGAAATCCCTGCCAGGGACGTGAAGAAGCTGCGCCGCGGCTTCCTGTGGTCGGTGGCGATCTTACTTTTCGCTTACGTGTTCATTTTTGTTTTGCCGGTCTGGAAATAGAAGGCGGCGAGCTTGGAACACACCGTGATCCGGACCGAGCACTTGTCCAAGAACTACGGGCGGCATCTCGGCATCGCCGATATCGGCATCGAAGTTCATGCCGGCGAAGTTTTTGGCTACTTGGGGCCGAACGGGGCCGGCAAAACCACCACTATCCGCATCCTGTTGGACCTCATCCGCGCCGATGCAAAGGCAGAGATCTTTGGATTCAATCTGCGTAAACGCAGCCTGGAGATCAGCCGCCGCGACCTTTCGACCTGATCCGGATTGTCGCCATCTGCTCCTTATTTCTGCAGGGAGATGTCCAGGGTGAATTCATCCTGTTTGGGAACGCTGATCTCCTTGTTGTAGATCCTGAATCCCGGCTTGAAAGCGGCAAAGACGTATTTGCCGGGCGGCAGGCGCAGGCTGGCGGTTTTTCCCTTGGCCGGTGCCAGTCCCCAGAACTTGCCGTCGATGTACACGGCGGTTTCCTCGGGGGTCACGCTCAGGGTGACCTGGGTCAGTGAGCGCTCCTCGGCCGCGATCGGCTTTACAGCCGGCTGGGCGGGAAGGGGTTCGCTCTTGGCCTCATAGGCTTGCTGTTCTTCTGCAGCGGAAACTTTTGCGACGGCGGGTTCGGCTGCGTCCATAATGTCTTCACTCTCCAAAATGATTTTCAGGGTGATATTGCGGGAAGAATACGAACGCAGGTCGATGGCCTCCTCGCGGAAACCTCGTTTCTTGAACACCAATTCGTTCTGCCGTGAGGCCAGTCGCAGGGCCGAGCCGGCTGAGGAAAATTCGTAGGCGGCTCCGATAAGCCTGCCGTTGAGCAGCACGTCGGCGTCGTCGGGGCTGATGCGCATAACGACGCGCACGCCGTCATAATCATCCATTATGTCCCAGGGGACATTGATGGAACAGGCGGCAGAAATGAAGATAAAAAACAAGACAACTGATATTAGGCTTATGTTTTTCATACCTTCATGGTAGCACAAATGGAAAAATGAATCACCTGGCAAGCTGGTTTCCTCTGGTCGCCGCAACCGCAATGTTTAAAAAAAACCGCGTTGCTATTGCCTAAACAGGGGGAAATATGTTAAACATTTATTAGCAATGAAAACAAAAGCGCTGCAATTCATCTTTTTCTCCCTATTGTTGGCAACGGCAGGGTTGCCGGCAGCGCAGCAGGACCGCGACGAACCGATCGTTTACGCCGACCATAAAAAAATCAGCGAAGATTCGCTCCGCGCCGATGGGAATGTGGAAGTCATATGGCAGGATTACATCATCTATGCCGACGTGATCGAATTCAACCTGAAGACCAGGGAATTGTTCGCCGAAGGACGGGTGACCATGTCGGCCAAGGACATGGTCCTGAGCGGCGAAAAACTGAAATTCAACTTGAAAACCCAATCCGGTGAACTGGTCGACACCTATGGCCTGATCACCCCTTTTGTGCGCTATGAAACCGACCGCCTGATTCAGACCGACCGGGAGACCCTGACTTTTAAGCGCCTCGATTTCACTTCCTGCGCGCAGATCTTCCCGCGCTGGAAGATCACCAGCCGCCGCGGCAAGATCAAGAAAAAGAAATATATAGAAATGAACGACGTGCTGTTCCGCATTAAAAATATTCCGGTTTTCTACCTGCCGTACCTGCGCTATCCGATCCAAAAAGACGGCCGGGCCACGGGCCTTTTGTTCCCCAATATCGGCAATTCTTCCCTGCGTGGTTTTTTTTTCCAAAACGCCCTCTTTTTGGCTGTTAAGCCCAATATCGACATGACCTTCGGCCTTGATTATTTCGCCAATCTGGGGATCGGCCTCAGCGATGAATTGCGCTACCTGTTCCGCAATGCCAGCGGCAGCGCCCGCTTTTACTATCTCAAATACCGGAAAGACAATGGCGTATATAACGATTCGGCGAGTGATTATTACGTGGAAGCAGTTCACAAACAGACGCTGCCCTTCCTGAATTCCCGCCTGCTGCTGAATGTCAACCGCCAGAGCCGTCTCGATTTCCTGCGCCTGCTGAACAGCGGCTTCGACAGCACCTGGAACGCCAACTTCCGGTCATCCCTCTCCATCACATCATCATTTTCCAATATAAACGTGAAGCTCACGGCCTCACACCAAGAAACCTATTATGTCGACTCCGGCGAAAAATCGACCCTGGAGTACTTACCCTCATTTTCCTTCAACCTCAACCAGCAGAAGTTGTGGAAGTTGCCCGGCTATTTTTCGCTGGGGTCCAGCTTCCAGCGGGTACGACGCCGCGGCGTGAATTTTGAGGAACAAGCCGAGTACGCGACCGATGTCCTTAGCCAGCGCTTGACCATGACCCCGTCCTACCAGTTGCCGTTGTTCAAGCTTCCCTGGCTGAGTTCCTCACTTAACCTGGAATCCAAGAATGCCTTCTATGCCAGGAGCAAAGACCCCGTTTCCCTGGAGATCGTCGACGAGCCACTGTACTTGAGATATCACACGGCCAGCTTCTCACTGCAGGGCCCGGTCTTTTCCAGGATCTATAATTCGGGAAATGCCAAGCTGAAGCACGTGATCGAGCCGGAGATAGAATTCCGCTATTCCACCAAGGCCGAGAACCGCGATCGCCTGATCTCGGTAGATCAGTTCGACAACCCTCTCTATTCCAACGCCCGTTTCTCGCTGACCTCACGCCTGCTGCGAAAAAGTAACGACAGCAACGCATCGCCGAGCGAACTGCTGGCTTTCACGGTTGCCCAGGAGTACTATTTCGACCCGGCCGAGGCAAATGTCTACCAGAAGATCGATAACGAATACCCGCGTTTTTCCCAGTTGAGAAACACCCTGCGCTTTCGCCCTGTGACCGATCTCTCCATTGATGCTTCCCTGGAATACAACTATTATATCCACGACATATCGCGTCTGAGCCTGCGTGCCGTCTTCAGCCGCGTCGGGGCGCCGCTCACCGGTTCGCTTTCCTATACGATCAATCGTAATCCCTACAAGGCCATCGATTTCAAGGGAAACCGCAGTACACTGAACAGTACTCTTGATTTCAGTCCCAGGAATTTTCCAGTCAAGCTGCAGTCGAGGGTCGACTACGATTTCAAGAGAAAAGAGCTTCTTCACGGCTCGCTCAACGTCACTTTTGACTACCAGTGTCTCACGTTCCGTACAGAATTCAAGATCTTCATGTACAACACCGTCTCATATTTCCAGTTCCGTTTCGGCCTTTCCCTCGGCAACCTGGGCATGGTCAGCGATTTTTTTGGAGGCAAATGATGCGGGTCAAGGGGCAGGATGTAAAAAAAATAATGGTTACCGGCGGTGCCGGCTTTATCGGCAGCAATTTCATCCGCCATGTCCACGGCCATTTCCCGGATATCGAACTGGTCAACTACGACAAGCTGACCTATGCCGGCAACCTGGAAAACCTGGCCGGCATTGAAGGTGGCTATGCCTTTGTCCAGGGCGATATCCAGGACGCGGCCCGGGTCGACGCCGCCATGGCCGGTGTGGATGTGGTGGTCAATTTTGCCGCTGAAACCCACGTGGACCGTTCCATACATGATCCCGGCGCTTTTATCCTGACCGATGTCTACGGTGTTTTCGTTTTGCTCGAGGCCATGAAAAAGAACGGGCGGGTCAAGCTTTTCGTCCATGTTTCCACCGACGAAGTGTACGGCAGCATCGCCGACGGGTTTTTCAATGAAAACAGCCCGCTGAATCCCTCCTCGCCCTACGCCGCCTCCAAGGCCGGCGGCGACCGCTTGGCGTATTCTTATTTTAAAACGTTTGGCCTGCCGGTGCTGATCGCCCGCCCGGCCAATAATTACGGTCCCTACCAGTATCCGGAAAAATTGATCCCTTTCTTCATTACCCGCGCCCTGCAGGACCAAACGCTGCCGCTTTACGGCGATGGCAGCAACTGCCGCGACTGGCTCTATGTCGAGGATACGGTGCGGGGCATCCTGGCCCTTGTCGAGAAAGGAGAACCCGGCCAGGCCTACAACCTGGGCGCCGGACAGGAACGCAGCAATAACGACGTGACCCGCCAGATATTGCGACACCTTGGCAAGCCGGAATCGCTGATCCGTGCCGTTGCCGACCGCAAGGGGCACGATTTCCGCTATGCCCTGGATTGGGAAAAAATGCGCGGTCTGGGCTGGCAGCCGCAGACGGGTTTTACAGAAGGTCTGAGCCGGACCGTCGAATGGTACCTCGGACACCGTGACTGGTGGAGGAAGTTGATAGAAAAACAGAATTTTCAGAGCCATTTGCGAAAAAATTATGAATAGGATCCTGGTTACCGGCTGTTCCGGCTTTTTGGCCTCGCACCTGTTGAAACTGCTACTGAGGCAGGATCGCAACAAACTTTTCGGTATCACTGAGGTGCCCGGATTCACCTATCCCGATGTCGAGGTGTTTCAGGTCGACATTCGCCGCCGCGATGATATTTCCCACGTGCTGGGGATCATTCGTCCCGATGTCACTTTCCATCTGGCGGCAGTGGCCAATGTCGGTTTCGCCTGGAAAAATCCGCAGCTTACCTATGATGTCAACTTCATGGGTACTTCGAACCTGCTGGAAGCGCTGCAGGCGTCGGCGCCCGACTTGCGGCTGATACTGATGAGTTCGGCCGAGGTCTACCAGACCGGAGGCGACGAGCCTATATCCGAAAACAGTTCCACGGTCTGCCAGAACCCCTACGCCTTGTCCAAGCTGGCCATGGAGATGCTGGGCGACCTGTACTGGCGGGCCTTCGCCATGAATGTCTGCAAGATCCGCGCTTTCAATTTCACCGGCCCCGGCCAGGATGAAAAATTCGTGGCTTCGGATTTCGCCAGCCAGATCGCCAGGATCGAGAGGGGCGAGCGGCCGCCGGTCATCCGCGTCGGCAACCTGGCCGCGGTCCGCGATTTTTCCGATGTCCGTGACATGGCCCGCTACCTGCAGGTCATCGGCGGCAAAAGTGCGGGCGGCGAGGTTTTCAACCTGTGTTCCGGCCGGGCTTATTCGATTCGCCAGGTGCTGGACATCCTGCTGGCCCAGGCGCGCGTCCCCATCCGGGTCGAGGTGGATGCCAACAGGTTCCGACCGCTGGACACTCCCCGCATCCTGGGCGACTGCCGGTTGATGCGCTCACGTTTCGGCCTGGGCCCGGAATTTTCTATCGAGCAGACCCTGCTTGACCTGCTGGACTACTGGCGGCAGTCGCCGCGCTGAAAGTCCTGGTCATTAGGATCGCGGCCGGTCGTCTGCAACGACTCGGGACCGATTAGTTATATTTTAAACAATTTGCCGCTGGCCTGGGCATAGATTGTCCCGGAAGAATCACATATGCGGCTTTCGGCCGTGACGATGCGGCCGCGGGCTTCCAGCACTTTTCCCGCTGCCAGGTAAGTTTCGCCGGTCAGAGCCGGCTTTTTGAATTTAACGGTGATCTCGGCGGTGACGCATTTAATTCCAGCTGCGGCCGCGGCCTTGATCATGGTCTCGTCGAGCACGGTGGCCAGCAGCCCACCGTGCACCGTGTTCTGCCAGCCTTGCAGCCGGGTGGGGAACACTACCTTGGCCTCGGTTTCGCCATTTTGCCGGTTTTCATAAAATTCAAGCTGGAGCCCGGCCGTGTTCTTTTTGCCGCAGACAAAGCAGTTCTGGTCGTCGCTAAAGTCTTTCATGATCTTTTTATACACCATAAACGAGTGATTGGGAAGAAGGGGCGTAAGAAATCTTGCCCCTCTCTTTGGAAGAGAGGGGTTGGGGTGAGTGAAATATTTTTCAATTCATTTCATCACGAAGGCACGCAAATTAGATCCTTCAGGATAGATGGATAATTTGTACTGACAATCCGTTTATTAAGCCTTGACAGAAAGCGGCAAATCCGCTACCATCAAGGGCATGCTGGATTTAAAAAACCACAAGAAAGCGGCCATACTGTTTTCGGGCGGACCGGCGCCTTCGGCCAACGCCGTCATCTCCTCGGTGGCCCTGAATTTCATCAACGCCAAGGTGCCGATCATCGGTTTTTTCTTCGGTTTCGAGTTCCTGGAAAATTATGACCATAAAAACCGCTACTGCCTGGCTCCCAACATCCACTACCAGACGCTGGATGCCAATATTTCCGCCATCCGCAACCGGCGCGGGGTGTATTTAAAAACCTCGCGGGCCAATCCGGGCCGGCTCATCAAATCCCCTGAAGATCTGCAGGACCACGAAAAATCCAGGAAGCTGCAAAACATACTTCAAGCTCTCGACAGTCTGGGCATCGGCTGCCTGATCACCATCGGCGGCGACGACACGCTGAAAACCGCCAATTTCCTGGCCCGGCTCGGCCTGCCGGTGATCCACATCCCCAAGACCATCGACAACGATTATTTCGGCATCGCCTGGACCTTCGGCTACTGGAGCAGCGTCCAGGCCAGCCAGGAGGCCCTGCTCAACCTGAAAGCCGATGCTGAGAGTACCGGTTCCTATTTCATCGTGGAACTGATGGGGCGCAAGGCGGGCTGGCTGACCTACGCGGCCGGCATCGCCGGCGAAGCGGTGCTGATGATCTCCACCGAGGACGTTGAGGAAGATACTCTGGATATCGACAAACTGGCTGAAAAGATCGTGGACACCATCCTCTGGCGCGAAAAAAACGACAAGTATTATGGAGTGATCTGCGTGGCCGAGGGGCTGGCCGACAAGCTGCCCGACAAATACCGGCCGACCGAAAAAGACCGCCACGGCAATGTCATTCTGGGAACGGCTGAAGTGGGTCGGGTTTTGCGCGACGCCGCCGAGGAGGTCTACAAGAACCGCTCCGGGCGCAAGAAAAAGCTCATCTACAAGCAGATCGGCTACGAAACCCGCAATGCCCTGCCCATTAGTTTCGACGTGGTCCTGGCCAGCATGCTCGGCTTCGGCGCCTACAAACTCTATAAAAACAGTCAGTTCGACTGCATGGTCTCGGTCTCGGACAATTTCCAGATCGTGGGCGTGCCTTTCAGTGAACTGATCGATCCCCAGACCCTGCTGACCCGCCTGCGCAATGTACCGCGCGGCAGCGATTTTTATGAATTGAAGGAAGCCCTGTCCTATAAATTGTCGGAGTAAGGGGTAGGGGCGCTTCGCGAAGCGCCCCCTCATATCAGTTCAATAACTCTATTTATAGCGGATCCAGCGCAGGATTTCTCCAAGCGTAGGTTTTTTCCCGTACATCAGCATGCCCACGCGGAAGATCTTTGCCCCCAACCAGGCCAGGCCCCAGATGGTCAGCGAGCAGAGGGCGATCGACGTGGCGATCTGCCACAGCGGCGGCGTGGATGCAGTGATGCGCATGAACATCAGGATGGGGCTAAAGATGGGGATGAGCGAGGCCACCAGGGCCAGGGTGGTGTTCGGGTTCTGGGTGGCCGAGAAACCGATGAAATAGGGGATGAGCATCATCCAGACGATGGCCGTTGAGAACTGCTGCGCCTCCTGGTCGGTATTGACCGCGGCGCCGACGATGGCGTAGGGGATGGCGTAAATGAAGAAGCCGAGGATGAAGAAGACGACGAAGTAGAGCCCGATCTCGGGGGTCAGGAAAGAAAGGATAGAAGCGTCGACGGCGCCGGAGAAACGCGACACCAGGATAATGGACAGGAGTATCCAGAGCGCCACTTGGGTCAACCCGGCCAAACCGATGCCCAGTACCTTGCCGTAGAAGAGGTATGTGGACTTGGCCGACGAGATGAGGAGCTCGGAGATGCGGCTACTCTTCTCCTCCAGTACGCCGCGCATGATCATTTGGCCGTAGCCGATCAGCACGCCGAAAAGAATGATCATCATGAACAGCGACATGATATAATCCATGCCCGAACTGGACTTGGTGGTGCCTTCCTTCTTGACCTTGAAAGTGTCGACCAGAACGTCGCGGGTGGCCTCGCGCACCACTGCCGGGTCGATCTGTTTTTCCAGCAGCAGCTGCTGCGAGATGACCGTGCGCAGGGTGGAGGCGATAAAGCTGTTGGTGGCGAAGTCGGAAATGGAGGTCGCATAGTAGGAGACCTGGCGGCCGGACTTGACATCGGCCGGGATAAGCAGCAGTCCGTCGATCTCCTTTTTCAAGACCTTCTGCTCGTATGCACGGACTACGGCGGCGCTGTCGCGCCCATTCAACACTACCTGGCGGAAGCTGATCAGGCCGGCCACTTCCGACTCGCGCGGTTTGCGCATCGAGCCTTCCAGGTCGAAGCCCGGCTTCCCGGCTTCCTGCCGCACCGCCGGTTTGGCGGTCAGGGCCTGGTAATAGCCGCCGGCGAAGTCGGCCACGGCGATCTTCTTTTCGGTGCGGCCCACTTTCATCAGCAGCACTGGCACGAACATCATGCCCCCCATCAGCACGGGCGTCAGGATGGTCATGATAATGAACGACTTCTTCTTGACGATGGCCTTGTATTCTTTTTTTATGACGGCGAGGATCTTCTTCATGCTCTTTCTCCTTCCTGGACCTTGCGGATGAAAATGTTCTGCAGCGACGGCTCGCTGAGCAGGAAGCCGTTGACCGTAACCTTTTCGAGTAAGTCGCGCAAAAGCTGCTCGCGCTTGGAGAGGTCTGCCAGTTCCACCTCCATCTCGCGGCCGGAGTCGCGCCAGGATTTGACGTAAGGCAAGGCGCCCACGAAACGGGCGTCGCCCTCGTACTGGACCTTGACGAACTTCTGGCCGTATTCGGCCTTGATCTCGGCCAGGGTGCCGTCGAGTACCTTGCGGCCCTTGTCGATCATCACCAGCGAGTCGACCGTCTTCTCGGCGTACTCCATCAGGTGGGTAGAGTAGATAATGGTTGTTCCTTCGCGCTTACTGGACAGGATGATGTCCTTAATCAGTTCAATGTTCAGGGGGTCGAGCCCGGAGAAGGGTTCATCGAGTATGAGCAGTTCGGGATTGTGCAGGATGGTGATGATGAACTGGAGCTTCTGGGCCATGCCCTTGGAGAGTTCCTCCACTTTCTTTTCCTCGTAGCCGTCCAACTGGAACTGTTTTAGCAGCAGGCGGCCGCGTTCCTTGATAGCCGCGATCTTCATGCCTTTCAGCTCGCCCATGAAGAGCAATGTGTCCATCACCTTCAGTTTGCGGTAAAGGCCGCGCTCTTCAGGCAGGTAACCGATGCGGTCCTTCACCTTCTCGGAAAATTTCTTGCCCAGGATCTCGATGTGCCCGGCGTCCGGGGCGATGATGTTCATGACCATGCGGATGGTCGTGGTTTTGCCGGCTCCGTTGGGGCCCAGCAGGCCCAGGATATCTCCCCTGCGGACCATGAAGGAAATATTGTCCACGGCCCTTTTGCCGTCGAAATCCTTAACCAGATCCTTCAATGACAATGCCTGTTCATTCATGACTGCTCCTTGTGTTTTTTTCAGCAATGCGGGGGGGGTCCCGTTTTTTATTATACGGCCGGCATGTTGGCAAGGTTTTATTTTGCTAACCGGCTGTCAACTGCAGGTGGCTTCTTTTTATCTTGTGCAGCCCGGCTTGGGCGATCTTTTCCGCCGAGGTGTGCAGTTCCAGGATGCCCCGGTAGGTCCCCCGCAGTGGCTGCCGTGAAACCAGATAAATTCTTTTTATTTGCAGATCCTCCTTGTGTTTGAGGTTCAGGCCGCGCATGGCGGCGCCCAGGGAACGCAAGCTGGTTTCTTTAAGTTCAAGCTGATACACACTGGCGAAGGGGGGCAGGATGAACCATTGGCGGTATTTCAATTCCCGCTCGAAAAACTTTTCTTCGTCTGTGAGGAACTGCAGCGCGTAATGAAAGTGGAAAACCGAAAAAACGTGCAATTCCCCTCCGACTTTGAGTGTTTCGCCGATCTCGGCTCCGGTGGCGTAGATCATTTCGGCGGCATTGAATTCCTCCAGGTTGAAGAAGGATTCGGGCTTGATGTAGATGACGGTGGCGAACATTTCCCTGAAAAAAGGATTGAGGGCAGCCGGGGTGGCAATGATGACGGGGCTGGCATTCGCGGCGGCCACGGTTGGCCCGGCAGTTTTGAGATCGGCCGCGGTCATAACCAACGCCGCTTTTTCGCCGACGGCGCGTTCCACGGCCCGGGACAGGGAGTCGATGCTGATATCGTGGAGCAGAGTGAGGCTTTTTTCGCAGCGGGGGCAATCGTTCAGTGTCTCCTTGTGGAACGTGCAGCGGCGGCAGGCGGCCCGTTGCGATTCTTCCACCTGCAGGATGCCACCGCAGCGCGGGCAGGAAGCGATCTTGCGGCATTGGCCGCAGAACAGGTGCAGCACAGGCTGGATGCGGTTGACCAGGACCAGGGTCTTCTTTTTTTCCAGGACATTTTGGCGGATCATGTCCACGATCTCACCGGGGATGCCGCGTTCCTTGCCTTTGAGCATGTGCACCTGGCAGGAGATGCTTTGTTCCCGGCGCCGGTCGGTTATGCGCAGTTGCTCACGCTGCCAATAGGTGGCGCAGGAGTGGGACGCCGCGCCGTGCAGCAGGGGGATGCGGCCCGCTTGCGCCCGCATCGCGGCCAGGTGGTCAATGCGGAACGGCGAAGCGAAACCGCGCTGGTAAAGCGGCGACGTCGCCCGATCGACGATTAGCAGGCCCGGATCGGTCAAGGGCAGCATAAGCGCCGAAAGTCCGCCGCAGACTACGCCGCTTTTCCCCAGTCGGTATTGGCGCCAGATGTTTTCCTTGGCCGCGGTTTTAACGTCCGAATGATATAGATCAAGCCCGGGTATAACAGTCTGCCAGTAGCTGGCCGTGGCGTTGTCGGGAACCAGCAGGATGACACTGCGGCCGCGGGCCAGGGTCTGCCGGCACATCTCCACGTATTCGCGCTCGCGCCCCGGACCCAGGAGCAGGCGGGAAAACGAAGCGTCATCTTCAGGCTGCGGAACGGCGGCGATTGGACCGGCCTCGGTTGCAACCTTGAAAAAAAAGCGAAGCGGGCCGGCAGCGGCCAGTTTTTCCAATTGCCCGGAACTGAATTCAGCCATTTTCCGCACCTGTCCGTCTGCTTCCAGGCGCAAATTCTTCAAGTTTTTTTGGCTGGGAGGCAGGCAGTGGTCAAGCACGCTGCCGGCCGAGGCGAAATAGGCGGCGGCAGTTTGCCGGGCGAATTCCATTAAAGTCCGGTCAGGGCAGAAAGGATCGTCAATGAAACCGATGATGTTTTTCAACCTGCCGCCGTAGGACGAATCCAGGTCCAGCACCCAGCCCAGCGCGAGGCGCTTGCCTAGCGGCACCAGCACGCGCATTCCCGCTTTCAATCCGGCTGGGGCGCTTGTGGTACGATAGGTCAGGGGTTCAAAAATATTGTAAGAAAGGGCTACACTGATCTTCAAGTTCGTTTTGGGGGGATGAGGGCCAGCACTTTCTGCATGTCTTCCCACACTTCCCACTTGGTCCGCGAAATTTCTTCCTTGTCCTTTTTGTGCAGAATATAGGATGGATGGTAAGTGGGAATAAGCGGGGTATCGTGAAAACTAAGGAGTTGGCCGCGGATGCGGCCCATGCTGTGGCTGGTTCCCAACAGGTTGTTCAAGGCGACTCTACCCAGGCAGACGATGACCTTGGGTTGAAGAATGGTGATTTGCTTTGACAAATAGGGCAGGCAGGTTTCTACTTCGTCTTTCAGCGGTTCACGATTGTTGGGCGGGCGGCATTTGACCACATTGGCGATGAACACGTCTGCGCGCTCCAGGCCCATTTTTTGGATGATCTTGTCAAGCAGCTGGCCGGCTTTGCCGATAAAGGGACGGCCAAACTGGTCTTCGGTTTCCCCCGGTCCTTCGCCGATGAACATGATGTCAGGACGGTTGCTGCCCTCGCCGGGTACATAGTGGCTCTTGCTCTCATGCAGCCGGCAGCGGCGGCACTGCCGGATCTCCCGGTCCAATTCGGCCAGGTCGGCGCGCGGATCGCTTCCCGGCAGGTGCAGGAACTCGGCACCCATTTCCCCGAAAAATTTTAATATTTCCCGTAATTCATTCATGGAGATCCGGCTGTTGTTTTCAAGATCGGCCGGCCAGGCTGACGATCTCGTCCCAAATGACGGCGGCGATATGCGCCTTGTTCATTTTTTCCAGCTTGCGCACCCCGTCGGGGCGCACCAGGTACACCTGGTTCTCCTCGCAGGCGAAAGCCGGATTCGCTTCTGATATTTCATTCAGGACAAGCAGGTCAAGGTTCTTGGCGATGAGTTTATTCTGGGCGTTGACGAAGATGTCCTCGGTTTCAGCGGCGAAACCGACCAGGATCTGGTTTTTTCGCTTGTGACGGCCGAGTTCGAGCAGGATGTCGGGAGTTTTTACCAATTCAAGGGTCATTCTATCGCTGTTTTTCTTCAGTTTTTCCGGATAGTATTTCAAGCTGCGGTAGTCGCTGACCGCTGCGGCCATGATGATCACTTCGGCCTGGCGGAAATGGTCAGCGATGGCGGCCCGCATTTCCTGGGCGGTTTCCACCTGGATCACTTCCACCTGGGCGGGCAAATAAAAAGTGGGGCCGGTGATGAAAGTGATCGGGCCGATGCCGCGTACTCGGGCTTCCATGGCCAGGTGGTAGCCGGTTTTGCCGGAAGAGCGGTTGGAGATGAAGCGCACCGGATCGATGGGCTCCAGGGTGGGTCCGGAGGTGATGATAATTTTTTTAAACACCGGCGATCTTCAGGCAATGGCGGTAGATGGCTTCGGCATCCGGCATCCGGCCTTTGCCGATCTCACGGTTGGCCAGTAAGCCTTCAACCGCTTCGATGATCTCAACGCCGCGGCTTTTCAGGCGGGCAATGTTGTCGCTGACGGCCGGATTTTCCAGCATGTGGGTGTTCATGGCCGGGGCCACGACCACGCGCTTGAAAAAGGCGCAGAACAGGGTGGACAGCAGGTCATCGGCAATGCCGTTGGCCATTTTGCCGATGATGTTGGCCGTGGCCGGCGCCACCAGCAGCAGGTCATTTTCCTTGATCAAATTGATGTGCAGCAGCGAGTCCTGCTTTTCTCCGAACAGTTCATGAAATACTTTCCCCGGGGCAAAGGTTGCAAAAGTCAGCGGCGCGATGATCTGTGTCGCCGCCCAGGTCATGACCACGGTGACCGCGTGATCATTTTTTTGAAACAAACGCATAATATCAACGGCTTTGTAAGCGCCGATTGAGCCGCTAACACCCAAGATGAGTTTCATTTTTGACCTCTCAAAAGTTTTTTTATCTTGTCCCGGTTACGGGGCATTTGCAGGCAAAAAGCGGCATAAATGCAGCGCAGGTCGGCCTGGGCCGTCGCCAGCTCATCGTTGACGATCACATAGTCGTATAGTTTGTAAGCTCGCAGTTCTTTCAGGGCTGCCTGCAGCCGCTGCCGGGCTTCCGGGTTTAGGCGCTTCTCGCGTTGGCGCAGTCTTTTTTTTAAAGCGGCCAGGGTGGGGGGGATCACAAAAATTGCCAGGGCCTCCGGGAACTGGCGTTTGATGCTGCGCGCCCCCTGGACATCGATATCCAGTACCAACGTCTTGCCCTTGCCCGACTTGGTGCGGATCTCCTTCCAGCTGGTGCCGTAGCGCTGGCCGTGGACCTCAGCCCATTCGGCGAAGTGGCCGCGGTCGAGCATTTTATCGAATTCCCCGGCGGAGATGAAATGGTAATCTTTTCCGTTGACCTCGTTTTTCCGCAGTGGCCGGGTGGTGTGCGACACCGAAAAATTCAATTCGGGAAATTCGGCCAGCAGTTCACGGATCAGAGTCGATTTCCCGCAGCCCGACGGGCCAGAAATAATGATAATGTGGTTCACAGCCGTCGCCTTACTCGATATTCTGCACCTGCTGCCTGATCTTCTCGATTTCGCGGCGGATCAGAAGTATCTGCCGATGGATATCCAGGCAGCTGGTTTTGGCGGCAATGGTATGGGTTTCACGTTGCATTTCCTGGGTCAGGAAATCGGCCTCGCGGCCCTTGGTGGCGATGCTTTTGTCTTGCAGCAGGCGCTTCAGCCTCTGGGTATGGGTTCGCAGGCGGTGGATTTCCTCGGCGATCGAGGTTTTATCAGCGCTGATCGCGGCTTCCTGGACAATGCGTTTCTCGTCGAGAGGCAGGTCTTTAACGAACTTTTCTATTTTCTTCCGGTAATTGCGGAACACCTCTTTTTCAAAATCCTTCTCCCGGGCATGGATGTCTTTAGAGTATTTTTCGATTTGGGCGATGCCGGCCAGCAGATCCTTCAAGACACACTGGCCTTCCTGGCGGCGGTTTTCCAGGAAAGCGGCGAAAACCTTGGCCATCGCCTTTTTTATATTGAGTTGGTCTTTTGGTCTCAAGAGCTCCGGGTCGTGATCCAGGTGGAAAACCATGGGTAGTTTGAACAGGGAATCGAGCGACAGGTTCAGTCCCGGGCCGTATTTTTTCTGCAGGGGGGCGATTTTGTCCATGATCTCTTCGAGCAGGCCAGTGTTCAACTTGATATCCCACTGCCTGGGGCCGTGCTGGAACAGATCGAAAACGACTTCGATTTTTCCGCGCTGCAGTTTATTCTTAAACATTTCCTTGATGATCTTTTCGCTGGCCGCTGAAATGCCGCTGCCTCTGAAGTTGGTCTCAAGGTAGCGGTTGTTGTAGGATTTGAAAGATACGAAAAGCGAATAATCCCTGAAGTGGAACCTGCCTTGAGCGAATCCGGTCATGCTTTGCATGGATCACATTATAATATTCATTTCCGGGAATTGCAAATTGTACAGGGAATAGTAGAGTCCGCGTTTTTTCAGGAGTTCGCGGTGGCTGCCGCTCTCCTTGATCTCTCCGTTTTCAATGACCAGGATGCGGTCGGCCTCGATGATGGTGCTCAGGCGGTGGGCAATGACGAAGGTGGTCCGGTCTTTCATGACCTCGGCCATGGCTTCCTGGATCAGTTTTTCCGATTCCGAGTCCAGCGAGGAAGTGGCTTCGTCGAAAATGAGGAGGCGCGGTTTTTTCAACACGGCCCTGGCGATGGAAATGCGCTGGCGCTGGCCGTTGGACAGGAATATGCCGCGTTCTCCGACCACGGTTTCATATTTCAACGGCATTTCGGCGATGAAATCGGCGGCGCGGGCGATGGCAGCGGCCTGGTGAATATCATCAGGCGAATATCTTCTGCGGCCGTAAGCGATGTTGTTGAGAATGGTGTCGTTGAAGAGGAAAACGTCCTGGGTGACCAATCCGATCTGTTCACGCAGCGATTTCAAGGTAATGGAGCGGATGTCACGGCCGTCGATGAAAATTTCACCGGTTTCAGATTCATAAAAGCGCAGCAGGATATTCATGATGGTTGTCTTGCCCGAGCCGCTGGCCCCGACCAGGGCCACCATTTCGTTGGGTGCGGCCAGAAAAGAGATGTTTTTCAAGACCGGAATGCCCGGCTGGTAAGCGAAGTGCACGTTCTTGAATTCCACCTCGCCGCGAATGCTCTTTATCTCCATGGCCGAGGCCCTGTCCTTGATGGTATTTTCGGCATTGATGATCTGTCGTACCCGCTCATAGCCGGCCTTGCCCTGTTGGTAATCGTTGTGGGCCAGGGAGAGCCGTTTGATCGGGCTGTACATCATGAACAAGGCGGTCAGAAAGGAAAAGAATTGCCCGGGTGAAAGGGTGCCCCGGGAGATGCGGTGCATGCCCACAGTGAACAAGCCGGCCGCCACCAGGCCGCCGATGATGTCCATGACCGGAGCCACCAGCGAATAGGCCAGCGCGATCTTGGCGTTGATGCGGAAATGCTTCTGGTTGAGCTGGCGGAATTTGTTGATCTCGAATTCCTCCATGTTGTAGGCCTTGACGATCTTGTTGCCCATGGCCGATTCGCTCATGAAATTGGCCAGGTCGCCGATGGTTTCCTGGGACTGGATGCCGCGCTTTTTCACCTTGCGTCCGAAATAGACCAAGGGGACGGCGGCTACCGGCATCAGCACCAGCGAAAGCGTGGCCATTTTCCAGTCCTGGAAGAAAACCACGGCCAGCAGGCCGACCAGGGTCAGGCTTTCCCTGATATAGACGGCCAGGGTTTCGGCTACGGCCAATTTGATTTTTTCGATATCGTTGGATATGCGCGATACCAGGTCACCGGTTCGGGCCTTGCTCAGGAAATCGATAGACTGGTGAATCAGGTGGCGGTAGAGTTTGTCGCGGATATTGCGTACCACCTTCAGTCCCAGCGTTTTCATCGAATACAGGGATAGAAATGAGAATATCGCCTGGCCGAAAAAGGCCACGAACAACAGCTGCGGCAGGACCAGGCCCATTTTGTCTTCCCCGACATGCAGCACGCTCATGATCAGATTGCGGATGAATTTGCTTTTTTCGGCTAGGCGGCCGCCACCCTGGATGAATAATTCATCGATGACCGGCTGGATGATCACGGCGAAAAAGGCGGTGAAGACAGCCACCATGGCCATGAAAAAAAGGGCCAATATGAAACGTTTCAGGAAAGGCCGGAAATAACTGTATAGCGAGTTCTCTACTGTCATGAGCCGTCTTCAGGCTCCGCTCTTGGTTACTTGGGGTGACTCGGCTTTTTTATCGCCGCCGGGGGCTTCAGTGTTTTTGGGTTTCCTGTTGAACAAATAGAATAACAGCGGCGACAGCATGTATGAAAAAGTCAGGATGGGGATGGTGATATCGGGGAAGATGACCAGGCAACCGACGACCAGGGCCAGCAGAAAAAGTGTTTTCAGACTGTTTTTAAGAGCGAATTTTTTGATGGTCCTGTATTTGACGTTGGAGATCATCAACAGTGAGATCAGGAGGACGTAAAAAGAAAAAAGCAGGATGCCCGTCCGCGTCAGCGGCGGTTTAGCGCCGAACACAAGCACGACCGAGCAGATGGCCAGCGCTGCGGTGGGAATGGGCATGCCGATGAAAATGTTGGCCGGGAAGGCCTGCGCTTCCTTGAACACATTGAAGCGGGCCAAGCGGATTAACCCGGCACTCAGGAATACGAAACTGACGATGCTGCCGAACTGGGTGAAGCCTGATTGAAAGCCCCATTCGAACGCCAGCATGGAGGTGACCAGGCCGAAGGTGACGGCGTCGACCAGAGAATCAAGCTGCATGCCGAAATTGGATTCGGTATGGGTCAGACGGGCGATGGTGCCGTCGAAGCCGTCCATGATGACGCTGGCGGTGATATAGTAAATCGCGATTTTGAAATTCTGTTTGGAGCCGATGATGTAGATAAGGGCCTTATATCCCAAGAAAAGGTTCAGCATGGTGAAAAGCGACGGCAAAAAGGAGATGCGGGTCAGAGTCGAGATCTTGGGTTTGCTGATTCTTTTTCTTTTCATTTTCGTTAATGGTTTCGACTCGATGTTGCCCTCCAGTGATTTATCTTTTTCCATTGCCGCCAGTTTTTTTCTTGAAGGAGTATATCTGTTTTTGCATGGCGTCTTTCAGCTTGAGTTTTTCCTTCTTAATGTTCTGAGCCTCAACCAGTTCTTCTTCGGACTTGAACTTTTTCTTCAGGAAATATTGCAGTTTTTCCTCAAGTTCCTGATGTCTTAAGAACAACTTTTTAAAGGCACTGTCCTTTTCAATTAAGATCTCTTTTATTTTTTGATCCTGCATCCTTTATTCCTTTTAACTTTAATTCTTTGTGATTGCGGCAATATTTCAAGTAGGCCTGCAGGTTCTTGTCCTTGCCGATAATCGACATGGTGGTGATGATCGATTCGATGAAGTTTTCATCTAGGACGTTGGTGACGATGTAGTCGAGCCCCTTGGCGATGGCCAGCGAAACAAAATAGGAAGCGATCAGGTGGCGTTTGGGCAGGCCCTCGGACAGGTGCGACACGTTGGCCATGGTCTTGACCTGCGGGAAATCCAATTTGAATAATTCCAGCGTGTCAAGGAAGATACGGCCGCTGTTGAAATTCTCTTCCAGGGGGCAGATTTGGGGATCCAGAAGGATATCCTGTCGCTTCATACCGCGGTCGAGCAGGCAATCGATGTATTTTTGGGCGATCAGCAACGATTTTTCCGGAGTGTTGGAATGGTTGTTGCGCTTGTCCTTGATCAGGGCGATGATCTTGGCGTTCTTCTCCATGACCGTGTCGATGAGATAATCGATCTTTTCGATGTCGTATTCAACGGCGCCGATGATGATCGGATTTTTGGCGATCAGCAGAGCATGCTTCAGCGCCTCGGCATTTTCACTGACGATCACCAGTTTGGAACCCAGCTTTTCCAGTATGGGAATGATCTCGCGCAGGAAAGGGGTTTCGTTGTGCAGCAGCGACAGGGCGTTGATCTCGATATACTCGGCCCCGGCTTCGATCTGGGTCTGGGCCTCCTTCCTGATGAATTCGATATCCATCTTGTTCATGCGGTCCAGGATTTTCTTGTTGGCGGAATTGAGTTTATTGCCGACGATGGTTGTCATGTTTTTTTCGCCTGCTTGGAATGAATTGTTTTAAACATTGAAAAATTCTTTCAGGATCGCGACCACATCGATCTCGATCGTTTCTTCTATTTTTTTACCGGGTTGTGCCGTATCGGGGCCCACGGCGGTACGGATCTCAATGTTCTTGCCTTGGGCGGCCGCCGCATCGATGGGGCCGGATCCGTCGCTGCTGCGAACGATCAACTTCAGATCGCCGCTCCGGCTTAAGGTTTCTGCGTTTAGCGCCATGGAGCCGCCAATGATCATGGCATCGGCGTTTTTTATTTCCTCTAGCAGCTGGGCGGAGGTCAGGCCGGGTTTTTCGATGATCTCGAATTCGGAAATTTCATTGAGTAAGTCAATGGTCTTGGCGTTCAAACGGTCGGCGATCAGAATCCTGATCATGAGTTTGTAAAGTTCGCAGTCCCCGGATTGGCAGGGGAGACTGGAGGTTGGCTTTGGTTTGAGGTATTCGGGAATGAAAAAACCGTCTGCATGACTAAAATACCTCCCTTGTTCAATTCCAGGTTAAAATAGTAGCAGATTTTTTCATTCCTGTCAACTTTTTAACGAAAAAACCTGTTCTCTTTGCGGCTTTTACCGGTTTCAGCAAAAAACGGGTTATTCTGATTTCGTCCTTATTTGTTTTCCTTGGCGAATTTTTCCATGAATTGGGTCAGGGCCAAAACTCCATCCAAGCCCATGGCGTTGTATATGGACGCCCGGCAGCCGCCGACGCTGCGGTGTCCTTTCAGGCCTATGAACCCTTCTTTCTTGGCCTCATTGATGAATTTTTCCTCCAGCTCTTCGGAGGGCAGGCGGAAGGTGACGTTCATCTTGGAACGGTCCTTGACATTGGCGGTGCCCTTGTAGTAGCCGTCGCTGTTGTCGATGGCGTCGTATATGGCCTTGGCTTTCTGATTGTTGATCGCTTCGATGCCCGCTAAGCCGCCTTTGGCTTCGATCCAGTCCATGACCAGCTTGATGATATAGATAGCGAAGCAGGGCGGGGTGTTGTTCATGGATTTTTCCTTGGCGTGGGTTTTGTAGCTGAGCATGGTGGTCAAGCCTTCGGAGCAGGCCTCGACCAGATCGTTGCGCATGATGACCAGGGTGACGCCGGCCGGGCCGATGTTCTTTTGGGCGCCGGCGTAGATCATGCCGATATTCTTGAAATCGATGCGGCGGCTGAAGATGTCCGAAGACATGTCGATGAACAGGGGCACATTGCCGGTTTCGGGGAACTTGGAAAACTGGATGCCGCCGATGGTCTCATTGGAGGTGATATGCACATACTGGGCATCGGGTGAGAACTTCAGGTCTTCCGGGATGTAGGAGAAATTCTTGTCTTCGGAACTGCCGGCGATGTTCACCGTGCCGAACAGCTTGGCCTCTTTGATGGCCTTTTTGGCCCATTCGCCGGTGTGAACATAGTCGGCCTTCTTGCCGATAAGCAGGTTCATGGGGATCATGCCGAACTGCAGGCTGGCGCCGCCCTGCAGGAACATCACGCTGTAGTTTTCCGGCACGCCGAGCAGGGCGCGGATCTTGGTCTCGGCGGCGGTGATCACGCTTTCAAAATCCTTGGAGCGGTGGCTGATCTCCATGATCGACAACCCGATACCGTTGAAGTCCAACAGCTCCTCCTGCGCCTTCTTCATCACTTCCTGGGGCAGGATCGCCGGTCCGGCGTAGAAATTATACTTTTTAGCCATATTTGTAACCCTCCTTAATTTTATTGAATAAAATAAATTGTAACTCGCCCCGCAAAAAAAAGCAATATCGATCCTCCAACTCAGCCATTCTTTTCCTGCGCAGTGAAAGGTAAATGGAAATATATCCCCCCTTTGTCCCCCCTTGGGGGGAGGTGGATGCAGACAAAGAAGAATCTAATCAGGTGTAGGGGCGACCCGGCGGGTCGCCTTGTATTGATCGTGTCCGGTGTCCGGATCAGGGCGACCCGCCGGGTCGCCCCTACATAAAGATGATCCATCCCCCAGCCCTATTCTCTTCCCGAAGAGAAGAGGAGCGGGACTTACCCCTCTCTTTGGGAAGAGAGGGGTTGGGGTGAGTTGAAAACTTTCCCACTGTCCCAAAATGGGACACCTGCTTTTCGCCCGCATTCCAGGTCTGGACAGAGTTTCTGCCTTTTCTCCCCGGCTGTCCCAAAACGGGACACTTTCGGGCTATAGCTTGGAAAGGCTTGTTCGCGCTGCGTTTCCGGTTATTATGGCGTTCCGACAGTCCCAAAATGGGACACTGGGGGAAATGGGGGAAATAGTGCCTGCACTCTTAAACCCTTTACTGACAAGGATTTCGCGAAAAAACTCCATTTGGCACCTGAATTGCAATTCAATTATTTGAATTTCGAATATGATTTATATTTTTCCGTTTGTCTGGTCTGGAGGCAACGGCGGCAGCTTGCCTATAGAAATCTGTAGTTGACTTTATTAATGAGGGAAAAATGCTGATCCAGTCCGTTAAAAACAGTATCTGGGATTGCATCAAGGATAAAGAGGTCGCGCTGTTCATGATCTTCAGCGACCAGGGCGAGATCCTCTGGCACCAGGGCCGCGGGGTCAAGGGCCGAAACATTATAGACGGCAAGGGCTTTTGCCGGAGTCACTGCCTGGATGTCCTGAACATGCGCCGGGAGATCGCGATGGAGGACTGCCTGGTCAGCCTCAACGGCAACTGCTTCTCCGAGTCGGCGCTGTATCTGTGCATCAAGAAGCTCCTGGTCTTTCCCGTTTCCGACGACCTGTTCTTCTACCTGGACAGCGGCAACAGCGAGTCGTTCCGGGAAAAAGAGATCATCGAACTGAAAACCCTGGGCAAGATCTTTTCACAGTTGATCAAAGAGATCGAAAGAAATGAGAAAAGCGCCGAGGGAATCACCGGGCGCAGCCGGGAAGCCGACAGGATACGATCGCTGGTGCGCAAGTACGCCATCGTGGAAGAGCCGGTGCTGCTGCAGGGTGAGACCGGGGTGGGGAAGAACCGCGTGGCCGAGTTGATCCATAAATATTCAGGCAAGAAAGGGGACTTTGTATCGGTGCACACTCCGGGAGTGGCTAAGGACTTATTTGAGAGCCAACTCTTTGGCCACCGCAAAGGGAGCTTCACCGGCGCCACGTCGGACACTACCGGCTACGTGTCCCAGGCCGCGGGCGGCACCCTGTTCCTGGACGAGATCGCCGAACTTTCCCCGGACACGCAAGCCAAGCTGTTGCGCCTGATCGACACCAAGAGCTACACCCGGTTGGGTGACTCGGTCGAACGCCGAGCCGATGTGCGCATCATCGCCGCCACCAACAAGGATCTCAGGGATTTGATCGCCAAAAAGCTTTTCCGCGAGGACCTTTATTTCCGCCTCAACGTGCTGCCCATTCTCATTCCCCCCTTGCGCGAGCGGCGCCAGGACATCCCGGAGCTGCTGGCCGAAAGCAAAAATCTGCTGCGGGGGAAAAAGCTCAACAAGCTGGCCCTCAAGGTTTTGAATAGTTATTCCTGGCCGGGCAACATCAGGGAATTGCAGTCGGTACTGACCCGGGCAGGGATTGAATACGAAAGCGACGAGATCGGCCCCGAGATCGCTAAATTCTTCGAAAAAGACTTTCCTTCTCCTGGTGCTGCTCCCGAAAACGGCAAGTTGGCCAAAATTTGGCAGGAGCTCAAAGATGGAGGGACTTTTTGGGAGGTGGTAAAGGATCCTTTCATGAAGCGAGATATTTGCAGGGAAGATCTAAAATCGATAGTTCAAAGAGCATTGAAAGAGAGTATGGGG
>Ga0180009_10000233_pt1 | contig 83407 bp, 81 predicted proteins | sample OS_PC_MetaG_FD_123537 | JGI IMG/M metagenome (GOLD analysis project Ga0180009, IMG submission 123537) | Groundwater microbial communities from the Aspo Hard Rock Laboratory (HRL) deep subsurface site, Sweden - OS_PC_MetaG | ecosystem: Environmental > Aquatic > Deep subsurface > Groundwater... | reverse complement strand
CCTTCAAATCAATAAGGCCTGCCCTGTGACACAGCCCAGAATAAAATTCCTACCCACACCAGAAGAGATTGCCGAGATAGCTACATTTCATATTAAGAATGTGAGAGATCCTGTTGTTAGTTTTGGTCAGGGTTGTGAAGGCGAGCCTTTATGCGTGGCGGACACAATCGAGAGCGCAATAAGGCTTATCAGGAAGAAGACAACAAAAGGCATAATAAATTTAAATACTAATGCAAGTAAACCTAGAAAGATAGCCAGCTTATTTGATGTTGGTTTGGATAGTATACGCGTAAGTATAAATAGTGTTCAAGAAGAGTATTATAAGCGTTACTATAAACCCAGAGGTTATGAATTTAAAGATGTTAAGCACAGCCTAAGGATAGCAAAAAGAATGAAAGGTTTTGTTTCTTTGAATTATCTTACAATTCCGGGGTTTACTGATTCCGAGAAAGAGTCTAGCGCATTCAAGTGTTTCTTAAACACTTACAAGATAGATATGATTCAGTGGAGGAACCTGAATATTGATCCTTATGCATATTTACGGGAGATTGGATTTTGCCCAGACGGTTTTAAGATGACAGGTATAAAGGAACTGATTGATTCAATTTTGATAAATTTTCCTGATATTATGGTTGGCTATTTCAATCCTTCAAAAGAGAGGATCAGTCGTAGAGGCAGGGCAGGTTAGGACTCCAGCTTTTCTTTTACGGCTAGAGTCAATATATTTTAACAAGATTTTATTTAATCTTGTCAAATTCGCCTAAAAGAGGTAAGATATCAAATAAGGTTATTACCCCTTGCTTAAACACAATGAAAATCTCTTTGATATTTTCACTGTAAGCTACAGGGTTAATTCGGCCAGACAACTTATGTTCACTTGTGTTCCATAAGTTGCGGCCTCATTAAGGAGGAAATATGAAAAAGATTAATGAGTTGTTAAAGGACGCTTCTTTTATTGGACTAGAATTATGTTATTTGGTCTGGGGGGCATTTCTAGCTGTGTTTTTGCCAGTTCTTAATTATTTAGGCCCTAATGTTGTTGCGATTTTTGGGATAAAGATCCCTTTTTCTATTTACGTAGTAATAGTCGGTCTTCTATATTTATTTAGTGCAGTATTTCTAGTTAGACGCAGGCCTTTTGGTCTAAAATTAGCGATTGCTGCTAATGTCTTAGGAATTCCTCTCCTTGTGCCGATAGTACTGGGTTTGATAAGTTTTGTCTTGCTTAACCGACCGGAAATCAAAGAGCAATTCAAAAAATGAACCCGGACTTTACTAAGCTGCTAGTTGTTTTAGTGGCTTTTTTCTATTTAGCCTCAAGGCTAAAGTCGAATATAAGCACGATAAATTATCGCTTAATCTCTATAGGGTTTTTGTTTCTTTTGTTTGCTGCGGTCCTGGATTTTAGTGATGGATTTAAGCAGCTTGAGCACACTCCAATCTTAGGTGAAAAAGCGCATTTCCATGATTTTTTAGAGGATCAAATAGGTGACACCTTAGGGCTTGCCCTCTTTGCCTTAGGTGCATTTAGAGAATTAAAGCGTCGCCTTTGATTACTTAGCGATAAAAAATTTAGATTACCCAGATAGACAATAATTTCCAAGTTTTGCGCTTGGTTTTTTTATTATCTGGAGCATAATAATATTAGATGAGATTTATAAAATTCATAAAGAGATGGTACTTGGAGATAATACTTATTTCTCCCTTACTGATTTTTTTATTATGTTTTATGTTTTTACCTATCTGGCGTACTCTAATCTTAAGTTTTAAAGATACCCTTAGCAATCAATTTAGCCTTTCAAATTATAAAGATCTCATCCAGCAGGCAAGCTTTAGAAAGGCACTATACAATACCATATTTATTGCCGGAGTAAGCCTGGTCCTGGAGATTACACTTGGTTTAATTTTAGCACTGATATTATCCAGAAATACCAAGATAACAGCGGGCTTGCGTATGCTTTTTATCCTGCCGCTTGCTATCCCTACGGTTGTAGTTGCAGTTATGATGAGTTATATATTTTCAAGTTCAGGCTGGATTAATAGGATACTAATGGATTTATCTTTGATAAAGGCACCTATTTCTTGGATGTCGGGCGGCATAAATAGTTTGATTATGATTGTTTTAGCAGATTGTTGGAAGGTAACGCCGCTTGTAATGTTGATACTTTTAGCTGGCATCCAGTCCATAGATAAGGATTTATACAGACAGGCACGCGTTGACGGTGCAGGGAGTTTACATATCTTCAGACAGATAACCCTGCCATTGCTAGCTCCTTACATAACCTGTGCTGTAATTATTCGTGGTATTGATGCCTTTAGGATTTTTGCACTGCCATTTATTTTAATGGGGCAGAACTTGAAAGTCTTGGGTACCTATGCCTATTTGGAATATGCCGAATATAATAATGCCTATCTTTCTGCGGCAAGTTCTGTGTTGTTATTTATAATGATATTAGCAGCCTTAGTAATTTACATAAAGGCAGTGGGTAAGAAGGGGTTAAGCCTAGCTTAATTTAGAATCAAATAAAAAAATATTTTAAGAGATGAAGCAAGCAACCATATTCTTAGTAGTTATTATCTTTACGATCCTTTTGCTTTTTCCGCTCTATATAATGTTTAAGATATCAGTGAGTCAGCCAAGTGATATCTTTACTGAAAAACCATCCTATCTAATAAGGCATTTTACCTTAAGTCATTTTAAAGATATATTTGCCTCCCGAGGAACGTTTTTCTTGCCGCTAAGAAAGAGTCTTGTAGTTGCGCTCCTGTCTACGTTTTTTAGTTTATTAATTGCTATACCTTCAGCCTATGCTATCTCAAAATTCAATTATCGCTTGCGCTATATATTAATTTTACTTATATTTATGCTTAGGATGATGCCGGAGATAAGCATAGCCCTACCGATATCAATCGGCTTTATAAAAATTGGTCTTTTTGATACTTATTTCGGTCTGGCTATCGCACACCTTATAAAGATCTTACCAGTTGCTTGTTTTATCCTTGTCGGGATATTTTCTAGCATACCAATTGATCTTGAAAAGCAGGCACGCATTGATGGTTGCTCTAGATTAAGGGCATTCATCTGGATAGTTTTACCGCTTTCACTTAGCGGTATAGTTGTTGCCGGAATATTCTCATTTTTACTTTCTTGGGATGAATTCATATATGCGTCTTATTTGACCCTAGCACATCCGACCCTGCCGCTTAAGATGTATTATTATGTATCACACCCAGACATATTTTATTCAGCAACCTATGCAATGATTATTACTATTCCTGTTTTGATATTAACTTTTACTTTTCAGAAATATATAAAGGCAGAATATCTTTCCGGTGCAATAAAGGGGTAGATTATGACTAGTTTAGAATTAGTAGATATTTCAAAAGATTTCGGTAAACTAAAGGCGCTCGTCGGTATCAATCTAGAGATAAAGCAAGGCCAATTTTGCGTTGTGCTTGGTCCTTCTGGATGCGGCAAGTCAACACTTCTTAACGTCATCGCTGGCTTGGAAGAGGCAGATTCTGGCAAGATATACTTTGAAGGCAAGGACATAACAAAGCTTCCCGTACATAAGCGTGATATTGCTTTTGTGTTTCAGAATTATGCGCTTTATCCGCACCTTTCAGTTTATGAGAATATGGCATTTGGCCTGCGAATTAAGGGATTGATGGAGAAGGATATACGCGTAAGGATCAGAGCGACAAGTGAGTTATTGGGCATAAAGGATAAGCTCGAGAATTTTCCTGGAGAGCTTTCCGGGGCTCAGAAACAAAGGGTGGCAACGGGTCGGGCGATAGTGAGAGAGCCTAAGTTATTTCTTTTCGATGAACCGCTTTCTAATCTTGATGCGCGTCTGCGTGTTCAATCGCGGACAGAATTTATAAAACTTCATAAACAGTTTAAAAAGACGACAATTTATGTAACCCATGATCAGCAAGAGGCCCTTGCATTAGGGGAACTTATTGTTGTGCTAAAAGACGGTCAGATTCAACAGATAGGAGCACCTTCTCAAATCTACCATGATCCTGCTAATCTTTTCATTGCCGGATTCATGGGAATGCCGGCAATGAATATAATCCAGGCAAAGGTAACCAGATTTGAAGAAAAATTGGTTCTTAAAAATTTAGATTTTAAGCTCGTTATACCCTTAGAGTTTCAAGCGAAGCTAGAGCGACATAACGATAATATGGTATATCTTGGATTCCGGCCTACTGCAGTTAAGATTTCCGAAGGAGGTGAGCTTGTCGGTGAGATTATCTTTACGCAGACATTAGAAGAAGACCACTATGCTCATATATCTTTGTCTCAAGATGTAGAAATAACCATGAAGATAGATGAGGGTCTTGCCTTAAGCTCAACAAAGCTTGTCAGATTAAAGATTGATGCAAAAAAGATGTATTTCTTTGATGAGCACGGCAAGAGGATAGAATTATAACGTAGAAAAGGAGGCAGAAATGATTGTAAAGATTTTGGGATGGTTATTTATTATTTGGGGAATCGTGTTTTTTCTAAAACCAGAATGGCTTAAGAACAAATTGCTAAAGAAGACCACAAAGAAAGTAAAAAGATATTTGTTTGCGTTGGCAATAGTTATTGCATTTCTTTTTATTGTCGCCGGACTTGAAGCAAGCGGTTTGTGGGCTAAGGTATTTATGCTTTTTGCAATAGTTGCTATTATCAAGGCCTTTCTCCTCTTAAAAGGCAAGGCGACGGATAGGCTTTTAGAGTGGTTTTCTAAACAGCCTGTAAAGTTATATAAGAGCTTGGCAGTAATTTACATTATTATGGGCATAATATTTTTAAAGGTATAAAAGATAAAATCAAGTTAAGCTTTATAGGATAGGCTCTCTTTGCAAGGCTTGCTTTCAAGTGCAAAGAGAAGAGCAGCTGAAAGACGCAAATAAGCCTTTTCTTAAAAAAGATTAAAAAACTCTTGCAAATTGGTGAAAAATTGCTTTAATATAAGGTAAATATAAGATTCAAGGACTATATGCGATCCACGAGAGAGAGAATAAAGCGAGGGGATGAAAAAAGAGTATTGTTCCAGTCGTCAAGATATAAAATATGCCGGGACTCACCTGCTTATTGAGCTTTGGGATGGTCGGCATTTCTCATCTCTTGTTAAAATCAGAAAGATATTAAAAGATTCTGTTAAGGCCTGCCAAGCAACCCTTCTTAAAATATCACTCCATAAATTTTCTCCTTATAGTGGAATATCTGGAGTTGCAGTGATTTCCGAATCACATTTGAGTATTCACACCTGGCCGGAGTATAAGTATGCAGCCATGGATATATTTGTCTGTGGTAACGTCGATCCTTATAAGGCGCTCAAGACTATAAAGCAAGGTTTTAGACCCAAAAGAATACAGGTGGTAGAAGTAAAGAGAGGCATAATGTGAGCTGGTTTCACGAGACATTATATCCTGATGTGAGGTTGGGTTTCAATGGTAGACTCCTGCATCGGAAAAAAACTGCCTATCAGGATTTGAAGATATATAAGAATCATCGCTTTGGAAAGCTGATGCTCTTAGATAACGTAATCCAGACTACGGAAAATGATGAATTCATTTATCATGAGATGCTTACTCATCCGGTTCTTTTCGCACATCCAAATCCAAAGGATGTTTTGGTTATTGGCGCCGGAGACGGAGGTATATTACGGGAGGTCTTAAGGCATAAAGTTAGGCATGTTGATTTAGTGGAGATTGACACAGAAGTAATCCGCGCTTCAAAAAAATACCTGCCGTCTTTATCAAAAGGCGCCTTTTGCGATAAGCGGCTAAGTATAATCCTTGATGATGGGGCGAGGTTTGTGAGAGATAAAAGTAAAGAATTTGATATAGTGATCGTTGATTCCCCTGATCCAGTAGGGCCGGCAAAGGTACTCTTTGGCAAAAAATTTTACAAAGATATATTTTCAATATTGAAGAATAGAGGTATAATGATAAGACAGGCAGGTTCTAGCATGCTGCAGCAGGATGAGCTAAAACAGAATTATAAACTGCTTAAGAAAATTTTTCCTTCTGTAACTATAGGACTTGCTGCTATACCAACATACATTGGCGGCTTTTTTAGTTTTCTTATTGGGGCAAAAGGAATTAATTTTCAAGGTTTATCTTTTAGGAAAATAGAGTCTAGATACAAAAAGTTAAATTTAAAAACAAAATATTATAATCCACAGATTCATTTTGCTAGTTCTAAATTACCTAGTTACTTAAGGGGGATAGTAAATGGCAAAAAGTAAAAAGGTTTTTGGTTACGAATTGGTAATGGATTTATCCGGCTGCAATAAGGAAGTCCTTAGTTCCAGGAAAAAACTGCAGGAATACGTTGATAAATTATGCAAGCTGATAAAGATGAAAAAGTACGGAAAAACACTGCTTCCTTATTTTGGCGAAAACCAGGCGTTCACCAAAGGGTATTCCTTGGTGCAGTTGATCGAAACAAGCTCTATTACAGGTCATTTTTCTGAACTTTGGGACAAGGCATATATAAACATCTTTTCCTGTAAGGAATACAACCATGCACTCGCAAGAGAATTCACCTGTCAATTTTTCAAGGCAAAGAAGGTAAAGAATAGGTTTCTGATTCGTTAAGCCCCACCTTAATTAGCAACAATTCTTTCATCAAATTTCTTCTTAATGCAGATTTTTCTAAATTTCTCTAAAGGAATTAATAGAGATTTCTTTCTTCTTAAGAAAACAGGGTTTTAAGAGAAGCAAAAGAGGGAGGAGATTGTTTTAGAAAGCTCTCCAGATGCCTTGAGAGCTAAAGTCAGTGATGTGTCCTATGATATGTGGCTCGCTGTCATGGTATATATCAATATCTCTAACTGTGGTAGTAGAGGTGCTATTGCGTGGTCGCAGAGAGCCGTAGATAGTCCTTGTCGAGCCTGGATTTCCAATTCCGTCTCTACCAGGTGCTACTAAGCCCCAGACCTTAGAGCCTGCTCCTAGTACAATTTTAGTTTTAGGAAGAACGGCATCTGAGTCGGTCTGCATAGAGGCCTTTATACGCGCATTTATTCCAACAGTAATATCGCCAGCATTAGCATGCAGAAAGCAGCCCCTGCCATCAATATATTCTGAACTACCAGATCCCTGCAGGGTGCCGCCTATGACTACGTTATCCCCAACAATGATATGCCTTTTGGCAACAAGGGTAATTCTATCACCGATGTTGACTCCATTAGCAATGCTGATATCACCAGCGTCTGAGCCTTCTCTGGCTACGACAATAATAGCTGGCCCACCCGAAAGATTTCCGTTAATAGAGACAAGGGCACTATCAAAATAGTAGGCCTTTCCTGTTAGGTCGCCGCTAAGAACCGCACCCCCAACATTTTGATTTTCAGCCTTTGTTATGTGTGATACATAAGTCATTTTAGAAAGAAGATGTCCTCCTCCACCAGGAATAGGCACAGGCAGAGCTGCATAAGATATATTAGATATGTTCAGTGAGCCGCCATTTATAGTAATAGTAGCTGGCCCTTCAACAAAAAGGTTATCAATATAGCCGGTGCAATTAGTGAATGTGACGCTTTTATTTACATGGGCCTTAGTATATACATTTTGGATATGAGCTGATACAGAGCCAAAGTTTATATCCTGAAATATTGCACTTCCTATAATAGAGCTGGAATAGACACCCCCGCTTTTAATATCAGAGTCATAAATACCTGCGGTATCGAAAGCAGTACCAGTAATTCCATATATTAGGTAAGAGTCATCAGTGCCACTGCTTCTATTAGGTATTTCAATAGCCTGATTAATTCTTCTCTTTGCATCTGCCTGTGTTGCCTGTACAACCAAGTTAGTGGATTTTTGCGCTCTGCTAGCTGGCATATAAGGATCATAGGTTATTCTAAATGAGCCTGAGCCAAAATTCTTAGTTACAGTTTCTGGGAATGAATCTTCATCAGTAAATTCTATGCCCCAGCCTAGATAGTAATCATAGGCATAATGTCTGCCTGCCTCTGCCAGATAAAAGGCCTGGACAGAATTTAAATACTTAATGTAGATATCATCCTCAGAAGTGGTTATGGATAGGGATAGGAGCCCAAGAACTGAGAATGCCAGTATAATCCATATGCCCAGGATTAAGGCTATGGCTTTTTCTGAGTTTAAGCATATCTTTATTGGGCTTTTAATTTTCATGATTATAGCCTCATTGCATATTACGCAGTCTTACACTTGTGGTTAGCGTAATCTCACTGCCGCTTTCTCTGTTCATGCGCAACTGTATTCTAACTAATCGAACCTCGTTACAATTTATTCCTGCTCCACAAGAATTCCAGGTTACTCCTCCCCAATATGGCACATATTCAAAATACACCGGCAGACAAGGTGGACTGTCGCAGCAGGGAGGATTATCGCAACAAAGAGTGATCGTCTTAGTTGTTGTTGAAGAGCTAGCATCATCAAAGTAGCTCCTAGCAACGTTTTCTTGACTCGTCCCTGAGCTGGTAAACGTCACCCGGTCAGCAGGAGGTATTCCTGCAGGATGAAACGTAATAGAGGCAGAGTCAGAATCATCTATTACATCAGCCCTACTTATCTCCATGGCCATGGTATGAAGAACGCCTCTAGCCTCTCTTATTACATAATTACGGTCCAGGTTAAAAAGGGCTGACTCTATACCCATGCTCATTACAGGAGCAAAGATAACTGCTAAAATGCCCATGATCGCTATTGAGATACATAGTTCGATAAGAGAGAAGCCCTTTAGTGAATCTCTGTTTCGTTTAGAATATCTGGATTTGAATAAAATCATTATGTTTTTCATATACGTTTCCACCAGTGATTCAAGAGCTTAATCAGGAGTAACCAAGGTTGCCAGCTCCACTACCCTATTAGGAAAATCATTATGCCAGACTCGGGCATTTATACGCACGTAATTGCTATATTCTCCCAAAGGCAGTACTGCTGCAGCACTTCCTAAATCTGCTACATTAGGATAAATACATCGGATGCTGTATTGGAAGTTATAATCTGGTTCCTGAACGCATTCATTTCCAGTACATATACCTAAGAGAGAAGAAAAGTCTCCTGTTTGATCTAAATAAACAATGGCATCATTTTGCAGATCATAAAAATCCCTGAACGTCTGCGTCTCCATTATCTCCTGAGCCAGAAAAGTCGCCTTTGTAATAATCAGGTTCATTTCTTGAGACCTGAAGGCATTATTAAACATGAACAGAAGAGGCGACACGCTGATAGCCAAAACAGCCATCAATATAAGTAATTCAATCAGACTAACCGCTCTTATTTTAAGTTTCATTACTGCACCTGGATCCTTCCTGTTTCTGATATTGTTACATTTCGGGTGCTTAGATCAGCATCGTATTGCAAGGTTATTGTGGCATCTGCAGTTAATGGTGAGCGAATGCCGTAGCAATGCAGATTGCCAATAGGAGTGCTGCATGCCTGTCTCTGAGCGCAGATTGGAGGATTGCCTGTAGTAAAGATTATAGTATCGTTTCCTCCTCCATTGCAGTTAATAGAGTTTATGCTCACTCCATATTCTTCTAAATCAACAATGAAATCATCCTTTGTGTAAGGGTCCTGGATCGGATCATCAAAAAAATAATTATCACCTGACATTACAAAAAACCAAACATTCGGATACAAGGTATAAGTATTAGTAGTCGTGTCAAACTCTAGGACCCATTCTTTTGTAGTAAAGGCAGTTGAGCCATCTACTTGTCCTGCTGAAACCAGCGTACTGTCGCTTATAGCCAATTGCTGGGCATACTGCAGGTCAGCTGCTGTCTTTCTTGCTGCTGAGGCTAATCTTAGTGTGTTATATGAGCCAAAGCGCGAAGTCGCAGCCAAAGCAAGGATAACCATAATAACAATTGCCACTACTAATTCTATCAGGCTAAAGCCTTTTTTATTCTTAAACATGATCTTAATTAGGATAATAGAGCTAAGTTATTGATTTTACACAATATAGCCCCTTCTCTTTAAAGTATAACATGCTAACAATAACTAGTCAATTTTTAGGATAAGTATTTTAGGGGTATAGTGCAATTTATCCTTAGATTATTGGTCCGGGTGGAGTATAATAATGTCAAAGGAGCCTACATGATAACTATAAAAAAAGCTGATATAACAGCTGAAGATGTGGATGTGATTGTTAATGCCGCAAATACTAGATTAGCTGGTGGTGGCGGCGTAGACGGTGCGATTCATAAGGCCGCAGGTCTGTCAGTTTTAGAAGAATGCCGTAAGATTGGCGGGTGTAAAACTGGCGAAGCAGTGATGACCGCTGCTGGTAAGCTAAAGGCAAAGAGGATTATACATACCCCAGGACCAATATGGCAGGGAGGCGAAAAAAGAGAGTCAGAGCTTTTAAGGAATTGCTATAGAAATAGTTTTCTTCTGGCTAAGAAACACAACTTAAAGACAATCGCATTCTGCGCAATAAGTACAGGCGTATATGGCTATCCAATTGAAGCAGCAACAAAAATAGCCTTGACTCTGGGTAAAGAATTTGAAAAGGACTTTGATGAGATTAGATTTATCTGTTTTTCAAATAGTGATTTAGAAGTATATAAGAAGATTTGGAGGCAGCTTGTTTAAGTGAATATTTTATGGAAGAGATTACTTATTACCCTTATTGATAAGCAATAATATTTTAGCTTTAAGATTTTCCCCTTGACAACTTAGATGTATAAGGCTACAATCTGCATTGCTGCTGTTTTTCTATCCATTAGAAGACCTTTTGCAGTCTCATTAATCCGCCAGAGAATGTTTGCAGGCGGGTGAAGAAATCATCCTAATAATCCCGAACTTCGAGATTATCCACTCATTTTAAGGAGGTTTAATATGGAGTTTAACACACCCGAAGATATTATTAATGTTGGAAGAGCCCAAATAAATCGCTACGTTAAATTTTTGCCTACCTTGGTTGTAGGTGTAGCAATTTTGGCGCTTCTTGCCAGCTCTGTCTATTCTATTGGCCCTGAAGAGGTGGGGGTAGTGCAGAGATTCGGTAGGTATAAATCCACTTCGAATCCTGGCCTACATGTTAAGATGCCTTTTGGTATTGATAAGGTGACGCCGGTAAAGGTCAAGAGGGTTTTTAAGCAAGAGTTTGGCCTAAGGACCATAAGTCCGGGAATTAAGACTCGCTATTCACCTCAGAAGTTTCTTGATGAATCGCTTATGCTGACAGGTGATCTTAATATTCTGGATGTTCGCTGGATTGTGCAGTTTAAGGTTAATGACCCTGTAAAATTACTTTTTAACGTGCGTAATCCTGTAGAGACATTAAGGGATATATCTGAGGCTGTAATGCGTCGATTAGTGGGAGATTATAGAGTAGATTCGGTGCTTACTACAGATAGAGAAGAGGTAGGTCATGTTGCACAGTTAGAAATGCAGAAGAGGCTGGACACTTATGATACTGGAATTAAAGTCGTAACTGTCAAACTTCTAGATGTTAATCCACCTGATACAGTAAAGCCGGCATTTAATGAGGTTAATGAGGCAAAGCAGGAGAAAGAGCGCATGATTAACCAGGCCTGGGAGGCATACAATAAGGCAATCCCTAAAGCAAAAGGCGTGGCAGAAAAGACAATCCGTGAAGCCGAAGGCTATAAGCTGGATAAGGTTAATAGGGCCGAAGGTGAGGCCAATCGTTTCTTGGCCACCTGGGCCGAATATAAAAAGGCACCAGATGTTACAAAGAAAAGGTTATATCTTGAGACAATTTCAGAAGTGTTACCGAAGGCAAAAAATAAATATATAATAGATCCGAAGCAATCTTCTATTTTGCCGTTGTTGAATATCGGGGAGGCAAAGCAATGAAAAATTTTGTTAATATCGCAGGAGTTTTGTTGATTTTAATAATCGGTTTATTTGCTACAGGTTTGGTTTTTATTATTGATGAGACAAAGCAGGTAGTTATAACCCAGTTTGGAGAACCGGTAGGCGAACCTATAACTACGGCTGGACTACATTTTAAGAAACCCCTAATTCAACAGGCACATTATTTTGAAAAGAGGTTATTAGAATGGGATGGTGACCCTAATCAGATTCCTACGCGGGATAAAAAATATATCTGGGTGGATGCATATGCGCGCTGGAAGATAGTTAATGCCTTAGACTTTTTGCAGGCAGTTGGTAATGAGCTTGCTGCTCATGCTAGAGTGGATGACATTATCAATTCCGCAACGCGTGATGTTATCACCAGTCATCTCTTGGTAGAGGCTGTCAGAGATACAAATCGTATCCTGGATAGCGAAAAGCTAGAAGAGGATGTCTCTGTTCCAGAGGAGGCACTGGAGCGTATTAAACTTGGACGAGAAGAATTAGATAAGTTGATTTTGATGAAGGCGAGCAAATTAGCGCCTCAATATGGTATTGAGCTGGTTGATGTGCGCATAAAGCGAATAAATTACGTTGAAGATGTGCGCAAAAAGGTCTATGAACGTATGATTGCCGAAAGAAAACGCGCTGCAGAAGAATATCGTTCCGAAGGTCAAGGTAAAGCGGCAGAGATTGAAGGTCAAGTTGGAAAAGAATTAAAGCAGATTACCTCAGAGGCCTATAAAAAGGCCCAAGTCATTAAAGGAGAGGCTGATGCTGAGGCAATTAAGATTTACGCTGATGCCTACAATAAAGATGTTCAATTTTACTCATTTTTAAAGACGCTGGAGACCTATTCTGAAAGTATTGATGATAAAAGCACTATAATCCTGACAACTGACAGCGATTATTATAAGTATTTAAAAGAGATAGAGCCCAAATAATCTATGGGTTATGATGTAGCTTTTCAGAATGCCTGGGATAAAGTAAGTCAGCTTACTAGAGAAGAAAAAATCAATACGGCATTCCTGGCTGATAAGTACGAGATAGACACCAATAAGAGGAAGGTGTTTTCTTTATCCTGCAATGCAGTCTCTCCCGAGTATATAAGCATTTTAATCTTGCACTATCTTATTCAAAAATTAAAAGGCCTGCCTCAGATTAAGGAAAACTGGATTAGTTTTCAGCAACTTGCCGGAGGCAAAGGCTATTACGATGCATTCCGTAAGAGGACAATTGATCCGATTATCCGAAAGTATGGCAAATCCCCCAGTAGTCTGCTGGACTGTTTAGAAAGACTTCCTGGAAAAAAAATACAATACAGCGATTGTTCTATTGTGCTTGAGGCCTTCAGAAACGTTCCAGTCATGATTTCGCTCTGGGGTGAGGATGAGGAATTTCCCGCTGAAGCCAACATCCTTTTTGACAGTAGTATAGAGGATATTTTTTCTACGGAAGATGTAGCTGTCCTTTCAGGAATCATTGCCAAGCTAGTATGAGACAAAAAAGGCCCCATAGATTATGAGGCCTTTTTGTAGGTGATAAACCTGATAGCTTGCGCTATCTTGATACCTCCTGTTGTTTCCGAATAAAGTATGCCATAGCCAGAGTAATATTTCAAGATGCCAAGTATTTTTTTCTTGTGTATTTTTTTAAGTAAGGAGTATAATAGTCTCTATGAGTCCTATCCAATTTCTGGTAATCGAACATAAGTTGATTGAGCGTGCAGGTGTTCAAATGCTCAATAAATCTAAGGACTGGCGAGGAGATAAATCCTGCCTGCAAGACCTAAGTCAATTTATCGATTTTTTATGTTCTTATGCTGATCTTGGCCATCATGGTAAGGAAGAGAGAATCCTTTTCGCTGAATGTGAATTAAAGAATCTATCAGTTGATTTAAAGAATTTAATGGAAGAGTTAAAGCTTGAGCATGTAGGTTTTAGGAAGATGCAGGAGAAGATGTGTTACTTCTATCAACAATTTAAGCAAGGCGATTTTGCTGATTCTTACGAGTTGGATTCTTTAATCCAGGATTACCATTCTCTTTTAAAATTGCATGAAGGCAAAGAAGAGTCAGTATTTTTCCCTAAGTCAATTAAGTTATTTAGTGAGTCTGAACAGAAGATCATACTTGAAAGATTTAGCGATTTTGATCAGGCTATTTTACATGAAAAATATAGGCAGCTTGTTAGTGATTTATAGAAGTGAGGCTTATTAAAGGAGGTGAATATGCCAGAGAAAGAGATTGGAAAGATCAGCCATTATTTTAGTAAGATAGGTGTAGCAATAATTGAACTTACGGATTCTCTGAAAGTAGGTGATGCAATCCATATTAAGGGGCATTCAGAAGATTTCCAGCAGACAGTCGATTCTATGCAGGTAGAACATAAAGATGCAACTGAGGCAAATGCAGGGGATTCTGTTGGTATCAAGGTTACTAGCAAGGTTCACGAGAATGATGTTGTTTTTAAGGTAACTGAATAAAGCATGCCTTCCTGAAGTCTTAACTAGCAAGCCTCCTAAAGAGTTAAGATTTCCAGCCGGGACGCAAAGAGAGTAGCAAGGATAAAGAAGTAGTGCAATCCTTCACTATCTAGAGCTACTCTTTTATTTTTTAGACAGCTTATTTCCAAAGACAATTAGCGATGAAAATTATTTTCTCAAAAAAATGCTTTGAATTTGAGCAGGCAGGACATCCTGAATCTCCCCAGAGGCTAAAGCGCTGTTACGAGCTTCTTAAGAGCAAGGATTTCAAGTTTATTGAACCTAGTTCTTGTTCTGAGGAAGATATCCTTAGGGTGCACAGCGCTAAATTATTGCAGGAGGTAAAAAGCGGGGAATTCTACGACCCTGATACGCCAGCATTTTCTAATATCTTCGAATATGCAGCACTTTCAGCCGGGGCTGCTATTTTAGCTTCAGAGCTCAGTATCAAATTTGGCGTCTCAATTTCTCTTATGCGGCCGCCAGGACATCACGCAACACGTGATTGCCTGGGTGGATTTTGTTATTTTAATAATATTGCAATCGCTGTAGAGAAGATGCGCGGTGAGGGCAGGAGAATAGCCATAATTGATTTTGATTGTCACCACGGTAATGGAACAGAGGATATATTTAAGGGAGCAGAAGACATTATTTATCTTTCGCTGCACCAAAGCCCGCTCTATCCTGGCACAGGGTTGGAGAGCGATAAGAATTGTTATAATTTTCCTCTGGCAGCGGGAACCGAAGAGGCCGAGTATCTTAGCGTATTCAATAATGCTCTTAAGATTACAAGCGACTTTAATCCAGATTTAATAGCTGTCTCTGCTGGCTTTGATACCTACGCAAGAGATCCCTTAGGAGGGATTAAGCTAGATAAGACTAGCTATAGAATAATAGGTGAATTGATTGCTAAGTTAGGTAAGCCAAAATTTTGTGTCTTAGAAGGCGGCTATAGTAAGGATCTTTCAATCTGCTTATTCGAATTCCTATCCGGCATATCTAGGAGCCAATAATTTTTTTCTTATATCTTCAGCGCTATCTTCGTTAGTTAATTTCTCGACAATTTTTAATGCAAAGGAAATTGCCGTTGCCGGACCGCGACTCGTTATTAAATTACCATCTATAACCACATCTTTTTCTTCATATTTTGTACTAGTAGAGAATTTATCTTGCATTCCCGGATAACATGTTGCTGATTTTTTATCTAAAATCCCCAGTGGTGCAAGTAGAATCGCTGGACTAGCGCATATCGAAGCGATTATCTTATTTTCTTGATTCAGCCTTAGGATTAATTCTTTAACTTTATTGGACTTAGAAAGGTTATCAGCGCCTTTTGAGCCTCCAGGCAAGACTAAGGCATCCACATCTTCATTAAAGTCATCGAGTTTCATATCTGCTTGGACTTTTATATTCCTCGAGCCTGTCAGGGTGATATTATCTAGGCCGCAGACAGTTATGTGGATAAAGGCCCGGCGCAGTATATCAATCACTGAAATCGCCTCAATCTCCTCAAAACCATCCGCTAATATAATCAGCGCATTCTTGTTCATTTGAGCTCCTTTTTTATTAATCTGAATTTATTTAACAGATTAGATAATTCTTTTTTGGTTTTTATCTGACTACTTTGTTTTCGGATTGCACGGATATTCTTTTCACCCTTAAGATACCAGCCTATAAATTTGCGAAATTTAATTAAGGCTGTTTTTTCTCCATAGAAATCAATTAAAAAATCAAGGTGTTGGAAGATAACCTTGAATTTTTGGGCGAGTGAGGGCAGCTTAGGCACAACGCCGCTTTCTAGATACGTCTTTATTTCTTTAAACAACCAAGGGTGTCCCAGCGTTCCACGTGCTAAGAGGAGCCCGTCAGCAGCGGTTTCATCTAACATCTTTTTTGCAAGAGCTGCTGAGAATATATCACCACTTGCAACTACGGGAATAGAGACAGATTTCTTTACTCTTTTTATTGTTTCATAATCTACATTACCGCTATATTTCTGTTCTCTTGTCCTTCCGTGGATAAAGATGCAGTCTAGACCTGCATCTTGGACATAGCTTGCAATATCAACCGCATTAACGCAAGATTTACTCCAGCCGGTTCTTAGCTTCACTGAAAGCGCCAAATCTGTATTTTTTCTAATTAGCTTCAATAACCTGTATAGCTTTTTAGGTTCCCTTAGAAGCGCTGCGCCTTCGCCACGCCGTACTACTTTTCTGACAGGGCAGGCTGCATTAAAGTCAATAATACTTAATTTATATTTATGGAGGATCTCTAAGGCCCTTAAAATAAATTTTTCTTCAGTGCCTAATAATTGAATACCGACTGGCCAGTCACTACTTTCAAGTTTAAACAAGCTATCAATTTTTTGCCTCGCGCATGGTAGGGCCCTGACATTAAGCATCTCCATGAAGGCCAGATGCACGCCGAATTTCCTCATGATCTTTCTAAACGGGACATCGCTTATGCCTGACATTGGTGCCAAAATTAACGCAGGCTCTATTTTTAAATTTCTGATTCTTAACATAGGTATCATTCTATTAGAAAAATATAGAAAAGTCTATTTTTAAATTTCTTTGAAATAATCTGTGTAATTAAATTTTTCATTTGTGTTTTGACATTTTTTAAAACTAAGGTAAAATAAAATCTAATAGCTTTTGTTATAGATTCAAGGAGGATACATGTTTGATGATCGTTCGAGGAAATTTAAGAACGAATATGTTCGTTTAAAGCCTGTAGATATCTCACGTTATGAAGAATTTTCAGGCAAGCACTTTGTTGATGAGCTGAGATGGTTAGCAGAGCCTCTTTCTGGCAAGGTATGGGCTAATGTGAACTCAACATTTGTAGGAGGAGGAGTTGCTGAGATGCTGCAGGGAGTTATACCTTTGGCAAGAGGTCTAGGCATAGATTGTCGCTGGTTTGTTTTGGAAGGCAGTCCTGACTTTTTCGCAGTGACCAAAAAATTCCATAATTTAATTCAGGGAGTTGATCAGCCGATAACCTTAGAGGAAATCTTCCACGCATATTTAGATACCCTAAGTGAAAATACGAGAAAGGTAAAAATAGTTGGTCACATGGTTACTGTCCACGACCCGCAGCCAGCAGCGCTCATCATGTACGGCAATATTTATGGACATATTATCTGGCGCTGCCACATTGATACCTCTAATGCAAGCAGACGTATCTGGAGATTTCTCTTGCCTTATATTAATCAATACGAAGGAGCGATATTTAGCACAAAAGATTTTGCTAAAGGCAATCTTCAGATTCCTATTTATGAAATTACGCCCTCAATAGATCCACTGCGGGCTAAGAATAAATTATTTTCCAGGAAAGAAGCGCTGAATAATTTAAGTGACTTATTTAATAAGCATAATATCGATCCGCAGCGGCCGATAATTGCCGCCGTCTCTCGCTATGACATTCATAAAAATCAAAAGGGCATAATTCAGTCATTTAAACTGCTAAAGAAAAATATATCAGCGAAGTTAAAACCACTTCTTATAATTGTAGGTAATAGTGCTACAGATGACCCCGAGGGAATAGATATGTATAACCAGGTATCTCAGGAGGCCCAAGATGATAAGGATATTCATCTACTTCTAAACGTGGAAAATAATGATATTGTCATTGGTTCGCTTATGTCAATTGCAAATTGTTTTGTACATATTTCCACCAAGGAAGGCTTTGGGCTTGTTGTCACCGAGGCGCTTTGGCACGCTACGCCGGTTATCGGAAGCAGGGTCGGCGGCATACAGAAGCAGGTTGTACACGGAGCGAATGGTTTTCTTGTTAATCCTGATGACAGAAAATCTGTTGCGTGCGGGATGAAGACCTTAATAGAAGATGGTCAGATGCGCAAGAAAATGGGAAAAGAGGCTCATGAGTATGTAAAAAGAAATTTTCTTCTTCCTCAAATGCTGAAAAAACATTTAATATTAATGCGTTATTATTTGGAAATCGACAATAAGATCCCGCCTTTTAGGATCAATGATTTGACCTATCAGGAGATTAGGCAGGCGCTCTATGGCCGCACTGTATGGCCTTTCTCTAGTGATGATTTAAAAAGTAAGGTGAAAACAATCTGGGAGTCGAAGAGGAATAATAGTTAAGTCAATAAGGTGCACAAAAAGAGTCAAAGTCAGAAGGCAAACCTTAATATAGCCCAGGAACAACTTCTAAAGATAGTAAAGACATGGCATATTAAGCCAGGCAGAGTTTATCGAATTTTTAAATGTGGAAACTGCCGTAGGGTCTTAAGGCGCGCCTGGCATCATTGGCTCTATATCGCGCAATTTAAGACGCCTCTGCACCTGTGTAGGAACTGCCAGAAGAATTTAAAAATTTCCTACCCTAAAGTAAAAGTCAACTTAAAGATTAGAGATTTATCACCTCCTGCAAAATTAAAATCCGAATTTATACGTATTATTTCTAAATGGAATGTTAACTCTCGGGCCTGTTTCAAAAAATTTAGCTGTGACTATTGCAAGAGCCCTATTTATAAGGCTAACCACATTAATGTAAGGCTAAATGATAAAATTAGCGAAGTGCATATATGCCGGAAGTGTCAGAAGAAATCGTTATTTAATTTAACTTGAATCTAATTTTTTTTTATGTTATTGTATACTGGATTAAAGGGAAAACTTTGAAATTATGAAAGATATTATTTTCGGAATAGTTGGTGGACTAGGCCTTTTTATCTTTGGAATGAGATTCCTTTCCGAAGGACTGCAGAAGGTTGCTGGAACTAAGCTGAGAAGGTTACTGCGTTCTTTGACTGGCAATCCTTTTAAGGGCATTGCCACAGGAACTTTAGTTACAGGATTAATCCAGTCAAGTAGTGCGACTACTATCATTCTCGTTGGTTTGATTAATGCCGGAATTATTTCCTTAGCTCAATCTGCAAGTGTAGTTGTGGGAGCAAATATCGGTACCACTATTACTGCCCAGATTATTGCCTTTAAGATATCTCAATATGCATTACCTGCTATAGGACTGGGTTTATTTATGATGCTTTTTTCTCGCAGGATGAAAACGCAGTTTTGGGGTCAGGTAATACTTGCATTGGGTATCTTATTTTTAGGCCTGTCAATTATGTCCGGAGTAGCAAAGCCGCTTAAGGATATTTCCGCGGTGCATAATTTCTTTGCCCAATGTTCTCAAAAACCTCTTCTAGGAATTTTAGCCGGCACAATTTTTACGAGTTTGGTTCAATCAAGCTCTGCTTCTGTAGGTATGTTAATTGCCTTAAGCGGTGCAGGTCTGATTGATTTTCAGGCAGCCATCTATATACTATTAGGCAATAACATTGGCACAACGGTTACTGCCTGGCTTGCCAGTATTGGCGGGACACTTTCTGCTAAACGCATGGCCTGTTTTCATACTATATTTAATATTATCGGTGTGGTCTATTTTGGTTTTCTTACTTATTGGGGAATATTCCCTAAAGTCGTTGATTGGATTACGCCGGGAGTTATTAACACAGACACTATCGCAAGAAACATTGCCAATGCCCATACATTGTTCAATGTTGTGAATGCCTTGGTATTTATCCCTATTATCGGCATTACCTCTAAGTTTATCAAACATATTATTTCCGGAGAGGACGCCTATATTAGCGGAGAGATGAAATATCTTCAGGATAAATTGCTTGCAACTCCTCATCTTGCCATTGATGCTGCCAAAAAAGAAATTGCCTATATGGCGGGTATGGCAAAGAAGGTATTTGCCTTGGCAGTGACGAGTTTCTTTGAGGAAAATAAAAAAACAATCCAACATATAAAGACTACCGAAGATGCGATTGATAATATTCAACATGATATTACCTTCTATTTAGCCAAACTTTCAACCGATGCCCTTACGTTAAATATATCAGAACAACTACCGCCGCTTTTACATACGATTAATGATATCGAAAGAATCTCAGACCATGCTGTAAATGTAGGCGAGTTGATAGAAAGGATTGTTTCTGAAAAAGTAAAATTTTCCAACAATGCGATTGCTGAGATGCGTACTATCTACGGTAAGATTGAAGAGATGTTCGAAAATGTTATTCCTGCTATTTTGACTTCTGATGAGAATTGCGCCAAGCGCGTTTTAGTTTTAGAGGGTGAGGTAAATCGTATTCATGTTAAGTTTTTCGACGAACATACAAAAAGGTTGTGCGAGAAGAAATGCGAGCCTTTAAGCGCAATGATTTATGTTGATTTTATCAATAATCTGGAGAAGGTTGCAGATCACCTTACGAATATTGCTCAAGCTGCCTTGGGGCAGTTTTCTTATGATAAGGTTAAAAAGGCAGACTTCGCAGTCCTGGAAAAGAATTCTGCTTTTAAGACTTGAGTTTTAAGGCCTTTAAAAAATATAACTTTTAAATAGCTGATGGCAAAAAAGTCATCAGCATTTTTCTTTATTTAGGCATGATTAAAAAACTATTTGCAAGAGACAACAATTATACCCAGGGGAGTATCCTTAAGAATATTATAGCCTTGTCTTTGCCGCTTATGGTGGGTGCCTTGTTGCATGGTATGCAAAGTCTTGTCGATATGTTTTGGGTAGGTCGTCTGGGGCCGGATTCAATCGCTGCTGTTGCAATAAGCAGCACAGTAATGATGTTTGTTTTTACTTTAGTAAGCGGTATTTCAATTGGAACGATTTCTCTAGTAGCAAAAAATGTCGGAGCCAAGAATAGAAGAGGCGCTGATATTATTGCGATTCAGTCATTGGCCTTAGGATTGATACTTGCGTTAATCGCAGCAATCATAGGTATGTTTTTCTCAAATAATTTGTTATTCATTCTGGGAGCTAGCAGTGAGGTAATTTTACAGGGTGAGAATTATCTAAAGATATTGATGCTAGGGAGCTTTACGTTGATACTGCTTTTTTTGGGGAATTCGGTTTTGCAGGGAGCAGGTGATGTGTTGCCGACCATGGTGTTTATGGGACTTGCCAACATATTTAATATTATTCTTGACCCTGTGTTTATCTTTGGTTGGTTTGGCCTACCCCGAATGGGAACAAGTGGTGCAGCGGTAGCAACTATTATTGGTCAAGGTATCTCAGCATTTTTAGCATTAAGACTTCTTAACAGCCGAAAGAGTCGAGTAAGCGTTGATTTTAAAAACTATAGATTTGACTTTGGAGTTATTAGGCAGGTAGTCAAGATTGGTCTGCCTGCAGGATTGCAAATGCTCTTTAGGTCTGTGTCGGGCATGGTTTTAATTGGTATTGTTGCTAGTTTTGGAACTGTTGCTGTTGCTGCCTTTGGTATTGTCATGCGAATTAATTTTAATATATTGATGCCTGCGTTTGCATTGGGTGTGGCTGCAGCAACTATGATGGGGCAGAATATGGGTGCAGGAAAGATCCTTCGCGCTAGAAAAAGCGCTTGGGTTGCAACCGGTTTCGATTTTATAATTATGGCGATTGTCGGCATCCTTTTATTTTATTTCTCAAAAGAGGTTATTTCGGTATTTACGAAGAATATTGAAGTTGTGCTATTGGGTTCTGAGTTTATCAAGACCTGCGCTCCCTTTTATGTTTTTATTGCTTTGGGTCTGGTATTAAATAGGGCCTTAGGAGGTGCAGGAGATACACTGGTCCCAATGTTGATTGCGCTTTTTAGCTTATGGTTGTATTTGATACCTGCAGCATTCTACCTTTCTAAGTACACTTCCTTAGGGTTATACGGAGTATGGTTGGCACTTGCTACTTCCTATGCTCTAAATGGCATCCTTATTTTGATCTGGTTTGAGATAGGCCGCTGGAAGAAGATAAAGTCAGTGTTGATCAGTGACCCAAAATAGGCCAGAAACTAGGCAGGGGGTTTTTCTAGAGAGCCATAAGCCTTTCTCGTCTAGTAAGAGACTTCACCTTGTTAGTTTAGTTAGATATTTGCAAAAGAGACGTTTTCTTGGTATAATTAGCAACAATGAATGGGAAATTTAGAACTTTAATTTTTATCTGTATTCTTTCGATTCCCCTGGTAAGTTGTGCAAACTTACAAGAGGCAGGAAAGAAATTCTGGGGTTCATCCACAGAGGCACTTGAGAGAAAAAGAGGCCAAGGGGAAGTAGCGGCCTTTCGATGTTCTTTTTCTGGCTGTTTTACTGAGTGCCTGGAAATCTTAGAAAGCATGGAGGCTGAAGTCTTTAAAAAAGATAGCCAGATAGGTCAGATTATAGCGATTAATTTTGAAGACGCAATTGACACTACGGAGGTAGGTTTATTTTTCAAAGCAGAAAAACCCAATCTTACCAGCGTAGAGATAATTTGTTTGAATAGCCACCTACAGGACGCAGCATCTTCTTATATCTTTTCGAAATTAAACGAAAAATTTAAAGTAGCAAAATAGGAAGACTGAATAGAAGGGACTTTGAATGGAGCTTGTTGGAGCAGTCCTGTAAAATGTTTCCCTGCAGAATTTGCACAATTATAGGGCGCATTTTATAGGGTAAACTCGCGAGGTTCCATTCATTTTTTTCTTTGCTTCCTAGCGGCAAGATAGGGATTTATTAATTATAGTAGAAAAAGGATAGACATGGGAAAGGGTAGCCAAATCAAGAGGGTGCTTATTTTAACCCTGTTTCTAAATTTTGCTGTGGCCTTGGCTAAATTTATTTTCGGCCAGAAAATAGGCAGTACAAGTATGGTTGCAGATAGTTTTCATTCCTTTTCAGATAGTGCCTCTAATATCATCGGATTACTGGGGGTTTGGATTGCTTATCTGCCTCTTGATAAAGATCATCCCTATGGCCATAAGAAATACGAGACACTTACTTCAATCGGCATAGCCTTATTGCTTTTTTTGGCTTGTTTTAATATTATTTCTTTAAGTCTAAAAAGGGTAATCAGTCCAATTACGCCCAACATTGATATTGTCAGCGTAAGTGTGATGCTGTTGACGTTGGCAATTAATCTAGGAGTTATGATTTATGAGCATAGAGAAGGAAAGCGTCTTGCTAGTGATATACTGATTTCGGATTCCATGCATACGAGAGCAGATATCTTTACGTCTTTGTCAGTTCTTTTTAGTTTTTTAGCTGTGAAGATGGGCATGGTAATGTTAGATCCCATTATTGCTTTAATGATCAGTATTTTTATCGGAAAGGTTGCAGTTGAGATAATTCTTGAGGCCTCAAAGGTGCTATGCGATACTACTGTTGTTGAGGCAAAAAGGATTGAACAGATTTGTCTTGAGGTGCCGGGCGTAATAAAATGTCACAAGATTAGAACACGCGGCAGGGCTGATGATGTCCATATGGATTTACATGTTCTAATCAATAAGCGCACAAGATTTGCTGATGCCCATGATTTGAGTTCATTTATTGAACAAAAAATCAAGAAGGAGATTGCAGGAGTAAGCGATGTCGTAATCCACATGGAGCCATGTGATGAAAACTGTGAATAAAATCAAAATCAGGAGGCTTGGATGAGAAAAGGCGGGTTGTCTCATATAAATTATAAAGAGACTAGAGGATTAAAGGTGAGTTCTGGTGAAGAAGTCAGAAAGGGTGCGATTCTTACTCGCGAGGGCGGAAAGTGGAAACCGGGTATTCATGTTGGTGGTAGAGGTACCCTTTATGCATTAGAAACAGGGAAGGTGTATTTTACGAAACGGAGGGCTACCTACAAGACGAGGCGAACAGCAACAGTAATAAATATAGGCAAGATTAAGGAGAAAAAGATTCATAAGTAGTCAAGATCACTAATTGCTAGGAAATAATGTCTAAAAAATTCTGGTCAGGCTTAATTACAGTATTTATTATATTTATAATTTTGCAGATTATATTTAATATAAGAAAGCAAACACTTATAGGTGCGCAGTCTGATGTGCCTGAGATTATTGTGGATATGTCAACGATTAATGCCTCTATTCTAGCCGAGGAGTTGCAGGAGGAAGAAGAGAAAGATGCCCCTGAACAAATACAGCAGGAAGTTGAGTCAAATCTCCCTGGCAATGTGGAAGAGATACAGAAGGCCCTAAAGTCCGCTGGTTTTGATGTTGATAAAATTGATGGCAAGTTAGGCCCAAAGACAAAAGCGGCTATCAGGGCCTTTCAGAAGACGCATGATCTTTTGGTTGATGGCAAGGTTGGCCGTAATACATGGAAGCTCCTACGTAAATACTTAACTTATTGATTTAACGCAAGTAAGGTGTTATAATAACTGAAAAATAAGGCCAAATGAACTTGCTGTATTCTTGCCTAAGGCAAGAGGCAAGGCTATTGGAGGGGGTAAATTGAAACCAAGGATTGTGATATTTATTTTGATATTCTCCTGCTTAGGAGTTTTAACATCCTGTGCTTCTTTTACTTCTGTTGATGCTCTTTATAATGACGCTCGGCATTTTGCCAAGGAGGGAAGGCAGGATTTTGCTTTTTTGAGTTTGACTGAACTCTTAAGAGAAGATTCTGAGTACAGGTATGCTGCCGAGGCTAAATTCGCTATAGCCGAATATTATTTTTTGAAGTCAGAGTTTTCAATGGCCATTCCTGAATTGGTTGATCTTCTAAATTCTTATCCAGAAAGTAAATTGAGCCTTTTTACTAAGAGCATCCTCTATAAGATTATCTCTGATGTCAAATGGGAGAAGAGCGATAAGACGCAAGCGTTGATAAAAGAAATCAGGAATGAATTTTTTGCAAGTCCAGTCTTTTTTGTCTTCTCGGAATTTAAAGAGAAAAGCATAACCTCACTACTTGGCAACACTTATCTATTAAAAGAATATGTAGATAAAATAGACATATTCCAGAATGATAAACTTTTCCTTAGCGTTTCGCCCTAAACGCATATTAAGCATAATATTTTTCCTCCTTTGCTTCGTTATTATAATTCAGCTCTACCTGTCTTTATTTCTCTTCCGCTATACTAGCAAGATAAATAATAATATCGATGAGTCTCTGGGTAAGATTTATCTTTCTGCAGTTACTTTTGATGTTGTAAGCGGCATAACCCTTCATAACCTGGCAGTAATAGATAATTCCACTCCGCCAAAACTGCTCTTTAAGGCCAAGAGGCTCAGCTTTGGTTTTGACGCCTTTGATGTTTTCCTTAAGAAGCTCAACGTTAATAGATTAAGATGTAAAGACGCGGCTGTCTATGTAGACAAGGATTTCAAGAGCCTGGATAGATTAGCAGCAATCGCCAAGGCAGCTTACGAAGAATTTTTAAAAAATCAGATTATCCCTTTAGAGGTTGATTTTAAAAATCCTAACGTTATTGTTAAGGCATTAAAGTTTATTTTTATTGATAGTTCGCAAGACCAAGGTGGGGTATGGCTTGCTAAACTTGGGGGGCGTATTCTTATCCGTAAGGAGGAAATATTCTCTCAAGGTTCGCTTACTATAGAGTGTAAGTTTTTACCAGATTCTTCGTTTGCGCGGTTTTTTAGAAGGGAGCTATTAGTTCAGAATTTAGGTTATGAGTTTTTGGCGAATTTGAAAGATAACGAATTTCTTGTTGAGAGATTCGATCTGTCCCTAGGCTATGATCATATTACGGGTAATGCCCTGGTTAAAAATTTTAAAAGCAAGACACCCTTGATTAATGTCATTATCAATTCCAGCAATCTTTCTATTGAGAACATACAATCTCTAGTTAAGGATTTTGGCACACATGGTACCTTTAATTTAGCTGCTAATGTCAGAGGCCCTGTTGATGATTTGAAATTTGTCCTAGCCTTAAATTTCTTGGGTGCGAGTTCTCATTATGCGCCCTTGCCATTAGTTAAAAATATTGTAGGAAAGGTCTATTTGACAGATAGGGGGCTAAAAGTAGATAATCTGTTCTTCATTGTCAATGATATACCGCTTAGATTAAATAGTGAAATTCGCCAAAAGAAAGATATAATAAAGTTAACCGCAGATATCATCATAAAAGACCCTGATAAGGCCATTGCCTTCTTGCCGCGTTCAATAGAGGCAAAGGCTCTTTTCAAGAAGAAGGGTCCTTGTATTCTAGGCAACGCAGAGGTTACTTTTGAGTCAGCAGATAACAATTTAAATTCTTTGAAGATTGAGGATTTTAAGTTTTCGCAGGAGGAAGATAAAGGTTTATTGTCGATCAATGGAATAATCTTTTCAGTCCTGGCTAAGAAGGCAGAGGGGGAGAAGGATAAGCAATTGAATTTTTCTAATCTGTCTGCTAATCTGGATTTTAACGAAAAAGGCCTTGAGATTAAAAACATTCTTCTTTCTGGTTTTAACGGTAAGGTTTCCGGCGATCTTAATATTGAATCCTCTCCAGTCTATAAGCATACATTACGATTGCATGCAGAAGGAATCAATGCTGCCGAGATTCAGACCAGCCTTAATTTGCCCTACAATCTTTTAGGTGAAGTCTCTGCAAAGTTATTTGTCCGTTCGCAAGGCAATCAATTCTGCGAAGGTGTATTATTAATACAAGACGGCCAGCTTAAAGAAACAGCTATTTTATTAGGTTTATCAGAATACATGAAGATTAAATCTTTAAAGGTTATTGATTTTGATAGAATGCAGTTAAATTTTTCATTTCTAGAACAAGGAATTTACAGATATGGACTCAAGAGCTGGGGAAAAGACGCAATTTTAAAAACAAATATGCATATTAATAATGATAATCAGGTCTCTGGTTACTTTAGCGCGCAATTTAGTCAGGAGGTCTTGGCAGAATCGGCTCAATTTAAGAAATTACTTAAGGTAATTGGAGATGTTTCACCATTTGTAGAGTTTCCTTTTACCTTAAGAGGCACGATACATACTCCCAGACTGAGTTGGGTCAGAAATGATTTTAAGCGCTCACTTGAGCGCAGGATTCCCGGATGGTATAGAAGAGGTATGCAGAGAGATATTGATAGCGTCATTGATGAAATGTTTACGGTACCCAAGGCTGCGGATTAATTAAAAGGCGGTTAAAGGAAGGATCCTATGAAGGAAAAGAAGTCTTTAATACAGAGTTTGGTCCAGACAGGACTGATTACTCAAGAACAGGTTAAACAGGCTGAAAAAGAAGCAAAAAGAGCTGGTATTTCCCTGCGCAAAGCAATTCTTAAGCTGGAATTTATAGATGAAGATTCTTTTGTCTCTTTTTTAAGTTCGCATTTAGGGATTCCCAGTATTGATTTAAGCAGTTATTTGATTGACCCTGCGATATTACAATTTGTGCCCAGAGAGGTTGCGCAGCAATATGAACTTATGCCGGTTTTTAAAATCGCCAACACTCTAACCTGCGCTATGGCCGAGCCACTAAATATTGTTGCCCAGGATAAGATTCGCATGATGTCTGGACTTACTATTGAGGCTGTAGTCGCTAAGGAATCCGATATCCGCAAGGCGATTGAGTCTTACTATGGAGCCAAGACAAGCATTGATCAGATTGTAGAAGAATTAGAGCAAGTAGAAAATGATTTAAAGGCAGGTAAAGAAGTCTCAGTCAAACGTCTCCAGAATCTGGCGCAGGAACCGCCCCTTATTAGACTAGTAAATCTTCTTGTAATGAAGGCAATTAAAGAAGAGGCAAGCGATATCCACATTGAGCCAGAAGAAGATACGATAAGAGTGCGTTATCGCATTGATGGCATGTTGCATGAAGTAGAGTCTCCGCCAAAGCACTTGCAGCAGGCAGTGATTTCTCGCATAAAGATACTTGCCAATCTTGATATTTCAGAGCGCAGAATTCCTCAGGATGGCCGCTTTCAGGTAAAACTTGAAAATAGGCGCATTGATATTAGGGTCTCGACTGTTCCTACTGTTTTCGGGGAGAATATCGTTTTAAGATTACTTGATACTACACAGCTAAATTTTAGTTTGACAGATTTAGGTTTTGAAAATGAGGAACTGGAAAAATATTCCCAATTAATCACAAGGCCCCACGGCATTATTCTGGTTACAGGACCAACAGGTAGTGGAAAGACAACTACGCTCTATGCCTCTTTAAGTAAGATAAACTCTGCGGATAAGAATATTATTACTATTGAGGATCCTGTAGAATACCATCTTGAAGGAGTACGTCAAATTCAGGTCAATCCAAAGGTAAATCTTACGTTTGCAAATGGATTGCGTTCGATTTTACGCCAGGATCCGGATATAATAATGGTAGGAGAGATTCGCGATAAAGAGACAGCCGAGATTGCCATACATTCTGCCTTAACAGGGCATCTGGTGTTATCGACCTTGCATACAAACGACGCGCCAGGAGCAATAACGCGCCTTATTGATATGGGCATAGAACCTTTTCTGATCGCCTCATCAGTTATTGGTATAATTGCGCAGAGGTTGGTAAGGCGGCTTTGTCCGGACTGCAAAGCCAGCTATAATGTTTCTGATAAGGTCCTGGCAAGTCTTAATATTCCAAAGAAAAAAGAGTTATCTACAAAGAATTTTTATCAGGCAAAGGGCTGCAAGAAGTGTTTTGATACTGGTTTTCACGGCAGGGCAGCGATTTTTGAACTGCTTATTATGCACGAGGCGATTAAAGACCTCGCTATAAATAAGGTATCTACCAGTGCTATCCGTCTAACTGCTGCAAGATTAGGCATGCGTAGTTTAAGAGAAGCAGGTTTAAACAAAATCACCTCTGGTATTACCACTATTGAAGAAATAATGAGGGTTACGGAAGAATAATATAAATACCGCCAAAGGAGATTTATGTCAGGAGTTTTTGTTTATAAAGCTAGAGACAAAAAAGGCAATTTAATAAAGGGTAATTTCCAGGCCGAGTCGCAGAATGAGGCGATTGATAAACTGCATAAGATGGATTATTTAGTCATTGATTTAAGGGCTAAGGGCGTAGCTGGAATCAATATCAATGATTGGTTCAACAGGTTTTCCTCTATCAGCCAAACAGAGAAACTTATATTTTATATTCAATTTGCGAATCTTATTCATTCTGGACTTCCAATTTTAGGCACACTCACTACCTTGGCCGGACAGATTACAAATAAGCGTTTTAAAGCTGTATTAGAAAATATTGCTCGGCAAATCGAATCTGGCTCGAGCCTATCCAAGGCCCTAGATAATCAAGGTCGAGTTTTTCCCAAGCTTCTAGTGCATATGGTTAAGGCAGGGGAGACAAGCGGAAAGTTGTCTGACGTCTTAGCCAGGTTTTCTCAATTTGCTGAGTCAGATTTCGAGCTGCGTTCCAAGGTTAAATCAGCCTTGTTTTATCCTGCGCTCTTAACTGTTGCCAGCGCAGCGTTAATAATATTCATCACCAGCTTTGTGGTTCCAAATTTTATTACAATCTTTCAAAAGGCAAATATTAACTTGCCTCTATCTACTAGAATCTTGAATAACGTAGGCATTTCTATACGAAGTCACTGGTTATTGTTTTTAATTGCTATTTTTATTTTAATCTTTGTGTTAAAATGGATTATTAATACTAAAAAAGGCAGAATTTATTTTGATGGATTAAAATTAAAACTGCCGCTTTTAGGATCTATTTTTCGACGTTTAAGTATTTCTCGTTTTAGCCGTACACTGGCAACCATGGAAGCAAGTGGTGTACCGATATTAAAGTCTTTGGAGGTTTCAAAGGAGGTGATGGGTAATGTAGTGATCTCAAGGACAATTGAGGCAAGCATGCGATTAGTAGAAGAAGGCGCTATGCTTTCTGAGTCCTTGAAGATGAGCGGTCATTTTCCTGCTGATGTCTTGCAGATGATTTCAGCGGGCGAACAAAGCGGAAACATAGCTGAAATGTGTTTTAAGCTGTCTGATTATTACGAGCGTCTTATCGATTATCATCTGAGACGGTTGATTAGTTTTATTGAGCCTTTGTTTTTGTTGATAATCGGCGGTATAGTTGCTTTTATTATGGCCTCGATGTTAATGCCTGTATTTGATATGGTGAAGGTAATAAGGGCCCTAAAACATTAAATTCGTCGATTAAGGTCATCTGTTCGATCAGATGACAATCGGCGCTAAATCTTATGGAGGTGGCTTTATGAGAAGGTTAGCAGGTTTTACGTTGATTGAGTTGTTAATTGTCATTGCGGTTATTGCAATTCTCGTAGGGATTACTGTTCCCAGATTCCTGGGTATGCGGGATGAGGCAAATACTGCTGTGGCAGCAGGAGAAACTGCTGCTTTAAAGGCTGCGGTTGAGGCATATAGGATACACCATGGCGTGTTTCCTGATGATGCCAACGCAGATGACTGGCAGGATGAATTAGTAGCAACAAGCCCACAGCTTATCGAAAGTGAACTTATTGACCCTTTTAGTAATACTGGTGTTGAATATAAATTTGACACTGATGGAGGAGGAGAATTCTATGTAATATGGTCTGATGGTCCGGATGGTACTTCAACCATTACTGGCATAAGCTCAGCAACTGGTGTAATCGCAGGTACTATTGGCGATGATGTCTATGCAACAAACGGTACTAAGCCTTAATCTTTGAGATATTCAAGAAGTGAAAGAAAAAGGCTTTAGTCTCCTGGAATTGCTCTTGGCAACAGTGTTGCTTTCTATAGGTCTTGTGGGTTTAGTAAATTCTTTTTCCATCGGTCTTTCAGAAAGCACTCAGGCAAAGGAGTTTGCGCAAGCAAAGAATTTGCTTGAGGAGAAATTAGAAGATATAAGAAATCTCACCTTTGCCAACGTAGCTAATGAGACTAGAGCCCAGGTCCCTGACTTTTCTGATTACGAACGAGAAGTGCAGGTTTCGGCAATACAGTCAGGATTGAAAGAAGTCCAAATAGATGTTTTCTGGCAGGCTAAGGGCGGTGAGGTTAGCATTAGTTTAGCAAGTTACGTTTCGGATATTTAATAGCAAAGTCGCAAAATGTCTATTTCCAATCGCGGTTTAACCTTAATTGAGGTGCTTGTAAGTGTTGGGCTGATTAGCGTCTTGATTTCAGCCGTAACTCTGATAAGCATGTCGCTTTTTCGCTCCTGGCCAGTTGAATCTGGCCATACTGAGGCTAGGCTTACAGCTTCAAATGTAGTTGAAAGCATGCTTAAGGAGTTAAGAGCTGGCCTTGAGATTAGTGATGCGGGTGATAATCAAATTACTTTTTGGAAAGATTTAAATGACAATGGCCTGAAAGAGACAGCTCTAGAAGATATAGCTTTTTCTTGGTCAGGCCTAGCAGGAGATGGGCTTTATCGCAGTCAAGGTCCTGGTTTAAATCAAGAAATTTTAGAAAATGTAGATATTTTTTCAATCACTTATTTTGATCAGAATAGTCAACCTCTTAGCCAGCCCATAACTCTATCTTTGATCCGAGCGCTTAAGGTTGATATCCAAAGCCAGATTGATGATGAGGTTATTAAATTACGGTTTAATGTTAAGTTGAGGAATTTATAGATCAAGAAAAATTAAGTGAATTTTACCATTTGCCTGTCTGTTCTCAAGAGCAGGGATTTTGGAATTTAGATAATGTATTTTCCTTCCGCTAACCGAAGCGGTTTTATACTAATTACAATCCTTTTGTTCTTTGTTTTATTGACTGTTATTGTTGCGGTGTATTTGTTTATTGCTACTACTGAAATGCGCCAGGCAGCTAACAATCTTGATTATGCTAAGGCACTTGCCTTGGCTGAGGCAGGAATAGAGCAGGGCATAAGAGAGATTCGAGATGATGTCTTAACTACTACTCAGACTGGCACTGCGGATTTAAGAGGAGTCAGAACAGAAGGTTCTGCAGGGGCAGATGAGGCAGAAAGAAATCGCGTGCGCTACTATGCAGAGACAGTTGATGGATATCTTACTATGGATGCGCAAAATCCGGGCACTGATGTAATAGTCTATGATTTTGATAGAAATTATTTGGGCACGCGCATAAAAAATGTGGAGATTGGAGTAAGATTTAGAAAGAGTTCTAGTGGAGGAAAAAATCCAAGGTTAGATATATCATATACAACAACAGGTGTATTTCCAGAACCAGGAAATAGAACTGGTAGATTTCAGGTTAGTTCAACCTCTTATAGCTTTGGATATGTAGATATAACTCGCGACAGGAGCTGGGATTGGTCGATTATAAACAGTCCAAATTTTAGAATAAGGGCCTTGGCGCGTGGTTCTAGCAATAGGGATGTAGAGCTGGATTACCTCTTTTTAAGAGTGGAATATGAGATAGATACCAATACTGAAGATTGGTATTCGGGATTCAATAATATTACTTTAAGTGAGGGTGAAATAGAATCCGTAGATATAATTGACGAATCAAGCAAGGTGAATATAAATTATGCTTCGCGTTATGGTAATATCGCTTTTTTGCAATGGCTGTTCAGAAAGGCCGGGATAGGTTCAACACGAGCAGCGAATATTGCCACAGCAGTTGTAGCTTACCGAAACGGCCCAGATCTACGGCCTGGTGTAGCTGGTGTTAATGACGATGCAGATGGATTTACTGACGAGACAGATGAGTTGGGTTGGCTGGGTTCAGATGATAAACCTTTTGGCTCAATCGAAGAAATAAAAAATATATCTCTAGATCCTGCTTTGAGCCAGGCAGAATTTGAGCAAATTAAAGATTATATTACGGTCTATTCCTATGTAAATGGTTACGCTGTACGTCGTCCTGATCTGGGAAGCAATAGATTCGAAAGAGACGCTGCTAGGGCGCCGGTTAATATCAATACCGCTTCAAGTCTAGTCTTAGAGGCAATATTTGATACGTTTCTCGGGACAACCTTATCCAGAACCTTGGCTACTGAAATTATCAATAAAAGAAATATCGCTCCATTCACCTGTTTTTACAATTCCGATTCTTCAGTAACTACTGATTTTTATGATTTTATTATGGGACTTTCCTTAACTGATGATCAAAAGAATAGGATATTAAATTATGCTGATAGCTCTTGGTTAGCACCCAGAGCAGATATGCCAGATACCTATGTAAATTGTAACTCAACGGAATTTTCCTACTATACAAATAGTTTCCTGATAGATGCTGTAGGTAAAAAAGGCAATGTTTCCCGACGCGTGAAGATGGTGATTAAAGACGACGGCAATAAGTATTTAGATACATTTTTAGAAGATTCTAACTTGCAGAAATACTGGCGAGAAATCCCTTAAGGGTCAGAAGAATTATATGAAGATTGATGTTGCAAAATTAGTTAGTAAAATCAAGGCGACTTCTATAAGCTTGCTGGGTGAGGTTCTTCCTGTAGGCCTTGAGGTAGAGCTGATTGTGGCTGTAGATATTGGATGCCAAGATATAAAGGTTGTTCAGTTTAAGAGGCAGCGCAGAGGAGGCGATTGGTATCTTTCAAGCTCTGAGATGATAGCTATTTCTTCTACAAGAGGTAACGATAAGACAGATAAGGAAAAGAATAAGGAGATAATAAAGGCCCTAAAAAAGGTCTTTGCGGATAAGGATCTTAAAAGGACAAAAGTGATTTGCGTGGTGGGCGATATTAAGGGTATTGAAAAAAGAATCCTTACTCCTTTAATTAGCGATAATGAGCTTAAACAGGCAATACATTGGAAGATGAAGGATTTTATTAATTTTTCATTAGAAGAAGCCTGTATTGATTTTAAGATTATTGGTAAGGTAGATGTAGAAGGTGAGACTAAAGATGAAATTTTCACTGTTGCTTTTTCAAAAGATACGATTAATCATTACCTGTACCTTTTTAAAGAGGTCAAGGTAACTCCGTCATCATTTGTGAGTCTCTCAACTTGTATTGAGTATAATTTATTGAAGCCTGATACAGCAGGCGATGAGACAGTGGCCTTTGTTGATCTAGGAACGTCTCATACGCAACTGATTATAAATAGAGGCAGTAAGTTTGTTTTTTCTCGTCAGCTGCCAGTTACAGGAAGCAGTATTACAAAGGCAATGACTACAGTTTTGGAAACACAAAAGGGGAGGGTTACCTTAAGTTTCGCCGAGGCAGAGCAGATTAAGAAAGAGTGCGGAATACCCAAAGCAGGGAGTGAGTCAATTGCAGGTAAAAATATAACCTGCAGTCAGGTGCTATCGTTAATCCGTCCAGAAATAGAAAAATTAGCTAGCGAGATTACGCATTCCTTTGATTATTACTATGAGGAGTTTCAGGCATCTTCTGTAAGCCGCCTCGTCCTAATTGGCAGAGGGGCGAATCTTAAAGGCGTGGATGCCTTCCTGGCACAGAGTTTGGGCATTCTGGTTGAGCTAGGCGATCCTTTTAGCCAAGTTCCTAGTTCAGACTACAGAAGCCAAGAGGAGCTAAATAAAGCAGTAACTTTCTTTGCCTGTATTGGTGCTGCCAAAAGCATGATAAATCAGTTTAAAACCGGCACCCCAGAGATCAATCTGCTGCCAGAAGAGATAAAAGAGCAGAATAAGCTATTTATAAAAAGATTAACCTCTGAGTTGATTATTACGTTATTTGTTATAATGGCTCTGGTAATATTTCTCGGAATGAAGTTTGCCCATAGCGGCATGATTAGGCGTCTGGGTGCGATTGAGGCTCAAATCTACAGCCAGCGCTATAGACAGAAAGAGGCCTCGCTTAAAGGAATAGTGGGCCAGATCTATGCGCGAGAGCCGCGCTGGATGGAAGTCTTTCGTGAAATAAGCAATGTCATTCCAAAGAATATTTATCTTGAGCGCCTTTCTTATGATAAGGAAGAATTGCTCTTTGAAGGGGTGATTATCTCTAAGATTGAAAGCACGGAAGATGTGCTTTCTGATTTTATGCTTTCTCTAGAGAAAGGAATTTTTAAAAATGTTAGTCTCATCCAGAGCAAAAGAGTAAAGGATGAGAAATTTCCAAGAGTAGAATTTAAATTAAAATGTCAGGTGGAGTAATTCTTTCCAATGCCTAAGTTTAGCCTAAAGAAGATATTTATAAATAACAGATTTATCATTATTACTGGAATCCTCTTTATTATTTTAATATTTTCCCTTATTTTTATCTATATTCCTTTAGCTAAGAGTCTAGGTGAATTGAATGCACGATATAACCAGCAGTATGGAGAACTCCTAAAGGTAAAAGAGCAAATTGCTCTCAGCGATAAGATAAAGGCAAGGATTATTTCTTATTCTGAGGATGAACTAGGGGCCCTAGATGAATTGACGAAAGTAGCAAGTACATTAGGTATTAATTTAGATTCTGTAAAACCAGAGAAGATAATAAGCCTGGGAGAGGATTATCAGATTTTACCTATAGCTATCGAATCAGTTTGCGATTTTAAGGCCTTGGGTAGCTTCTTGGGAGCTTTAGAAGGCCTGGAGAAGAGTGTTGTTGTGCTTAAACAATTGGAGATTACCAGAGCTGAAGAGTCACTGCCTAATTTAAAGGCGTCTTTGGAATTGGGTATATATTTAAGATCTGATTAACATGGGTAAAAATATCCGGAATATAATCTTAGGAATTTTAATTATAATAATGATTTTTGTCTGGGTTTCTTTATTTAAGAATGTTAGGCGAGTGAAGACCTATCCTGGTGAAGCAGCATCAGTTTCCAGAGAAGAAGATATTGCAAGCAGGTTCGTTTTCTGGGGTAAGAAAGAGATCAAAAAGAGAAATGATAGCGAGTTTAAAGACTGGGGTAGAAATCCTTTTGTTTTGGCTGAGGGGATAACCGCTGTGACTGGGTTAAATCTCATAGGTATCCTTTGGGACGCTGATTCTCCTCAGGCTATTATCAACGAAGAAATAGTGAGAGTTGGAGATAGAGTCGAAGGCAATGAAGTAGTGGATATTCTTAAAGATCGTGTTATACTACATGATGGCGAAAAGGAATTTGAATTGAGACTATAATTTTAATCGCGGGGGTTATAAGATGACGCAAGGTAAGAAGATTTTAGAAGCGATACTTCTGGATGAGGAGTTGATTTCCAAGGAGCGCTTAAAGCTTGCCAAAGAAGAAGCAAAAAAGAATGCCCTTTCTCTGGAGAAGGTTCTGATTAAGCAGGGCGTGGTTAATAATGAAAAGATAGCAGCAATAATTGCCAAAGAAATTGGCGTGCCCTTTATTGACTTGGCTGATTATACAATTGATAAAGAAGTCTTAAAGCTAATTCCTAAAGAAGTAGCTAGTAAGTATACGCTTATTCCATTGTTTAAAGTCGGCAATAGCCTGACTGTGGCTATGGCTGATCCTTCTGATATTATCGCTATTGATGAAGTACGTTTAAAGAGCGAGTGTGACATAGATCCGGTTTTGAGTATTGGTCAGTTAATTGGCACTGCTATTGATTCTTATTATGGTGTCAAGGGTGATATTGAACAGATTGTGGAAGATATTGATGAGGAAGATATAAATAAGATGATTGAGAAGCTCAAGAGAGTAGATGATATAAAGGATTCCTCCAAATTGGCTGAAGAAGCACCCCTGATACGCCTGGTTAATCTTCTTATTGTCCAGGCAATAAAAGAGAAGGCCTCTGATATTCACATCGAGCCGGATGAACAGCAATTAAGAATACGTTTTCGTATAGACGGTATCCTTTATGAGAAGCCGTCTCCGCCAAAATTCTTGATGAGTGGTATAATCTCGCGCGTAAAGATTCTTTCTAAAATGGATATTGCAGAAAAAAGAAGACCCCAGGATGGAGGCTTTACTTTTAAATTAGGCAAGATTGAAGTGGATTTAAGGGTTTCTTCTTTTCCCACTATCCATGGTGAAAATATAGTGATGAGGCTACTAGATAAAAGTAGCCTTCTTATTGGTCTTAGGGATTTAGGATTTTCTAAACAGGCGCTTGATAAATTCCAAGAGATGATACGCAATCCTTACGGCATAATTCTTGTTACTGGCCCTACTGGAAGCGGAAAAACAACTACGCTTTATTCAACGTTGCAGACAATAAATACAATTGGCAAGAATATTATTACTTTGGAAGATCCTGTTGAGTATAAATTGCCATTGATTAGACAGTCCCAAGTTAATCCCAAGGCAGGCCTTACATTCGCATCAGGCTTGCGTTCGATATTAAGGCAAGATCCAAATGTAATTATGGTTGGTGAAATTAGAGACTTAGAGACACTTGAGATTTCAATCCACGCTGCTTTAATTGGCCAGCTCGTATTTTCAACTTTGCATACCAATGATGCCCCCGGAGCAATAACGCGAATGATCGATATGGGGGCTGAGCCGTTTTTGATTTCATCTTCCTTAATCGGTGTAGTAGCTCAAAGGCTGGCGCGCGTCCTCTGCGATAATTGTAAACAGGCCTATTCTCCCAGTGAGCAGCTATTGACAGAATTGCGATTAGAAAAGAATAAAGATTATAAATTCTTTAAGGCTGTGGGTTGCCGTCACTGTTCTAATATCGGCTATAAGGGGAGAATCGCAGTCTTTGAGGTAATGTTAATGGATGAGGCACTCAGAGAGATAGCAGTTGCCAAGGCCTCAAGTGATGTAATAATGCGCGAGGCAAGAAAGGGAGGCCTAATAACCTTAAGGGACGATGGCCTAGAGAAGGCAACAAGGGGCTTGACTTCTATTGAGGAGATTTTGCGCATAACCCAGACACAGACACAGGCCTAAGCCAAAAATACAATGCCTAATTTCAATTATAAAGTAAGAGATAGAACAGGCAAGGCAATAGGCGGCGTAATCTCGGCTAAAAATACTGAAATGCTCATTGAGTATTTCAAAAATATGGGCTATACGCCGATAAAGATTAGTGAACAGAAAGGCCTAACAGGCATTTTGAACTTAAAAAGAAGGCTTAAAACAATAAGTTTGAAAGATATTAATATGATGACCAGGCAGCTGGCTACATTTGAAGGCGCAGGCATGCCGATTATGACTTCATTAAGGGCATTGGAAGATCAGACAGAGAACTGGCGATTAAAGGAGATAGTTAGTAAGATAAAGAAGGACATAGAAGCAGGAAGTGAATTCTCAGATTCCCTGGGGCGGTTTTCGAATGTGTTTTCTACCCTTTATATTAATATGGTGCGTGCAGGTGAAAGCTCAGGAAAATTGCACGATATCTTACTGCGGATTGCGGAGTTAGGAGAAAAAGAAGATGCGACAAGCACGCAGATAAAAACAGCAACACGTTATCCCATGGTGGTGCTTATAGCTATATTTGCTGTATTTATTGGAATTACTACTTTTATCTTGCCTAAGTTTGCCGCCCTTTTTGCCAAATTCAATACAGAATTGCCGCTTCCTACCAGGGTTATGTTGAAGATCAATGAACTATTTCAAAGCTACTGGTATATATTTTTGATTCTGATAATCCTTTTAATAACTGGTTTTAAGTTTTTCCTGCGTACCAAGATAGGTAATATTATGTGGAGTAAATTTATATTAAAGGTACCTGTCTTTGGCAAGATAATTAATAACGCAATTATGGCTAGATTCTCTCGGATCTTAGGTACGCTTATGCAAAGCGGCCTGCCTGTTTTGAAGGCACTGGATATTACCAAGAGTGTTTTAGGCAATGTTGTTGTAATGCAAGCCCTGGATGATGTTCGAGACAATGTTAAAGAAGGCAGGGGTATGGCTGATCCGCTTGCCTTGCATAAGGTATTTCCGCCAATGGTCGTGCATATGGTTGGCGCAGGAGAGGAGAGCGGAACTGTAGATACTCTATTGATTAAGATTTCTGAACATTTCGACTCAGAGGTGGATAGCGCAGTAAAGAATATGACGACCTTGATTGAGCCGATACTAATAGTTGTTTTGGCATTGATTGTGCTCGGTCTAGCCCTTGCGATATTTTTGCCGATGTGGAATATGTCGAGATTGTTCTTGAAATAATTTGTATCTAAGAAATGCTACATTCAGGATGATGACCCTCATCAAGAAACATTCTTTCCTTCCTTTGAAAATTATACCTGAAATTCTTCATTAAACTAATATGATCCATATAGCTATTGGGACAAAAGCGCAATTTATAAAGATGGCGCCAGTAATGCAGCGGCTCAAAGAGCGAGGCATTAAGTTTAATCTTATAGACTTAGGCCAGCATTCTCTAATCACGAGTGAATTAAGAAAAGAATTTGAGTTAGACGGTCCCTCTGTAGTTCTATCAAAAGGAGAGAATGCTTCCAGTATTTTGAAAATATTCATGTGGTTAAAAGATGTATTATTCAAAAGCCTATCTTACAAACGCATAAGAAAAGAAATATTCTTAGACACCTCTGGCGTTTGTCTTATTCATGGAGAGCCGCTTTCTTCACTCATTGCCTTATATTTAGCCAAAAGAGCAAAATTAAAGGTAGCGCATATAGAATCCGGTCTGTTTTCCTTTAATTATTTCAATCCTTTCCCAGAAGAGATTATAAGGAATCTTATTGTTAGATGGTCTGATATATTATTTGCTCCTTCATCCTGGGCCTTTGAAAACTTGAGAAAAATTGGTTGTGAAAAAAAGTCAGTTTTACTTTCTGCTAATACTTCCTTTGAAGCAACCGCCTATACTCTGAGTAAAGGGAGTGAACTAAAATTGGATTTTGAAAAGTATGTGCTTGTAACCTTTCATAGGGCGGAGAATATCTTTCGCAAAAAGAGATTGAAACTTTTGATAGGTCTTATCAGGGAAGTCGCAAAGAGATTTCCTGTAATTTTTATTCAGGACCCTCCCACAGTTAATTTACTCAAGAGATTCCATCTTAATGAAGAGATTGATAAGCTTGATAATATTAATTGCCTGTCGGTTGTTTCACATTCTGAATTCCTTCATTTACTAAAGAATTGCGAGTTTATTATTAGCGATGGAGGCAGCATTCAGGAGGAGAGCTTCTATTTAGACAAGCCATGCCTGCTTATGAGAAATCATACTGAAAGAATGGAGGGATTAGGGGAAAATGTAGTGCTTTCTAAGTTTTCACCAGAAGAGATAAGTATTTTTTTGGATAATTATAAAAACTTCAAAAGAAAAACGCCTCAAGATGCCAAGTGCAGGCCTTCCCAAGAGATAGTAGACTATATTCTTGCCAAGCAATATTAAAGTAGTCAGCCTTAGAATTTAGAAAAAAATATTTCATAGCCTCCTTTGTCTCCGTCATAAATCTTATTGATATAATCATTAGGTAGAATTTTAGAGAATTTAGGCCGGTCATATTTAATTATTAATTCAGGCCGAAATGAATTTTTTCTTAAGATCTCGATCAATTCTTGCGTTTCTTCTAATGCTAATATATCGGCATGCACCTCAATAAATAATCTTTTTATATTTTTTAAGGTTTCCTGCATGCCTTTTAATATATTCAGTTCGTATCCCTCAACATCCATACGTAGAAAAGTAGGTTTCTCCTTGTCTTTAAGAAAATTATCAACGCTATCCATTTCAACAGATAGTTTTTTTATTATATTCTTTTTAGGATAGAAACTGTGCCAGTTACTTTTTTTTGATATATACATAGTTTTTTTGGTTCTTTCAGCACCAAAGGCTGTTTGAAATACCGCTACATTCCTGCATTGGTTTAATTCAATATTTATCTTTAGATTATTTATATTTTCAGTTATTGGCTCAACGGCGTAAATCTTTTTACAGAGTCGAGATTCTATAAGAACATAATAGCCAATATTGGCTCCCACCTCTAGGACTATATCATCTTTACCTAAGAGCTGCATTAAATGTTGCGTAGCCTGCGGCTCTCGGATTCCATCTAGAAATAAATCCCTATGTATTCCAAAGTCATTCATATCTAATTGCATTGTGTTTCCAAGTATATTCTTCCTTAATCTTCCTTGCGGCTTTAATTTTTTATATAATTTGTTTTTTCTTCTTTCTTCTTTTTTAATTAAGACTAAATCTTCGAATCTTCCGAAAGCATGTCTTATCCCAAATCTTTTCAAGATAAATATTGCGTCTTTAATTGTACTGATTTCTAGCATGGGATGATATCTCCTTATATAAGCTTGTAGTTAGTTAATTCTAACAGCTATTTTAGGCTCCTAAACAAGAGTAGTCAAGGTTGGATTTATTTAGAAATTTCTTAACTCTGCTTTTTCTGATGGTATAATAGATAAAGGACTATTTCTTCTTTCCGTATCTGAGAGTGTTTAAGGACTCGATTTTTTAACCTTTGTTATGGGAACATTCTTTATTATTTTAATCCTGTTTTTAATTTCCATTATTCAAGCCCTAAATTTTTATATCCTGCTTGGAAAAGAGATAAAGTTAGGCGAATCCTTTAAATTAACTTGTCTTGCCAGGGCCCTGAATAAATGTCTTTTTACAGGTGCAGGCTATATTGTAAGCAGTTATTTTTCTCGACATAAAAAGTTAGCCTTCCCCAATGCCTTAAGTGCCTTTATTATTCTAGAGTTTCTTTCCGTATCATTGTGGCTCCTCCTTGGCGCCTACTTTGGGGCGGGATTCATCAGGAGGGTTCCTTTAGCATTTGTAATAATATTAATTCTTTTATTGATAATAGTTGCAAGAAGAAAGCACAAACTTGCTTTATCAATAAGAGAGGCCTTAAGATATTTTAAGGAAAAGCTAAAAAGCGTTTTTTGCATCCTGCCGTTTGTTATTTTGAATATGGCATTGGTAGTTCTCTATTATTATTTACTTTTTGAATTTTTTAATTTTCATCCCCATTTTTTAGATATTTTAAAGATTATCTCCATGTCCTTTGTCTTGGGGTATTTATCTCCCGCACCTGCTGGCTTAGGATTTAAAGATACAGGGTTGGTTTTACTGTTAATGGAAAACGGCCTTAGCCTTAACGTTGCCTTGTCTTTAGCTATTTTAGACAGGATATTAATTACTGGTTTTTCTCTTCTTTTAGGTGTTTTTACAGGCTCAGATTTAATAAAAGAAGAGATAAGGAGAAGATTTAAAAAGAGGCAAGCATAAAGTAACTTCTTTTCCAATTCCTTATTTTTCAACGAGTTATAATTATTGACAATTTTGCTTGCAATAGGTATTTTTTTAGGCTATACTTTAATTAATGTTATTGAGAAAAAAATCTTGACAAGTTTCTACTTGGATGTTAAGTTAGTAATAATTATGTTTTGTGAGGGAGGTGAGATCTGATGAATAGATTAAGCGGTTTTACATTAATTGAATTAGTTATAGTCCTGGCATTATTAGCAATTTTAGCCGCTGTTGCTGTTCCAAGATTTGTTAACTTGGCTGATGATGCAAGACAGGCAACTGCAATGGCCGAATTGGGTGCTTTGCGCGCTTCAGCCCAATTATTCTATGCCTCTGGCGCTGTTGCGGGTAATCCTGTATTTCCTGCTAGTGATGTTGCTTTAATCGCTCAGTTAGATACGGACTTAACTCAGTTGACAGCTAGCACAGGGGTTGCAGCCGGCACATTTAATTGGACTTACAATCCTGCCACCGGTACAATAGGTACTGCTGGCGGTGGTTTAGCCTGGCCGTAATTTTTTATTTAGTTATGTTGCTTTGGTTTTAGAGCGAACGGATTTTTAATTTGAAGATAAAAGGGGAGGTTTTTTTCTCCCCTTTTTGTTAGAATAAAGGAAGTTAAGTAATAGCTAAAGATGATAGATATAATTTTACCAATCTTTAACGAAGAAGAGAACATTAGTCAGGTTATAAAAGAAATAAAAAATAGTATAAAAAAGGAATTCCAGATTTTAGTTGTAGATGATTGTTCTTCTGATAATAGCGCCAAGGTTGCTAGAGATTCTGGAGCACTTGTCATAAGCCATCCCTATCGTATGGGTAATGGCGCTAGCGTAAAAACAGGCATAAGAGTAGCCAAGGCAGACATATTAGTATTCATGGATGGCGATGGACAGCATAACCCTGCTGATATAGCCAGGATTTTAGAATATATTGATAAATATGATATGGTTGTAGGAGCAAGAAGTAAAGATTCTCATGCACCAGCTCGCAGAACAGCTAACATAATTTATAATTGGTTTGCAAGCTATGTAACAAGGTTTAAGATACAGGATTTAACATCTGGTTTTAGGGTGATAAGAAAAGATTTGGCTTTAAAATTTCTCTACCTTTTACCTAATGGCTTTTCTTATCCTACTACCCTTACTTTGGCAATACTTCGTAGCGGCAGAAGTATTAAGTATGTTCCAATAACTGCACTCGCCAGAAAAGGAAAAAGCAAAATAAAGCCCTTATCTGATGGTATACGATTTTTACTGATAATTGCAAAGATTGCTACAGTCTTTTCGCCCTTTAGGGTATTTCTTCCGATTAGCTTTTTATTGTTTTTTTTGGGGATGGGCAATTACCTCTACACTTTTATTTCCTTCCACAGTTTTACTAATATGTCTGCTCTACTTTTTACATCAAGCATAACTATATTTATGCTCGGGCTTATCTCTGAACAGATTGCGCAGCTACGGCTTGATCGTACCGAAAATAATCCCTAGTAATAAATATAATTATTCGAGTTTCCTTCTGGGCCCGAAAGATAATTTAGTGAAAATTTAATAGAAGATGCTGGAAAATAAATTACTTAACCGAAACAAAGAATACCTTGCGGTTATTATTATATTTTTGGTATGCTTTGTACTTTATTCTAAAAGCCTGTCTGTTCCTTTTGTTTTTGATGACGGCCGCATGATAGTGAAGAATAATTTTATAAAAGATTTTAATAAAGTCTATATGTTGTTTACATCTGGTAAAATGACTTCCGTTCCGATTGCCAAGGGGATGTATCGACCATTTTTAATGCTGACATTTGTCTTTAATTATTTCTTTGGCAGGCTTAATCCTACCGGCTATCATATAATCAATATTGCTATTCATTTCTTAAATGCTGTTTTAGTTTTTTTCTTGCTGCGCTCCCTTTTACAAAATAACTTTTTTTGGCCTTCATTTTTAACTAGTCTTTTGTTTGTAGTTCATCCGATAAATTCTGAAGCAGTAATCTATATATCTTGTCGCTCAACTTTGCTTTCGAGTTTCTTCTTTCTTGTAGGATTAATTTCCTACATTCATAGTAACTTTGGCCGTTTTGATAAAGCATACTGGATCTCTTTAGCTGTCTTTATCTTAGGCCTACTGACCAAAGAGGTCATAATTGTTTTTCCTCTTATTTTACTAGTTTATGATTTTTTATTTCGCAAAGATAATCTTAAAGATACCCAGGCATCTATAAAACGCTATTTTTTATTTATTTTTGTAGTTTTAATTTATCTCTTATTAAAATACCATCTTTTCGGCGCAATTGCCAACATCGGTGGCCTGCGACGTAGCCTCTATTCAAATTTCTTCACGCAGTTACATGTCAGCGTTTTTTATTTGAAGTTGTTTTTCTGCCCTCTCAATTTGTGCATAGGAAGACGTTTTCCTGAATTTAGCTCATTGTTGAATCCTGATGCCCTGCAGTCATTCTTAGTAATTATTAGTCTTATATCTATTTCTATTGCTTCCTATAAAAGACTCCCGTTATTGAGCTTTGCGATTCTTTGGTTCTTTGTAAATCTTTTGCCAAAATTTATAGCAACGCTTAGCCTACTTGCCGCTGAGCAGCATCTATATTTGCCAGCAATCGGAATATTTATTGCTATTACTTTATTTTTGGAAAGGTTATTTTATATTGTAGAGGCAAGGAAAAAACAGGCATTGAAGATATTAATAGCTAGTGTTGCGACAGTCATTCTCATCTTCTTTTCAGTTTTGACAATTAGACGCAATAATATCTGGAAAGATGAATATTCTCTTTGGCTAAATAATGTTGGGTGCTCGCCGAGTTCTATGGCTGGATATAATAATTTAGGTCTGGCAGCATTAAATAAAGGCAAGATAAATGAGGCTGAGAATTATTTTATTATAGCATTGGAAGAGATTAAGAAGAGACCAATAATTCCTAGAGCTTTAAAGATTCGTCTTCATCTGAATTTATCTAGCACGTATCTAGAAAAAGATGATTTTGATTTAGCAGAAGAGCATCTTAGAGAGGCGCTGGCTATTAATCCAAATATAGCTGAAATACATAATAATTTAGGCCTTCTTTTTGCTAAGAAAGGCTTGAGAGACAAAGAAATTTACCATCTTAAGCGGGCTATAGAATTAGATCCTTCTTTTGTTTTGGCTTATAATAATTTAGGAGTTTCATATTATTATGAAGGGGAAATTGATCTAGCAATAGAGACATTAAAAACAGCAATAAAGGTGAATCCTGATTACAGTAAACCATATATTGGATTGGCGTTTATTTATGAAAAATTAGGCAATTTAGGAGAAGCTGTTTACTTTAAAAGTAGAGCCTTGGAGCTATTAAATGGCAGTGCCTTAGATTATTATAAACTTGGTATTGTCTATGGCGAGCTGGGTGATAAAAGAGCAGTAGAGGCCTTTAAGAAAGCCATTAGTTTAGAGCCTAAATTTGCAGCAGCGCATAACAATCTTGCAGTGACCTATGCAAACTTAGAACCTCCGGAAAATGATTTAGCCAGAAAACACGCAAAGCTGGCGTTAAAATATGGGTATAAAGTTGATCCGAACTTTTTGAAGCAACTGCGGATTCCAGATTTCAAGTAAATCTTGACTTTTGCCTCTGCCTGTGATAAATTCAAAACATAGTCTATAGGTAGTTTTAGTATTGTATTTTTTGAATCTTTGATTTAACTCCTTTAATGCCAAAGAGTAAAGGAAACCTCAAGAATAAGGTTCAGTGGCTGGAAATCCTTTTTAAGATTGCCAAGGAGGTAAACTCTAATCTAGGATTAAAGCGTTGCCTTAAATCGATCATTGACAATACCGTCGAAGTCTTAAATGTGGAGCGTTCATCTTTAATGCTTCTGGATAAGCAAAAGAAAGAATTGAGGATAGAGTATGCCAAGGGTATAAGCAGAGAGGTTATAAAAAAGGCGATAGTTAAAATAGGTGTGGGCGTTTCTGGTTGGGTGGCAAAAACAGGTAAACCTTTACTTATCAATGATATATCAAAAGATCGACGCTTTCGGCCGCGCGAAAAGGGTAAATATTATAACCAGTCGCTATTAAGTGTCCCCTTGAAGGCGAGAGACCAGGTAATCGGCGTTCTTAATGTCAATAACAAGCGCGGCAAGAGGATTTTTACTAAGGATGATTTAGAGCTTTTAAGTGCTTTAGCAAATGAGGCCTCGATAGCTGTTTCTAATGCACGTCTTTACCAGGAATTGTTAAGCGCAAATGAGCGGCTGAAAGAACTGGACCTCCTAAAATCTGATTTTGTTGCTAATGTCTCTCACGAATTAGGAACGCCTTTAGCTACTTGCAGATACTTTACTTCTTTAATGTTGAAAGAGGCAGCAGGAGCAATAAATAAACAGCAGAGAGACTACCTGCAGTTGATGGATTCTAATATTGAAAGACTTACGCGCTTAATTAATAACTTACTTTCACTCTCTCGTATCGAAGCTGGTAGATTTGATTTAAAAAGGTTAAAGATTAAGATGGCAGATCTCTCAACTGAGGTCTTGCGTACATTCGAGGGATTATTACTAGAGAAGCAAATAGATGTTGAAAATAGGATTCCTAAAGAAACACCCGATATATATGCGGATAGGGAAAGGATTATAGAGGTTTTTACTAATCTAATAGGTAATGCAATAAAATTCAGCCCAAAGAACAGTAAGGTCTTGTTAGACGCAAAGACTATTAGCAAATCCATAGCAAAGGGCCAAGAGAGAAAATACTTGCGGGTAGAAGTTACTGATACTGGTAAAGGTATTGAGCCTGATAGCATTGAAAAGATTTTTAGTAAATTCGAGCAGCTAGACAGGGACCTGCCTCAGAGAGAGAAAGGCACAGGATTAGGGCTGGCAATCTCCCGGGAGATCCTTAAGCTTCATAAGGGTGAGATCTGGGCCGAGTCTGAACTAAATAAGGGAAGTAGTTTTTTCTTTACGCTGCCGATTTTCAACGAAGAGGAGCATTTCTTTGAACGTGTTTCTGATGAGATTAATCGCGCACGCTCTGAACATAATTCTTTATCATTGGTAGTATTAGCTGTAGAGAATTTCTCTAAAGTTAAGACACGATTATCACGTGACGAAATTTTAGGGCTTATGTTTGAATTAGAGGCAATTGTCAAGAAAACAGTGCGCAGGCCTAATGATGTTGTGATAAGATTCAAAAAAGGAGAAATTCTAGCAATCTTAGCCGATACCAATAAGGAAGGTGCATATGCCTTAGCGGGTCGCGTAAGAGAGTCTTTGGAAAAGCCTGAGTTTAATACCTCCAGCGGTAGAATAAAATTAAATTTTGAGATTGGTGTTGTAACTTATCCTGATGATGCGCTTAACGAGACCGAGCTAGTGAACGAGGCGAATAAGGTATTAACGAAGAAAGAGGGCAAGTGATGACAGAAGATAAAGGAAATACCAAAAAAAGAATTCTTGTTGTTGATGATGAGCCTGATTTTTTAATGGCAATTAAGGCAATGCTTGAGGCAAATAATTTTACTGTCTTAGTTGCTATTGACGGACAAGAAGGTTTAAATGTGGCAAGGAGCGAAAAACCTGATTTGATTGTTCTGGATTTAATGCTTCCTAAGATGGATGGTTATAAGGTGTGCAGATTTCTAAAATTTGATGAGAAATATCGTATGATCCCGATTATTATGCTTACTGCCAGGGGCCAGAATGAGGATAGACAACTGGGTAAAGATATGGGTGCAGATTGTTATATAGTAAAATCAGAAAGACCAGAAACTTTGTTAGAGAAAATAAACGAGTTATTGAAATAGGGCTAGTATGGAAAAATACTTAATCGGTATAGATATAGGTCAATATTCAATTAAGGCCGTAAAGATTGAAAGAAGCGATGGCCGAATCGATATCTTGGATTTTGTGATTAAAGAGTTTGGTTCTGAATCTAGCGACGAAGTTAAGCAATCGCTATTGAAGGAAGTATTAGAAGAATTAGGAACTGCAGAATCGCAAGTTTATTCCTTAGTCTCTGGCCAGGACATAGTTTTAAAGCGTTCCATTGTTCCTTTTATGCCCAAGGAAGATTTACGCGATGCAGTGCGCTGGTCATTAAAGGAAGTGACAAATTTTAACTTAGATGAGAGCAAAATTGACTTAAAAATATTAAACACTATTACTGGCAGCGATGGAATAAAACGCAATGAGATATTAGCGGTAGCGGTTCATAATACGTTAATTGACAGGCACGTAAAATCGCTGCAAGCAGCAGGTGTTGAGCCAGCATTTATTACGATAAGTCATTTCGCTTTGGCAAACCTTATTGCGCAGAAAGAGCAGGAAATGGTGCAGAAGGTAAGTGCAGTTATTGACATCGGTCTAAATAAGACAAATATTTTAATTTTTAAAGGGGCGACACTGCAATTTATTCGAAAGATTACCACAGCCTCGGATAGCTTTACTCGCGCCTTAAGTGGTGTTGTGGTTACCTTTCCTAAAAAAATAGAGCTGGATGCAAAGAAGGCAGAGGAAATAAAAAGAGAATGCGGCATTCCAGCAAAATCACAAGTCAACTCGAGTTTTCAGGATATACCCTTATCGCAGATTTCAGTCTTGATGCGGCCGATTTTAGAAAGACTCTTAACTGACATACGCAGCTCTTTTAGATATTTCCGTGAGGAATTCCAAGTTGATGCAATTGATCAGGTTTTTCTAGCCGGCGGTGGGGCGAACTTGAAAAATCTGACTGATTTTGTAAGTGATGGCTTAGGTGGCATTCCTACTAAGCTTATAACCCTGCCCAGCAATATTACCTCTAAGATTCCTAAGGGTAAAGATTTATCGAATATCCTACCAACACTTGCTGCTAGTATTGGTGTATGTTTAGGAAAAGGTGACACAGTAGATCTCTTGCCTAAATCAGTAAAGATTCAAAAGACAATTGGCATACAACAGAAGATATTACGGATTATCGCTCCTGTCCTGTTGGTGTTGATGATATTTAGTTTTCTTTCAATGACAGTACAATTAAAGCGCTACCAGAAGATACTTACTTCCTACAATGATTATTACAGTAATCTTGTAAAACTGAGGACATTAAGGGATAATATTATAGAGAGACAGAGATTCTTTAAGGAGATCATCGGAACAGAGTTAGAACTTTTCGTTTATCTCAAAGAATTGAGTCGAATCATACCCAGATCCATTGAATTCTTAGATATGGAATTCTTTAAAAAGGAGGCGGTATTTTTTATCAGAGGTTTGAGTTTTGCCTCTGGAGACTCAGCTGAAAATTACCTCGCTGATTTCTTACTCAAATTAGAGAATTCGCCTTATTTTAATAATGTAAATCTCCTCTTGACCATAAAAGAAGAGATAGACCAACTAGAAGCCATTGATTTTAAGTTAACGGTTGAACTATCAAAAATAGAATGAACACCACAAAATTTAATATTGATAAACGTCAGGTCATAATTTTGATTTCTGCCGGAATAATGTTTATAGTTGTTTTTATATTCTGGCAATTCTTATATTTGCCAAAAAGACGCGATATTACCAGCATTTTGCAAAAGGTTAAGGATTTTGATATCAACATTAAGGAAGAGGAGGTCAGGGTAAAGGCAGAAGGCTATGAGAAAGAAATCGCCAAAATGCAAGCCGAGGTTACGAAACTTCAAGATAAATTCCCTTCTCAGAATGAACTTCCTGGTATGTTTCAGGAACTATTTAATCAGGCAGATAAATTTAATATAGAAATTATCTCTATCGAACCGGATAAGGCGATGAGATATGAATCACAAACAGATACCAAAAGCGACCTTATCTTCAATAAAGTGCCTATCAAATTAAAATTGAATGCAGGATATCGTCCTTTGACAGAGTTCTTAAAGGTTATGTTTGAGAACACACAATATGCCTTTAGTTTTGATGAGTTAAAGATAAGCAAGCTAAAAGGTTCGGCTTCAGAATTAGAAATTGAGTTGTTACTTGGGGCCTTTGTCCTTTCGCATGGAGGCGCCCTCAATTTAGAAGCAGATGTAGAAAAAGGAGTCGATCTGCATTTAAAAAGAAAAAAAAGAAAATAATGGATAAACAACAAAAAGAACTTATTATTGCAGTGATAGTTGTTACAATAGCGATAATTGCTGTTTTTGCTACTATAAAAAAGTTTACTCGCAGCCGGCCGCAGCGTCCCAAATCGGCGCCAGCGCAAGTCATAGATAAAGATGAGTCAAGCAAAGAATTAGTTTATTTTAAGACGTCTGTTAAAGATACAGCAAAAAAGGAAGACGTCTATGATGTCAAAGATTTAGACTGGGGTAGAGACCCTTTTGTTTTGGATAAAAGGAGTCTCGGCGGTTCTTCAGATCAGAATTGGGTAGCAAAAATGGAACAAATTTCAAAATTGGAACTTTCGGGTATGATTATTTCTGAAGATAATCCTAAAGATTCAATAGCTGTAATTAACGAAGAAAATTTAAAAGCGGGTGATAAGATTTCCGGATTTACCATTAAAGATATTAGAGCTAATTTTGTTGTGCTTGAAAGTGGTGGCGAGAAATTTATGCTGAGACTATGGGAAGAAGAATCCGAAAAGAAAGAAAATCTACAAGGAGTTCCGCAGTAAGCCCTCAAGCCTTAAAGGCAATATCTGAAATAAGCCAGGCTATTACCTCACATCTCTATCTGACAGATATCTTACGATTGATTGTAACGGTAACGGCGGAGATTATGAATTCGAAGATTTGTTCTTTGATGCTTTTAGACGAATCTAGGAGCGAATTGGTAGTGCGCGCCACACAATCAATCAGCCCTTTATATAACAAGAAGCCGAATATAAAACTTGGTGAAGGCATAGCTGGTCTGGTGGCGAAGGAAAACAGACCGATAATAGCACATAACGTTAAGAAAGATCAGCGTTATCTCAATCGTGATATTGCTAAGACTGAAAATCTATGCTCTCTTTTAAGTGTGCCATTAAGCATTAAAGATAAGGCCATCGGAGTAATTAATTTATACACGTCAAAGCCCCGCAAGTTTAGTGATGCTGAAGTAAAGGTCCTGACTACTGTGGCTAATCAGGCAGCTGTTGCCATTGAACATGCCAGGGTCATAGTAGAGTCTAGCATCATCAAAGAAGAGCTGGCTACGAGAAAGGTTGTAGAGCGTGCTAAGGGCATATTAATGCGCCAGGAAGGGTTAAGCGAAGAGGATGCATTCCGTAAGATTCAGAAAACAAGCATGGATACACGCAGATCAATGCGCGAAATAGCAGATGCGATTGTTTTGACCAGTCAGCTTAAGAGGTAGATTATAATTCCGCCTTCGCATATGTCTTAAGACGCCTACCTAGCGTAAACACCTTAAGCGACTCCTCTTTAGGGTCACAGGGGTCTTCAATAAAGTCAATCAATAAATGCCGAATAAAGACAAAAAAGATAAAGTCTACTTAGAAGTTGCCAAGTTAATTCTTATAACTAGCAAAAAAATCGCACTTTATTCCAAAAAACATCCTATCGTTAAAGAGTCGCTAAATCAGCTTTACCAGCATCTTACTATACTACTCAAAGAGAATTCCCAGGTGACTATTTTTGTTGGAGGAGAAGAACTTATTTTAAACGACATCTCTCTGTCTTCTACATTGGCGGGATCTAAGGAATTGGTTGATAAAATGAGGGAATTGGAGATAGATAGCATATCTTTTAAGCAAGGTATGGAATTATCAGAATTAGCTGATTTATTAAGCCTGCTAAGCATTGGCAAGAAATTGGATAAAAATGAAGAGAAGCTTAAAACAACCTTTCTAAGCAATGGTTTTAGTCATATCAAGGCCAATGTTGTTCATTATGAAAAAGTTGAAGAAGGCCAAAAGGTTACTTCATCTGTGACGAAAGATGCAGAGGCATTCCTAGAGAAGAAAGAAAAGATCAAAAAGGATGTTCCTCATGAAGGTGAACTGGCTATTCTTGAACAATATCTACAAGGCCAAGTAACAGGAGAAATTTTAGAAAGACACAAAGAAGATGTTATTTCAAAACTATTATCTGAACCTAGCCAGCTTGCCAATATCGTTGTTCAGGCAGCTGTTGCCTGTGGCAGCCTAGCAAAGGTCTTGGCTAAACTGCGGGAATGTATTATCGATGAGTTTAGTGATGAACTTATAAAAAAGAAACGCAAGCCAGATAGGATACTTGCTAGTCTAGAACGCGCTATTGTAAAGTCTATCGATACAGATAGTAGTGCCAGCCAGATCAAGAAGGAAATCGATAATCTGCATGAGATCATATCTGGATTTGATGATAATTTAAAAATTCATATGTTAGCTAAGATTTATGAAGTAACAAAACCTAATCTTAACAAATTCCTGCAGCGCAGCAAGAGATTGATAATTGATAGTAAAGAATTAAATAGAGTTTCTCCAGATCTAAAGGCGGCATTGATAGAAAAGGGCGCAAAGGAAGCAGATTCTGATGTACTCCTGGCAAGATTAGAAGATGCAATAGAATCTAGAAAGAAGATTAGCATAGCAAAGAGAGAATATGAAGAACTCAAAAATAAGGCCAAGCTTTTTGACAAGACTTTGCTCGATGAGATTGCTAAAGCAACACAAGATTTGAAAAGAAAAAATAAGCGCCTTGCCGGCGAAAAAGAGCGTGTTGATACAGTAATACGAAATCTTGCTGATGGCATGATTGTTGTAGATAAACAAGGTAAGGTTATGATGATAAACCCTGCTGCCGAGCAATTATTAGGTATAGATAAGAAGGAAAAGATAGGTAAATTTCTTCAGGAAGGATTAGGCAGCCATCAGTTGGTTGCATTGGCTAAAGGTAATTTGGCTGATGAGGCAGAAGCGGTTAGCAAAGAGATTGAGCTTAGCAGTAATGATGAACAAACCAAACGCATTCTGCGTGCCAGCACCGCGGTTGTAGAGAATGAAAATGGCAATACCGTAGGTATGGTTATGATGCTTAGTGATATAACGCGTCAAAAGCAAGTGGATAAGATGAAGTCAGATTTTGTTGCACATGTTAGCCATGAATTGCGTACCCCGATAATCGCCACAAAAAAATCTCTTTCGCTTCTGATTTCTAAGGCTTGCGGAGATATAAATGAAGATCAAAACAAGTTTTTAAATATTGCTAATTCTAATCTTTCAAGACTTTCTCGCCTGATTGATGATATATTGGATTTTTCTAAGTTAGAAGCTGGCAAGATAAGTATTAATCCTGCAACCTTTAACTTAATCACACTTATACAAGAGGTAATGCAATCTCTAGATACTTGGGTTAAGGATAAACAAATTGGAATTGATCTAAGTTTAGGCGGGAAGGAGATTGATGTAGAAGCAGATAGAGACAAGATAAATCAAGTATTAACTAATTTGATAGGCAATGCGCTTAAATTTATAGCCGAGAAAGGCAAAATTATAATTTCCTGCAAGAATATCACAGCAGGCTCAGGAGGCAACAGTTTTGAGGCTGTTGAAGTAGGTATCACTGATAATGGTATAGGCATTGAGGAGAAGGATTGTCAGCGAATATTTGATAAGTTTGAGCAGGTGAGCTTGATCTCTCCTGCCGGTGTAGGCGGCACAGGCCTAGGGCTTCATATCTGTAAACAAATTGTCGAGCTGCACAAAGGAAAGATTTGGGTTAAAAGCGAGATTGGAAAGGGGAGTACTTTTAGTTTTACACTTCCTAAGAAATTTTCTACTCAAGAGAAAAAAGAGGTAAAGGATTAAATAAGGAGGTCAAATGGAGAAGAAAATAGAAAACCATAATAAAGATATCGAGATACTTATTGTGGATGACGAAAAGGATTTTGTAGCTACAATGGAATTTTGGCTTAAGAGTCAAGGTTATAAGGTGCGTACAGCTTTTAACGGCAAGGGCGCGCTTGATATTATCAAGCAGCAAAAACCAAACATAGTTTTTCTGGATATAAGTATGCCGGAGATGGACGGGGTTGAAACCTTACGTCGTATCAGAGAGATGGATGATGAGCTGCCAGTGGTTATGATCACTGCTTACGGCACAGAAGAGAACCGAGATGCAGCATATCGGCTAAAGGCAAATGCCTTCTTTGATAAGTCAAAGGATTTTTATGAAGCTGATCATATTATAAAGTCCATTTTGCATTTCTTTGCTAAGGCAAAAAAAGAACCCAATAAATAAAAAATAGGAAGGCCTAGATCATGATTGATACAGGAAATATCAAGGTAAATGAATTCGCTCAAGCCTCTCTTGTTATTGCACTTGCCTCATTTGTACAACTTCTCGGGATTGAGAAGGCGTTAGTTGCCATTGTTTTTGCTATTCTCGCCCTTCGTTCTAAAGAAAAGAATAGTCAAAGAGGAAGAAAAATTGCATTTGTTGCTATTATTTTATCCTCGCTTTATATTATTTTTGTTTGTTCTTTTCTGTTTACTCATTTGCCGGATATAAAGAATTTAATTTCTTCATTACAAGCAATCTCTTGATTTTAAATCCATTAATTTAATTATGGTAGAGTCAAAAGGTAAAAAAATTCTATTAGCTTCAAACGATACCAATTGCGCTGAGATTATTATCATGTTAATTAAGAGTTGGGGATATGATGTCCTCTGGACTAAAGATGGAACCTCAGCATTCGAGCTTATATCAAGAGTTGCACCTGATTTGATTATCATTGATTGTGATTTACCTGGTCTTGATGGCTTTGGAGTTATTAAGTTATTAAAATCTGATTATCATAATGCGCACATACCACTCTTATTGATGATCAGAAAAAAGAATGTGCGTCGGGATATTTTACAGATTGAGCAGGGTCTTGATGATTATCTGACTAAACCTCCTGATCCAATTGATCTAGAGGTGCGTATAGAGATGGCCTTGCGAAGGACGGAGCATCAATTTTTCGCCAATCCTTTATCAAAATTACCAGGCAGTAGAATGTTGGAGAAGACTGTGCAGGGCAAATTAGCGGCTAAACAGACGCTTTCTTTTCTATATTGTGATATAAATAATTTTAAATCATTTAATGATAAGTATGGTTACAAGTTGGGAGATGCGGTTATTATGCAGACAGTTCATATTATCACTTCCGCGGTTAAGCAATTTGGCCAGGGCGAGGATTTCCTATTTCATATTGGCGGCGATGATTTTGTTGTCATAACGCAGCCGCAGCGCGAAACAAATATTGCACGATTCATTATTGATGAATTTGATAAGCTTATCCTTTTTCACTACTCTGTCCTGGATAGAAACAAAGGCTTTATAAGAATCAAGGACAGATTAGGAAAGATAATCAATTTTCCCCTCATGGGGTTATCTATCGCTATCGTAAATAATTTACATAGAAATATTAATAATTTGATTGAATTCGTTGAGATTGCTTTTGAGATTAAAAGCTATCTTAAAAAGCACAAACATAGCAGAAGTTTGGTCAATAGAAGAAAGACAGCTAGCAAAGAACAAGCACAAAATTTTGATGAAGATAAAGAGGTGCCTAGTCATCGAACTAATCGTCTCAAGAATAAGGCTAAGAGCTATAAGCCATTAGGTCAGATATTATTAGATAAAAAACTAATTAATCCTCGACAGCTGGAAAGTGCGCTCTTAAGGCATTGGAATACTAATATGCATTTAGGTCAGGTTTTAGTAGATATGAATATCCTCAGTTTGCCAAGACTCGAAAGAGTCTTTAAAGGTCTTAATATAGGTTTAAGTTCAAACCTTCCTTAAGTTCTTTCCTCTGGGTTGGACCCAAGCCAATTTAACTAAAAAAACAAATAGCCAATTTAGGACTTGACAATTTGGCATCTATAAGGTATAGTTAATATCAAGAATAATTAAGGATATTAACTATTAGCAATATTAATTATAGTAGGGGCTTAAAATGCAAACTCTTAGTACACAAGAAGTTGTAAGCAGATTTGTAGAGCTTATGCCTGCGGTCATGCGCGGAGTAATGCGCACACAGAAAGATGATCTATTCCGTGGAAAGGTTAGCCTGCCTCAATTTATAGTCTTAGATTTAATCTTTCGCTATGGCTCTTTAAAGATGAGCGTATTAGCTATACATATCGGGGTAAGTCTTCCGGCAATGAGCGGCTTAGTCGATAGATTACATAAAATAGGCTTGGTAAAACGGCTTTTTGATAAAAAAGATAGGCGTATTATCAGAATCGCATTAACTCCTAAGGCAGAGAATTTAGTGAAGAAAATCAGGGAGCAAAGGAAGGCAGCAGTTATGAGTATTTTTTCCAAATTAGACCAAAAAGACCGGCAGGAATATTTGAGGATATTAGAGAAGATTAGCGTTATTGTTTCCGAAGAACATCGAAAAGAAAACAAGAAGACACAATGATTAGGAATATCTTTATTATAACATTGGCAGTAATTCATATATTCTCTTTGTCTTCTCGTGCAGATGAGACTGAGGAGATAAGGGATATTCTATACCTTTCAATTGAAGATGTCAGCGCCCTGGCCTTATATAATAATCTTGATATCCAGATTGCCAGATTAGATGCATATATCAAGCGGGCAGATGATATGATTACTCAATCCATATTTGACACTATACTTTCAGGCCATATTAGATATACAGATGATCAACTTGGAAGAACAAGTACCATTTTTGGCTCTAAGGCAATAACCTCAGAAAAAAATATAGGCCTGGAGAAGAAATTGCCTACTGGAACCACCTTGGGTATAGAGGCAGAGGATGTACGCAGCTTTAGTAATTCTACTTTTGCCAGCCTTAATCCTTCCCATGATGTGAGCCTGGAGTTTTCTATTAAGCAGTCTTTAGGAAAGAATTTCTTTGGTCTTATTGATAGAGGTGATGTCAAGATAACTAAATTGCAAATAAAGGCCTCTGATTATTCCAGCCTGGGTAAAATTGAGCAATATTTATCTAGCGCGCAAAAGGCTTACTGGAAACTGGTGTTAAGAAAAGAAGAGTTGAGAATAAAAAAGGAAATGCTAGAAAAGGCGCAAGAGCTAGCCTCTATTTATAAGAACAAATATAGCGTTGGTTTAGTGGAGGATCCGGAAATCTTTGCTATAGATACCCTTGTCTTAAAGCGAGAATCAGATCTATTGACTGCCTATGATTTGCTTAATCTGGCTGGAGACGATTTATTACTTGAGATTAATGCTGATGATGAGAGCTTTGATATGGATATCAGGACAGAGGATGAATTGTTATTCTTGCCTGAAAAAAAAGATCTTATCCAGGCCTTGAAAATTGCGATTGATAACAGGCGGGACTACAAAGAAGAGAAGGTTCACTTGGAAAAGAAAGACATAAATTTAGAGATGAAAAAAAATAATTTATGGCCAGAGATCGACTTGGATGCTTCATTCAAGCGAAATGGCGTAGATAGCAATTTCGGCACAGCAGCAAAGCTAATAGGAGAAGAAGATAACCCGGAATCCTTTATTGGCATTTCATTCTCGCTTCCTTTAGAGAACAGAGATGCTAGAGGAAAATTAAAGCAGGCCCAGTTAGAGAAGGCAAAACAGATTGTCCTACTTAAGAAAGTAGAGAAGAAGATAGTAAGCGAACTACATGATAAGGTAAAGCAGGTCAATATTGCCATTGGCAAGACCATAACCAGCAAACGTATTGTTAGTTTAGAGGCAAAAAAATTGGCAGCAGAAAATTTGCGTTTTGGCTTTGGAAGGTCTGATAGTGATACATTAATTAGTTATCATGAAGACGTATTGAATGCCAAATTATCTCTGGTGCAATCTATCTACGACTACCAAGAAAAGTTGATAGATCTAGATGTTGCTTGCAATACGTTACTGGATAAATACTGGAAGGATGAATTATAATGAAAATCGCTGAGTTTTCAGTAAAACATTCTTTGTTTGTGAATCTACTTTCTGTCTTTTTTGTGATTGCCGGGACCTTCTCGATTCTTAGTTTAAGACGTGAGGCATTTCCAGAGGTCTCTTTTGATACTGTTATTGTTAGTACCTTCTATAAAGGCGCAGGGGCCAAAGAGGTAGAGAGGCTCCTGACTAGCAAGTTAGAGAAGGAGCTTAAAGAGGTCGACAACGTGCATAGTATCAGCTCGCGTTCAATCGATGGCGCCTCAATCATCGGCATTGAGATTTCTCCTGATGCCTCGGATAAGAGCAAGGTGGTTGATGATATCCAGAAGGCAGTAGATAGGGTTAGTGATTTTCCCAAAGCTGTTGATCAACATCCCCAGGTAGTAGAGATTTCCAGTAAGCAGATTCCAGTAATAAAGGTGGCCTTAAGCGGCCCGGAAGATGAATTTCAGCTTCGGGAAGCGGCTGATCAACTCAAAGAAAGATTAGAGGATATTGATGGCGTGGCTAAGGTCTCGCGTTTAGGATGGCGCGATGAGGAATACTGGGTAGAACCAGATATCTCCAAGATGAAAGAATATTATATTTCGCTTGAGGAGATTATGGACGCTATTGCCAGGCGCAACGTAACCCTGCCCGCAGGTAGGCTCACTGATGGCGATATAGAGTTTAACATAAAGACCGATGCAGAATTTAAAGACAGAAGTGAAATCGAGCAAAGCGTTATCAGGGCTAATGATTTAGGAAACTGGCTGCGGGTTAAAGATATTGCCGAGGTACGCCATACATTTGAAGATGAACGCGAGATTAATAGGGTAGTGGGCAGTCGCGCAATCACCTTAACGGTTATAAAACGTGAAAGCGCAGATGCGATAAATATTGTGGATGATGTTAAGAAGGAAATTACTGCTTTTGCGATTAATGCGCCAGAGAATGTAAAGGTCTCTACCTTTTATGACCTTTCCTATTATATCAGAAGGCGTCTTAATGTAGTTCGGTCAAACGGCATAATCGCATTTTTCTTTGTCCTGTTTACACTCTTTTTATTCCTGCATCCGCGCACAGCCATCTTTACCACAATGGGCATACCCATTGCAATGCTTGCTACTTTCTGGATAATGAATTTATTGGGTATGAGCATTAACCTTATCACCATGTTTGGTTTAATTCTTGTCTTAGGTATACTCGTAGACGACGGTATAATAATTTCAGAGAATGTCTATCGCTACATTGAAGCAGGTATGCCTCCTAAAGAGGCGGCGATTAAAGGAACAAGTGAGGTCATAGCCCCCGTCACCGCTACTGTATTGACTACCATTGCTGCATTCTTGCCCCTTTTATTTATGACTGGAATATTAGGTAAGTTTATTAGGGCAATACCGCTTGTAATCATCCTGTCTTTAAGCGCAAGCCTGATTGAGGCGTTTTTAATCTTGCCAAGCCATTTGAGTGATTTTATGAGGCCGCTTAAAAAAGATAAACAGGGTAAAATTGCGGCAAAAAAAGATTCGAGATGGTTCCAGTTCTTACTAAAGAGTTATAAGGGACTTTTGGCTAGGGCACTTGTCTATCGCTATAAGGTTGCCATAGGCATGGCTGTAGTCTTTATTAGTGCCCTAGTCATTGCTAAGTTCTTTGTTCCATTTATCCTTTTTGGTTCAGAAGGAGTTGAGCAGTTTATGATTCGGGCGGAGGCACCGGAAGGAACATCTTTAGAGCGTATGCAGGATCTTATCCAGCCAGTTGAGGCCTTTGTTAGCCAGATGCCGCAGGAATATTTGGATACTTACGAGACCCAGATCGGTGTCCTTACTGAAGAGAGCGGATTTGATCCACAGCAAAAAGAGGGCACTAACTTAGCTCAAATCATGGTCTATCTTACAGCAGCGCAAAAGCGCGATAAGACTGCTAAAGAGATTGTTGAGAGTCTGCGGCCTCAGTTGGAGGAGTTGAAAGAAAAGCTGCCTGGATTAGAGAAGTTATATTTCAGAGAGCTTAAGGAAGGCCCTCCTGTAGGAAAGGCAGTTGATATCAGCATTCGTGGAGATGACTACCATTCACTTTTAGAGATAGCTAGCGAGATCAAACAGTACTTAGGGACCTTAAAAGGCGTCTATGATATTAATGACAGTTATGATTTAGGCGTAAATGAGTTACAGATTAGCATTGATGAAGAAAAGGCACTTAAGGCAGATTTAACTCTAGGTCAGGTTGCAGAAAGTATACGCAATGCCTTTGGCGGCGGACTGGCCTCGACGATTACCCGTTCAAAGGCCGAGGAGGAAATAAAGGTATTGGTGCGTTTGCCTGAAGCACAACGTAATAATTTAAATGTATTTAAAGACCTCCTTGTAGTTAATGAAAAAGGTAAATTAGTAAGGCTTTCTGCTGTAGCAAGCGTCAGCCGACAAAAGGGGATGCGTACTATTACGCATTTGGATGGCCGGCGCAATATAGCAGTAACTGCGGCAGTAGATAATAAAAATATTACTTCCAGCAAGGCAAACGAATTAGTTGCCAAGAGGTTCAAGGAAATATCTAATAAATATCCGGGATATAATTTAGTCTTTGGCGGTGAGGCTGAAGAGACCATGAAATCTATGCATAGCCTCATGCAGGCATTCTGGATTGCCTTCTTTCTCATATTTTTGATTCTGGCAACACAGTTTAATTCCTTGATCCAGCCATTTGTGGTCATGCTTACTATTCCTTATGGTATAGTTGGGGTAGTGGTTGCGCTTCTTATTCATGGAAAGCCATTTAGTTTCTTTGTGCTACTCGGGTTAGTAGGCTTGGCTGGTATTGTAGTAAATGATTCCATAATCCTTGTGGATGTAATCAATAAGATGAGGAAGAAAGGCGTAGACAGACGTATTTCTATTATGGAGGCAGGAAGCCTGCGCTTACGGCCAGTTATCCTTACTACAGTGACCACTGTAGCAGGTTTAAGTACTGTTGCTTATGGAATCGGCGGATCTGACCCATTTCTAAAACCCATGGCGTTGACAATGGCCTGGGGTCTGCTTTTTGCTACTTTTCTTACCCTTATTGTTATGCCTTGTATCTATGCCATTGTTGATGATATAACTTTAAGGTTAGTCCACCATGCTACTGTAAGGGCGAACCACTCAAAAGATAATAAGTCCCAAGGCTAACTTGTTATGAAGAGTTATATCCTTCCTTTTTAGCTATTCCCATTGTGCTAATACTAAAAGAGTGATATTATAAAGAGTCTTATATTAGGTGATGGTTATGCAGATAAAGATATACGGTGATTCCATCTTGCGCAAAAAGTGCGTTGCGATTAGAGAGGTGGCAGATGAGGAAAAGCGCATTTTCCAAGAGATGGTCAACTTGATGCGTGAAGCAGGCGGCGTGGGCCTTGCTGCCTGCCAGGTAGGTTTAAATAAACAGATGTTAGTGGTCGATTTAGGAGATAAGGCATTGAAATTAGCCAATCCTAAGATTTGCCTGGCCCAAGGCTCTCAATCAATAGAAGAAGGATGCCTGAGCTTGCCGGAAATCAGAGTCAAGGTAAAGCGAGCAAAGAAAATCAAGGTCAAAGCCCTTAATGAACACAATCAGAAGATTACGCTTTCTGCAGAAGATCTTTTGGCCGTAGTTATACAGCATGAGATTGATCATCTAAAGGGGAGATTATTAATTGATTATCTTCCTTGGTATAGAAGGATTGGGGCAATGAGGAAATTGAAATCAAAAAGGACGTCTTCTAAAAGTGAGTCTAACTGATTAGGCGACTTTCCTGGTTTTGATCATTCCGTTACTAATTCAATCCACTAGAACTAATTTTACTGATTTTGTTGCTTTTTCTTCTGAATTGTCGTAGAATATCTTGGATACGATATAGATTTAGGGTCTTTCATTGTAAATTTTAAGATGCGGAGGATGCAATGCGTATTTTAGTCAGCGATAAACTTGCTGAAAGAGGTTTAAAGATTTTAAATTCAGAAAAAAGCTTTAAGGTTGACGTTAAAACAGACCTTTCTCCAAAGGAACTCAAAAGCATTATTAAAGATTATGACGCCTTGATTGTAAGAAGTTCTACAAAGGTTACCAAAGATATTATTGATGCAGCCAAAAAACTTAAAGTAATAGGTAGAGCCGGCGTGGGTCTTGATAATGTAGATTTACAGGCTGCCAATAGGAAAGGTATCATTGTTATGAATACTCCTGCCGGAAATACCATCTCGACAGCTGAACATACGTTGAGTCTCATACTTTCTTTATCTAGGAATATAGCTTCTGCTGATGCCTCTATGAAAAAGGGTGACTGGAATCGTTCCAAATTTATGGGCATTGAACTTTACGGCAAGACCTTAGGGCTTGTTGGTATGGGTAAGATTGGAAGTGAGGTTGCCAAGAGAGCGCTCAGCTTTGGGATGACAGTAATTGCCTACGATCCATTTTTATCGGAAGAGGTGGCAAGGCAGTCAGGGGTTGAGCTAGTAGAATTAAAAGTACTATTTTCCCGTAGCGATTACATTAGCGTACACACGCCCTTGACTGATGAGACTCGAAATATTATCTCAGCTAAATCTTTAAAGCTGATGAAGAAAAACGTTAGAATCATTAATTGTGCCAGAGGCGGTATAGTTGATGAGAAGGTACTTATTACGGCAGTTAAAGAAGGTAAAATAGGCGGTTTTGCCTTGGATGTCTACGTAAAAGAGCCACCAGACAATAAAGAATTTATTAATTTAGATGGTTGCGTTCTTACTCCTCATCTAGGCGCTTCAACTGCTGAGGCACAGGTTAATGTTGCTGTTCAAATTGCTGAGCAGGTAAGGGATACTTTATGCGGAGGCGGAATTCGCAATGCTGCTAATTATCCCTGTCTAGAGGCTGAGGTATGCAAGGTAATGAATCCTTACATAATCCTGGCTGAGAAATTAGGCTCTTTTGCGGCCCAGATGGTAGAGGGGAGAATAAAAGAAGTAAATATAGCCTACAGCGGTGAGATTGTAAAATATGATTTGAAGGCATTGACATTAGCAATAGCAAAGGGGATTCTTTCTTTGGTCTTACAAGACAATGTTAATTTCGTAAATGCCTTAACATTAGCCCAAGAGCGCAGGATAAAGATAAATGAGACAAAATCTAATCGCGTTGAAGGATTTACTAATTTAATCGAAGTGGCAATAAAAACGGATAAGGGTCAACTAAAGGTCTCTGGTACGCTTTCAGAAAATGCGCAACCAAGGATTGTGATAATAAAGGACTTCTATGTTGAGATTTCACCTTTTGGTTTTATGCTTGTAATAGATAATATCGACAGACCAGGCATTATAGGTGCGGTCGGAACAATTCTAGGAAAGAATGATATAAACATAGCCTCCATGACATTCGGCAGGGAATCAGCCGGTGGTGAGGCAATTACTGTTTTAAATATTGATAGCCCGATTTCAGATAAAATAATCTCACAACTTAAGAAAAATAAAAATATTAAAAAAGTGCGCCTCATCAAATTATAATTAGGCGCTTCATTACAGGTGATGGATATGAAAAAGCCAAAAATTTATATTATTGATGTGACTAATCGTGATGGCGTGCAGACTTCGCGCATATGTCTTTCTAAGCTGCAGAAGACAATGATTAATGTTTATCTGAATCAGATAGGAGTATTTCAGTCCGAATTCGGTTTTCCGGTTACAAATCATGAAAAGAATTATCTAAGTGCAAATTTAGAATTAGCATCTTCGCAGGTTCTATCTCCTATTCGGCTTAGCGGCTGGTTACGGGCAACGTCTTCTGATGTGAGGGCTGCGTTTGGCAATATCCCCAGATTGCGTTATGTTAATCTTTCTATTTCAACAAGTGATCAGATGATTATCCATAAGTTCAGGGGAAAACTTGACCATAAAGGCGTAATAACCGAGATGGTCAAATCAGTGAAGCTCGCAAAGCAATTAGGCGCTAAAAGTATCGGTGTTAATGCTGAGGATGCATCACGTTCCAATATAGACTATTTATTAGAATTTGCACAGGCGGCTAAGGCTGCAGGGGCGGAGCGCTTACGCTATTGTGATACGTTAGGTTGTGAATCGCCATTTACTATTTATGATAGAATAAAATTAATTGCAAACAGAGTTAAGATGCCAATCGAGGTACATTGTCACAATGATCTAGGAATGGTTATAGCTAATTCAGTTGCAGGAGCTATGGCAGCAATTGATGCTGGTGTTGACGCTTATATAAATACCTGTGTTAACGGCATGGGAGAGCGCGCTGGTAATGCTGACCTTGTGAGTATAATCTTAGCTATTAAATACGCTAACGGTATTTCAGGAAAATATGTCTTGGATGAGCGTATTAACTTAAAAATGGCTTGGAAGATTTGCACTTATACCTCTTATGCCTTAGGGGTTCCGATTCCTATAAATCAGCCGGGGATTGGGGCAAATGCCTTTGCGCATGAATCCGGAATTCATGCCGACGGCGCATTAAAAGACAGACGCAACTATGAATTGTTTGATTTTGAGGAATTGGGAAGAGGCGAGCCAGATATAGTTGAGACAGGCAGAAAAATCACCGCAGGAGAATACTCAGGCATCAAAGGATTCCGCAATGTCTACGAAAGACTAGAGATAAAATTCGAAAATGATAAAGAGGCAACAAAAATTCTGGAACTTGTTCGCTATGCCAATGTCCATAATCAAAAGCCGCTAACCGAAGATGAATTAAAATTTATCTCTAGTCATCCGAATATCGCTAAGAAGATATTTTCAATGAAACCGTAATTTAGTAAAGAATATATTTAGAAAATGTCCAACATTATAGTCTTGGGAATGCAATGGGGAGATGAGGGAAAGGGTAAGATAATCGATATCTTATCAGAACGCGTCGATATCATTGTTCGTTTTCAAGGCGGTAATAATGCCGGCCATACTGTAGTTGTAGATGGTAAGGAATTTATTTTTCATCTTGTTCCTTCCGGTATCCTCCATAGTGGCAAGATCTGCGTTATTGGAAACGGCGTTGTTGTAAATCCTCAAGTCCTCCTAGAGGAGATTTCCAGCCTGAAGAGCAGGGGGATTAAAGTCAAAAATAACCTGAAGATTTCCTTGCTTAGTCATCTGATCATGCCTTATCACAAGATACTTGATTCCTTGCGTGAACGTAACCGGACTCAGAAGATTGGTACGACTGGTCGCGGAATCGGGCCTTGCTATGTGGATAAATTTATGCGCTGCGGCATTCGTATGGGTGATTTATTAGAAAGAAAAATTTTTAAGGCTAAATTGAGAGATAATTTAAGAGAGAAAAACGAAATATTTAGAAAGGTATACGGACATAAGGGTTTTTCTTTTAAGGAAGTCTATGAAACTTACCTATCCTTTGGTCGTCAGATTCGTCCTTATCTTGTGGACTCTGTCTTGTTTTTAAACGAAGCAGTCAAAAATAAAAAGTCAATTCTTTTTGAAGGTGCCCAAGGCACATTTTTAGATATCGATTTTGGCACTTACCCTTTTGTTACAAGCAGTAGCACCACTTTAGGAGGTGCTACTACAGGAACAGGAGTTCCTTTTACTCAAACAAAAAGGATCCTAGGTGTTACCAAGGCCTATACGACTCGTGTAGGCGAAGGTCCGTTCCCTACAGAGTTTGGTAGGGATCTGCGCGATGAAATTCGAAGGAAAGGTAAAGAATATGGTGCAACAACTGGAAGACCAAGGCGCTGCGGTTGGTTAGACGCTCTTATGCTAAAATTAAGTGTACGCATAAACGGAATAACAGAACTTGCTGTTATGAAATTAGATGTTTTAGATACACTAGCCGAGATTAATATTTGCACAGGCTATAAATTTAAAGGTAAAGTCTTTAGAGAGATCCCCCAGGATTTGCAGGTATTTAATAAGGCTAAACCAATTTATGAGGCTTATAAAGGTTGGTTGGCTCTTACCACTTCCACGAAACAATATAATAAATTGCCACCTTTGGCCAAATCCTACCTCAGACGCATTGAAGAATTAACTAAAGTCCCTATCAAATTTATATCTGTAGGTTCCAAAAGAGAAGAGATTATATATAAATAACAGTCAATAAGGAGAAAGGATTAAAAAATGAGTTTAATTTTTCTTGCACCGGTCGGTTCTTTACTTGCTTTATTTGTAGCATTTGCCTTGATTGTCTGGATAATTAAGCAACCTGAAGGCAATAGCAAGATGATTGAGATTGCTGGATATGTGCGTCAAGGCGCCTATACTTACATAAAGCAGCAATACAAGATAGTTGGTATATTTTTCTTCATTGTTTTTTTCTTGTTGTTATTCTTGGTAAGCAAAGGTCATCTAGTTATCTTCGTTCCTTTTGCTTTCCTGTCAGGTGGATTTTTTTCAGGGCTTGCTGGCTTTATTGGATTATCTATTGCAGTTCGTGCTGGAAATCGCACTGCTAATGGCGCAATTAAGAGTCTTAATTCAGGCCTGCGAATTGCATTTAATTCTGGTGCAGTTATGGGTCTTGTTGTTGTTGGTTTAGGGCTCCTAGATTTATCTATATGGTATTTTTTTCTAGATTGGTTTTATTCAACCCATCCGATTCCTATTGGAACTGATAAGATAAGCGCAATTACATCTACAATGCTTTGTTTTGGAATGGGTGCAAGCAGCCAAGCACTTTTTGCCAGGGTGGGAGGAGGTATATTTACTAAGGCCGCTGATGTTGGCGCAGATTTAGTTGGTAAAATCGAGGCAGGCATTCCTGAAGATGATCCGAGAAATCCTGCAGTTATTGCAGATAACGTAGGCGACAATGTTGGTGATGTTGCCGGAATGGGGGCAGATCTTTATGAATCTTATGTTGGTTCAATTGTGGCAACAATGGCCTTAGCTGTAGCAGCTGGTTTGGGAGTAAAAGGAGTAGTTGTGCCCATGACTATGGCAGCCTGCGGCGTTATCGCCTCGATTATCGGTATATTTTTGGTAAAGACAAAAGAGGCAGCAGGCCAAGCAGTTTTATTAAACGCACTAAGGCGAGCAATCTTTATTACCGCTATTCTTATTGCGATTTTTTCTTACTTTATTATAACTAAAAGTTTAGGAAGAGAGTATCTGGGTGTATATTTTTCCGTAATCGTAGGGTTGCTGGTGGGTATATTCCTAGGCCTTTCTACTGAATATTTTACTTCCAGCCGCTATAAGCCTACTATCAAAGTTGCTAATGCTACTCTGACAGGCCCGGCAACAGTTATTATAGCAGGTATGTCTGTGGGAATGCTTTCTACCGCAATTCCAGTAATGCTCATTGTAGTTGGTATATTAAGTGCCTTTTATTTATCTGGAGGGGCCTGGAATTTTAGCCTAGGACTTTACGGCATTGGCATTGCAAGCGTAGGCATGCTTAGTACGTTGGGAATTACCTTAGCTACTGATGCCTATGGACCTGTGGCTGATAACGCTGGTGGAAATGCTCAGATGGCGTCTCTTGCACCAGAGGTGCGCAGACGCACTGATAGCTTGGATACTTTAGGCAATACTACAGCTGCGACTGGTAAGGGATTTGCTATAGGTTCAGCTGCACTTACTGCCCTTGCCTTAATTGTTGCCTATAAAGAACAGATAGAAATTCTAGGTGGGAAAATTGATCTTAGCCTTCTGAATCCTCGTCTTGTGTGTGGAATTTTTATTGGATCAATGCTTGCCTTTCTGTTCTGCTCTTTTACTATGAAGGCAGTGGGAAATGCTGCAGGAAAGATTGTGGTTGAAGTGCGCAGACAATTTAAACAGATAAAAGGAATTATGAGCGGCAAGGCGTGTGCTGATTACGACTCTTGTGTAAGGATAGCAACTATTGCAGCGCAGAAGGAGATGATCCTGCCGTCTCTTTTGGCAATTTGTGCTCCTATAATTGTTGGTTTACTACTGGGGCTTGAAGCTGAACTGGGACTATTGATGGGCGCATTAGCTTCTGGTTTCATTCTAGCGGTTATGATGGCTAATGCCGGCGGCACCTGGGATAACGCAAAAAAATTTATAGAGGAAGGCAATCTGGGCGGAAAAGGTTCACCTGCCCATAAGGCAGCAGTAGTAGGAGATACAATCGGAGATCCGTTTAAAGACACTTCCGGACCTTCGCTTAATATTTTGATAAAGCTTATGTCCATGGTTTCTATTGTATTTACGGCCTTTATTATAAAATACACTCTTTTCAAATAGCCGATAGCACTTTCATACAAAAAATTCCTACCCACACCGATTATATAAAATTTAAATATGACTATTTCTAGACAGGCTCCCGGGAAGACCTTATTATTAGAAGTCTTTTATTGTTTTTCTATTGTTTTAATCACTTCATTAATTTTACTCCTTTTATTAGCCCAGCATTTGAAACTTCCTTTTCTAGAAATAATTTTAATATTTTTTAAAAATCTACAAGTAGAGCGTTCCTATAATAGCTGTTATAGCAAACTAATCAACGATAGGCATCCTTATTTCTATCTCTATTTAATTATTAGTTTCTCCTCTTTAATAGCTATCCTTGCTAATTTTCGCTTTAAAAATTGTAAAAGAAAAGATAAAGAGTTGCTAGGTTCTTATTTAAACAGGCCATTTATAATTGCTATGATAGTTTTTATTTCTACAATAAGCGTTCAATCAATTCATAATATAAATAACTTCTTGAGCAAGGATATTAGATTCAGGTCTATGAGTTCTTTTGAAAAAAGATATTTTCTATTTGGTTCTGTTTATGCGTTTGCAATGCAATGCAGGCGATATTTACCTGGGATGCATGTTGCAGAATTTGACACAGATTTGAAATTAGATAGGGATCCTGGTATGACGACTCAAAGACGACTAGCTTATTTCCTATATCCCATTGATATAAGAGTACACCCACCTCATAAAGCCGTTGATGTCCATGTATTTTATCAAAAAGATAATGCAGGAGCCTTTGTTCCTGAGGGTGAGATTATAAGATACAAATTAGACGAGGAGAGCTTGTTAAGCTCAAGAGTTAAGGGGAACTGATGTCTCTTTTTGGAATAAAGATTTTTTTGGCATTAGTATTGCCTTTTATTTCGGGTTACTTACTATTTTGCTATGTATGTTCAGGGATAAAGATAAGCACAGCTGTGTCTCTTGCAGTTTCCTATGGTTTAGGTATGGCAATTTTAGCACATTGCATGCTTTTTTTGGCAGCTTTAGGCATACAATTTAATGTAATAAGTATAAATCTCGCAGTATTAATATTCTGCTTGTTTTTTTATATACTTATCAAAAATAAGCCGATTCGAGAATATACCTATTTCGATGATCGGATTCTAGAGTCAAATAAAGATAACAGTACAGGACTTTTTAATTTTTTAAAATGCATCTTTTTAGTTTTAGGACTCCTTTATGTATCCTACGGCATATTTTACATATTATTCCGAAGCTTGACGCTGCCCATATATGCCTGGGATTCTATTGCCACAGCTGCCTTTAATGCCAAGGTATTTTATTACGAGCGATCCTTAGATAATCTAGCATATGTTCCCCATGCTTCTTTCCCGCTTCAAATTCCATTTTCTTTAACCTGGCTTGCAATTAATATTGGCCAATGGAACGACCAATATTTAAAGATAATCTTCCCTTTGACATTTGTTTCTTTCCTAACCGTATTTTATCATTTTCTTAAGTCTTATACTGATAAGAAGTGGGCTCTTTTAGGTTGTCTTTTGCTTTTTTCTTCGGATTTATTGCTTGAACATGCGACAGTTTCAATGAGAGATTTATCCATGCTTTATTACAATTGTTTATGTTTAATGTTTTTACTCATATGGAATGATCGTAAGCAAGATGGCTATTTGATTTTGGCATCTTTGTGTTCAGGGTTTGGGACCTTTCTAAAGTTAGAGGGTTTAGCATATCTTATCATCCACACAATCTTATTGATATTTATTCTTATACATAAAAAATTCAATGTTTTTAAAGAAGCATTTTCTAAACTTATTAAATTTGTAATTCCCAGCTTTGGAATTTATTCTCTTTATGCTGGGTATAAGTTATTAGCCAATATAGGTGTTAATGAGAAGTGGCAATTTGATTTTAAGTTAGCTTCTTTTGCCCGACTCCCGACGATATTAATAAGGTTTATAGAGGAAGTTTTTCTGACTTCTAATTGGAATATAATCTGGTTTATTCTTCTCTTAGGAATTATAATACAATTAAAAAAAGTAAGGCAAAATTTTACTATTCAGATACTACTTCTAAGTTTAGCTTTATTTTTTGGTTTACATTTTTCAGTTGCGTTATTTACAAAAAATTTTAATGATATCTTAGAAGTATTTACTCTCTCCAGGCTCATTTTACATTTCTTTCCATTGGCCGTCATTCTTATTATATTGTTAAATTTTCCAGGAAAGATTCAACATAAGGCGTTAGCAGGGTAATTAAATGTCAATCAGAAACTCTCATAGGGAAAAGATAGATATCTCAATTGTAATTCCAGCTAAAAATGAAGCTAAACGCTTGCCACGTTTTCTAATGGCAGTTTTTGATTATTGCAATAAGAGTTCAAAAAAATATGAGATAATCGTAGTGGATGACGGCAGTACGGATGAGACTTATGAGGAGGCACTAGAGCTAAAGAAGCTATATCTTAGTCTGCAAGTCCCATCCTTAAAGCGCAATAGAGGTAAAGGCTTTGCAGTAAAATATGGAATTCTTAGGGCCAGAGGAGACATTGTTTTATTTATTGATGCTGATGGTTCAACCCTTCCTGATGAAATCGAAAGTAATATCCGCTATTTCCAGGAGGGCTACGATATTATTATTGGTTCCCGGAACATTAAAGGTAAAAAGCAATTAATAAAGGCAAGGATTCACCGCCGGCTTATGGGAAAGATATTTAACTTTTGTGTACATAGATTTCTCTTAAAGGAGATAGGAGATACCCAATGTGGCTTTAAAATGTTTAGGCAAGAAATCATAAAACCCTTGTTTTCTCAAGTCAAAATTTACGGATTTGGTTTTGATATGGAAGTTCTTTACCTAGCAAATAAACTTGGATACAAAATCAAAGAAGTGCCTATAAGATGGAGGCATGTCAGAGGTTCGAAGGTCAATGTCCTGACAGATTCCCTTAGAATGTTTTTTAATATCTTTCAAATTAGAATTTGGCATGGCAAATAGTTAATCATTATAGCTTACAGCCAAGTCTAGAGATCGCAACTTTTTCAATTGATTATAGATACAATTATAATTGACAAGACTTGATAAATTAGCTATTATAGATAGACGCACATGAGTTGTGCGTGAAGATGAGGTATAGTTAAAAAAGGAGGAGCGAGATGATAAAGATAAGAGGCATTATTATTGTTTTTACTGTATTATTTATAGCTTTTGCAACTACTGGTTGCACCTTGATTTTTCAAAAAGGTAGGCGCTCTGATGTAGAGAAGATTGGAGAACTAGAGAGTAAGCTTGAAGATTTAGAAAGAGCAAGGGCTGCTTTAAGAAAGAGCCTTTCAAAAGAGATTAAAGATAAAGGAGTAAAGTTAGAAATGGCTGAACGTGGATTGGTAGTAACGTTTCTAGCTGAGATTCTCTTTGATTCAGGTAAGGCCAAAATTAAGAAAGACGCTATGCCTATACTGGATAAGGTTGCTGATGTTGTAAATGAGGTTGTGCCTGATTTAGATGTAGGCGTGGAAGGCCATACTGATAACCAGCCGATAAAACATTCTCGCTGGCAGTCTAACTGGGAGTTATCTACCTCAAGAGCTACCAGCGTTGTTCATTATCTTATTGATAAAAAAGGTATAGCGCCTCAGAGGCTGGCTGCAATTGGTTACGGAGAATATAGGCCGGTAGATACCAACGAGACTAAAGAAGGAAAGCGTAAAAATAGACGCGTTGAAATAGTAATTTTACCTGAAATTTCTAAATCAGAAAAGGCTAGTCCGAAGAAGCCTGCTCTAAATCTGAAGTAGATTTTTGTATAGAAGCAAATTCAGAAGGGTTAAAATTATGAGCTAGTATTGTTACTAGATTTTTTAATACGCTCTGTACCAATTCTTTGGGGGATATCTAATCCCCCGTTTTGTTAAGTGAGACAGCATTAATATGAAGAGCCTTAATCTGAAATCAATACCTCAGCATGTGGCCATAATTATGGATGGTAATGGTCGTTGGGCCAAGATGCGTAATCTACCGCGCTCTGAAGGCCACAGAAAGGGCGTAGCAAGAGTCAGGGAAATAGTCAGGGAGGCAGCAAGGCTTAAAATAAAAGTCCTTACTCTTTTTGCATTCTCTACAGAAAATTGGAAACGGCCAAAGAAAGAACTCGGGCTATTGATGCAGCTTTTAAAGATGCTCTTGGTTAAGGAGATAAAGAATTTTAATGAGAATAACATTCGCTTTGAATGCATAGGCAGAATTAAAGAATTTCCTACCGTGCTCCTGAAGGCAATTGAAGAGGCAAGAGAAAAAACCAAAAAGAACACAGGAATGATATTAAATCTGGCCTTAAATTATGGATCGCGCACGGAGATAGTTGATGCTGTGAATAAAATTATTCATGATAAGATCAGTCATAAGTTAAAGGCAGGTTCCATTGACGAGCCGATGTTTGAGAGATACCTTTATAGTGCAGGATTACCTGATCCTGATTTGCTTATCCGTACAAGCGGCGAACAAAGGATTAGCAATTTCTTGCTTTGGCAGATTTCTTACAGTGAACTTTACTTTAGTCAGAAGCCCTGGCCTGATTTTACTCAAAAAGATTTTATCAACGCGCTTTGCGCTTATCAAGAACGTTCAAGAAGGTTCGGGGGAATCTAGATCTATCTAGATAATCTCGATTTATCTAAAATCAATATTTTTATATGCAAATTACAAAAAGAATCTTTAGTACTTTAGCGCTTGTTGTCCTGACCGTTATAGCTATTCGTATATCATGGCTATTTGCCATAGTTGTGACTACCTTAATCGCCTTAGCCTTAAATGAATTTTTTAAAATGGTAGAGACAAAAGGGGTAAAGGTCTTTCGTTATTTTGGCATCTTAATCGGAATCGTCATCCCTATATCGATTTTCTTTAAGTTTGAGTTGACAAAAAGTTGGGAATTATTATTTATTACACTTGCCTTTATCTGTTTATTCCTTTTGCAATTAAGCCGCAAAGAAGCAACGACTTCAGTTGTTTCTCTTTCAGTTACTTTATTTGGTATTCTTTATGTTTCCTGGTTATTCAGCTTTATGATAAAGTTGTATTTTCTGCCGCATGGTCCAGCCCTTGTGGGCATGCTTATTCTTACAGTAAAGGCAGGAGATATAGGTGCTTATTTAGTAGGTTCTCGTTTTGGAAGGCATGCACTTATCTTGCGCATTAGTCCTAAAAAGACAGTTGAAGGGGCATTGGCTGGCCTTGGTTTCAATATCGTCTTTTGCCTTTTGAGTAAACTAATGCTGCCAATGTTTAGTTTTTGGCATCTTGCTTTTCTTGCTGTGTTTATTGGCGTTCTATCTCTGTTTGGAGATCTTTCAGAGTCTTTAATCAAGCGCGATTGTGGCATTAAGGATGCAAGTAGTGCTTTGCCGGGATTAGGCGGTGTATTGGATGTTATAGATAGTCTTATATTCACAACCCCTGCGATTTATTTTTACATGAGCGTTATGTTTAAATAGAGTTTGGTCCTTAATCTCTTAAAAAAATCACTCTAATCACAAAATATTTATTTTAATGAAACGTATAGTCATTCTGGGCTCGACAGGTAGTATCGGAAGAAGCACTTTAGAAGTTATTAAGAGTTTTCCAAGAGACTTTTCTGTTGTAGGTCTTTCTGCTGGTAGTAATGTTGAACTTTTGGCTTCCCAGGCCAGAAGATTCAAGGTCCCGGTCCTGGCTTGTGCAGATTATAATCTAGTAAAGGCGCTTAAAATAAAAGTTCCTTCTAAAACAAAGGTTATTGCAGGCATAGAGGGCATCCAGCAGCTAGCAAGCTTGAAAAATGCTGATATTATACTTGTTGCAACAAGCGGATTCAGCGCTTTATATCCGTTGCTGGCAGCGATTAAAGCGGGCAAGCAGATTGCATTAGCTAATAAAGAGGCGTTGGTAAGCGCTGGTTCTATTATTAAGAGGGAAATTCAACGGCATAAGGCTACTTTAGTTCCGATTGATAGTGAACAGTGCGCCATCTTTCAGTGTCTAGCCAAGGAAGATAATCTAGGAATCTTAAAATCAATAATTTTGACAGCAAGCGGGGGGCCGCTTTATTTTAAAAGAAAGGATTTTAGGAAGGTAGATAAAAAAGATGTTTTAAGTCATCCGCGCTGGTCAATGGGCAAAAAGATTAGCGTGGATTCAGCTACGTTGATGAATAAGGGACTAGAGGTGATTGAGGCAAAATGGTTATTTGGTGTTGATGTCGCCAAAATTAAGGTCTTGATTCATCCTCAGGCAGCAGTGCATTCTATGGTTGAGTTTATTGATGGTTCGATTTTAGCACAGCTATCAATTACTGACATGAGAATCCCGATACAGTTTGCACTCTCGTATCCAGAGCGTCTTAAGTCACCTTTGCCTAGTCTTGATTTTCATAAGATAAAGAATTTAGATTTTTCACAACCTGATATGAAGCGTTTTCCTTGTTTGTCTTTAGCATATCAGGCAGCTAGAATGAAGCAAAGTGCAGGCACTGTATTAAATGCAGCCAACGAAGAGGCAGTAGCAGCATTCTTGCGTTCAGAATTAAACTTTGCAAGTATTCCCAAGGTTGTAGAAAAGGCACTCAAAAGTCATAAGGGGACCAATTCTTTAAGATTAGAGGATATTGAGAATATTGATTTCTCTACCCGCAAACGCAGCCGTGAATTTATAAAGAAAATATATTGAAAGGAAGATAGGCCATGTTGATTTTTCTTGCTGTATTGAGTGTATTGATTATTGTTCACGAATTTGGTCATTTTATTGTTGCAAGATGCCTCGGCATACGCGTAGAAAGATTCTCTTTGGGGTTTGGTCCCAAATTATTTAGCATAAAGGGAAAACAGACAGAATATGTAATCTGCCTTATTCCTCTTGGCGGCTATGTAAAGATGGCTGGAGATAGCCGCGAGAGTTACAGCGGGAAACGCTATGAATTTCTCGCACGTCCTCTAAAAGACAGGGCAAAGGTAATAATTACAGGGCCATTGTTTAATTACCTCATGTCCTTCTTTTGTTTTTGGTGTATTTTCTTTATCGGCTTTCCTGTTTTAACTACAAGCGTGGGTGGATTATTAGAGGATATGCCGGCAAAACATGCCGGCATACAAATTGGCGATATTATTACTTCTATCGATGGGAAGGATACCCAATATTGGGAGGATGTAGCTTCGATTATCCATGATAAAGAAGAAGGCGAGGTAGTTAATTTAGGAATAGTTCGGGATGGAGAAGAAATTAATCTAACAGTAGGGCCTGAATTTAAGAAAACAAAAAATTTATTGGGCGAAGAAGTAACTATTGCGCTTATTGGAATAAGTCCTTCGGAAGAGACTGTAAAAGTAAGTTACGGATTATTTCCTGCATTGGCTAAAGGAACAGAGAGATTATTTGACATAACCTCTTTGACGCTTCAGGCATTATCTAGGATGCTTCTGGGTAGCCTCTCATTAAGGGAGTCAGTCACAGGCCCCTTGGGAATATTCTTTGCCACAAATAAGGCCTTCGAATTTGGGCCAGCTGCACTACTGCATGTAGTTGCTGTTTTAGGAGTAAGTTTAGCAATTTTTAATCTCCTGCCCATACCGCTTTTAGACGGAGGACATCTTTTATTTCTACTTATCGAGCGCATAAGGAAAAAGCCGCTCTCAGATAAAACCGAAGAGTTGTTAAATAGAGCAAGTTTGGCCCTTTTGCTTGTTCTGGTCGCATTTGTTTTCTATAACGATTTAATTAGATATAAAGTGATAGAGAAGATAGTTGAGTTCTTCTCTTTCTTGTGAGACTATGGCAATAAAAAGAAGAAAGACAAAGGTTATTAAAATAGGTAACGTCTCTATTGGTTGGCATTATCCGATTGCAGTCCAGTCAATGGCAAAAACACATACTAAGAATATTTCAAGGACCCTAAAGCAGATAAAGTCAGCACAAGAGGAAGGAGTTCATTTAATAAGAGTAGCTGTGAAGGATAAGCAAGATGCTCATGCCATAGGAGAGATAAGGGCTAATATTGATATACCCCTGATTGCTGATATACATTTTGATTACAGGTTGGCTCTTTTGGCAATTGCCTCAGGCGCAGATAAGATTCGTCTTAATCCGGGAAATATCTACAAAGAAAAAGAAATATCTCAAATAGCATCTAGTGCTAAGGAGAGGGGTATTCCGATTAGGGTGGGTGTAAATTCCGGTTCTTTATCCAGAGGCAGCGCTAAAGGAGCGAGCGGTTTAGTTAAATCAGCGTTAAACTTTGTTAAGATGTTAGAGAAATTGAAGTTTTATGATATCGTTATTTCTTTAAAATCTTCAAATCTGCTGGAAACTGTTGAGGCGAATCGCCAGATAGCCTCAAAGGTTAACTATCCTTTGCATCTTGGCGTTACAGCCACGGGTCTAGCTGAGGTTGGATATATAAAATCTGCAATCTGTTTAGGTATGTTGCTTGCAGATGGTATTGGTGATACAATTAGAATATCCTTAACTGCAGATCCGGCTCAAGAAGTAAGGGCGGCTAAGAGAATTCTAGCTGCCTTAGATATCGGGAATGCAATTGATGTAATTGCCTGTCCAACCTGCGGCCGCTGTGAAGTAGATTTGATTCATATTGTGAAGGATTTAGAAAAAGAGATTAAGACATTTAGTCCATCTTTAGATGTAGGGCAGGAGCCTTTGAGGGTTGCCCTAATGGGCTGCGTAGTAAATGGCCCGGGTGAAGCTAAATGCGCTGATTTAGGTCTAGCCTTTGGCAGGGATTACGGTCTTTTTTTTAAGAAAGGTAAACCAGTAAAAAAGGTACAGCAGGATAAGGCGGCAAAGTTTCTTATCGCTGAAATTAAAAAATGCTATCTAAAATCCGGAGGCAATGATGCTTGAGAAATTAAGGATAAGGATTAGAAAATCTTTGATTTCGAATAAGGATATCCTCTTTAAGAAAGATGAAATAAGAAAAGATCAATTGCGTAAGACAGTGGAGAATATTATTAAGGATGCCGCAAGTTATGAACGCGTTAAGTTAGACGCAGACGCAAAAGAAAAATTATTAGAAGAGGTCTTAAGCGAGTTAATCAGCCTAGGACCGCTTGAGGTCTTAATGGAAGATTCGCAAGTTAGCGAGATAATGGTTAACGGTCCTAGTAGGGTCTACGCTGAGAAGAATGGTTCGATGATTTTGACGGATGTTAAATTCCGCGATGAGAATCAGCTGATGCATACAATAGAGAAATTAATCGCACCCTCTGGACGCCGCATTGATGAATCATCGCCCTACGTAGATTTTGCCCTTCCGGATGGTTCACGCGTAAATATTATTATTCCACCACTTTCTCTAGAAGGACCGGTAATAACTATTCGTAAATTTTCTCCTGAGATTGCCAGGATCGAGGATCTATTGCGTCTTAATACGCTCGACAAACGCATGGCAGATTTTCTCGTTGCCGCAATTAAAGCAAAATTGAACATTATGTTCTCCGGAGCTACCGGCGTAGGAAAGACGACAACCTTGAATGTGTTATCTTCCTATATTTCTAAAAAAGAAAGAATAATTAGTATTGAGGATACTGCAGAGTTACATCTCCTGCAGGAACATGTGGTAAGACTTGAGGCAAAACAAGCAAACATAGAAGGAAGAGGCGAAGTACAGATAAGAGATCTTTTTAGAAACTCTTTACGTATGCGTCCTGACAGGATTATCCTAGGAGAGATTAGGGGCACAGAGGCCTTGGATTTAATCCAGGCTATTTCCAGTGGTCATGCCGGAAGCCTAGCCGTTATTCACGCAAATAGTCCCTCAGATTGTATCTATAGAATGGAAATGATGATCTTGATGAGCGGTTTAGCTCTTCCTGCTTGGGTAGTAAGGAAGAATATCGCTAATGCCATAGATATTATTGTACAGCTGGAGCAGTTTGATGATGGAAGTCGTAAAATCACATCAATTACTGAGGTAGAGGATGCTGTAGGTAAAGAAGAGATAGAGCTTGTAGACATTTTTGTTTTTGATCATCAAGGTTATGATGAAAAAGGAAAGGTCTTAGGTTCTCATAAGGCACTTGGTAAATTACCAAAATCGTTAGAGAAATTTAAATTGCTTAAAATTAATTTAGCGCCGGATAGCTTTAAGGAATAACTTCCGTCTCTGGCGGATTTCGCTAGATTATTAAATTAAGGTGCTCAACATGCGTATGTCTAATGCATTTATTCCTACTTTAAGAGCCTTATCCCAGGAGGCGGATTCAGTAAGCCATATCTTAATGCTCCGGGCTGGTTTAATTCGTATGCTAACCGCTGGTGTATATGTCTATTTGCCTTGTGGTTGGCGAGTCTTGAAGAAAATCGAAGATATTATTCGCGATGAGTTAGATAGAGTTGGAGCTCAGGAATTGCTACTTTCAGCACTGCAACCCATAGATCTATGGAAGATGACTGGAAGGGATAAAGAGCTGGGCCAGACACTTATCAGCTTTAAGGATAGGAAGGGTCGTAGGCTTTGTCTGGGGCCAACCCACGAAGAAGTGATTACAGATTTAGTAAAGAATAACCTTTCTTCTTACCGGCAGATGCCTTTAATGCTTTATCAGATTCAGACTAAATTTCGTGATGAACTGCGTCCGCGGGCTGGTTTGATGCGTAGTTGTGAATTTATTATGAAAGATGCTTATAGCTTTGATGCTGACGAGCAGTCTCTAGATAGAAATTATGAGATTATTTGTGAAACTTACAAGAGGATATTTTCCCGCTGTGGTCTGGATTCAATTATGATAGAAGCTGATCCTGGTATTATTGGTGGTAATCTTTCACATGAATTTATGGTCTTATCTGAAAGCGGAGAAGATAAAATATTAGCTTGCCCCAAATGCGAGAAGGCCTTTGCTTATAAAGAAGAAAATGATTTAACCTGTCCGAAATGCAGTCAAGCCCTTAATGTTAAGGGCGCTATTGAAATAGGGCATACTTTTAAACTTGGTACAAAATATTCTAAAGTGCAGAATGCAACATTTCAGGATGATGAAGGTAAGCGGCGTCCTATCCTTATGGGTTGTTATGGTATTGGCGTTAGCCGCCTCTTGCCAGCAATAATTGATCAGCACCACGATGAGAAGGGGATAATTTGGCCCAAGGATGTCTCTCCATATGAGGTTGCGATAATAGTCATCGAAACTAAACCTAAGGCAGCGGAGTTAGCCAATAAGATACATTCATATATTGAATCTTTAGGTAAATCTGTTCTTTTAGACGAAAGAGATATAAGCGCAGGTGTAAAATTTAATGATCTTGATTTAATCGGCATACCACTTCGGATAATTATCGGCAAGGATTGGTTTAAAAATAAAACCATAGAGATATCTTATAGAGACGATAAGGCAAAAACAATTAAGCTGGAAGAAACACAGTTGTTAACAAAGTTAAAACAGCTTCTTAAATAATTAGCCTTTTATGGAAATTAGCGAGCAAGTAAAGCAGGAAATAGAAGATATTGCCTCTAAAGCTGGGTATGTAATATTTGATTTGAAGCTTATCAATACGCATCCATTAGCAACTTTAAGAGTATTAATTGATAGTCCTTCCGGAGGCATTACTATTAAAGAGTGCGCTGATATTAACAGTAAGTTAAGAGATTCATTCCAGACTCAAGATTCTTCGCAGGAACAATATACAATAGAGGTTTTTTCTCCTGGAATGGATTGGCCATTAAAAGAGAAGCGCGATTTCAAGCGTATAGTCGGCAGTAAGGTGCGTTTGTTTTTAAAAGAAAAACAGCAGGATAGATTCGAATTAGAAGGCGTCTTAAATGAAGTTGGAGAAGATTCATTAATTTTGCAAGTTGGCCAGGAGGGCCTGAAAATAAATCTTTGTAATATTGATAGAGCTAAAGAGAAATATTAAAGAGGTGCTAAACAGATGAATGGAGAAATATTAGCGGTTTTAGAACATATTGAGCGCGAAAAGGGAATTAATAAAGAGATTCTGATTGCTGCTGTAGAGGCTGCTTTAGTTAGCGCAGCCAGGAAGGCAATTGGCATAACTGTTAGTCCGGAAGAGGAAATCAAGGTAAAATTAGATCCTAAATCAGGCAAGATAACAGTTTTTGCTGGTAAGGAAAAAATAGATTCTGATAAATTTGGCAGGATTGCTGCTCAGACTGCTAAACAAGTCATTATCCAAAAGATTCGTGAAGCAGAAAAGGATGTTGTTTTTGAAGAGTTCCATAGTAAGGTAGGTACAATCCTTAGTGGTACTGTTTATCGCTTTGATAAGGGCAATATTATTGTAGATTTATTAGGTAAGGCTGAAGGGTTGTTGCCAAAAATTGAACAGTCGCCTAAGGAAGAATTCAGACAAGGTGAACGCATCTGTGCCTATCTATTGGATGTAAGGAGAGAATCAAAGGGGCCACAGATAGTACTTTCCCGTAGCCATCCCAATCTGGTGCGTAAACTCTTTGCGCTAGAAGTGCCTGAGATATACGAAGGCATAGTTGAGATCAAGGCGATTTCTCGCCAGGCAGGAGAAAGGACAAAGATCTCGGTTTGGAGTAAAGATGAAAGGGTAGATTCTGTAGGTGCATGCGTAGGTATGCGTGGTAACCGTGTTAAAAACATTGTTACAGAACTACATGGCGAGAAAATTGATATTGTGCGTTGGTCGCCTGATGCTGAAAGTTATATTTCTGCTGCGTTAAGCCCAGCCCAGATAAGTCAGTTGAAGCTTGATAAGGAAAATAAGAGAGTAAGCGTTATTGTTGAGGAAGATCAGCTATCTTTAGCAATCGGCAAACACGGACAGAATGTCCGTCTTGCAAGTAGGCTAACTGGCTGGAATATAGATATAAGATCAAAGCAGATGCTGGAAGCGGCAGAGAAACCAAAAGAGGAGGAGAAGCCTAAGCCAGCCGCCAAGAAAAAGGTTGCAGGAGATATTATTTCGCTTAAGGGTGTAGGTGAAAAATTAGCTAGCTCTCTTGTTGATGCTGGATTTGAAACTTTAGAGGAAATCGCTAAGGCAAGTATTAAAAAATTAAGTGAGATTAAAGGGTTAGGCAAGAAAAAGGCAGAAGGCCTGATTAAAGAAGCGAAGGAACTTACTAAAAAGAATACCAAGACTTAATTTTTATCAAAAAAATATTATGAAAATTCGTGAATTAGCTAAAGAGCTTAAAGTTACAACTGCTGTAGTGCTTGAGACCTTAAAGTCTTTGGGGGCTGATGTTAAAGGGCCTACGGGCGTTATTGATGATAGCCTTATTAAACGTCTGCGTTCGAAATTAAAGGCTATTGCTAAGCCTAAATCCTCAAAAACAGCTGCTGGAAAAAAGAAGGTTGTCAAAATCAAAAAGACTGAAATAAAAAAGAAGAAACAGGCAAAAGGGCTAGCCAAAAAGCTGGCCACAAAGAAGAGGGCGCGTACACCTTCTAAAACAGTAGCTAAGACAGCGACTGAGGTTTCTAAAATAGTAGTAGAGGAGGTCGCAAAAAAACCTGTAGGCGTTGCCAAAGAAAAGCCGGCAATTAAGCCTAAAAAAGAAGAGAAAAAATTACCCCAGATTCAAGTTGATTTTCCTGTAAATGTAAAGGAGTTATCTGTAAGATTGTCTGAGAAATCATCAAGTCTGATTAAAAAATTGATGGAGCGCAAGATTTTTGTAAATCTTAATCAGTCATTAGATGATGAGTTAGCAAAGGATTTGGTGCGCGGCTTTGGTTATGAGTTGAAATCTTCACCAACACAAGAGGAGAAGCTGCTTGCTAGACATTCTCTTGAATCTAAGGCCGATTTAAAACAGCGTCACCCTGTTGTTACTTTTATGGGCCACGTTGACCATGGCAAGACTTCCATACTTGATTATATCCGAAGATCAAAACTGGCAGACAGAGAGCATGGAGGGATAACACAACATATCGGCTCTTATGAGGTTATTCTGGAAAATGGTAAGATTACTTTTCTTGACACGCCTGGGCATGAGGCGTTTACAGCCATGCGTGCCAGAGGTGCAACTGTAACTGATATAGTTGTTTTAGTAGTGGCTGCTGACGATGGCGTTATGCCTCAGACGATTGAGGCAATAAATCATGCAAAGGCAGCAGGCGTACCTATTATTGTGGCAATAAATAAGATAGATAAGGCGCAAGAGAATGTTAATGTGGTAAAGGGACAGCTCTCAAAGTATGATTTAGCCTCAGAGGATTTGGGAGGAAGGACTGTAACAGTGCTACTTTCAGCAAAAACAGGCCAGGGTATAGATCAGCTTCTGGAGATGATATTGTTAGAAGCTGAGATGTTAGAATTAAAGGCTAACTTTTCAAAATCAGCAAACGGCGTTGTTATTGAAGCAAATTTAAGTAAGGGTCGTGGCGTAGAAGTAATTATTCTCATCCAGGAAGGTTGTTTGCACTTAGGAGATATTGTATTAGTGGGTGAGCATTTTGGAAAGGCAAAGGCTATGTTTGACAGCTTGGGAAAAGCAACTAGTCAAGCAGGACCATCGGATGCTGTTAAATTACTGGGCTTATCCGGTGTGCCTCAAGCAGGAGAAAGGTTTTATGTTGTTGACGATGAAGTAGAGGCCAGGGAGATAGTATTAAAACGCAAAGAGCTTAAGCAGAGGCAGAAAACAGCGGTTCGTGCTCATATTACTTTGGAGGATTTACATCAGAGGATACAAGAAGGCAAGGTTAAAGAGTTAAATATAGTATTAAAGGCAGATGTTCAAGGCTCTCTTGAGGCGCTTAAAGACTCTTTAACTCAATTGGGCACTGAAGAGGTGAAGATTAGTCTAATACATTCTGGGGCAGGCGCTATTAATTCCTCAGATGTTATCCTTGCGGCAGCCAGTGATGCTGTGGTTATTGGTTTTCACGTTGAGGCAGACATACAGGCCAAGGAGATAGCAAAAAGAGAAGGAGTAGAAATAAGGACCTATAGAATTATATATGAGGCAATAAGAGAGTTGAAAGCGGCATTAGAAGGACTGCTAGAGCCTAAGATTAAAAGGAAATTTTTAGGCAGGATATTAATTAAGAAGGTATTTGATCTTACAAAGGCAGGCAAGGTAGCAGGCTGTATTGTCCAAAAGGGAAAGATACATCGCAATAATAAAGTAACGCTTTTAAGGGGTAATGAGAAGTTGTTTGAGGGAAAGATCTCTAATCTAAAACGATTTAAAGACGATGCCAGAGAGATTACTGAGGGTATGGAATGCGGTATCACGCTAAGTGGGTTTAATGCTATGGCTGAAGGCGATATTATTGAGGCATTTGAAGAAGAGAAAATAGCGCGCAAACTTTGATAGGCAGATAATAAATCTAGGTTAATTTGATAGAAGAAGAATGAAAAAACTAATTATCTATTTTATTCCTTTAGTATTATGTGTTGCCTCTTTCGGGACCGTCTTTGCCCAAGATATTACTATTTCTACTAATACTACCTGGGAATCTGGCACTTATACCTACGGT
>Ga0180009_10000232_pt1 | contig 83748 bp, 101 predicted proteins | sample OS_PC_MetaG_FD_123537 | JGI IMG/M metagenome (GOLD analysis project Ga0180009, IMG submission 123537) | Groundwater microbial communities from the Aspo Hard Rock Laboratory (HRL) deep subsurface site, Sweden - OS_PC_MetaG | ecosystem: Environmental > Aquatic > Deep subsurface > Groundwater... | reverse complement strand
GGTGCCCAGGTGCTTGGCGCGCCGCTTGGCGGTTTTATCCGGATAGACCTCCAGCACCTCCTTGATGAGGTCCTGGTTTCTTTCTTTGACTTGCTCGACTGTGAGGCTCATTTCGCCCTCCTGTTTGATGTGAACACTAAACGCCGGCATCCCGGTTCCCGGGAAAGCTCTGCGAATGGCACCGTTCCGGAAAGTCGGCGATGCCCTTGGCAGAGGTCTCCCCCTGTTGAGTCCGCCGCCCTGGCGCCGCCCCAAAAAACAGGGTGCGCGCGAACGACGGGGCTCGGTTACGCGGCTGCTGCTTCGGCCGCGAGCTCGGCAGCGGTCTTGCCGACGATGGCCTCGTCAATCGGCTTCATGATGCCGTGCTCCATCAGCATGTCTTCCAGTTCGTCCATGGTGATGGGCGTCGGAATGGTGCCGTTGCCGGCGTTGTTGTGGATCTTCTGGGCCAGGTCGCGGTACTCCTGGGCCTGCTTGGAATCGGGCGCGTATTCAATTACCGTCATCCGCCGCAGTTCGGCGTGCTGCACCACGTTGTCGCGCGGCACGAAGTGAATCAGCGTGGTGCCCAGCTTGTGGGCCAGTGCCTCCGCCAGTTCATACTCCTTGTCGGTCTGGCGCTCGTTGCACACCAGCCCGCCCAGGCGCACGCCGCCGGAATTGGCGTATTTCAGAATGCCCTTGGAGATGTTGTTGGCCGCGTACATGGCCATCATCTCGCCGGACATCACGATGTAGATTTCCTGCGCCTTGTTCTCGCGGATGGGCATGGCGAAACCGCCGCACACCACGTCGCCAAGCACGTCGTAGGACACATAGTCGATGCCATCGTAAGCGCCTTCTTCTTCGAGGAAGTTGATGGACGTGATCACGCCACGACCGGCACAGCCGACGCCGGGCTCAGGGCCGCCGGATTCGACGCACTTGATGTTCTTGTAACCAATCTTCATCACGTCCTCGAGCTCGAGGTCTTCCACGCTGCCGGCTTCGGCGGCCAGGCTCAGGATGGTGTCCTGGGCTTTGGCATGCAGAATCAGACGGGTGGAGTCGGCCTTGGGATCGCAGCCGACGATGAGGATTTTCTGACCCAGGTCGGACAGAGCCGCCAAGGTGTTTTGCGAGGTAGTGGATTTACCAATCCCGCCTTTGCCGTAGAAGGCAATCTGCCTTAATTTAGCCACGTGTATCTCCTTAAGTTAAAAAATTCAAAATCGATTCACCCTGGCAGCAAGCACTCAGCCGACTGAAAATTCTGCTGCGCACCTTTCTTCTTCTTCTTATTCGGATACGGACCCGGCAAAACATTCGCTGCACGCCCAGTACTCAGCAACGACCGTGCCACCGAAGTGAAAAACCATTAACACCATGTTTTAAATAGCGTTTTCATTTAACAAATGGCCCAGAGCCTCTTGTTGGAAACGCGACAAACCCCTGAAACGCTGTAGCGAAGGGGACACGCCCAAAGGGATAAACAATGGGAAGACCTTCAGCCCCGCGACAGCGCCAACGGCAGATCGGTCAATCGGTATTGGCCGCTTTGAACCGCATGCGCAAGACTGATCAGGGTTACCTTGCCTAGCGTGGCGAGGATTTCCTTCTTGACGGGTTTCCACTTGCGATGCAGGGGACAGGCAGTCTCGTCTTGGCAGACCTTGAGCCCAAGCAGGCACTCCCGATCAACACGGGGGCCTTCCATCAACAGGACAACGTCGAGCAAACTGGCCTTCTCGGCGCCGGGGTGCAAACTGAACCCGCCTGTTCGTCCACGTGACGAATCCAACAGCTTCTCACGGCTCAGGCCCTGAAGAATCTTGGCCAGATAGGGCGATGGCACACCCAGGTTCTGTGCGATCTCACGGTTAAGCAACTGCTTCCCACTCGGCTGGGCGGCCAGGTAGATCAGCGCCTGGATGGCATATTGACTGGTGCGGGAGAAAATCATGGCGGCCTCCTTCTGGATGATCTTGAGAAGCAACGCGCGTGCCACGCGCCAGCGCCCCGCCAGCCGGACGCCACGACCGTCCGGCTGGCTTTCAGTCTTTGTCGCTAACCCTACATTCACCCCCACCTTGTCCGACATGTGACACATGATTTACGTGTCGTTCGCGCAGTCATGCCGCATGGAAGCGTTGGTTACATCACCGGAACACTTCTTGCTCTGACATGGTTTACACAAACCAGACACCCGGGAGAAATGTGATGCAAATCGGTGTAGAGAGCACAAAGGCAGTAGACAACAAACGCCTGTTCGTGGTGGCCAACGACGACATCACGCGCATGGCGCTGCAGTTCATGCTGCACGACGAGAACGAAACCCATGACCTGTCCAGTCTCGAGGCGGCATTTGATAAAAGCATCGAGTGGAAGCCCGACCTGCTGCTGCTGGGCATCGATGTCGTGCGCGAGCGCGGGGTGGATGTGTTGCCGCTCATCCGCTCGCGCCTGACTGGCGCGAAGATCCTTCTGGTTGCGGACAACCGTGAGGACCCGCTGGTGGCCTCATGTCAAAGCGCAGGCATCGATGGCTTACTTCTGAAACCGCTGACAGTGGAGAACGCACGCAGAAAGGTGGATGGATTGCTGGGGCGCAAGCAGGCACTTATTCCGATTCACGCGCAATGACTGCCGCCGCACTGCTGCCGCACCATGCACTCAAGGGCCAAGCAAAATGTTCCCTGATCCGCGACCCCTATTGCGCCTCGGTCGATTACTGATGATCCTGGAAACGTGATTCACGATGAAGTACACGAACGTGCCCTGGGTGCTTATCTTGGTTTCGCCGTCGGCGATGCCTTGGGCGCAACGGTTGAATTCATGATGCCCGCCGAAATTCAGCACACCTACGGCATGCACCGCGACATGATTGGCGGCGGCTGGCTCAAGCTCAAACCCGGCCAGGTCACCGACGATACGCAGATGTCACTGGCGCTGGGACAGTCGATCATCGACAGCGGCGGCTGGAACGCGAATGCCGCCGCCGATGCTTTTGTGGATTGGCTCAAGAGCAAGCCGGTGGATGTGGGCAACACCTGCCGCCGCGGCATTCAGCGCTATTTGACGAACGGCACGCTGGCAGGCCAGCCTAATGAGGGCGACGGCGGCAACGGCGCCTGCATGCGCAACCTGCCGCTGGCGCTGGCGACGCTGCATCACGGGGACGCATTCATCCAGGCAACATGGGCGCAATGCCATATCACCCATCACCATCCCCTGTCGGACGCCGCGACCCTGGCGCTCGGGAAAATGACACAAGCCCTGATTCACGGCGGCGGAATCAAGGGCTGCCGTGTGGAAGCGAATCGCCTGATCGGCGAGTTTCCGGTGTTCCGCTTCGACCCCTATCCCAAACACGCATCGGGCTACATCGTCGATACGGTCCAGACGGTTCTCCATAGCTTCTTCCGCACGGACAGTTTCGAATCCTGTGTGACCGAGGTGGTGAATCGCGGAGAGGACGCCGGCACCAACGGCGCCCTGGCCGGCATGCTGGCCGGTGCGGCCTGCGGGGTTGCGGGTATTCCGCGGTATTGGCTGAAGAAGCTGGACAAGGACATCAGGCACCGTATCGAAGTACAAACCGAGACACTGCTCAGGATCGCGAAAAACGCGAAACCTAAAAAGGACACCAGATGACCACACTTATTTTTTACGAAAAACCCGGCTGTGCGACCAACGCGCGACAAAAACGACTGCTGCTCGATGCGGGCCATGAAGTCATCGCACGGGATTTATTGAATGAGTTATGGACCGCGCAGCGGCTGCGAGATTTTTTCGCGGACTTGCCGGTTGCCGACTGGTTTAATCGTGCCGCGCCGCAGCTGAAGTCCGGTGAAATTGATCCCGCACTCATCGACGCCCAGGCCGCGCTTGAGATGCTGCTGAGTGACCCGCTGCTGATCCGGCGTCCCTTGATCGAAGCGGATGGATGGCATCTGGCGGGGTTCGACGCGACGCAGATCGAACTGCGGCTGGGCGCTGCAGCACATGGCGAAGCGCCACCGGGTCCGGAAAACTGCTCGCGTCCAGATGCAGCAACGCCATGCGTCCCTCCGCAAAACAGCGCGCTGCAGGACACCGAGCGCGCCCAGGTCGCGCTCGCCTACCACGAGCGCACCAAGCACCGGCCTGATCGCTATGCCTCCGGTCCGGAGACGCTGGACTGGACGATGCAGCCCGATCCATTCCGCACCTTCAAAGGCAGCCCGTCCATCCGTCTCCCGCACTGCGCCAGCAGAATAGCGCTGGCGTTCGAGCACGCGGACAAACCTGAAGCATTTCAGCCGCCCGCAGTCACCCTCTATTCACTCGGTGCCCTGCTGGAACTGTCGCTGGGTCTGTCCGCCTGGAAAGAGTATGGGCCGGATCGCTGGGCGCTGCGCTGCAACCCGTCGAGCGGAAACCTGCACCCGACCGAGGCCTACGTAGTTTCACACGGCATTAATGGGCTGCAAGACGGGCTCTACCATTACGCCAGCCGCAGCCATGCGCTGGAACAGCGCTGCCACTCAACAGCGGAACACCCGTCTGGCCTGTGGATCGGTTTGTCCTCCATCCACTGGCGAGAAGCCTGGAAATACGGCGAGCGCGCCTTCCGCTATTGCCAGCTCGATGTCGGTCACGCGCTGGCTGCGCTGCGCTATGCCGCCGGCCTCATGGGATGGCAAGTGCAACTGGTAGCCAGCTGCAACAGCCCACGCCTGGCAACATTGCTGGGTACCGGGCGCGATCAGGACTACGCGGTTGCCGAGCGGGAGGAGCCGGACCTGCTGGTGCAACTCATCAGCCCAGCTCACCCACAGGCGCTTGCCGAGCCCGCCCCCTGGGACCCGGCCCAGACCATCTGGACGGGACAAGCGAACATCCTCGATCCGCACCCCATGTACCACTGGCCGGTTATCGACGAAGTCGCGTCGGCTACCGAAAGCCATCACAACGGGGCAACCGTAACGCAGCTGAAGGATTACCCACCAGGAACGTCCGCCACCCATTTGCCCGCGCCCGAGGTCATCATGGGGCGGCGCAGCGCCCAACGCTTCGACCCGCAATACACCATGGCTGCGACCGACTTTTACCGTCTCGTCGACAGCCTGCTTCCCAGTTCACAACTACCGTGGGATATCTGGGATTACGCGCCGCAGGTCCACCCGGTGTTTTTTGTCCACCGTGTAGAAGACGTGCCTGCCGGTCTTTACATCCTGGTGCGCGAGGCAGGGGCGGAAACGCGGCTGCGTGCGGAATTGAGCGATGAATTCGAGTGGCAGCGGGTGGAAGGCTGCCCCGCGCACCTTCCCCTATTCCGCCTGCAGGCAGGCAAGTGGCAAAAGCTTGCGCGCGTCGTCAGCTGCCAGCAGGCCATCGCCGCCGACAGCTGTTTTTCGCTGGGCATGCTGGCGGAATTCGAACACCCCATCCAGCAAGACGCCTGGCGCTACCGCCAACTGCATTGGGAGGCGGGCCTGCTGGGCCATGTGTTGTATCTGCAATCAGAAATGCTCGAGCTACGCGGAACCGGCATCGGCTGCTTTCTCGACGACGCGTTTCACGAACTGCTCGGATTGCGCAACCGGAATTTCCAGTCGCTCTACCATTTCACCGTCGGGCGTGCGCTCACCGATACGCGTATCACCACCTTGCCGCCCTACCCGGAACGCATTGCAGACGATATGGAGAACAACCCATGAAAAACGAAAAAGTCTTCCGGCGCATCGACGCCGCAGCGGCCAGCCAACTGCTCACGCGCGACCAGTTGCTGGTGCTGGATTCGCGCGATCAGGCCAGCTTCGACCTGGCGCGGATCGCCTCCGCACGCCGCCTGTCCAGCGACAACCTGGATGCCATCCTGCTCACCACGCCGAAATCCACGCCTGTTCTGCTTTACTGCTACCGCGGCAACGCCAGCCAGATATACGGGCAGATGTTCGCGGACTTCGGCTTCGCCGAGGTCTACAGCCTGGATGGCGGGTTCGAGGCGTGGCAGCAGGCGCAGGCCAAAACGGCACCGCCCGTGTTGAGCCCGCAGCTCGCGCACTGGCTGCAGCAACACGGCTATCCCGGCGACGATCTGGAGGCCATCGCCGAGCACGGCATGACACCGCTGATGCGCGCCAGCAAAGAAGGCAACACCATGATTGCGCTCGAATTGATCCAGGCCGGCGCATCGCCTCACACCCGAAATAGCGACGGCAACCACGCACTGTGGCTGGCCTGCGTGGACGCGAATCTGGACACCCTGGATGTGCTGATCCGCGCCGACAGCGCCCTGGATCATCAGAATGACAACGGTGCCACCTGTTTGATGTACGCCGCCTCTACCGGCAAACATGCGGTGGTGGAAAAACTGCTGACCGCAGGTGCCCGGCCGCACCTCAAAACCCTGGACGATTTCAGCGCACTGGACATGGCCGCTACGATCGAATGCCTGCGCCTGCTGCGCAGGATGGAAAATGAGCGCTTGCAGACCACAGGTTGATTTAACAACCCACTACTTTTATGGTGCGATGGGCGGTGACATGAACAGCAGCGCAAAACCCTCGGCAGGCACTTACTCGTTCTGGCAGTGTCGGGACCAGATACGGAGTGTTCAGCTCAGCATCCCTTCCCGTTCGATAAAAGCGATGATGTCCACCAGCCCTTGCCCGGTTTTAAGGTTCGAAAAAACGAATGGGCGTGCGCCGCGCATGCGTTTCGTGTCGTGATCCATCACCTCCAGCGAGGCGCCGACCATGGGAGCGAGATCGATCTTGTTGATCACCAGCAGGTCGGACTTGGTGATGCCGGGGCCACCTTTGCGCGGGATTTTTTCGCCGGCGGCGACGTCGATGACGTAGATCGTGAGGTCGGACAACTCGGGACTGAAGGTGGCGGCGAGGTTGTCGCCGCCGCTTTCGATGAAGATCACATCGAGGCCGATGAAGCGTTTATTGAGCCGGTCCACCGCTTCCAGGTTGATGCTAGCATCTTCGCGGATGGCGGTATGGGGACAGCCGCCGGTCTCGACGCCGATGATGCGCTCGGGGGCCAGCGCTTCGTTGCTCACCAGAAATTGTGCATCCTCTTTAGTGTAGATGTCGTTGGTGACGACGGCGATGTTGTAGTGCTCGCGTAGCGCCTTGCACAGCGCCAGGGTAAGCGCAGTTTTGCCGGAGCCGACGGGTCCGCCGATGCCGATGCGCAGAGGATGGGAGCGGTGAGTCATGATCTGAACAATCTCGTGTATTGGGTTTCGTGGCAACTGCAGGCAATGGCGAAGGCCGGCAGATAATTGTAGGTGTTGTCGATTGGGCTGGCTGCGGCTTCTTCCGCCAGCGCCGGGATGCGTTGCCCCAAGGCCAGCAGCATGCGCTGGCCGGCAGTCTGCCCGAGCGGAACAGCCTTTACCGCGGCCATGACCTGATTTTCGGCCCAGGCCCAGAGGTAGCCGGCGACCGCATCCTGAGCGGGGATGGCCCAGGACGCCGCGGCGCAACTCCAGGCCAGCGGAAAGCTGGGTTCGGAAAAGTCCGCGAGCGGTTGGGTCGGGGCTTCCGTCAGGTCTGCCAGCAGGCGAGCGAGGGAATATCCCATCTGCAAGGTCTCGGCACGCAGTTCGGCACTCTCGCGACTGACCACGAACTCGGCATCGAGTTCCGTGAGTCGAGCCTGATCGCCCTGTGCCCAGGCGGCCAGCATGTGGGCCAGGTACACCGCTTCGAAACGCGCAATACCAAATCCCAGGCACTCGCCAATCCAGGCAAGTGCGGTGGCCTCGTTGTTCACTGCACCCGTTTCCACCGCCCACTCAAGGCCTTGTGAATAGGAGTAGGCGCCGACCGGAAGCGTCGGACTGGCCAGATGCAGCAGCCGGATCAGGGCGACATTCATCGTCCGTCGCGCAACATCATGTCGTGGATGCGCGGGCCCCTGCCCTCGCCGTCAGCGCTGTGTCCATGAGGATGTGCATGGCCGCCGTGGCCGCCATAAGCGCCGCTCTCAGGGTCGAAAGGGGCATCGGCTTCAAGCACATCCAGTCCCAATCCGCGCACCATTTCGCCCAGTACGTGGTCGCGGGCAAATCGTACCAGCCCCGGCTTGAGCTCCACTGCCACATGGCGGTTGCCCAGATGGTAGGCGGCGCGGGCCAGCAGCAGCGCATCGTCGCTCCGCACCTCCATCACTGCTTCGGGTGCAGCCACCACCGCGACGACGCGACCGTCGTTGGCGAGCAGGCGCTCGCCGGCGCGAAGCACCGCGCCGCGTTCCAGAAACAGCCCGACCTCCTCGCCGCTGTGCAGACGGGTGCGAAGCCGGCTCTTGCAGCGCAAGTCGAAGGGCAGTACCAGTCGCTCGGTGGCTTCTGCATCTGCAGGGGCGTGGTGTTCGATGAGGAGCATGATCAGAATAAAAAGTAGCGTTGCGCCATCGGCAGCACGGCGGCCGGTTCACACACCAGCAGCTCGCCGTCGGCGCGTACGGCATAGGTTTCAGGGTCGACGTCGATGACTGGCATGGCACTGTTGTGCACCATATCCTGCTTTCTCACCTTGCGCGTGTTCTTGACTGCCATCAGCGGCTTGGCCAGATTCAGCGCCGCCACTTCGGGGTTATCCAGCGCCGCCTGCGAGACGAAGGTGACAGATGTCTTGAGTCCGCCAGCGAAGCTGCCAAACATCGGTCGGTAATGAACCGGTTGCGGCGTGGGGATAGAGGCGTTGGGGTCGCCCATAGCAGCGGCGGCGATCATGCCACCCTTTACGATCAGGCTGGGTTTCACCCCGAAGAAGGCCGGCTTCCACACCACCAGATCGGCCAGTTTTCCGACCTCGATCGACCCCACCACATGGGCGATGCCGTGAGTGATGGCGGGGTTAATGGTGTATTTGGCTATATAACGTTTGACGCGGAAGTTGTCGTTTCGCGCGGTGTCTTCCTTCAGCGTGCCGCGCTGCAATTTCATTTTGTGCGCCGCCTGCCAGGTGCGCAGGATCACCTCGCCTACTCGCCCCATCGCCTGCGAGTCTGACGACATCATGGAGAAGGCGCCAAGGTCGTGCAGGATGTCTTCGGCGGCAATGGTCTCACGGCGGATACGGCTTTCGGCGAACGCGATGTCCTCGGCGATGGACGCATCCAGATGATGGCAGACCATGAGCATGTCGAGATGCTCGTCGATGGTGTTCACTGTGTAGGGCATGGTCGGGTTGGTGGAGCTCGGCAGCACGTTGGACATGCTTGCCGCCTTGATGATGTCGGGCGCGTGTCCGCCGCCGGCGCCTTCGGTGTGGTAGGTGTGAATGGCACGGCCCTTGAAGGCGGCCAGCGTGCTTTCGACGAAGCCCGATTCGTTGAGCGTATCGGTGTGGATCGCCACCTGCACGTCCATCTCGTCGGCGACGGTCAGGCAGTTGTCGATGGCTGCTGGGGTGGTACCCCAGTCCTCGTGCAGCTTGAGGCCCATGGCACCGGCACGCACCTGTTCGCGTAACGGTTCCGGCTGGCTGACGTTGCCCTTGCCGAGAAAACCCAGGTTCATCGGGAAAGCATCCGCCGCTTGTAGCATGCGGTGGATGTGCCACGGGCCGGGCGTGCAGGTGGTAGCAAACGTGCCGGTGGCTGGTCCGGTGCCGCCGCCCAGCATGGTGGTGATACCGGACATCTGCGCCTCTTCGATTTGTTGCGGGCAGATAAAGTGGATATGACTGTCGATCCCACCGGCGGTGATGATCATGCCTTCGCCGGCGATGATCTCGGTGCCCGCGCCGATCGGGATGGTGACACCCGGCTGCACGTCCGGATTTCCAGCCTTGCCGATGGCAGAAATGTATCCGGCCTTGAGTCCGATGTCGGCCTTGATGATGCCCGCGACGGCATCGACGATCAGTGCATTGGTGATGACCGTATCCGCCACCTCGGCGGACACGCGCTGGCTTTGGCCCATGCCGTCGCGGATCACTTTGCCGCCACCGAATTTCACTTCCTCGCCATGGACCGTGTAGTCCTTTTCGACCTCGATCCACAGCTCGGTGTCAGCGAGACGAACGCGGTCGCCGACGGTGGGGCCGAACATTTCGGCATAAGCCTGGCGCGTGATGCGAACAGCCATGGCGGTCTCCTCTCGGTCGGGTTAGCGGCGCTTGTCCTGCACGCGGGCCTGGCTGCGGCGACGGAAGAATCGCGCGCCAGCGATGCCAGCCAGCACAGCGATTGCCGCCATGCCCAGATGGTCCGGCTCGGTCAGCAGATGCGCTGCGGCGTCGAGCAGGTTGCCGGGGTGTCCACCCGGATGGGCATAGGCCAAGGGGGAAAACAGCAGTGGAAGCAGTGCGAAGGTTTTGTGTTTCATTTCATTTCTCCTGTTAAAGCGTGCCCATGATCTTGCCCTGAAAACCATACACCGCGCGATCGCCAGCGTAGGCCACCAGTTGGACTGTGCGGGTCTGCCCCGGCTCGAAGCGCACCGCGGTGCCGGCAGCAATGTCGAGGCGCATGCCGCGCGCCTGCTCGCGATCGAACGCCAGGGCGGCGTTGGTCTCGTAGAAGTGATAGTGGGAGCCGATCTGGATCGGACGGTCGCCGGTGTTGGCCACCACCAGGGTGGCCGTGGCACGGCCGGCGTTGAGCTCGATCTCGCCGGGTTCGATCTGCATTTCACCTGGGATCATGGGTGGCTCCTAGATAATGGGGTGATGCACGGTGACCAGCTTGGTCCCGTCCGGGAAGGTGGCCTCCACCTGGATATCGGGGATCATCTCCGGCACGCCTTCCATGACTTCGTCGCGCGTGAGCAGCGTGGTGCCGTAGCTCATCAGTGCGGCAACGGTCTGGCCGTCGCGTGCGCCTTCCAGAATGCCGGCGGTGATGAAGGCCACCGCTTCCGGATAATTGAGCTTGAGCCCGCGCGCGCGACGCCGTTCCGCCAGCAATCCGGCGGTGAAGATGAGCATCTTGTCTTTCTCGCGAGGGGTCAGTTCCATATCAGTATCGTGAATCAGAAATAGTGGGACAGGATAAAACGGATGAATTTTTTCGCGGGGCAAGACGCGAGGAGGCGACATAGTTCGATCTATGGCAATGACGAGCAACGCCGCCATGCGGAAAAAGACACCGTTTTATGTTTCGATATTTCTGATTCACGATACTGAGTTCCTTCAAGTGTTCCAGATGCGCGGCACTTGCGCTTCGCACCCAATCAACGCCGGGCGCAGCACGCGCCACAGATCGACAAACCAATGCCGTGCTGCCTCCGACGAGTGGCCGAGGTAGCGCGCCACAATCAACTCTGGCAAAGCCGTGAGGCCGTGCCGTACGCCGGCTTCCTGCGCCGCGACCCCCCGGCAGGCGGCAAGCAGGCCCGGCTCGATACGAGGTGCCACCGCCAGCAGGGTTCCGCTGACGCTGAAACCGGCCAGCCCGGCAGCGGCGTTCAACAGTCCGCCGCCGCCTTCCAGTTGTCCGCGTTCCAGCCAGATCGGCCGGCCTTTGCGCTGGACCCGTGTTTCGAGATGCACGGCGCCGCTGGCAAAGGTTTCCCCCGATGCCCGACGTCCTAAACACAGTACCTCCATGCCGATGAAGCGGGCCTCGTCTGCCAGTTCGATGCGACTGCGCATCGCCGCACGAGCAGCATCGAACACAATGGTTTCCTGCGGAAGCCATTCCAGCGCGCCACCTGCTTCCACCGACAAGCCCAAACGTTGCTGGGCCCACGCGCCAGCGCTGCGATACCACTTGCTAGCGCCCGGTGTGGTCAGCAATGCATGGGCGCCTGACCCTACCAAAACATCGATCTCCAGTTCGTCACCGCCGACGATGCCCGACGGTGGATGCAGCACGATGGCATGGCACACCGCCGCCCCTTCTGGATAGAGCGGCTTCTGCACACGCAGCGGGCCCACGTGCTCGCGGCGAGCGAGAATGGTGGACGCTGCGCGTCGCTCAAAGCCCAGGCTCAGGTGAGCATGCCAGGTTGAAGCAACGGGTTCGGCAAGATTCATCGGCCCATCATACCGACAGCAATTCCCGCACTCCATCCTTCTCCATGTCGGCGCCGGCGCCATGCTTGATGATTACGCCGCGCTCCATCAGTAAATATTGGTCAGCCAGGGAACGGGCGAAATCGTAGTACTGCTCCACCAGCAGGATGGCCATGCTGCCCTCTTCGGCCAAGGCGCGGATGGCACGCTCGATGTCCTTGATGATGGACGGCTGTATCCCTTCGGTGGGTTCGTCGAGGATCAGCAGCGTGGGGCCGAAGGCCAGCGCCCGGCCGATCGCCAGCTGCTGTTGCTGGCCGCCGGACAAATCGCCGCCGCGCCTTTTCATCATTTGTTTGAGCACCGGAAACATCTCGAAAATGCGTTCCGGGATCGGCGTACCAGCGGGTCGGGTCGCAAGACCCATGCGCAGGTTTTCTTCTACGGTGAGCCGTGGAAAAATCTCGCGCCCCTGCGGCACATAACCGATACCGGCCTTGACCCGTGCATGGGAGGGCATGGCAGTGATGTCCTTGCCTTCGAAGCGTACGCTGCCGGTCTTGGCCGGCACCTGACCCATCAGGCATTTGAGCAGCGTGGTCTTGCCGACGCCGTTGCGGCCCAGCAGGGTGGTGACCTGGCCGGTCGGCGCCTCGAAGCTGACGTCGCGCAGGATGTGGCTGCCACCGTAATACTGGTTGAGGTTCTCGACGCGCAGCATGATTCAGCGTCCTAGATAGACTTCGATCACACGCGAATCGGCCTGCATGGCGGCAAGGCCGCCCTCCGCCAGGACCGAGCCTTCGTGCAGCACCGTCACCTTACCGCCCAGTTGTTCGATGAAGGCCATGTCATGCTCCACCACCACCAGACTGTGCTTGCCCGCCAACGATTTGAACAACTCGCCGGTGCGTTCTGTCTCGTCGTCGGTCATGCCTGCCACCGGTTCGTCGAGCAGCAGCAACTGCGGCTCCTGCATCAGCAACATGCCGATCTCCAGCCACTGTTTTTGCCCGTGGGAAAGCAGCCCGGCCGGCCGGTCAGCTTCGTGATCGAGGCGGATCATTCTTAGCGTGTCAGCGATCTTGTCGCGGCCGATGTCGTCGAGCCTGGCGAACAAACTCACGCGTGCCCGCTTGTCCATTTTCATCGCCAGTTCCAGGTTCTCGAACACCGAGTGATTCTCGAACACCGTGGGTTTCTGGAATTTGCGGCCGATGCCAGCGTGGGCAATTTCCGGTTCGCTCATGCGGGTAAGGTCGAGCGTCTGCCCAAAATAGCAGGTGCCGGTATCGGGCCGGGTTTTGCCGGTAATGACGTCCATCATGGTGGTCTTGCCAGCGCCGTTGGGGCCGATGATGCAGCGCAGTTCACCGGCGTCGATGGTCAGGCTCAGTTCGTTAAGCGCCTTAAAGCCATCGAAGCTGACCGAGATGTCGTCGAGGTAAAGAATCACCTTGTGCGAGATGTCGAGGCCCGGCCGCAAGATGTGTCCCATGGATGACGAGCCGGCATCTGTTCCTGGATTTTGTACAGCGCTCATGCTGCCCTCCTGTTTCGAATTCGTTTCCATAGCCCCACCACGCCTTCCGGCATCCATAGCGTCACCATCACGAACAGGGCACCGAGGAAAAACAGCCAGTACTCGGGGAAGGCCACGGTGAAGTAGCTCTTGGACAGGTTGACCAGGGCGGCGCCGATGACCGGGCCGATGAGGGTGCCGCGTCCGCCCACAGCGACCCAGATGGCGATTTCGATGGAATTGGCCGGCGACATCTCGGAAGGATTAATGATCCCGACCTGCGGCACATAGAGCGCACCGGCGATGGCACAGAGCATAGCCGACAACGTCCAGATGAACAGCTTGTAGTGCAGTGGGTTGTACCCCATGAACATCACGCGCGATTCGGAATCGCGGATCGCCGCAAGCACACGGCCAAATTTGGAGGTCACCAGGTAACGGCCTAGAAGCAGGGTCAGCATCAGCACCAGCGCCGACAGTCCGAACAGGATCACCCGCATTTCGGGTGACGTGATGTCATAGCCCAGGATGCGCCTGAAGTCTGTGAAACCGTTGTTGCCGCCAAAGCCGGTTTCATTGCGGAAAAACAGCAGCATGCTGGCAAAGGTCAGCGCCTGGGTGATGATGGAGAAATACACGCCCTTGATGCGCGAACGAAACGCGAAGTAACCGAACACGTAGGCCACCAGGGCCGGCACCACCAGCACCAGCACGACGGCCCACAGAATGGAATCGGTGCCCGACCAGTACCAGGGCAGCTCCTTCCAGTCGAGGAAGACCATGAAGTCCGGCAGATGCGAATGATAGGAGCCGTCGGTGCCGATCTCGCGCATCAGATACATGCCGAAGGCATAGCCGCCCAGTGCAAAGAACACTCCGTGACCGAGCGAGAGAATGCCGGCATAGCCCCAGATCAGATCCATCGCTATCGCCACAATGGCATAGCACATGAATTTCCCACCCAGCGTGATGACAAAGCCGGACACATGCAACGGACTGCCTTCGGACACGAACAGGTGCAACGCCGGCATGATCACCAGCGTGATGGCAGCGAACAAGGCCATGGCGATCCAGCCGGTGCGCGACAGCGAATTCAGAAAGCGGATGGTGAAAGGCGTAGGCATATCAGTTCTCGACAAACCGCCCCTTAAGGGCAAACAAACCCTGGGGACGTTTCTGAATGATGACGATGATGATCACGAGCACGACGATCTTGGCGATCACCGCGCCGGCCCAACCTTCCAGGAATTTTGTCGCGACGCCGAGTCCCAGCGCCGCCCAGACTGCGCCCGCCAACTGTCCGACACCGCCGAGCACGACCACCATGAACGAATCGACGATGTAACCCTGGCCCATATCCGGGCCGACGTTGGCGATCTGCGACAATGCCACGCCGCCGAGGCCGGCGATGCCCGCGCCGAGCCCGAAGGCTAACGTGTCGATACGTGACGTCGGCACGCCGACGCAGCCGGCCATGGCACGATTCTGCGTTACCGCCCGCACGAACAAGCCGAGCCGGGTTTTCTGCATCAGCACCCATATCAGCGCCAACACAAACAAGGTGAAGCCGATGATGACAATACGGTTCCACGGCAGCATCAGGCCGGCCATTACTTCCACCCCGCCCGACATCCAGCTCGGGTTGGACAACTCGACGTTCTGCGCGCCGAACAGTACGCGCGCCGCCTGAATCAGGATCAGGCTCAGGCCCCAGGTGGCGAGCAGCGTTTCCAGCGGCCGACCATAGAGTCGGCGGATTACCGTGCGTTCCAGCAGCATGCCGACCAAGGCGGCCGCCATGAACGCCGCAGGTATCGCCGCTACTACATACCAGTCGACATACGCCGGCAGATAGGTACGAAACAGGCCTTGCGTGAAATAGGTGGTATAGGCGCCGACCATCAGCAGTTCGCCATGGGCCATGTTGATGACGCCCATCACGCCGTAGGTGATGGCCAGTCCCAGGGCAGCAAGCAACAGAATGCTGCCGAGCGATAAACCGGAAAATATCTGCCCGACATACTCGGCAAAGGCCAAATGCGTTTCGATGGATTTGAGTGCGGCCACCGCAGCCCGACGCACGCTCTCGTCGGGCTCGATTGTGGGCTTGGTCAAGGGTAGCAACAGGTTCTTGGTGCTGGGGCTGGCGGTGTCCGCCAAGGCCTCCACCGCAGCCAGACGGGCCGCCGCAAGCGGGCTGCCCAGGTTCGCCTGGGCGTGCGCCAGCTTGAGCAGCGATTTGATCTCTGCATCGGTTTCCCGCGCAAGGATTCGATCAATAATCGGCACCATTTCCAGACCGGTGTTGGTTTGCAACTCCCGGGCCGCGACGAGGCGTACCTCGCGGTCCGGATTCTGCAAGCGCAACGAGGCAATGGCATTGGTCAGCTCGGCCCGGATGCGGTTGTTGATGATGATGGATTCATAGGTCTCGGGAGCAGGCTGGATTTCAATGCCCGTCACCGCGTCCATGGCTTTCTCGCCATCCATCAAAAAAATCTTGTCGCCTTCGACAAAGAGTGCGTCGTTGGCCAGGGCCCTTAGCACCGGCAGTGCCTCACGGCTGGTGTTGGCACCGAGTTGCTGAATGGCAGCAATCTTGTCGTCCGATTCCTCGGCCGCCAACTGCTTGATCACAGCGGGATCGAGTGCGCCCCACGCGGGCGACGTGCATAACCAGAACGCAAAAAAAAGAAGGAGAGGTTTCATGGATTTTCTTGTCGGGTGGCACACCCGGCCGGGGCCGGGTGTGCCTGCCTCAATGGCATTTACAACCTGGAGGTCAAGTCGGTATTACTTGCTGTCCGGCTCATCCTTCTTCTTGTCGTTACCCGGGATGTAAGGACTCCAGGGTTGTGCCTTGATCGGACCCTTGGTTTTCCACACCACGCTGAACTGCCCATCCGGACGGATTTCGCCAATGAACACCGGCTTGTGCAGATGATGATTTTTCTCGTCCATCTTCACCACAAAACCATCGGGTGCCTTGAAGCTCTGCCCGGCCATGGCGGCAATGACTTTATCCACGTCCGTGCTCTTGGCCTTTTCCACCGCCTGCTTCCACATGTGGATACCGATGTAAGTGGCTTCCATCGGATCGTTGGTCACCACGGTGTCGGCGTTCGGCAGCTTCTGCTTCTTGGCCCAGTCCTTGTACATATTGATGAACTTGGTGTTGGTCGGATTCTTGATCGACTGGAAATAGTTCCAGGCGGCCAGGTGGCCCACCAGCGGTTTGGCATCCACACCGCGCAGTTCCTCCTCACCCACCGAGAAGGCCACCACCGGCACGTCGGTCGCCTTCAGGCCGGCATTGCCCAGCTCCTTGTAGAACGGCACATTGGAATCGCCGTTGATGGTCGACACCACGGCGGTCTTCTTGCCTTCGGCGGCGAATTTCTTGATCTTGGCGATGATGGTCTGGTAATCGCTATGACCGAACGGCGTGTATTCCTCCATGATGTCGGCATCCTTGATCCCCTTGGATTTAAGGAAGGCACGCAGAATCTTGTTGGTGGTGCGCGGGTAAACATAATCCGTGCCCAGCAGCACGAAGCGCTTGGCTGAACCGCCATCTTTACTCATCAGGTACTCCACCGCCGGGATCGCCTGCTGATTGGGTGCAGCCCCGGTGTAGAACACGTTCTTTTCAAGCTCCTCACCCTCGTACTGCACTGGGTAGAACAAGAGGCCATTCAACTCCTTGAATACCGGCAGCACCGACTTGCGTGACACCGAGGTCCAGCAGCCGAACACCACGTCGACCTTGTCCTTGCTCAGCAGCTGGCGCGATTTTTCGGCGAACAACGGCCAGTTGGACGCGGGGTCCACCACCACCGGCACCAGCTTCTTACCCATCACGCCGCCAGCCTTGTTGATCTCATCGATTGTCATCAGCGCGGTTTCCTTCAGCGCCGTCTCGGAGATGGCCATGGTGCCTGACAGGGAGTGCAGGATGCCAACCTTGATCGTGTCAGCGGCCAAAGCCGAGAAGCTGACCAGGCCAGACAGCGCCATCAGACTTGAGAGCGCGGATATTTTCAGAAAGTTACGACGAGGCTGCATGGTGAGCTCCTATAGGGAAAAAATAGAGACTGCAATTAAAAGCGGACGTATTAATGCGATGGGCGCAGCGCCGGCCGCCCCATCGGATCTATCAAAATTGAAATTGCATCGCGACGCTGACTGCATCCACATTGCTGGCGCCGGACACTTTCGTGTTCGAGTAGACAGCGCCGACTTGCGCGTTATAACCATCGATGATGTAGTTCACGCCGAGGTCGTATTTCTTGGTGTCGACATTGGTGTCGGGGTTAAACTTTTGATACCGGACAAAAGGCTGGAACTGCCCCCAGCCGAATTTCTGGTTGAATATGTAGCCAAGTCCCGCCGAATAAGCCCGGCCTTGCTCGCTAAGAAAGACATCGCTCGTATCGTAGTCATACGCTGCCGCTTCGAGTGACAGCGCGCCGGGTCCGACACCTTTCTTTTCCAGCAGAAAATCGATACTGTAGGATTGGTAGTCACCGGTCGCAGTGGTTGAAAACGCACCGTTCTTTTGAGTTCTGCCGGCAATACCAATCGCCAGAATGTCTTTTCCACCCAGATAGTTGCCCGTGCCGTAGTAGCCCGGCTCCGTATCCCACAGATCGAGCTGCAACCGACCGGCATACATCAGGCCATCCGAGCCGGTCCGATTCGAGGTCACGCTGCTGGCAGGGGAAGGTGCAATCTTGAACGCGGTATTGCCTTCAAATGCGCCCACAGCGTAAGAGAGCTTGCCGCCCATCACGCTACCCACTACGGCCACACCGTCATCACGACCGATGTAGCCTCCGTTGTAACCGTAACGCGACGCGATGCCCGACCAGTAGCCCCCACCCAGCGAGTAATACGGGCCAGCCATATTGGCGCGGTCGCTGGGCGACAGAAAACGGCCCGCCCAGATCGTCAATTCAGGCGTGATCGCGATCTGGACATTGGCATCGATGGCCTGGAATCCCTGGCCCGCGATATCTTTTTCGGTATTGAGCATGCCCTTGATGTTCTTGTTCAGCGAACCCGACAGATAAATGCGGGCACTGTCCAGGCTGAAGTCCTGCGAGCGCGATGTGCCATTGGGTGCGCCATTCTCGACACTACTGAAACTGCCGCGCATGCCCAAACCGATGCTGACGGACTTATCCTCGCCGAACGTGATCGTGCCGCCGGCCTGAGCAAGCATCGCCGGCAGCATGAACGCTGCAGCAACAGCCCCCACCAACGGCTTTCTTTTGATCTCTACTGTCATTTCCCATCCCCTTTGATTAAAGAATCGTCGTCAAAAACAAAGCCGCCGCTCGCATGACGGTTACCCAACTGCGCCTTCTGGCTTCAAGCACGGACTCAGGTTAGCGAGCGCGACGGGGGGATGAAATAAGTCATATGACGTAGACCGATACCGTGACCGATGACCCGGTCGGGTGCTACCTTTTCCCGCATTGAATGTCACACCACAACGTCGGAGATAGGGATGATTGATTTCGCGCAAACGAATATTCGATGCCGCAGCGGCATCCTGCTGCTGGTTGTATTGCTGCTCAGTGGCTGCGGTGAGCTGGCCTACAAGCGCGGCGCAAATTCAAGCGATCTGGAAGTGGCGAAGAAATCTTGTCTCGAGAAAGAACCCGCCCCGGCAGCCGTCGAAAAATGCATGGCCAATCGCGGCTGGGTCGTTCACAACCTGAGCCGGATGGAACCCCTTGATGCAGACCCCGTGGTGGAAGCTTCCGTCATCCCCAGCGACCGCAGAATTGAAAACACAGCCAGCGCCACACCCAGTGCCACCCAACCCACGGCAGCCGAAAAAAGAACGCCCGAGATGACGGACACTTTCAAGGTGAGCTCGTGGTGGAAAACCGGCAGCGGCGCGGCCAACCTGAAATCCGATACGGCGGCATGCGTAGCAAAACTGGGGGACGCGCACCTCCCAGACAGCCAAACTCTATCCACTACCCGAGGTTTTCTACTGTGCATGAAGGACAAGGGGTGGAGCGGGTTGCGGGCGAAATAGAGTTTCGCGCAATTGCGAAATTTATATTTTCCTGATAAACAGGAAAGGTTTTTCCGCCCCATTCGACAGAAACCGGTCCATGAACAGACGGTCAGGGCAATCGCTGCTGCTGTCAGACCTTTGGGGCGGATTCAACCCGCGGCGTTCTGAACAAACCGGTCTGCTATGCGCTGGATACCAGTTGTTTATTAATAAGCGCAAGGGTCAGCGCACGCGGCATTCTGATCCTTGCTGCCATCCAGCAGATATCCAAACCATGCGTTTGCTATCTTCTCTTGCACGCTGTTCTGCCCCTGCCTGGCCTGAAGGTTCTCGAAATCGAGCTCGAACAAGGGCTGATGCTGGTTGAAACAGGAGAATACGAACTTGGAAGGCTCGCCCGTCTCGCTATCCACATGACGACACAGGCACTGGGCACACACTTCTTTCATCATGCACTGCATCGGGCTGTTGACCGCTGCAATCGCGTTGAACCCAGGCTTCAGGCGCGGTTTGAGTTCTGCGCGCAAAGCTTTCCTGAAAGTTTCCATGGACGCCGGGTGATCCGAGAGGATGAGCTGGTCAGTCTGGCTCACCCAATCGGCGAATGGAGCATCCATCTCGTCACAGGACTGCAGGAAATCCGACAGCCCATGCACGAAGCAGGCATCCTGCTGACGCCTGAGTTTAATCGCTGGCCCCTCTTCCAACACCCAGATCGCCTGATCCGTCAGAATCTCGATGACACGCTGGACTGCACGTGCCCGTTCTGCATTCCGGAAGTGTCCGATGAATACGATGCGGTTACCTGCTGCCCGCCACATTGCGGCGCCGTCCACCGTACTGGTCACGGCAGAATGTCCACCCGCCACCGTCAGGGTCGCATTCTCAGGAACCGGCAAACCGGTTCCTGTCGGGCCCATCAAAACCACGTGATCCCCGGGCTTGAGCATCGACGCGATGCGACTCGACACGCCCACCGTGTTGACAAGCAGCTGGACCTCACCACGCGCCGCGTCTACATGAACGCCATCTATAGCCATCCCCTCCATTGCCAGCACCTGGCCTGCGATACGTGCAGCGTGACGTTCGAAATTCTGCAAGCGGTATACCTGCCCCGGCAACCAGTGCTTGGTGGCTTGGGGTGCGCGCAGGGTCAGGCTGGTGAGGTGGGGTGCCAGGTGCTCCACGGCCACCACTTCGGGACACAAGGCCCAGTCCAGCCTCGCTGAAAACGCGTCAAACGATCTGCCATTTTGATCCACTGATCGGGGGGAAGCGTGATTCAGTAACAACGCAGTGATGTCACGTACTGCATGCTTGGCCGAGGCCATCGCGCGCACCACACTGCCGTGGTACCAGGGGTGGGTGTCGCCTACAAAGGATACGCGCAGGTTGCCGTGTTGATAGGACGTGAAGAAGCCTGGCTGGATGCCCTTGCAATGTCCATCCGTCGGCACCCGCATCAACGCACCGCTTTCATCGATTCGGTAAGACGCGAAATACTTGCCATCCATCTCGAATGTGCCCGGATGCTCACGCTCATACACAGTATTGGGAATACTGCCGGCCGCCACCAATACGGCCCTTGCCGGCAATTCGACCTGCTCGCCGTTGTCGCTACGTACACAGCGAAGCTGCAGCACGTGGCCGTGTTTGTCTAGGATCGCCTCGGTCGGTTCCAGGCGTTCTGCGTAGTAAATCCCCTCTTCCAGCGCCTTGACGATCTCTTCGTGATTACGCAGGTAGGCCGGCGATTCGATCATGGCACGGCGATAAACGACGGTGACCCCACCCCAGGCCCGGATGAGCGGCGTGAAGTTGGGCAACTCATCGGCAGCACGCGCCCGCTCGCGCTCGAAACGCACGGCACGGCCATGTTCGAGAAAGGTGTCAAGCACCTCTCGTTCATAGTCGTCGAAAAGCTCGGTATGGGATTCCCCAATGCACTCCCAACGGGTAAGTACCTTCTCCACCTGCCGAATGTAATAAGCCTGTACTTCGGTGGCGGTATCGATGGAGGTCAGCCCACCACCAATCACCACCGCCGGCAGGCGCACCTGTAAGTTGGCGAGGCTGTCGCGCTTGGCAGCGCCGGTCAACTGCAGCGCCATCAGAAAATCGCTCGCCTGACGCATGCCGCGCGCCATATTGTTGCGCACCGGCAGCACCGTGGGCCGTCCGGCCCCGGTCGCCAGGGTCACGTGGTCGAAGCCGAGTTCCGGAATGTCTTCCAGTTTGATCGTGCCGCCGAGTCGAATGCCGCCGTAGACGCGGAAAGCGGGTTGACGCTCAAGAACCAGGCGGACCAGCATCAGGAAATTCTTGTCCCAGCGCACCGTGATGCCATATTCAGCGACGCCGCCGAAACCCGACATGGTGCGCGAATCCAGCGGCTGGTTGAGCGTTTCGATATTTTCCACCGGCCTCGTTGGCCGCCCATACGCATCGAGCAACTCCGCAGGTAGCGGCTCGATCTTGAGGCCATCCACGAGGACAACGCCGAAGCCTTCCTGCAGCAAATGCTGGGCAAGATTGAATCCAGCGGGCCCGGCACCCACGCACAGGGAATTCAACCCATTGTAGGGAAGCCGATAAGGCCGTGCACGATTGAGGGGATTCCACTGCGTCAGCAGGAAATAGAGTTCGAACCCCCAGCGCCATGCCAGCACGTCGGTGAGGATGCGGGTCTCGATCTCCGGAATATTCACCGGGTCCTGCTTCTGGTAGATGCAACTTTTCATGCAGTCGTTGCAGATGCGATGCCCGGTGGCCGGCAGCAACGGATTGTCCAGAACGATCATGGCCAGCGCGCCGAGCGTGTAGCCGTCGCGCTTCAGAGTGTGGGCTTCGGATATGCGCTCTTCAAGCGGGCAGCCGCTGAGCGAAACGTCCAAGGGATTCGTGCGAAACCCTGCTTCGTCCTTGGCAGGAAAACCGCTCGAACAATAATCGCCGGAATGGTCATGGCAGTAAACGCAGTAATGCACTTGATCCATGGTTTCGCGCAATCCTGGCCGGGTATCGGTCAGGTCGAATCCGTCCCGCCGGCGTGAACTGGACGCGCCTTCCACCCTGCCCGGCCCCTCACCATCCACCACGGAAACCGGCACCAGTTTGAAGTAGTCGGTCGGCTGTGGCAGCTTCAGGCTGATCCAACTCGACGTGGCCCCCCGACCGGTTTCGCTATGACAGGCAGCGTGCAGCCACTCCTCCAGCAGCGCCAGCAACGCCTGGTTGTCTGTAGCCATCGCATCTTCCCAAAGCCGGGCGACGGTCCATTCACGGTCTTCATCCGGCAACGCCGGCAGCAAACGATCAAGCTCTCCGAATTCGCGAACCAGGGCCATACGTTTCTTGCGGATGCGGCGTTTGACAAATTCGCTCTTGAATGCGTGAACCACCGCGTCTCGCTCTTGTGCAGCACGCAGGCTGTCGCGCGAAGAAGTGACGCCAAACGCCTCAACGACAAAATCCTCCAGTTCACGAGCAACGGCAATCAGCAGGCTCGACTCATCGGGACCGGTCCATACTCCGCCATTGCGATAATCCTTATAGCGTGCGTGTAGCGTGTCGTCGCGTTCAACGAGCCATGCCTCGAATAGCAAATCCAGGACAGGAAGCCGATCTGCACAGTACACATCCTCATAACGGAAACCTTCCAATTTCAGATTCAGGGTTAGCGCCATTGCTCGTCCTTTATATGTGGGTAGTACATGTCATAACAAGTTGAAACGAACTGAGTGCCGGTATTCCGGCCCTCAGTTCAGATAAGTTCGACTACACCCTGTGGCCCAACCTCGATGGCAAAACCCTCCAATCCGCTGTCCTTGAGTTCGCCACCCATGGCCTTGAGGCTTTCCTCGGTGATCAGCGCACGTAATTCCTGCTTGATCCGCAGGTATTCCGGGCTCAGTGCCATGTCCGGCGTGCGGGGGCGCGGCAAAGTTATCGGGATTTCAGCTTTCATCAAGCCAGGCCGCGCCGTCATTACATAGACACGGTCTGACAGAAAGATGCACTCGTCGATGTCATGCGTGATGAACAGCACCGAGATGCGAAAGCGTTGCCACATGTTGGTCAGAATCTGTTGCATGACGATGCGGGTCTGCGCATCAAGCGCGCCGAAAGGCTCGTCCATCAGAAGCACCTGCGGACTGGTGGCGAGCGCGCGGACGATGCCCACGCGCTGCTTCATCCCACCTGAAAGCTGATCCGGAAAGTGATTCTCGAAGGCGAGCAATCCCGCCAGTCCAAGCAGCGTACGGGCCGCCTGTTCACGCTGGTTTTGTGGCATGCCCTTTTGCTTGAGCCCGAACTCCACGTTTTTGCGAACGGAGAGCCATGGAAAGAGGGAATATTGCTGGAACACCACCCCCCGATCCGCGCTGGGTTTATCGGTAGGTTTGCCATCCATGGTCACCCTGCCCTCGCTAGGCTGGATGAAGCCCGCCACGACATTTAGCAGGGTGGACTTGCCGCATCCAGATGGCCCGATAATGGAGACGAACTCCCCCGGCTTCACATCCATCGACACGTCACTCACCGCTTCGACAAGCGACGCATTACGGCCGAAGCGAACACTTAGGTGGTCAACCAGAATGTGACCAGTCGCATTGGTCGTCTCAACAGGTTTACTCATTATTTCCGCTCCCCATTTGCGCTGTTCGCCATCCAGGGCATCAGCATGTTGCCCAGCAAACGAATGGCGCCACTGCATAACAATCCCAATACACCGATCACGATCATGCCGATCGCGATATCGGCATATTCGATCAGGGAGTAGGCCTCCCACGTGAAGTAGCCGATGCCGTACTGGCCTGAAATCATCTCGGCTGCAATCAGCGATACCCAGGCCACGCCCATTCCGACCGCGAGTCCGGTGAAGATATGCGGCAAGGCTGCCGGCAGGACAACCTGTCTCAGCAAGCCGTATTCAGAAACACCCAGGCAACGCGCCGCGCGCAGCAAGACCGTGTCAACGTTGTTCACCCCGTGGATGGTATTGAGCAGAATGGGAAAGAACGAACCCAGAAACGTGATGAACACGATGCTTGTCTCATTGGTAGGCCACAGCATGATCGCCATCGGCACCCAGGCAATGGCGGGAATGGGCCGCAGCGTCTCGAATACCGGAAACAGCAGGGCTTTCATCCAACGGTATTGGCCTATCAACAATCCCAGCACCACACCCGACACCGTAGCAATACCGAAACCCAACAGAATCCGGCGCAAGCTCACGTACATGTTGTTGTAGAACTTCTCGTTATTCACCAACCTGGAGGCGTTATCCAGCACCTCCCCGGGACTGGGAATGTTGGTAAAACGAATATAGAAGTCCAGCTTGTATTTGGTGGCAAAGTACCAGAAGGCCACGAACAACCCGATCGACAGGGTCGCCGTCAAGACATGCGGCAGTGCCCCCCACAACCAAACTGCGATGCGCCGGGCCGGGCCCATGGAGGGCCGTGCCAGTGGAGAAACGGCCTGTGCACCCATTCGTGGCTTGGGGGCGAGCGCCAGAGCCGGCCCTTCAGTCACGCCACCGGCACGGTCAGCATCGAGGTTAAGACGGGTTGCGGGGTGCATGATCTAGCCTCCCACTTTCGAGACGGCCAGTACTTCCGTGTAGGAAGCCAGCCGGCCGCCGCTCTTGGCTGCCCAGGCTTCGGCGTCTTTCTTCAGCAGAAATGGCACGATCTCGGGTTTTTTCGGATCCTTGGTGCTGAGAGCATAGAACGCCTTGTCCGCGAACAATTTAATGCCAAGCGTCTTGTCGAAGACGAAGGCCACGCCGATCTTCTTGCCTTCCGACAGCGCCTTCTTCACCCCCGCCAGTGTGCAGGAAGTAGAGCTATAAGCGGTGATCCCGCCGCCCTCGATCCACACCTCGCCTGCTTCACGTGGATTCTTGATCGGCTTCTTGCACAACGGGTCGGTGCCGCTGACTTCATAGCCGGCGAAGCTCGTCTTCTGTTTCTCGTAGTCGAGACCCTTCTCCTTGAATGCTTGCTTGATGTACGTCTCATTACCCCAGACATCAGCATCAAAGGCCTTCACTCGACCCATGCGGCTGAGCACGCCATGGTCGTATTTCACGGTCGCGATCCATTTTGGCTTGATCGTCGGGTCGAGCGTATGAATACCGCTTGGGCCGAGGAACATGTAGGCGACTTCCTTCTCGATATGGGTCCATTCCTCGATTTTGGTCGCAGCCGCGGCCGGATTTTTGCGAACCCAGTCATTCGCATCGAGCAGTGCTTTCAGATAAGCCACCACAAACTCGGGATACTTCTCTGCGAAATCCTTGCGTACCACGATTCCGTGAAAAGTCGGGACCTTGGTCTCCACCCCATCAAAGATCTTGCGTGCAAAACCACGGTATGGGAGCAATTCGGCAAACGGCACAAAGTCGGCATGGCCGTCGAGCTTGCGCTCCTGCAAATTGGTGGTGCCCACCTCCGGGCTTTGGCTGGCGAGTTCCCAGAAATCCTCTTTCCACCCGCGATCCTCCATCGCCTTCAGCAGCATGCCATGCGCAGCAGAGCCGAACGGTACCGACACCTTCTTGCCTTTAAGGTCGGACAATTCGTAGTAAGGCGAATCCTTGTGCACCACCATGCCGTTGCCGGCGCCATTCATGTTGTATGCAATCAAGGCGATCAACTCGCTCTTGGTTTCTGTGCCGGCCTGGAATACCGAGCCATTTACCAGCAGCGGATAGTCACCCATCATGCCGATCTGCAGCTTGTTCGCTACCATGCCGTTGGTGACGGGTGGGCCGGAAGTAAAGTTTTGCCAGTCGAATTTGAAGTCGATGTCCTTGTATTTAGGCGTCTTCTTCAGATCGACAAGATACTTGTCCATGAGGCCGAGTTTCTCGATCACGATGCCGCCGGTGACGGTGTTGGTCGTCGTATTCTGCGTGCCGATGCCGACGGTCACCGTTTCTGCATGAATGCCTGCTGCGGACAGAACACCGACTAATGCCAATGCTGCGGATAACTTCCGGGGCATTGAAACGGGGGAAATGAAACGATGCTTCTTGGTCATGTTGTGCTTTCCTTCCTGATCGATTGAGGGTTCACTTCACTTGTGTTTCTGCAACCTTTGTGCCAACCACGAACCTGCGCTTTTATTCGGCATTTCCACCTGTTCGAGTGCTTTACCCTGATCGGTACGGTGCACTCTGACTGGCTTGCGCACTATGCGTGGGCGTCACGCCGCCTCCACCATTTCCAGATATTGAAATTTTTCCTTTAAATCGACCCACTCATCCGCATCGGGCAAGGACTCCGGCTTGTCCTTTATCAGCGGCCACGTTTTCGTCAACTCGGCGTTGAGGGCGATGTAATGCCTATATGCATCAGGCAATTTTGATTCTTCGAAAATTGCCTCGGCAGGACATTCGTCGACGCACAATGAGCAGTCGATACACTCCTCGGAATCGATCACCATGAAATTCGGGCCTTCGTGGAATGCATCCACCGGGCACACCGACACGCAGTCGCCGTATTTGCACTTGATGCAGGGCTCTGTAACCACGTAAGTCATGTCGTGTTCCTCACTTCGAGAGTTGATTCAGGGCAAGGCGGGCCAGCTTGCGCACGTCAGGATCACTGTCGTCGAGCGCTGCCTCCAGCGCGGGAATCGCCATTACGTCACCCACTTCACCCAGAGCGACCGCTGCCTCCTTGCGCAGGTTGCTCATCTCGTGGCCCAGTGCATCAATCAGGACAGGCAAGGCGGATTTCGCCTTGAGCCGACCCAGGCTGCGTGCGGCCTTGAGTCGAACCTGCCAGTAAGGGTCCGCCATCGCGGCGATAAGATCGTCGATGGAATCGGCAGCAAGCAATTTGCCAAGCGTGGCTGCCGCCTCTTCGCGCACCTGCCACGACGTGTCCATCAGCGCCCGCTTCATGGGCGGCACCACCGCACCAGGTTCGGTGGCGAAACCGAGTGCCCCAACGGCGATGCGCCGTGCTTCCGTATCGACATCACTGCCGGCAACACGCGCGATGTCTGGTAGCGCATCAGGATTCTTGAGATAGCCAAGCACGCCGAGCGCGGCACAGCGGACTTCCACATTGGCCGAAGCAAGGGCGGCCAGCGCCGGTGCGAACGCCTCCGGTCGACGCAGTTCGCGCAAAGCGCGAAACAGGGCGGCCTTCATGAAAGGTTGTGCTGCCGCAGACAGTGCTGCCAGCAGTCCGTCGCCCATGGCCGCGTCTTTCAGTTCGGACAGGGACACCGCGGCGGCTTCGCGCACCACCGAACTGGCGTCGTCCAGCACCCCGATCAGGCCGTCAACCACTTCCGGCGTCTCGTAGCCTTCGAGCAGGCGCGCCGCTTCTGCGCGCACGTTGGCATCGGCGTCTTTCAGTGCGCCCAGCAAAAGTTGATCGACATCGTCCTCGTCACTGTCGAGCAGCCCGATCACGGCAATGCGCCGCACTTCCGGATCAGCGCTCGCCAGGCGGCCATGAATGTCGGCGGGGGGTGTGACTGTTAGCATGCGGTTCTCCTCAACGCAGCAGATAAGGGATTTCGACGCGGATCGCCCCGGTCGGGCAATCCTTCTCGCAGGGCAGGCAGTACCAGCACTCGTCGTAGCGCATGTAGGCCTTCTTCTTCAGCAGGTCGATCGCCAGCAGATCCAGCGGGCAGGATTCGATACAGACCGTGCAGCCCTTGTCGGCGATGCACGCGTCCTCGTTTACGGTCACGGGCACGGACACCCGGTTCATGGTCATTGGCATGGTGAAATCCTTAGGCGGTAGCAGCCTGCTTGACGATACGCAGGCGGTTGTAGGCATCCTTCTCTTCATCGTCGAGGGGCACGATGTAGGGTTCGATGGGGCGCTTGAAACAGGCCATCTCGCCAGCTTCGTTCTTCTTCAGCTGCACGTGGCAAAACCAGTTGGCATCATCCTTTTCGGGGTAATCAACCCGATAGTGATAGAGCCCCCAGCGCGACTCGGTGCGGTACATGGAGGCACGGGCCGCCATCTCGGCACAGTCGCGGATGAAATGCACTTCCATGGCGCGCATCAACTCGTGCGGACTGGTCGCCGACATGGCGTCGAGATCGGCACCGATCTCTGCGAAGCGGTCGAGACCGATCTCCATCTTCTTCGTCACCTTGGGCGGCTGCAGATAATCGTTCACGAAGCGGCGCAGCTTGTACTCCACCTGGCTCGGCGGCAGGCCATCCGGGTTCGACAGCGGCGCCAGCACGCGCTTGCGCTCCGCCTCCACCTGGGCGGCGTCGACCGCGGGCAACGCATGGGTGAGTGCGTACTCGGCTGCGCTTTCGCCGGCAAACTTGCCGTAGACGAAGGCGCCTAGCATGTAGTTGTGGGGCACACAGGCGAGGTCGCCCGCTGCATAGAGACCAGGCACCGTGGTCGCGGCATGCTCATCCACCCATACGCCGGAAGCCGAATGGCCGCTACACAGGCCGATCTCCGAGATGTGCATTTCCACCATGCCGCTGCGATAGTCGAGGTTGCGTCCCTCGTGGAAACGTCCCCGGCTAGGGCGCTCGTTGGTATGCAGGATGTGTTCGATGGTGCCGATCGTCTCTTCCGCCAGGTGATCCATCTTGAGGAATACCGGGCCGTTGCCGCCTTCGAGTTCCTTGTAAAACTCCATCATCATCTGGCCGCTCCAGTAGTCGCACTCGATGAAGCGCTCCCCTTTTGAATTGGAGGTGTAACCGCCAAAAGGGCCGGTGACATAGGCGCATGAGGGACCGTTGTAGTCCTTGATCAGCGGGTTGATCTGGTAGCACTCGATGCCCGACAGTTCCGCACCGGCGTGGTAGGCCAGCGCATAGCCATCGCCGGCGTTGGTCGGATTTTCATAGGTGCCAAACAGGTAGCCGGAGGACGGCAGGCCCAGTCGCCCGGCCGCGCCGGTGCAGAGGATCACCGACTTGGCGCGGATCACGCCGAAGGTGCCCTCGCGGGTATCGAGCACCATCGCCCCGGCAATCGCACCGTTTTCATCCAGCAGCAGCCGGGTCGCCATGTAACGGTTGGTGATCTCGACCCGCGCCTTCTTGAGCTGGCGATACAGCACCTTCTTCATGTGGTGCCCTTCCGGCATCGGCAGCACGTAGGTGCCGATGTGGTGCACCTTCTTCACCGCGTAGTCGCCGGTTTCGTCCTTCTCGAATTTCACCCCCCAGCGGTCGAGCTGGTTGATCATGTTGAAGCTTTCCTGCGCGTAGGCCATCACCGTCTTCTGGTTAACGATGCCGTCGTTGGCGACGGTGATTTCCTTGACGTACTGCTCGGGTGTGGCGTGCCCCGGAATCACCGCGTTGTTGAGGCCGTCCATGCCCATCGAAATGGCGCCGCTGCGCTTTACGTTCGCTTTTTCCAGCAGCATTACCTTCAGCGCCGGGTTCTTTTCCTTGGCCTTGACGGCAGCCATCGGGCCTGCTGTTCCGCCGCCGATCACCAGCACATCCACTTCCGTAATCAAGTCACTCATGCAAATCTCCTAAACGTGGGAACGTTCGATGCGCATCCGGTACTGGAACGCATCACCGCGGTAATACAGGTATTCAAAATCGATCGGCTTGCCCTCTGCCGTCATGGTCAGCCGCTCGATGCGCAGCACGGGTGAACCCTCTTCCACCTGAAGCTGGCGCGCCAGGTATTCGTCTGCCAGCATCGACTCGATCTGCAACTCGGCGCCACCCAGCGCAAAGCCGTAGTCGTTTTCCAGAATCAGAAACACGTCGCGGTGCGCCAGGTCTTCCTTGGCCAGGCGTTCGCCGATGGACTTGGATACATAGGTGACGTCGAGCGAGATCGGTGCGCGATTGAGGTAACGCACCCGGCGCAATTCCACGATCTCCTCGCTTAGACTGACCCCCAGCCTGGCACCCACCGCCGCCCCGGCCTTCAAGTTCTTGAGGCTCACCACGCGCGAAAACGTCTCGTAGCCCATGCTCGACATCGCTTCGCCGAAGCCCTGCAACTCGGCCACGTTCTGAAACGCCTTGGGCTTGGATACGTAGGTGCCCTTGCCGTGAATCTTGAAGATGAGGCCTTCCTTCTGCAAATCGCCCAAGGCCTGGCGCACCGTGATGCGAGATACGCTGAAAGTACTCATCAGTTCGCTTTCGGATGGCATCTGCTGATGTTCCTGGTAGGTGCCATCGAGGATGCGGTCGCGCAGAATGTCCTTGATCTGCGTATACAGAGGAACCGGCGACACCTGCAGCACCGCAGGGGATTTCTTCCGGGGCTTGTCCATTTCGATGCACGCTCCATTACTTGTTATGACGTGTAATGACAAAGCAACGCGCGTGCCAACCAAATATGAGAACGTGTGCAATCCATGGAATCCATTATGGATACAGGCTTGCAGACAATCTGAGAGGTCAAGAAACGTCCGTGGCCGCGCAATGCACACAGCACTGGCTTAGTGCCTATATCTCGAAAGTTGTTTGAGTTTGGTGCTAACGAAGAGGAAAACGCATCCCGCAGTGAGACTTCATCTCACCTTGCCAATGTTTAACGCACTGATAGTTGAGACATGGGGAAATACCACAGATATCCAATCAGGATTGGGTTGTCCGAATCAGGAATCTGTCCAGCGCGCAGCGGCTGCATCGTTACTGCCACGTGCATCGACCCAGCGTTCGCAGTCCGATGCTTCTTCCTTCTTCCAGAACGGTGCACGTATTTTCAGAGCATCCACCGGTTGAATCCGCAAGCCCATAGTGGATGTACTTGCCTTGCTGGGCATAAAACCGCTTCATGCCGCTCAACTTATTTACCGACCTGTTATTTCCCTCTGGCAAAACCTCGCTCAGGGTTTTTTCGCGCATGCTTACGCAGGCATCTGCAGTCGCCGCATCGCCACCGCTGCTGCGGCTGTCCGGGTTTCCACCCCCAGTTTCTCGAACAGGTTGTCCATATGCTTGTTGATCGTGCGGTGGCTGATGCCCAGGATATCGCCGATATCGCGGTTGGTCTTGCCGTGGATCACCCAGTACAACACTTCGGCTTCGCGCAGGGTGAGCTTGAAGGAATCCATCAGCGCTTTCGTGATGGCGATATCGCTTTCCTCGTGCAATACCAGCAGGCACTCGCCTTCGTCAGTGTGGCCATGCAGGGCGCAGACCATCCGGCCTTCGTCGCCTCTGATTTCCAGCGGGGCGGGCGGTGGCGGTTTGGTGAGCGCGGCTTGCAGCCATGCGTGGATGCGTTCGACTAGTTGAGGTTCATCCTCCCCGCGATATTTCTGCAACAGCGTTCGCGCCAGTGGGGTTTGCCAAACGAGTGCGCCATCTGTTGGCCGCATTGATACGCAGGCCTGGCCATAGGCATCCAGCACGCTGCGCGCCTGATGTGTCTGACGCGCGCGCTGCACATGGGCGGCAATCCGCGCCAGTACTTCGGAGGGCCGAATTGGCTTGGTGACGTAGTCGGAACTGCCGGCGGCAAACGCCGCCACCACATGCTCGGCGTCGGTCAGCCCGGTCATGAAAATGATCGGGATCGGCTCGGTCGCCGGATCGGCCTTGAGGTGACGGGCGACCTCGAAGCCGTCCATGCCGGGCATGAGCGCATCGAGCAGGATGACATCGGGCAGGCTCTGGCGCGCGCGCTGCAAGGCGCTTTCGCCGTTGGTGGCGACGAGCACTGCATAGCCGGCGTCGTCCAGGGCGTCATACAGCAGGGACAAGTTCTCGGGCACATCGTCCACGATCAGGACGACGTCCTCGTTCATTCGATCAATGGCTGCCATCGGTGCTCTTTCGCAGGATTTCCTTCATCGCCTCGAACTGGAAGCGCCGGGCCAGCACGCGCATCACCTGGACAAACTCAGCGTGAACCGGGTCCAGCTGTTCGATCTCGTCGAGTTTATCCAGCATGCCACGCATGTAGCCCAGGTCGATCAGCTCCACTAGACCCGTAACCTGCGCCTGGTCGGGCGGCACGATGGGCGGGGTGACGAGGCCGGGCGACGGCGCGGCCTGACGGGGGATGTCGGCGCGGATCCATTCCAGGTTCAGGCGCTTGCCAACCCAGTCCAGCAATTCGTCAACGCGGAACGGCTTGGTGATGAAGTCATCGCTGGCAATGCCGGCATCGTTCTCGGCGCCTTTCTCGAATGCGTTGGCGGAAATGATGGCAATCGCGGCATCGGTACCTCCCCCTGAACGGAGACGACGCAAGGTCTCCCAACCGTCCATATCGGGCATGGCGAGGTCCATGAATATCACGTGGGGTAAAAATCCGGGAATGGCCGCCAGACATTGCTGCCCGGAAGCGGCCTGCGCCACCTCGAATCCCAGCGGGGTCAGGATATTTATCAGCAACTCCCGATCCACGGCTTCGTTGTCCACCACCAGGATGCGTCGGCGCACGCCGACATAGCCGATGCGCTGTGCCAGGGGGTGCTCTTTAACGAGTTGCTCCGCATGCAGGCTGGGCAGGAAGAGTCGGACTTCGAACCGGCTCCCCGCCTCCGGCCGCTTCGCCACATTCAATTCGCCCCCCATCAGGTCGGTCAGCATGCGGGCTATCGTCAGCCCCAGACCGGTACCGCCTGTGGCACCGATGTGGGCTGCGCTGCCGCGGGAAAACGGTTCGAAGATGTTGCCGATCTCTTCCGGTGTGATGCCGGGGCCGGTGTCCTCGATGCTGAAAAAAGCCATTTCGCGCTGATATCGCAGACGCAGGGTAACGCTGCCGCTGACGGTGAACTTGACAGCATTACCCAGAATATTGAGAAGAATCTGGCGCAGGCGTCTTTCGTCGGCCCGGACCATGGCGGGCAGCGGCCCTTCCGGCAGATAGTGGAAATCGAGCCCCTTCTGCCGGGCCTGCTGCTCGAACATGCCGACGAGCTGCTGGATGAAATCGGCGAAATCCAGCGGGCGCACGTTCAGCGTGAGCTTGCCGCTTTCGATGCGCGCGATGTCCAGCGTGCCTTCGATCAGAGACAGCAGATGGTCGCCGCTGCGCCGAATGACGTGGATCGCCTGCCGCCGGTTGGGCGGAATTGTCTCATCCTGGTCCAGAATCTGCGCGTAGCCGAGAATGCTGTTGAGGGGCGTGCGCAACTCGTGGCTGATCGACGTGATATACCGGCTCTTTGCCTGATTGGCCTGCTCTGCCAGTTGCTTGGCATTCTGCAGCAGCTCATCAGTGCGGCGGTGCGAATCGATTTCCTGCATCAAAAGCTGGGTCTGGCGATTGGACTCTTCCTGCGCAACTTGCCGGCTCTTGTGCGTCAGCACCAGCCACCAGGCAACGATACCGGACACCAGCAACAGGACGGCGAAGGCACGCAGGTAAGACTGCTGCAGCGCGGGCAGCAGCGCGGCTGTCGATACGGTCAGGGCTTCGACCTCCTGGTAGTAGAGCAGACCCACCAGCAAAATCAGGAACGGCACCACCCCTGCCATCAGCAGCAGGTAATGGCCCAAACCCGCATCCAGGTAGGGTCGCGCGCGCGCGGGCAGGAAGCGCTCCAGCAACGTTGCCCATTGCCCGCCCAGCCGGGCATGCGGTTTGCACAGGTCATGGCAGCGTGCGTCCAGCGAACAGCAGAGCGAACAGATGTGGTCCTGATAGGCGGGGCAGCGGGCCATGTCTTCCGCTTCGTATTGCTTGCCGCAGATGCAGCAGCCGAGCGTGGACGTCTGCGTGGCACCGGGAACCGGTTGGTCATGGCGCGCGATGTAGTAACGGCCGCCCGTTATCCACGCGATCAGGGGCGAGCAGACCAATGCCGCGCCGAGGGCGATGAAGGTGGCGAAGGGCTGCACCGTCTCTCCGAACAGACCCACGTAGGCGGCCACTGAGAGCACCGAGGCGATCCCCATTGCACCGACTCCCACCGGGTTGATGTCATACAGGTAGGCGCGGCGGAATTCGATGCCGGGCGGCGACAAGCCAAGCGGCTTGTTGATGACCAGATCCGCAACCACCACCATCATCCACGCCACTGCCACATTGGAATACAGCCCCAGCACCCGGCCTAGCGCCTGAAACAGGTCCATCTCCATCAGCATCAGCGCAATCAGGATATTGAACACCACCCACACCACCCGCCCGGGATGGCTGTGGGTGAGTCGGGCGAAAAAATTGGACCAGGCCAGCGAGCCGGCATAGGCGTTGGTGACGTTGATCTTGAGCTGGGAGATCACCACGAACAGCACCGTGGCCGCGACGGCCCAACGATAATCGGAAAATACGTATTGATAAGCGATCAGATACATCTGGTTCGGGTCCACCGCCCTTTCCATCGGTACCAGATGGCTGATTGCAAGCCAGGCCAGCAAGGCGCCGCCCAGCATCTTGATCACCCCAGGCACTACCCAGCCCGGCCCGCCCACCACTACACTCGCCCACCAGCGACGATGATTGGCTCGGCTATGTTCAGGCATAAAGCGCAGGTAATCCGCCTGCTCACCCATCTGTGTAATCAGCGCCAGCCCCACGGCCATGGCAGCGCCAAACAGATGAATATCGAAACCTGTCGTGCCTTTGCCGGCATATTCGGTAATGCCGACAAAAGCATTCGGTTCTTGCGCCAGCAGAAAAACATAGGGCAATATCAGCATGATCAGCCAGACTGGCTGGGTGAGCGTCTGCAGGGTGCTGATGACGGTGACGCCGTGGGTAACAAGCGGGATCACGACCAAAGCGCAAATCAAATAGCCCCACGCGGGCGGGATTCCAAAAGCCAGCTCCAGCGCATAGGCCATGATGGCCGCCTCGAGCGCAAAGAATATGAAGGTGAAAGAAGCGTAGATCAGCGATGTGATCGTGGAGCCGAGATAGCCGAAGCCCGCGCCCCGGGTCAGCAAATCCATATCCACCCCGTAGCGGGCCGCATAGATGCTGATCGGTAGCCCGACCATGAAAATAATCAGGCCCGTCACGAGTATGGCCAGCGCGGCATTCACGAAGCCATAATTGACCAGAAGCGTCGCGCCCACCGCCTCCAGCACCAGAAAGGCCGCGGCACCAAAGGCGGTGTTGGCAACCCGCGACTCCGTCCATTTACGATAGCTGCGTGGTGTAAAGCGCAACGCATAATCTTCCATGGTCTCGTTGGCGACCCAGGTGTTGTAGTCGCGGCGAACTTTGACAACACGCTGGGATGCCTCGGGGAGATCATCCCTGCTAGTCTGCTCCATGGTCATAGGGCCCATGCAATGGATATGAATGTAGCTTGTGAACGCACACTGAGACATGCCTCAGCATCATCGATATGGCTTTTGGCAGAAAGCTGGAGCATCGTAAATTGGAGTTTTTCAACACAATACTGCGGGGGAAAATATCCGTGTTTAGTGAGAAGACTGGAACTGGTGATTAGGCGTGAGTGTAGTTCAAGCAATGACCACCATCTTCAGTTCGGGCATTAAAAGAAGGTCTCGGGTCTGCAAACCGTGGCCTGAATTATCTTTTATTGTCGTACTACAAATGCTCACTCATGCAAAATATCGACGCAATAAACGCAGTCTTGTCCTGAATCATTTCTAAGCATGACGGAAAGGGTTACGCACATTCGTGCATCCGCGATGGAGAGATAGGGGCGGCTGATTTGAATTTGCCCCGGCGCAGCTATGGCCCTCTGAAAATATGGCCGTCGTGACCAGGCGGCCTCACTCGCGTTCGAAACAGGCAAAAATCGCTTGTCTTCATTCTGCGCACGGCTGGGTAGTGCAATGTTGCCCCCCAACTGACGACCATTGCTATCCAGTAAAAAACACCGCAATACATTGGGCAAAACCAGCATGCGTAATGACGCATGCTCGGCATCCAAAGCGCACGTAGCCAGCTCCCCGCACTCCCGAAACGCCTCTATGTAAGGATTGAGCAGCGAGACATTAAGCGCACGATTAGCATGAGAGATTTCGGCGTGGCGACCACAGAGACGCCCAAGCTGTGAAACGCACTCAGGCCCCTCACTTAAACCCTGGCTGGGGCGGCCAAAAAAATAACCCTGCACAAAATCCACGCCCGAGTCGAGCGCGATCATGACATCCTCTTCATCCTCGACGCCCTCGATCAGCGTCATGCAGCCGGCTTCGTGTAACAAAGCGACCAAGCTCGGGAAAATACGCCTGACCCTAGAATTTGTCCGCGCCTGCACCAGTGACTTGCGATCTATCTTTACAATCTGAGGCTGGACACGCCAAATGCGATCGAAGTTTGATTGCCCCGCTCCGAAATCATCAATGGCGACAAGGCATCCAAGGTCGGAGTAATAACGCATGGCCTCCGCGAGCTTGGTTTCGTCCCGAATCTCATTTTCGATCAGTTCAATCACGACCCGGTGCGGAGCCAAGCCATAGCGTGCGAGCATGGCCTCGAAATAGGGGCCATGCTCATTGCCGCACATGGCCACTCGGGCATTCACATTCAGAAAAAGCCAGGGCTGATCCAGGCCCGAATCCGAAAAATTACGAACATGGATATTGCGGGCCAATCGATCCAGGAACACGATGTCATCGTCTGACTCCAGCGTGTCGAACAAAACATCGGGTGCAATGGATTGGCCTCCAGAATCCCGAGGGCGCACCAAACCCTCATATCCCACCACACGATTGTGAACAAGGCTGATGATTGGCTGAAAATGGCTATGCAATACCAGATTCTGGAATCGTCCGGTGACGCCGTCAGGGCCTGTAACAGTGGCTTCTTCTATGCCCTCTAGCGAAAGATCTTGCGTTGGAGTGGCTGCGGCCGGATTGGGCATGGCAAGCAATTGCAATTTATGGAAATTCTATTAGCGGAATTCTCCTGTGCTTCTGAAGGGCTGTAACGTGCAAGCGTAGATAAAGAAAACGGCTGCCCGGATGAGATACCCGGTATGCAGCGAAGCAAGAGTGTGCCTGTCAGGCCAAGACACAGTGGCGAGCCGGGGGTGCTCATTCATCTGGCCGTAAACCAGCGCCACTTTGTTCAGCACGCCGCCTTCTTTCATCTCATGATAGAAGACGTTGCCTTCACAAGTACGTTCACCTACGCTGCGGTAGGCGCAGCAACCCGTGCTGCCAACACGCCTGCGGCACGGGACCCAACAATTTCAGCAGCGACCATGCGTCAAGACCGGCAAACTTGATCTCGATAAAAAGCGCCGCGTCAGACAGCAACGGCCAGCTTTTCCGCTTGCTCTTCGCCAGCCAGAAGATGGACAAATTCATCAAGCGGCATATCGATCCGCTTGATGTTTTGCTCGGCCAGGAAACGTGCTTCGTTGCGGCTCAGTTCGCCCGGCAGCACCGCCCAGTGCGTATCAGATGAGCGCTTCATGATCTGGCGTGCGAAGGTACGCTCCAGCTGGGTGCGGAAACGGCAACCGAGAAAGAGGAAGTGCCGGCCGGTGCGCAACTCCTTCACGACGGCCGGGATCGGGGTCTGGATGTCGATCTCGGTCAGCACTTCGACGAAGTCGGTATCGGACACCAGGAAGTTTTTGGACGGCGCAATCGAACCCATGGGTTTGTAGAGCAGGGTGTCCCAGGTGTCCGCCTCAAACGGATCCGTCAGCGTCCCATCCGGTCGAAAATAATGCACCCAGGTGCCGAAATGCTCGGACTGGCTCACCCCTTGCATCTGGCCTGACAAAAGGCGCGACTGCAGGGCCGTGGCCATGGCGTTATCGTACCAGGCGTCAACGATCAGCAAGGGTTTGCGCGCGATGCTCGCCAGGTAGTCGTGCAGGAATGTTGGGGGAACCTCGGTGGCAAAGGCTTCCGTCATATACCCCACCAGCGTTTTACGGTGTTTGAAGTTTTCGATGTACTGCGCGGTGGCAGTGAGGTTGCCGCGTATTTTGAACGGCACGCTTGATTTGGCCACCAGCTGTTGCACCAGCGCCTCGGGAGAATTGGGCACCGGGCTGCCGCCAGGAACAAGATCGAGCACCCCCGGCCCCAGATAGGGGACGATGCCGCCCTCTTCCAGGTGCGCAACGATTTCGTTCAGCAGGGTGTCGGTCTTGTCCATGATGGTTTCTCCTCAAGCCGCCGACGATTTCAGCTGCTCAACCTGCTGCTTCGGCAGGCGGAACAGGGCGCGCCCTCCCGAGAGGGTCTCGTAGCTGTCGGTGGTGGAACTGGCGAGCAGGTTGAACCACTGCTGCGTGCTCAGTTCACTGGGACGCTCACCGATTGTCGCCACCGAGCCGTCGGGGGCAAAGCGCACGTGGATCATCATTTCATCGTTTTCCATGGTGTTACTCCTTGAATGAATTTAATAGCCTGGGCAACAGTCAGCTCAGTCCAGCATTTCCACCGTCACGTTCTCGGTACCCAGTTTCGCCTGACAGGCCAGACGGGAATTCGAGCTGACGCCGACGATGGTGTCGAGCCGTTCATTCTCGAGGCGCTGGGTTTTGGACAGGGTCTTGCGCCCTTCGACAACGAAGATATGGCAGGAGCCGCATTCGGCCTTGCCTTCACACTTGTGCGGCACCTTCTCGCCGGCCGCGAGCAGGGCTTCGAGGATGCTCATGCCCTCGGTGGTTGGGACGGTCTTGCCGGAAGGGTTGATGGTTAACATTGGCATTGCATTGCTCCTTGGATGTTTGCTGAGTCGGATGTAGGTCATGGGCATCTCTGTCAATCAACTGCGTACGATTTCTAAAGCTGCGATTTATAAAGATGCCCACATGATTAGTAGATCGCCGCGCCCGCGCCGATGTTGATCGAGGCGTCCTTGGCGGTCTGCACGATGAAGCCCACCTGGGCTTCGCTCAAATGCGCGTGGAAAGGCAACACAATGATGCGATCGGCCACTTTTTCCGTGACCTTGAAATCGCCCTTGCGATAGCCCAGCTGGGTGTAAAACGCCTGCAGATGCTGCGGCTGGCAGTACGCCGCACTCTCGATTTTTTCGGTATGCAGGTCGTTGACGATGGCATCGCGGCTGCTTTTGGAAAAGCGCGTGCCGAGATGCACCAGATACAGAAACCAGTGCACTTCGGTCACATTCGGCGCGATGTACGGGTCCTTGATGCCTTCGAATGATTTGACGTAGTCGTAGTAAATCTGCTCGACGTTCTTGCGCCGGTCGAGGATCTGGTCGATGCGCTGCAACTGGATCAATCCCAGCGCCGCCGTCATCTCGTTCATGCCGGCCTGATACGGTACGCTGCCGCCGATCACCACGGAAAACCGCTCGTCGAGCTTGCGGGTGCGCTGATAGCGCAGCTTGCTCGCCAGTTCGGCGTCGTCTGTCACCACCATGCCGCCTTCGCCGCAGGTGAGTGCGCTGGGCTGGGAAAAATCGAACACGGCACAATCGCCAAAGCCGCCGACCCGCCGCCCCTGGTAGGTCGAACCGATCGCTTCGGTGGAATCCTCGATCAGCCGCAGACCATGGTTGGTGGCGATTTCGCGCAGCGCCTCCCAGGGGGCGGGGTGGCCGTTGGTGTTGCCGGCGAGGATGGCGCGCGTGTGCGGTGTGATTTTGGCGACAACCTTGTCCGGCGCCAGGGTGCCCGACCAGTACTCGATGTCGGCGAACACGGGCGTCGCGCCCGCCAGCACGATGGCATGCGCGATCTGATGCCAGCTGTAGGGCGAAGCGATGACCTCATCCCCCGGCCCGATGCCCATTGCCTTCAATGCCAGCAACAGCCCAAGGGTGCCGCTGGCCGTTGCCACGCCGTGCTTGCGGTCGGTGTAGGCGGCAAAAGCGGATTCAAAATCGGCAACCCGCGGGCCCTGGCTCAGGCACGGCGAGGTGAGTGCATCGCGCACCGCATCCAGTTCAAGCTGACTGATGTCGGGATCGGAGAGGGGAATCCAGCCTTGGTCCATGATGTGTCCTTAGTTGCGGGCAGCGACGACGATGCCGGTTGCGGCATTCAAATCATGGGTGATGTGCCAGCAGTGATCGCGGCCATCCACCAGATACAGATTGAATGTCGGGTATTCGCGAAAGGCCTGTTCATCGCGCATGTCGAACGCGTCGCAGCGGGTCAGCGACAGGCCCGGGAAGCTGCCGCGAAAATCCGGTAGCGGATTGCTGCCGGCGGCAGGTGCCGCCAGCAATCCATCGATACGCATCAGATCGTCTTCATTGATCATCTTCACTCTCCCAGCCGACGCGCTTCCACGGTGCACGGCAAGACCGTTTCCGGACCCATTTCCGGCAGTTCCAGACGCCAGCCATTGGCCAACGTGACGACGCCGCCCCACATGTCGGCCTGTTCCATCGACACGATGGGCTCTTCCAGATCCTTTTTCGGGATGTAGGCGGACAAGATTCCCTTGCCATCTTTTCTCAGCATCACTTTCATGGTGTTTCCTTGTTGGGGTGTTGGTTAAGTGAGTGCTTCAAGCTGCCTCGGCGGTCATGCGTTTCAAAATTGCAGCCAATGCATCGATCACGTGATCGATTTCGGTTTCGGTCGTATACCGGCTCAGGGAAAATCGGATCGTCGCCAGCGCTTCCACCTCGGAGAGCCCCATGGCACTCAGCACATGGGACGGCGCGGTGCCGCCGGCGGTACAGGCCGCGCCGGACGAGGCGGAGATGCCGATCTTGTCCAGCTTGTCGAGGATGACCTCGGCCGGAAGTTCGCCAAAGCACACGCTGCTGGTATTGCCCACCCGCACCGCAGTGCCGCCGTTGATGCGGGCACAGGGAATGCGCGCCAGCACCCCGGATTCGAGCCGGTCCCGCAAGGCGGCCATCGCCATCGCTTTGGCGTCCAGTTCGTGTGATGCAAGTTCGCAGGCCAGGCCCATGCCGACGATGGCGGGGACGTTCTCGGTGCCGCCGCGACGGCCACGCTCCTGGTGGCCGAACAGCATGGGCGGAAACTTCAGCCCTTTGCGCACGAACAAGGCACCGACCCCTTTGGGCGCGTGGAACTTGTGCCCGGCCAGGGAGAGCAGGTCGACCGGCACCTGCACCAGGTCGAGCGTGATCTTGCCGGCCACCTGCACTGCATCGGTGTGGAACAGCGCACCCTTCGACTTGGCCATGCGCGCTGCTTCCATGATCGGAAACAGCACGCCGGTTTCGTTGTTGGCCCACATCAGCGATACCAGCGCGGTATCCGGCGTAATCGCCCGCTCAAGTGCTGCTAGATCCAGCGTGCCATCGCTATTTACCGGCAACAACGTGACGCGCACGCCGCTCGCTTCCAGATGCGCCAGCAAACTCAAGGTAGACGGATGCTCCACCGCGCTGACCACCACATGCGTCTTGCCCGGACATGCCGCCAGCGCACCCATGACCGCCAGGTGATTGGCTTCGGTGCCGCTGGCCGTGAACACGATCTCGGGCGGTGCCGCATTCAGCAGCCGCGCCACCGATGCGCGTGCCTGCGCCACCTGCGCCTTGGCACGCTCGCCGACGGCATGCTTACTGGACGGGTTGCCATAGCTGTCGCGCAGGCAAGCCAACACCGGTTCCACACACTCGGGTGCCAGCGCCGTGGTGGCGTTGTTGTCCAGATAAATGTTGGTGTCCGTCATTGCCAAAATGTCCGATCCGGGTCCCGATTCAAAAATTGCAGCAGCGCATTCAAGGCGCTGAACTCTCCATACAACTTCCACTCGTGCTGCTTATGGTCTTTGCGGTACAAGCGCCACGCCCGTGAATCGGGCACATATTCCAGCCGTGCGATATCGACCACCCCGCCCGACTTGTCTATATTGCGCGAGCAACAGGGGCTCTGAATCCGGTAGCCCGCTTCGTCCGCATGTACGTCCGGGATGACATAGCGGTAGCGCACCCGTGTAGCCAGCGCCCGTTCGATGCGCTTGCGATCCACATCGTTCGGGTGCATGCAACCCGCTTGTCTTGCCGCATTCATTCCGCTTCCCGCTCGCTCGCGCCCAAGCTCACACCAGCGAGATTTCTTCCTCGAGGCAGCCCACCACGCCACGCTCCTGAAACTCAACCATATAAACCGGCAAATTGAATTCCTCGTGGTAGCCCACATTGACGATTTCCCCCGGCGTGCCGGTGCTCACCAACAAGGCACCCGGCTCGCGCTCAGGATAGCTGCCGTCGTTGAACATATCGACCGTCGACACGATGCGCTGGCCCCATTGGTATTTCGCTTCGCGTGGTTCGATCATGCTGTCACCCCGGAAAATTCGGTGGTCTGAGTCTCGGCTTCCGCTGTAGTGAGTTCGGTGGCGGCTGCCGGGATGGCTTCGGTGGTGGCTTCCAGTTCCTTGCCGCGCATGCCGACCCGATTGCCGCTTTCGATGAACTCGGTGCCATAGATATAGAACTGCTGGAGAAACGTGCCGATGCTGGTGACGTAGCCAATTTCGCCTTTTTTCACCAGGATTTCGCCAATGTCCTTGCCGGCATAGGTGCCGTCGTTGCGCACCACCTTGAGGGACTTCACTTTCTGCCCGTATTCGAAAATCGGTTGGGCGGTGAGCTCCACCACGTCACTATCACGACTGATCTTGGCCATTTTCCGACTCCTGAAAATTGATCATTAAAATGGGTGACACGCCGGCTTCTGCGTCACCAGCTGACTGACTCCGGAGGCCCCCTTGCCCAGGCGCTGACGGACGATATCGCGCACCAGTTCATCCGCGTCGTTGGCCAGCCGCTTCACATGGTTCTGCTCTACCCGGCTTGCCACTTCGTAACGCACGCGCCAGTCCGGATCGGACAGCAGCAGATGCAACTGTCCCGGCGTCATTCGCTTCGCCACTTCGCAGCGAACGGCGGCATCCGCATCTTTGGCCATGCCCGGCAGCCAGGCATCGCTGATCCGGCTGGCCACCATGTGACGCACCTCGGCATCCTCATCCCGCATCATCTGTGTCAGGAAGGTTTCCGGGATGCGCCGCGCCACCACCTGCCGCACGTAATAATCCGGGTCATGGATCATGGTTCCCAGGTCGTGGGGATCAAGGCGCGACGCCACCCGGATTCTCACTTCGCGGTGCGGGTCGCGCACCAGTGCCAGCAACTGTTTGGGCGGCAGCCGCAGCGCCGCGCTCCAACGCACGGTCTCATCCGGATCCAGAGTCAGCTGCGGCAGATGAAACACGTCGACGTATTTGGCCGCCACCGCGCGCACTTCGAAATAGGGATGCGTCAGGTAATCCTTGGCCAGCGCGGGATTCCAGAAAAAGAAGCGGTCGATACGCTTGGCGTAACGATCCTGCACGCAGGCAAGGCCGACACGGCACCGCTCCTGTTCGAGCAGGCCCTGACGCGAACAGCCCGCGCAGTCGACTGCGCAGCCCTGCCAGTCGACGGGTGGGCCCAGCTCGTTCAAGCTCGACTCACTCATCCTCGTCCTCCTGACCATGACGCGCCAGGACCTGGAGCAATACCGTGGCGTTCAATTTGTCGCTCGGGTCGAGTTCCAGCATCTTCGCCAGGACTTCATGGCTTTGCTCCAGCCGGCCCAGGCGCATCTGCAGGTAGCCACAGGCCTTCAGGGTAAACAGGTAGAAGCGCGGCAGGATGGCATCGTAGCTGCTGAATTCCGCGTCGCCGCCCCGCACCTTGCGCCAGTCCTCGCTCAACCGATTGTCGCGCGCTGCCTTGAGCAGGCACCGCTCCGCCACCTCCAGCGCATCATTGAGACGCCCCTTGTAGAAATAGAAGCGGTACAAAGCGATCAACACGGCCGCGTGCCCGGGCGACAAAGCCTGCGCCTGAAACAGATGGCTCTCGGCAACAGCATCGTTCTGGTAGTTGAGGCCCGCCAGACGCAAGTGCTGCTCGACCGGCTCCGAGAGATGGCCACCCAGGCAGGCCCGCTCCAGCCAAGCGGGATCCATGTCTGCCGGAACAGCCGGGGACGTTGTCACAATCCGGTCCTCTGTCGCACATGCTGCTCGCATCGCCCGTTCACCCTTGCCTCGCCTCAGTGTTTGTGGCCGAGGCCAGAAATATCAATGCTGGAACTGCTGCTGGAACTGCCGCAGGAGCCACAGGTCGACGGGGTGGCGGTGGCGAAACTCAGCCCGCCCCCGGTCGGCGATTCGGAGAAATCAATGGTCGCCCCTTCCAGCAGCAAGCGGCTTTCCGCCGGCAGGAAGAACTTGACCGTATTGACCTCGACAACGGCGTCGCCGGGTAGCGCAGCGGCCTCCACCGTGAATTCGGAGGCCAGCCCGGAACAGCCGCCCGCGCTAACCATCAGGCGGAAGCCGGCGTTGTCTCCGGCGCCGCCAAAACGAACCATGCGGCTGATGAATTTTTCCGCTGCGGGGGTAAGTTTGAGTTCCATCTTGCGCTCCTAGGCCGCCACGTAACGCGGGTAACTGTTGTCAATCACGCAGGTGTCGTCGACCGGGCACACTGCAACGCACTGCGGATCGTCGAAGTAGCCGAGACACTCGGTGCACTTCTCCGGTTTGATGATGAAGGTGCCGTCCTTCTCACGGATGGCGTTGTTGGGACACTCCGGCTCGCATGCCGAACAGGCGGTGCATTGGGAGGTGATTATTTTGAATGCCATGGTGTTTCTCCTAACGGGGTTGCTTTAAATTTTGCGTGGCGATTTCATGCAGCGATGTAGGCGCCCTGGCGGATATCGGCATCGCCGCGATCGGCGTGAACAATTTCACCGGACTTCACTTTCGTCAGGTATTCCTTGAAATATTTCACTGCCGACTGCTCGATGAATTCGTGCGCGTACTTGTCCACCGGATCGATGCCCGCCGCCTTCAGGCTGTCTTTCGGACAGCCGCCGATCTTGGCCACGAACACGGCGACGCAATCGTTGATGGCGCGGATCACGGTCGGCAAGGTGTCCTCCTCGCCAAAGCCGCCCTGGCAGTAGAGGTCGACACGGCGATGGCCCACGAACTTGGAACCCTGGGTGCTGAGCTCGTAAATCTGGAACTCCTGGGCGTGACCGAAGTGTTCGTTGATCCGGCCGTGGCCCTTGGTCGCGACGGCGATCAGCACCTTCAGATCGCTGAACTCGGCCTCCAGATCGGCCATTTCGGCCTGCTTGGCCAACACGGTTGCCTGACGTTCCACCTCCACCTTTTCCTGATAGGCCTTGCGGCCCTCGGCGTCGTACTGGATGTCCATTTCCATGACTTTTTCAGTGCTGAATTCAGACGAGCGATCCTCGCCCAGCAAGCCCACCGCATCGGCGCGACACTGGCGGCAGTGCCGCATCATGTTCATCTCGCCCTCGCAACTGTCCTGCAGCGCTTTCAACTCTTGCGCAGTGGGGCCGCGCTGGCCATTCAAGCCAAACACGGTGCCGTGTTCCGGCGCGGAAATGAGCGGCATGATGTTGTGCAGAAAAGCACCACGCGACTTGACCGCCTTATTCACCTCAACCAGATGCTTGTCGTTGATGCCGGGGATCATCACCGAATTCACTTTGCATAGAATGCCGGCTGCGGTCAGCATCTCGAGCCCCAGCATCTGCCGTTCCGTCAATATCCGGGCAGCTTCGATGCCGGTGACGCGCTTGTGTTCCCAGAAAATCCACGGATAAATGTGTTGTCCGATTTCCGGGTCGACCATGTTGATGGTGATGGTCACGTGATCGACGTTGTATTTCTTGATGGTTTCGACATGGTCCGGCAACGACAGGCCGTTGGTCGAAAGACACAGCTTGATGTCGGGCGCGGCGTTGTAGATCAGATCGAATGTCTTGAAGGTTTTTTCCGGGTTGGCAAGGGGGTCGCCAGGGCCGGCGATGCCAAGAACCGTCATTTGCGGAATCGTTGAAGCCACGGCCAGCACTTTTTTGGAAGCCTGCTCCGGGGTCAGCTTCTCGCTCACCACACCGGGACGGCTTTCGTTGGCGCAGTCGTATTTGCGATTGCAATAGTTGCACTGGATATTGCACGCCGGCGCCACCGCCACATGCATGCGCGCATAGTGGTGATGCGCTTCCTCGCTATAGCAAGGATGGTTTTTCACCTTTTCCCACACCGCCGGATCCATGTCTTCCGGCGCAGTGGATGAGCCGCAACTGGCTTTCCCACCCTCGCTGGACGTTCCGCAGCCTTTATGCTCCGCCGCCTGTTGCAGGATTTGATCCAGATCCAGATGCTGGCTCTGATCGCTTCCTGCGCCCGCCACATTTGCTTGATTGTCCACGCTTGGCTCCTGTTCGTTTCAACTTCAACCAGTGGCGATCATGAAATCAACCGCCCGCTAAATGCGTTCATGCATGAGCATTTAGCAACAAGCGTGCCATTCATGTAATTTTCAGAAAATACTTAAAATTTAAGTACTTAGCGATGCCAGGCGTTTGTCGCAGTTGCTACAAACAGGGATTGCCGGAGAAGGGAATTGTCGGGAAGACTACAGCGGGGAAAAGCGGATAACGGGGGGCGCGGCTGTCTGCATGGACAACCGCGAACAAAGCTTAAAGACGTTTGACTTCGATGTTGTATCGCGACAGCGCGTAACCAATCTGGCGCGGCGTCAGATTCAGCAGGCGCGCGGCTTTCGCCTGCACCCATCCACACTGTTCCATGGCCCACACCAGACGCTCGCGCTCGGTCATGTGCGTAGGCTCGGTGCCTGCATTGGCTTCAACAATATCGCTGCCGGAGGTCAGCGGCGAACCGGCAACAGAAACGTGACCGGCCAGCTCAATAGGTATCACCTGCTGCGCCTCACCATAGTGCTGCAGCACCTGCGAAAAACACTTGTTCTGCTGACACGGCAAATCCACATCCTGGATCGCGCTGGTTCGCGTCATTGTCGCGGTACGTTCGATGCAATTCTCCAGTTCGCGCACATTGCCCGGCCAGTTGCACTTGAGCATCACCGCCATCGCGGCCGGCGTAATGGAAAGCTTGCGATCGTTATCCTTGTTGAATTTGTCCAGAAAATGCTCAATGAGCGGCGGAATATCCTCGCGTCGCTCGCGCAACGGGGGGAGGAAGATACTCACCACGTTGACGCGATAGTAGAGGTCGGCGCGGAATGTGCCCTTGGCCACATCCTCTTCCATATTGCGGTTGGTGGCTGCGATCAGGCGCACGTCGACCTTGATCGATTTGTTACCGCCCACACGCTCGAATTCACGCTCCTGCAGCACGCGCAGCAACTTGGTCTGGAACAGCGGCGAGATTTCTCCAATCTCATCCAGAAACAGGGTGCCGCCCTGAGCCATTTCGAAGCGACCTTTACGCTCCTGGGTCGCGCCGGTGAACGATCCCTTTTCGTGGCCGAACAGTTCGGACTCGAGCAGCGTTTCGGACAGCGCAGCGCAATTCACCTTGATGAACGGGGCATTTTTGCGGGAACTCAGATGGTGAACCGAGCGGGCGATGACTTCCTTGCCGGTGCCACTTTCGCCGCGCAGCAGCACGGTCGATTTGCCGGGCGCGGCCTGGTGGACTTCGGCGAATACGTCCTGCATGCGCTTGCTGTGGCCGATGACGTTATCCAGGCTGTACTTGCCATGCAACTCCTTCTGCAGGCGATGCTGGCGCTGAATCAACTCCTCGCGCTCGGCAGCCACATTGTTGTGCAAGCGGGTGGTCTGGCCGATGAGGTTGGCCACCATCGCCAGAAAACGCACATCCGCTTCGAAATTACCCGGCTCGCCGTCCATTTCGCGGTCGACACTCAGTACGCCAACGGTTTCTCGTCCGACCTTGATCGGCACCCCGATAAAGGCAACGACACGCCCTTCCGCCAGGCTGCGCGACTCGGTTCGATTGAGGAAATGCGGCTCCTTCGCCACATCCGGCACCACCATGGGCACGCCGGTTCCAAGGATCTTGCCCATAATGCCCTCGCCCTTGCGGAAACGGCCCCGGCTTGCCGCCTCGGCCGACATGCCGGTTGCCTCAACAACGTGCAAATCGCCCGATGGCTGCACCAAACTGACCATGCCACGCCGCATTCTGAGATGCGAGGAAAGCACGCCGAGCACTTCCCGCGCCGTCTTGTTCAGGTCGAGGGATGAGCTCAGTATCTTGCTGATTTCATAGATTGTAGTGAGCTCGATGCCCAGTTCATGCCCTATTTTCTCGCCCATGTTTCTACCCCTCATTGAACCCATTTGGGATCTTCATGTATGCAATCAGTTCAACCATCAGGGTTTATCAAGCAAGTAACGAGCCATACAGCAAGAAGGGCCGCATCCACCAGGAATTCTGGCACATCCAGGATTCCACTACTCACCCGGAAACGCTGAAAACCGTCATCAACACGAGGAGCAGATCAACTACGTATGGAGAACATGCTTGAATTGCCCACTAGAAGACTTGGGATCACCGAGTGGCTGTCACTGCGCCGCCAGATCCCGAATCACCGATCCTCCCACCGTGTCCAATGGGTCCAGTTCCTGCAACTTTCCAAGGAGAGCCTGGCTTTCATCATTCCGCCCAAGCCGCAGGCGAATGAATGCGAGCGCCTTGAGGGTAAAGAGATAGAAGTGCTGAGGCGCATCGACACGGCGCCAGTCGGTTGAATGTGCATCAAGTTGTGTCCAGTCTGGACTGAAAGCACCTTGGCGAGCGGCAATGTCGAGCGCACTCAGAGCGACCTCCTCGGCCTGCGGCAACATGCGTTTATAGAAGTAGAACTTGTACAGGGCGAAATACACCGGCAGGCAATCGGGTGCGAGCGCCTGCGCGGTACACAACAGGAACTCGGCGCGTTCGGTGTTGTGGTAAGACGCCACCGCCTGCGCCAGCCAGTCGGCCACACCGGGCGGCAGTGCGCCATCGGCGATGCCGGGGATGGCGTTCACCAGATTTCCTGAGGCAACTGTAGACGCTCCACGGGCTTGTCGCCGAGCAGGTGCTCATCGACGATGGCTGCGACATCGTCCTTGGTGACTTTTGCGTACATGACACCCTCGGGATAAACCAGTACATGCGGGCCGTTGCAGGGACCGAGGCAACCAGTGTTGCTGAGGGCGAAGCGGCCGTTCAGATTGCGCTGCTGGAATGCGTAGGTAAATTCATCCCAGACTTCAGTGACGCCACTTTGCATGCAGGAGCCGCGAGGGTGGCCGGGGCCACGGTTTTGAACGCAGACGAAGACGTGTTTTTCGGGTTTCGGCATGGGAATACTCTCAGTTTCAAGATGGATGGGATAGTGCGGGGGCAAACCCGTGGTGAGACTTCACTTGATCCCGGAGTTATTGGACTCTGGGCCGAGTGGGTGTTTTGCCGTTTTGGGGGCATAGCGGCCAATCCACTTTTCCAGTTCGGCGACATGTTCCGCTTCTTCAGAAGCAAACTCCTCGGCCATTACCCTGACCTCGGGATCCCCTGTGGTGGCAGCGATGTCGGCATAGAAAGCGTGGCCGCGACGCTCGCCATCCAGGGCAAGTTCAAGGGCGTTGCTCGCATCGAGCATGCAGTCGACACCAATCCAGTCAAATTGCTCGGGACTGATGCCGTCAGGCCAGGCGTAACTCTCGGCATCCAGCGCAGGCAGCTGGCGAAAACCGCCTCGCTCCATCGCTAGGGCGAGATGCTTGCGTGAGAAGACCGCCATTTTGCGAAAAAACTTCTCGACTGCTGCATTGCCGTCAGTGCGCATGCTGTCGGCAAGCTCTTCATAGCGCCGCGCAGCCTCGCGTTCCAACTCGACGGCGTGTGCCAGAAAAAGATTGATGTCTTCCATGACGCTCAGCCGAACTTGAACAGGATGCCGTAGCCGCCGCGCGGATACTCCCAGTCCACATTGCGATACGTCGAGCAGATGATGCGGCAGGTGCCGCATTCCAGACAGCCGTCGGTGATCAGCACCACCTGGCCATTGCCTTCCGTGGTGTAGCAACCCGCGGGGCAGCAGACCGTACATTCCTGGGTCTTGCACTCCACCCTGCAGGTGTCCTGATTGATGATGCTGATATGCGGCCTGCCGGCATCGACGCGGTAGCGGTTCTGGAACAGCTTTTCTTCAACTTTTATCGGGATTACTTCGGTGGTATTCATTCGAATGCCCTCCACATTTTGTAAGCGTCGCCCATCAAACCGAACAGGGAGCGCCGCTGCTTGAAGCTCCTGCGAATCTCGCGCTCCTTGGTTTTCTTGTCCACGCCGTCCACGGTGAGCATGGTGTGGGCGGCCTTGTTCAGCAGTTCGGGGTAGGTGGTGAAGAAATGATTGTTCTTGTGGAAGATCTCCGGCATGTTCTTGTACTTCTTCATGTCCTTCATGACAAAGCTGTCTTCCAGACGGCCCTGATAAAGAGCGAGGTTCGCCGCCGTCAGCGGCAGTTTCTTTTCCTTCAGGTCGATCACCGTCTCGGCAGCGTAGCGGCCGGTGGTCATGGCCAGGTTGGAGCCTTCGCGGTGTACTGCGTTGACGAACATGCCGGCATCGCCCACGATCATCCAGCCCTCGCCGTAGAGCTTGGGCATCGCCTTGTAGCCGCCTTCCGGAATCAGGTGCGCGGTATATTCCTTCATCTCGCCGCCGGCGAGCAGCGGCTTGATTGCAGGGTGCGCCTTCATCTGCTCGAGCAGCATGTAGGGCGTAATCTTTTGCTGCTTGAAGTCGGACAGCATGCAGCCCACGCCGATGGTGAGCGAATCCTTGTTGGTGTAGAGAAAGCCGGTGCCCATCATGCCCTGGGTAATCTTGCCCGCCATCTCGATCACCACGCCCTCGCCCTCGCCGATATTGAAACGGCTCTGGATGGTTTCTTCCGGCAGGAAGTGAATCTCCTTCACCGCCAGCGCCACGTCCTTGGGTTCGAGTTCGGCATGGAAGCCCGCCTTCTTCGCCAGCAGTGAATTCACGCCGTCGGCGAGAATCACCACATTGGCGTAGATCGCACCACCTTCTCGGTCGGTCTCCACGCCGATCACACGGTCGCGATCCATCAGCAGGTTGGTGACGGTGGTTTCGCACACCAGCAGCGCGCCCGCCTCCTGCACCTTTTTCGAGAACCACTTGTCGAACTGGGCGCGGATGATGGTGTAGCGGTTGTACGGCTGCTGATTGAACTCGGCGGAGCGGTAGGTGCTGCCGATATACGACTCGTCGTCCAGCACCCACATCTGCTGTTCGATGAGGTGGCGCTCCAGCGGCGCATCCTCGCGAAAATCCGGGATGATTTCCTCCAGCGCATTCGAATACAAAATCGCGCCCTGCACGTTCTTGGAGCCGGGATACTCACCGCGCTCGATCTGCAGCACTTTCAATCCGGCCTTGGCCATGGTGTAGGCGGCCGCGTTGCCGGAAGGCCCCGCGCCGATCACGATGGCATCGAATTTTTCGTCCATGTTTTTCTCCTGTGCTGGGCGCGGCTAGACGGCCACTTTCAAGGTTGCAAGCTGCTGGCGGAACGCATCGGTGAGCGCGGGCAGGATCTGCATCGCGTTGCCGACGATGCCGTAGGTGGCGAAGTCGAAGATCGGGGCATTGGGGTCGCTGTTGATGCCGATGATCACGTCCGAGGCGTCCATCCCCACCCGATGCTGGATGGCGCCGGAAATGCCGGCGGCGATGTAGAGCTTGGGCCGCACGGTTTTGCCGGACTGGCCGACCTGCCGATCCAGTTCTACCCAGCCCGCCTGCACCACCGGCCGCGTCGCGCCGACTTCTGCGCCCAGCACCTTGGCCAGGTCCCATATCAGCTGGAAGTTCTCCGGCCGCTTCATGCCGCGCCCGCCGGACACGATGATGTCGGCGAAGGGCAGTTGCGGCTTCCCCTGCATGTTGTCCGGAATGTATTCGAGCACCTTGGTCACGATGTCGGTCTCTATCATGCCGAGCGGGTGTTCGGTGATGCTGCCCGTTCGGGTCGTGTCGGGTTTCGGCAGGCTCATCACGCGCGGCCGTACCGTCGCCATCTGCGGCCGGTAGTTGAGGGTGACGATGGTGCACAGCAGGCTGCCGCCAAAGGTCGGGCGGGTGGCCGCCAGGCTGCGGTTTTCCATGTCGATGTTGAGTTCGGTGCAGTCGGCGGTCAGCCCGGTCTGCAAGGTGGTGGCGACGCTGCCCGCCAGATCGCGGCCGAGGGTGGTGGCGCCGAGCAGCAGGATTTCCGGCTCATAGGCGTTGACCAGATCGGTCAGGCCCTTGGTGAAGGGCTGGTTGCGATAGTCGGCCATGACCGGGTCTTCCATCAGGTAGCAGAGGTCGGCGCCGTAGTGGAATGCCTCTTCGCAAAAGCGCCGCGTCTGGATGCCGGGTGCACCCATCACCACGCCGGCCAGCGGCACGCCGAGCTTGTCCGCGAGCTTGCGGCCTTCGCCCATCAACTCCCACGACACGGAGTGGGCGACGCCGCGCTCGTGTTCGACAAACACCCACACCCCCTTGTAGGATTCCAGGCGCGGGTCCAGTTCGAATTTGCGCCGGCCGGCGGGTTTCTTCTGTTCGGTTGCTTCACTCATGACTCGGTCCTTTGCATGCTAGGCGTTGGCCTTGCTGATTTCTTCGGGCAGATTCGGAAATTTGGTGAACATCTTGGTCAGCAGCGTGACCGCAAGATCCTTGGGCTGCTTGCTTTCGCAATCGATGATTTCGGCGCGCACCGTCTTGGCCTGCGGGGCGAATACCTTGCTGACGATGGTGGGCGAGCCCTTGAGTCCGATCTTGGTCACATCCTCGATGCCGGCGGCATCCTTGTCCCATTGCTTGAGCGGATAGCGTGCGGCGCGGAACATGTTGGTCATGGTCGCGAAACGCATTTCGTTGGTGCCTTCCAGCATGGTGATCAGGCACGGCAGCCTGGTCTGCAGCACCTGCACGCCGCCTTCTGCGCGGCGATGCAGCGTGATTTCGCGCTTGTCCAGATCAAGATTGACGATCTCGGAGACGTAGGTCAGCAGCTGAAGATCCATGCGTTTGGCGATGCCGGGTCCGACCTGGGCGGTATCGCCGTCGATGGTCTGCTTGCCGGCAAAAACGATGTCGACCGGCATGTCTTCCTGGATTTTTCGGATCGCCGAAGCCAGCGCGAAGCTCGTGGCCAGGGTGTCGGAACCTGCAAAGGCGCGGTCAGTCACCAGGATGGCATCGTCGGCGCCGAAGGAAATCGCCTTTCTCAGTGCGGCTTCGGCCTGCGGCGGCCCCATGCACAACACGGTGACCCGGGCGCCGTATTTGTCCTTCAGGCGCAGCGCCTCTTCCAGCGAGAACAGGTCATACGGATTGACGATCGCCGGCACGCCCTGGCGCATGATGGTGTTGGTCACAGGATGTACGCGAATCTGCGCGCTGTCCGGAACCTGCTTGATACAAACGACGATATGCATGATGGTTGCTCCTAGCGGGACGGCAGTGCCGAGCGCATGCTGTCGAGTGACACATGCTGCTTGCCGTCCGTATCCTGAAATACCTTGAACACCTTTTCCTGCGCCGCTGTGGAGTTCACAAAATCGCTATAGGCCTTGCCCAGCGCTTCCTGGCACACCCCGCGCAGCGTGGCGTCGTCCATGTCCGCCGTCCCCGGCGTTGCCCGCAGGTACTGATTGAACCGTTTCAGGATATGCAGCCGGTTCACGTTGACGACGGGCTGCTCGTAGTGAACCTGGAAATAGTCCAGGAACTCTTCCGCCGCTGAAAAGGTACTCATGTGTTTGAGTAGGTCGCTCATGGTTTTCCCGTCGGTGAAGTTCAGTGGGTGGTGCGTCTCGGTCTGCCTGGCAGATGGGCCGGCTCGCAGATGTCGCCACAGGTGTCGCAGTCAATCGTGGCCGGAGTGGACTCACCATCCGGCGATACGCCCAGACGCTGTTCCAGGTGGGCGATGCGTTCGAGCAAGCAGGAAATCGCCTTACCCACCGGGTCCGGCATCAAGTGATGATCCAGGTCGATTCCCTGCTGGCTACGCCGCTGGTTTGGGGGCAGCACCACACGGCCGGGGATGCCCACCACCGTCATGCTGTCCGGCACGTCCTGGATCACCACTGAATTCGCGCCGACGCGCGCACCGTGTCCCACCGTGATCGGGCCGAGTATCTTTGCGCCTGCGCCCACCACCACGCCATCGCACAGGGTGGGGTGGCGCTTGCCGGGATTCCAGGAGACGCCGCCAAGGGTGACGCCGTGATAGAGCGTGACATCGTCGCCGACCTCGGCGGTCTCGCCGATCACGACGCCGCAGCCGTGGTCGATGAAGAAGCGGCGGCCGATGGTGGCGCCGGGATGGATGTCGATCTGGGTAAACATGCGCGCCATGAAACTCATGAGGCGCGCGGAATAGCGCCAGTTACGCCCCCACAACACGTGACTGAGGCGATGCCAGAGCAAGGCATGAATTCCAGGGTAGGTGGTGATGACTTCCCACGTCGTCCGCGCGGCGGGGTCACGTTGAAACACGCAAGCCACATCTTCGCGCAGCAGCGCCCACAATCCGGGAGCGGAGTGCGGCGCCGGAGTGGTCTGAGTGTGGAGGTCGCTCATCGCGGTCATGGTGCGTTCTCCTGGTCAGGACTGAACCGATGCGCGTGGCATCGCTTCCAGAAAGAAGCGTTCCAGATCGTCGGCACTCGGCGTCCGCTTGGTGGCGACGGCGTGTTCCCGAATGCGCGCGAGCATCGCCTTGGCTTCGAATTCCGTAAGCACGATGCCGATGCCGGCATACGCATGCTTCACTGCGCTGGAACCCGAATGCTTGCCGAGCACCAGCGTGTGGCTTCGCCCGACTGTTTCCGGCGCCACACCCTGGTAGTTATGCGGGTTCTTGATCAGACCGTCCACATGGATGCCCGACTCATGCGTGAACACGACATCGCCGACGATGCTCTTGTTCACCGGAATCGGGCGGCCCGAAGCAATCGATACCAGGCGCGAGATTTCCGGGAAGTGGCGGCTATCGATACCGGTTTCGATGTTGTAGAGGTGGTGCATCGCGGTGACGGACTCCTCCAGCGCGGCATTGCCGGCGCGCTCGCCCAGGCCGTTGACCGTAGTGTTGATGTGGCTGGCGCCTGCCAGCACGGCTGCCAGCGTGTTGGCCGTGGCCATGCCGAGGTCGTTGTGGGCATGCATCTCGAGTTCGAGATCGGTCGCCTGACGCAGTTGATCGATCCGTTTGTAGGTGCTGAACGGATCCAGCAACCCGAGCGTGTCGGCGAAGCGGAAGCGCCGCGCGCCGGCGGCTTGGGCCGTGTCGACCACGCGCAGCAGAAAATCAGGATCTGCCCGCGAGGCGTCTTCACCGCCGACAGAGACGTCCATGCCCAGCTCCTGGGCGCGGTTGACGAAATGGCTGACGGTGTCCAGCACCCAATCCCGGTCGCGCCCCAGCTTGTGGCGGATTTGAATATCGGAAACAGGAATCGACAGATTGACGATGTGCACGCCGCAGCTGGCGGCAGCCATCAGATCAGGTTCGCACATGCGGCCCCAGACCATCAGGCTCGACGGCAGGCCCAGGCTGGCGATGGCGAGAATGTTCTCGCGTTCTTCCGGCCCCATGACCGGGATGCCCACTTCCATTTCCGCCACGCCTGCGGCGGCCAGCGCACGCGCGATGGCGATGCGCTCTTCGGCGCTGAAGCTCACGCCAGCCGTCTGCTCGCCATCGCGCAGGGTCGTATCGTTGACGATTACAGAAGATTGGGCCATGTTCGCTCCGAAGAAGATTGCTACTCACCTAGCAATCAGCAAGGGGCGTGCCAGAGCAAATTATTACGTGCAATCAGGTTGTTACCTGTTCGGACGCGGGGCGGCCGAGGGAGCGGAAACGACATTTGTCGGGGATTGTAGGGATTGCGACACAACAGTCGGAGGGCTCGTTAATGAAACGAGCCCTATGCCGCCAGCGCGGTCATAGCAAAAGTTTCAGCGGACTAAAAGCGCGGTCGCCCGGGTGCATCGCGCTGATTTTCGCGGACGCGAAAATCTTTACGGGAGGCACGTTCGTGCGGCATTGGCCCAGCCCGCCTGAATATGTCAAAATTGACCAGACTTAGGAACACTCCACCACAATTTACTAACCACGCTGTCAGACCATGACCGAAGCCGATGGCGAAATTCTCACGCTCGACAAAGTTGCCGCGTATCTGAAGGCGGGCAAGAAAACCGTCTACCGATTGGTGCAGCAAGGTCAGATTCCCGGCTTCAAGCTGGGCGGTACTTGGCGTTTTCGCCGCACTGAATTAGACCGCTGGATTGCGGCGCAGATTGCCGACAAGGCGCAGAACAAGATATGAGCGACCCGCTAGTTGCAATGACGCCGCGCGAAATTATCGTCATCGACGGGGTGTTAAGGACACGGACATGCTGAAGAGTAGTCTGGGCTTGCAGTGCCGCGACGCGGGCATCAAATTCACGTGTTCATGATGGGAAAAATCGATGAAACCCTCTGTTGCGCTTGACCTGAAACGCGCCGCCGTGCGCGAAGCGGCAAGCCGTTTTCACACGGCAAACCCGCGCATCTTTGGCTCGGTGCTGCATGGTGCCGACCAGGACGGCAGCGACCTCGATCTGCTGGTAGACGCGCTCCCCGGTGCGACGTTGTTTGATCTCGGCGGTCTGCAAGACGAACTTGAGACGCTGCTGGGTATTCGGGTTGATGTGCTGACGCCGGGCGACCTGCCAGCGAAATTTCGCCAGCAGGTGCTGGTGGAAGCGCAGCCGGTATGAACGAGAACCGCCTGGCCGATTACCTCGATCACATGCGGCGGCTGCGACCGATGCGTGCAGCTTTGTCGAAGGCTTGAGCAAGGAAGGCTTTCTTGCCGACAAGCGCACTCAGCAAGCCGTCATCATGAGCCTGATTGTTATTGGCGAGGCCGCCACGAAAGTGATGGATGGTTACGCCGAGTTTGTAAACCAGCACCAGCAAGTGCCGTGGCGAAGTATGCGCGGGATGCGAAACCGCATCGCGCATGGGTATTTCGACACCAACCTTGATGTGGTGTGGGACACCGTGAAGACGGCTTTGCCGGAACTGCTTGGGCAGTTGCCAGAACAATGAAGACCGGTCACCACAATAAGAACCAATAAATCAAGGGGACGCAATGCTGGCAAACATCAAGGGTTTGGTAGATCGACTGGATTTGTCTCAGGCCAAGGCAATGATGCCGCTATTCGAGGCAATTTCAAATGCGATTGATGCTATCGAAGAGCACAAAGACGGATGCCCCATCCGGTTACTTTGGATATTTGATTGCCGATCTAACACCGAGCCTTCGGTTCCAGATGGAAATGAACTATCACCCGTCCATTGATGGTAAGGGGTATTTCAAGACGCTGCCCGGTGGAAATGGATATGTTGAGTTCATTTCCTACGACAAGTTGGTCAAGGAAGCAGGTCGCCGGAATCGCATCTTGTTTGACAAACTCGGCCTGCATAAGCATTGACCGGGAAATTGGGCAAAACATAAATCAATTGCACAGGGCAAAGAATCCTATCTCTGCCGAAAACGAACCGACTACCAGCGGGCAAATTGCCGCCGGCAAGTTGCAGGCGCTTCGCGCCGAATTCTGTTGCGCTCTTGCAATCCCCCAAGTCGCTGACGATCAGGTAGCTTAACCATTTCGCCAAATCCTCCGCTCACGGATGGTAATACCGCATCAACATGCGAGGGTCTTTGTGCCCTGTAATTTTGGTCAACTTGTGCATGGGGAAATTTCTGCCAGTCGCGACGTTTCCGCAAGCCTGGAAAACTTAATCAATGCCCTTCTTTGACCATGTTGATCGAGTACCTGGGAATCTCGATCACCAGGTCGGTGCCGTCGACGATGGCCTGGCAAGCAAGACGCGATTCCGGCTCCAGCCCCCATGCCTTGTCGAGCAGATCATCTTCTTTCTCGGTGCAGGGATTCAGCGAGGCGAGCCCTTCGCGCACGATGATGTGGCAGGTAGTGCAGGCGCAGGATTGTTCGCACGCATGGTCAAGTTCGATTCCGGCGGCGAGCAGGCTGTCGCAAATGGTGGTGCCGCTTGCGGCATCCAGCGCGTCGCCATCCGGACACAGGCTTGCGTGCGGCAGTACGATGATTTGCGGCATATTCTTAAACCTCGATTGCATCCAGCCGCCGGCCCGTGAGGGCGCGCTGAACGCTTGCGTCCATGCGTCGGGCGGCGAACTGGGCGGTGGCGCGGTTGAGCGAATCGGCCGCGCGCTTGATGGCGATGTGATCCTGGCTATTCAGCAGCACGCGCAGGGTCTCCATGGCGCGGCCAATGGCGATACGCTCCATGTCGGACAGCAGCCGTTGGCCATCCTCATCCAGCGCCGCCTGCGTGGCCTCGAGCAGACGCAGGCCGTCCACCCGCTGCTCGCGCAGATTGCGCGCGGCCATGTCATTTTTGGCATGGGTGAAGGAGTCCTGCAGCATGCGCGCGATTTCGTCGTCGCCCAGCCCATAGGAAGGCTTGACCTCGATGGCGGTCTGCACGCCGCTGGTCTGCTCGTGAGCGGACACCGACAGCAGGCCATCGGCATCGACCTGAAAGGCCACGCGGATACGTGCCGCGCCCGCCACCATGGGCGGAATACCGCGCAGTTCGAAGCGCGCGAGGGAACGGCAGTCGCCGACCAGTTCGCGTTCGCCCTGCACGACGTGGATGCTGATGGCCGTCTGGCCGTCCTTGAAGGTGGTGAACTCCTGCGCGCGGGCAACCGGAATGGTGGCGTTGCGCGGCACGACTTTTTCCACCAGGCCGCCCATGGTTTCGAGTCCCAGCGACAGCGGGATTACGTCGAGCAGCAGCCAATCGTCCGTTTTGTGGTTGCCCACCAGCAGATTGGCCTGCATGGCGGCGCCCAGCGCCACGACCTTGTCCGGGTCGAGGTTGGTCAGCGGCTCGCGCTTGAAGAAATCAGCCACTGCGGTGCGCACGTGGCGCATGCGGGTGGAGCCGCCGACCAGCACCACGCCGTCGATGTCATCCATGCCAAGGCCGGCGTCGCGCAGCGCTTTGCGGGTGGGATTCATGGTTCTGCTGATCAGCCCGGCGGTGAGCGCGAAGAACGTCTCGGCACTTAGGCTCAGGTCGAGTTCCTGGCCCGAGGAGAGCGTGGCGCGAATGCGCGCCTCATCCTGCTCGGTGAGGGTTTCCTTGGCCTTGCGCGCCAGGCTCAGCAGCAGGCGGGAGTCCGTGACCGTCGCATCCGCGATTGCGCCTTGCTCGGTAATCCAGCGATAAATGTATTCGTCGAAATCGTCGCCGCCCAACGCGGAATCGCCATTGGTGGCGACCACCTCGAAGACGCCCTGACTGAGGCGCAGAATGGAAATGTCAAAAGTGCCGCCGCCCAGATCGTAGATGCAGAAGGTGCCTTGTGATGCAGTGTCCAAGCCATACGCGATGGCAGCTGCGGTTGGCTCGTTCAACAGGCGCAGCACGTTGAGGCCGGCCAGCCGCGCGGCATCCTTGGTTGCCTGGCGCTGGGCGTCGTCGAAGTAGGCTGGCACGGTGATGACCGCGCCGGTGAGCTCGCCGCCGAGGCTGGCTTCGGCACGGCTGCGCAGCACTTTGAGAATTTCGGCCGAAACCTCCACCGGGCTTTTCACGCCGGCGTTCGTCTCGATGCGCACCATGCCGGGGCTGTCGACGAAGCGGTAAGGCGTGGCGGACGCGTCGGGCACATCCTTGAGTCCACGCCCCATGAAGCGTTTGACCGAAGCAATGGTGTTATGGGGATCGTCGGTTTGGCGCAATTGCGCCTCCAGGCCGACTTCCGGGATGCCATCCTGCACGTAGCGCACCACCGACGGCAGAAGAGTGCGCCCCGCTTCATCTTCCAGCACGGACGCCGATCCGCTGCGCACCGTGGCGACCAGGGAATTGGTAGTGCCCAGGTCGATTCCGATGGCCAGCCGGTGCTGGTGAGGATCGGCACATAAACCGGGTTCTGCGATATGTAGGAGGGCCATGGTGTGTTCTCTCGCTATACGTTGAAGCTCTCGCCGCAGCCGCAGCTATTCTTCACGTTGGGGTTATTGAACTTGAAGCCTTCGTTCAGGCCCTCGCGTGCGAAATCCAGTTCGGTGCCTTCGAGAAAGGTCAGGCTCTTGGGATCGATCAGCACCGTGACGCCGTAGGATTCGAAGGTAATGTCCTCGGGCAGGATTTCGTCAACGAACTCGAGCGTATAAGCCATGCCGGAGCAACCACTGGTGCGCACGCCCAGGCGCAGACCAACGCCCTTGCCGCGCTGGTCGAGAAATTTTTGCACCCGGTTGGCGGCACGTTCTGACAGCGTAATAGCCATGTCCCGCTCCCCTTACACCGAAAACGATTCGCCGCAGCCGCAGGTCGACACGGCATTCGGGTTGTTGATCACGAAGCGCGCGCCTTCGAGGCTTTCCTGATAGTCGATTTGAGCGCCCATGAGGTACTGGAAACTCATCGGGTCGATCAACAGCGAGACGCCGCATTTCTCCAGCACGGTGTCGTCGTCGGCGCTGTTCTCGTCGAAGCTGAAGCCGTACTGAAAGCCGGAGCAGCCGCCGCCAGTCACGGAGACGCGCAGCTTGAGCGCGGCGTTGCCCTCATCCAGGATGATTTCCTTGACCTTGTTTGCCGCCGCATCGGTAAAGACGATAGGGCTCGGGACATACGACTCCACACGTGCGTCAGCACGTAGTGGATCGGAGTCCTTTAGGGTTTGCGCTTCGATAACGGGACTAAGGGTTTGCGTATCCATGGCTCGATTCTCCTGTGTGGGGTGACGCTTAGGCGGCGGTCGGATCGCAGGCGGCGTAACCAGCGCTAACGACTTCGTGTTTGTTGCGATAGTCGGCAACCGCAGCCTTGATCGCGTCCTCGGCCAGGATCGAGCAGTGGATTTTGACCGGCGGCAGCGCCAGCTCCTCGGCGATGGCGGTGTTCTTGATCGCCAGTGCCTGATCCAACGTCTTGCCCTTGACCCATTCGGTCACCAGCGAACTCGACGCGATGGCGGACCCGCAGCCATACGTCTTGAACCGTGCCTCCTCGATGATGCCGGCGTCGTTCACCTTGATCTGCAGCTTCATCACGTCGCCGCAGGCCGGCGCGCCGACCATGCCTGTGCCCACTGAAGCATCGTCCGCTTCAAGCGCCCCGACATTGCGGGGATTTTCATAGTGGTCCAGTACCTTGTCGCTGTAAGACATGTGACTCTCCTTGGTATGCGGCGCTTAGTGAGCGGCCCATTGCACGCTATTCAGGTCTACGCCGGCGCGGTGCATGTCCCACAGCGGCGACAAATCGCGCAGCTTGCCCACATGCTTGTGGAGCAGCTGCACGGCGTAGTCGATTTCTTGCTCGGTGGTGAAACGGCCAATGGAGAAGCGGATCGAGCTGTGCGCCAGCTCGTCGTTGCGGCCCAGCGCCTTCAACACATAGGACGGCTCCAGGCTGGCCGAGGTGCAGGCCGAGCCGCTGGATACCGCGAGATCCTTGATCGCCATCATCAGCGACTCGCCCTCGACGAAATTGAAGCTCGCGTTGAGATTGTGCGGCACACGCCGCTGCATGTCGCCGTTGAGGTGCACTTCGTCCAGCGTGCTGACGCCGGCCCACAGCTTGTCGCGCAGGTAGCGGATGCGTTCGTTTTCGGTGGCCATTTCCTCGGCCGCAATCCTGAACGCCGCGCCCATGCCGACAATCTGGTGCGTGGCCAGCGTGCCGGAACGCATGCCGCGCTCGTGGCCGCCGCCGTGCATCTGCGCCTCGATGCGGATGCGCGGCTTGCGCCGTACATACAGTGCGCCGATGCCCTTGGGACCGTAGGTCTTGTGGGCGGAAAAGGACATGAGATCGACCTTGAGACGGGCGAGATCAATCGGTGCCTTGCCGGTGGACTGCGCCGCGTCCACATGGAACAGCACGCCCTTGGCGCGGCAGAGTTCGCCGATGGTATCGATGTCCTGGATCACGCCGATTTCGTTGTTCACGTGCATGACCGAGGCGAGAATCGTGTCGGGGCGGATGGCGGCGGTGAATTTGTCCAGATCGAGCAGGCCGTTCGGCTCGGGATCGAGATACGTAACTTCGAAACCCTGCCGCTCCAGTTCGCGCATCGGGTCGAGCACCGCCTTGTGCTCGGTGCGCACGGTGATCAGGTGTTTGCCCTTGCCCTTGTAAAACTGCGCCGCGCCCTTGATGGCGAGGTTGTCCGACTCGGTTGCACCCGAAGTCCAGACGATTTCCTTGGGATCGCAGTTCACCAGCCCCGCGACCTCTTCGCGCGCCTGCTCCACGGCCTTGTCTGCATCCCAGCCAAAGGCATGCGAACGCGAGGCGGGGTTGCCGAACTGTTCCGTCAGGTACGGAATCATCTTGTCCGCCACGCGCGGGTCGATCGGCGTGGTCGCGGAGTAGTCGAGATAGATGGGCACCTTGGGCATGAACGTCTCGCTCTGGTTAGCTTGCGTTGGGGGGGCGGCATCGTGCAGCGCCGGTCATGCCTGACTAAAAGCAACTCATGTGCCACGTCTTATAAATAGTGATAACTAATTGATTATACGAAACTAAAATCCAATATTGAGTCGCATCTTGCTGTGTAGGCTTTGTTTGTTTTGCGACAAAGGCGCGGCTGTTTTTCTGCTTGTGTATCGTTTTCCAGAACGTGATCAAACCCGGGAAATATTCCAACCCTCCGCCCACAACCGAGCGGTGGCAAGCCAAATGGGGATGGGCTTCGATGACGGGGACCGTGCTGGTTTTGACACCAACAAACGCAGCATTTGTAGCATTCCTGACACGCGGCGTGCGGCAAGTTATTCAGGCATTTTCATTAAATATCATTGAGTTAAATTCGTCTCGCCTGCTGGCATTGGTCTTGCTGTAACAAGCTTGATCGACACTCCTTCAACTTTTGCAAAGAGCCCACCATGACCACGCTAGACCAGACCGCCTTCAAACAACTCGATGCCGAGAAGCGCTTGCAGAATCCGGTATTCAAGGCCGCCACCGGAGAGACCGGGCGCTTTGGATTCCGGGGCGCAATCGCCATCAAATTCGCGCCGCAGTATGCCGACGAAGCGCGCCCGCCGGAACTGACGGCCGATCAGGTGATCGCCGTGGCGCAGGAAGGCAAGGCGGGCATCGACTTCATGGCGGCCTATCTGCTTTCCTTCGAATATCTGAAACCGCTGGCCGACGCAATGGCCCCCACCTTGAATGCGGACGGCAAGTATTTTCTGTTCTGCGACAACATCGACCTCTCCAAACGCTATCAGGTCGCTTACAACGGTGCGACGTTTTATGTGCTGCCCATTTCCGAGGCGACGGTCTACAACGAACTGCTGGATTTGTTGTATCTGGAGCGCATCGATCTCAAGCGCCTGGATTCAGCCGGCAAGGTGAACCGGATCGCAGACAAGGCGTCGAAGTTTTCCGATACCTTCCCCAGCATGAGCTACGAGGAAGGGCTGAGTGTCATGGGGCCGGTGCGCAATCCCAACGAAGGGCGGCCGGTTTAACGTGGGCCCGCCAACAGGGTTCGTTGCAGGTGACGTTTGTGGCAAACCCTACAGCATGAAACCACTCCGCCATCCAGGATGCCCGCAATCATGAACGCTGCGATTGTTAACGCCAATCCCCATTACGCTCGTCTTGGCGGGGCGGAAGCCGTGCGCGGACTGGTGGATCGGTTTTACGACCTGATGGACGAGGATCCGGATTATTACGGCATCCGCAAATTGCATCCGCAAGATCTGGGTGAATCCCGTAACAAGCTTTATTGGTTTTTGAGCGAGTGGACGGGCGGACCCGCGCTGTTCGCCGAGCACGTAGGCCAGCCTTTCTTGCGCCGCCGCCACGCGCACTTTGCCATCGGCGTGAGCGAGCGGGATCAATGGATGGGATGCATGGTGCGCGCCATGCAGGATGTCGGGCTTGAGGCCGGACTTCAGGCAGAGCTGCAAGCCGCCTTCTTCAAGACCGCAGATTTCATGCGCAACCAGCCTGAATAGCGCGCACGCCGCATCAACGGCTACCGCCGACATCATCCATTGCCGCCTCTGATATAGCGCAAGCGGCAGAAGGCAGATACGATGCATTTCAGAAAATAGTCACGAGTTGCCATGCTTGAAATCAAAACCCTCTTGCTCTTCCTGCTAACGGCGGTGGCCGAAATTGTCGGCTGCTACCTTCCCTACCTCTGGCTTACGCAAGGAAAAAGCGCGTGGCTTCTCGTCCCCGCAGGCTTGAGCCTCGCTGTTTTCGCGTGGCTTTTGTCACAGCACCCCACCGCAGCAGGCCGCGTGTATGCCGCCTATGGGGGTGTTTACATCTTTGTGGCCATTCTTTGGCTTTGGGCAGTTGACGGCATAAGACCCACGGCTTGGGATTTGGCAGGAGCGTCTGTAGCCCTTGCGGGCATGGCCATCATCATGTTCGCGCCAAAAAATGCATAACGCCTCAGTCTGCATTGCTTAAGCGTTATATAGGTTGATCGTTCAATATCAGGAGAGAGTCATGGAACACACGTTACCCGCACTGCCCTTTGCCATGGACGCGCTTGCGCCCCACATGTCCAAGGAAACCTTCGAATACCACTACGCCAAGCACCATCAGGCCTATGTGACCAACCTCAACAACCTGATCAAAGGCACCGAGTTCGAGAGCAAGTCGCTAGAGGACATCGTCAAGACTGCCCCAGCTGGCGGCATTTACAACAACGCCGCGCAGGTTTCCAGCCACACCTTTTTCTGGAACTGCCTGTCGCCCAATGGCGGCGGTGCACCATCCGGCGCGTTGGCCGATGCCATCAACGCCAAGTGGGGCAGCTTCGACGCCTTCAAGACCGCATTCCAGACCAGCGCCGTGGGCAACTTCGGTTCCGGCTGGACCTGGCTCGTGAAAAAGGCTGACGGCTCGGTTGATATCGTCAACATGGGGGCCGCCGGCACCCCGCTGACCACCGCCGACAAGGCACTGCTGTGTGTCGATGTGTGGGAACACGCCTACTACATTGACTACCGCAACCTGCGTCCCAAGTTCGTCGAGACTTTCCTCAACAACCTGGTGAACTGGAAGTTTGCCGAAGGGAATTTTGCCTGACAGACATCCCGGGGCGACGCTCCGGGTTCCGATGAACTAAAGGCAGTCACGTTGAAGGCGGATTGGATGTCCGCTTTCAAAAAATCGAACTAGTGCTATCGACCCAGAAGAGACGGTCGCAGCTTGTTCACTGAATGTCTGTTGATGTATCGGAAGCAGCCTATTCACAAACACCCACAGACTTCACGCACATAGTTGGCCGACCCGAACGGGAGCATAATCCGTCTGCCGCCGGTCTCCTTTTTCATAACGTAATGTAGAGACCGGATACTCAGAAATTTTATAAAAACCATCAAGAGATAAGGCACCATGACAGCTGTCTCTATATTAATAAATGTCCGGACCCATGGGTCTCTTGAATAACTGTTGGGGCTCATGAAGACCGCGTTCGTTTTGAAGCAAGCAGAAATTACATGGGGCTGGAATGGCTCGCGTACGAGTACACGCAAGAAATTGTCTCGCGCATCGGCAGCAGTTGATACTTCGTCTTGGCGCCTGTTTCTAAAGCACCTACCAACTGGAATTGAGGTTCAAGGAGAAGTGCCTCCGGGGCACTACAGCAACAAACAGATGCAGGATGAGAAAGATCGGCTGTGGGCAAAGCTCCAAGAACAGTTGCGCCTGGCTGTTGCTAAGCACTTGCGCATACCGGGACGATAGACATGAGCCCCAACCCATCATTCCACCGGACCTGCGCGAAAAGCCGCGCAGGCCGGTGAATTCAAACGTAGGCGTCCCACCCGCATGACGAAACGTACCAAGCCCTACCTGCTTCACGCGTCAATCCGTCCAGATGTGGATGTTGACTACGAATCCTATCCATTCAGCATTCCCGCTGTCCGCGAGATCGGCAATATCGACTTCCATCCAAACGTGACCTTCTTCGTCGGAGAGAACGGTTCGGGTAAATCAACGGTCATGGAAGGCATTGCCGTCGCACTCGGCTTCGGAGCTGAAGGCGGCACAAAGAATGTGCGCTTCCAATCAGCAGGCTCACTATCCGCGCTTCACGACAGCCTGCGTCTTGCGCGTGGCGTGCCGAAGCCGCGTGACGAGTACTTTCTTCGCGCCGAGAGTTTCTTCAATGTCGCAAGCTACATGGATGAAACAGGCTACCTAGAAGGCTATGGTGGGAAGTCGTTGCACACACAGTCTCATGGCGAGTCATTCATGGCAGTGCTTCTGAACAAGCTACGCGGCAACGGCATCTACCTTCTAGATGAACCTGAAGCTGCTTTATCCCCGAGTCGGCAGCTTGCGGCACTCAGCGCGATCCATCAGCTTGTAGAAGATCACTCACAGTTCATCATCGCAACCCACTCTCCGATACTGCTCTCCTATCCAAACGCGAAGATCATCCAGTTTGATAAGTCAGGCATCAGCGAGGTCGCCTTCGAAGATACAGAGCACTTCGCTGTCACCCGAGACTTTCTCAATAACTATCCAAGGCGCCTTGAGCAGCTACTTCGAGTTGACACAGACGCCTAACCCTCCCATCGAGCTGACATGCCCCGGCAAGCCGGGTCATGCAGCTCATGTCAAACGTACAGGCTGCTTAGGGTCAGCTACCGGCCATCCGAAAAGGCCACTGTGAAGGACTGCTCCTAGCCGTGAGCACTCAGTAGCGCCAATGCCGCAGAGCAGGCATTGATCAATCCAGATTTTTCCACCACCGGCCATAACGCAACGCGATGGCGCACGATACCTGAGCCTGGCTCCTGCTGGTCCCTTTGGCTTCGCGAGTCCGGGCAGTCTTTTAACGGCGGCCGCCCACTTCAGACAGAGGTCTCAACCGATATTTTCGTGCAGGCGTCCCGAATCCTCGATGTGCATGCGGAATTGATCCAGCAACGTCTGGCGAATCTGCTTCATATCCAGGTTGTAGATTTCGCTGGGAAAGAGAAACTCGGCCACGCCCGAATCGAAGATGCGTTTCACCTCGTATTCGTCGTGGGCGATGTCCCGCTGAAAGCGATAGTTCAGGTAGGACTGGTTGGTGTGAATAATCAATTCCACACGCATTCCTCCCATCCGCGCGAAGAATTTAAGCATGGGCGTCTGGCTGCTGCTGCCGACGGCGCTCGAATGGTAAAGACCGCCTGTCAGGGTGTCTGAAATATCCTCCAGGGTCATGAGCGAGCCGCTCTTGATGGCGGATCGGGTCATGTGCCGCACGAAGCGTTTGACATCACTGACGCTGTCCAGCACGGCCATCAGACCCAGTTCGTCATCCACTGCTACCGCCGGGTTTTTTTCATTCTTGCGCAGCAGTTTGAGCACCTTGGCGGCAGAGTCCTTCTTGCGCACACTGACATAAGCCGGGATGTCGCGGTCGCCATCATGAAAAACGCGCCGCTTCAAGAGCGTCAGTTTTTCGCCTTCACCCAAGTCTGTCAGGCGCGCGCGACTGGCGGCATCGATTACCTTCACATTCAGGCAGCGGAAGTTATCCGGATCATGCTGACTCAACAGGTAGGCGCTTTCCAGCTGGCCGATCTTGAATTGCGGACTCCAGAAATTGCGGTTGAGAAACTCAAGAAACGCATAGAACTTGTTTTCGATATCCGTTTCGCGCTCGCGCTGGTCGATGGACCCCGCCAGGTTCATCAACACGAGTTTTCGTTTGGCCTCGAAGCGCGCTTTCATGTGAAAGCGGTCGTCGAACACGCGCAGCAGGAGATCCACCGGATCATGCGTGGTCTCGATCTCGTTGCTGGTTTCAACGTGCGAGGCATACGGGCCCAACAGCTTTCCCCGCAGCTGGTTGATAACGGCATCGGCGGTTTGCGCGTACTCCTTGATCTTGCTGCGGATTTCGGACGTGCTGCCGGCAATGCCGAACAGATTGCCAAGCAGCAGACACGCGCGTTCGCTACGCTGCGCGCGCATGCTCGAATCAGCAAGCAATCCTGGAACTTCTGCAAAGCTCTCGATCTGAAGGAAATCAAAGATCTGGGCTCGGACTACCCGGTACTTGGTGACCAACAGCCGATCATCCCCAAACTGCCTGGCCCATGCCCGCGTTTGCCTTGAAAAAAGTCGGCCCAGCGTAAAGCCGTCGGTGACAGCAAACGGTCCGTTCTGTTTCATCGCGGTGAAAATGGATTTATCGTCTATAAGACTCATGAAAGTTCAATCGAAAACAGCCCCCAGTCGGGGCGATTTGTTTCTGGACACAAGGCTGCAACCGGGCGCAGGGATGGAGGCGATCCTTGTCTGCCAGCCGGAAAACCGTGAACTAAATCGCCCTCAGTTTACTCGACAAGCTTGATCATCAAGTTTGAGCGTCGGCACTGGCAGAAAGTGGCCATTCGCTATCCATCCAGAACGTATATCCGCAGCGCCGTCTACCCTGCCTCAATCCTCATGCGCGTTGCTGGCATGCTCCGCCCACCAGGCGGAAATGGTGTCGATGAGCCGGATGGTGCCTGGCAGGCGGGCGTAGGCAGTCTGCTGGTTCGCGTTGGCGGGTTCGAGGGTGCGCCACCAGACAATGAACCGTTTGATGAGCGCGCGCGCCGGTATCTGTTCCGGGGTGGTACAGGGAAACCCCTTCAATCCAAAGCTGTGCTCAATGTCATTCAAGCAGGAAAAGATGTATTCCCGATCCGCCCCGAAATCGATCGGTCGGTTTGGGGCGCGCCTGATCATACGCTGTTCGCTGAGTTCGGGGATGTAATCCTTCATCGCAGAACGCTCGCCGGACCGGGCGCGCCGGTCATGCTGCCTGCAACTGCCTGGCGCTGTTCCGCAACAGCGCCAGGCAAGCGCGGGTTGCCGCCACATCCAGCGCGGTGAAGCCGTCGAGGGTTTCCAGCGTGGTGTCGGCGCCGGCGTCGAGAAGCAGCCTGACGATATCGACCTTGCCGGCCGAGGCGGCGTAGATCAGCGCGGTGGCGCCGTTGACATTCTGGCTGTCGAGCGGCGCGCCGGCCTTGATGAGGACGTTCACGCAGGGCGCGCTATCGGCGAAGCAGGCGAACCACAGCGCGCCGTTGCCGTCGGCGTTCATCTCGCGCGGGTCTGTGCCGCGCGACAGCAAATCGCCGATGTAGCCGATGCGTCCAAGGCGGGCAGCATACATCAGCGGCGTGGTCGCGTTGGCGATGCGCCCGTGCAGGGTCTGCTGCAAGGAATTTGCGGCGGGGAAGCCCTGGCTTTCGAGCCAGTCTTTGAGTGCGGTGTCGTTCATCGTGGTACCTCGTGTCGTTCAAGCAATACGGAAGCTTCGCCGGCTAACCGAACAGGCCATCGCGCAGGAAGGCCTTGTAGCGCTTCATCACCGGCTTGGGGATCGCCGCTTCGGCGTATACGCGCAGCGTATGGATGGCTTCGTGCGTGAGGGTGCCCGGCTGCTGGCGTGCGGTGCCGATCGCGTCGTGCACGGCGTGGTCGAACAGGGGCGCGGCCAGGTGGCGGACGGCATCGTAGATGGCCATCATCGCCAGCTTTTCACCGGGCAGCATCTTGCATTTGTTGTCGAGGATCTTGAGTACGACCGCTGTGGTGCAGTCGGCCTGCTCCGGATTGAAGCCGACCAGAAGCGCCCATTGCGCGGCAGGATGGGGGTCGGCTGTGCGGATGTCCGTAGCTGCGCTGGTCATGGCAGGCTCATGTCTGCGAATTCGACCAGCGCTCCGAGCCGAACGCGATGGCGATCGTGGCGGCGCGGGCTTCCTGCAAGCCGTCTGCGGTCAGTCCGGTTTCATCAATGGCGGCGCAGGCCTTGAGCGCGATGTCCAGCAGGTTGGCCTTGGGATAGTCGTGCGTCGCACGCCGCGGATAGGCGCGGTAATCGCACGCGCACAGCATCATCAGCTGCTCGAAGCATTGCGGCCGGTCGAACGCACCGAGGCGTTCCAGCATTGCGGCCACGGGGCCGGCACGGATTTCCGATACGCGGTGCACCCGCTCGCATTCGACGAGCGCGAGCAGGGCCAGCTCGCGGCAGTCTGCCGACACGCCGAAGCGTTCGCACATCGCCTCGATGCGCGGCTGTCCGCGCTCGACGTGGCGATAGTGGATGGGCAGATGTTCCGGCGGGGAGTCCGCCTTGCCGACGTGCATCGCCATAGCGGCGAACCGCACCGGCAGCGGCGCACCGCAGCGGGCCGCTTCGTCGAGCACGCGCAGCAGGTGCTGGCCGATGTCGACCTGCGGCGGATCGTCGGCGATTTGCGGCACGCCGAACACGGCCGCCACCTCGGGCAGCACTTTCTTCAACGCCCCGCTAGCGTACAAGGCGCGAAACATGTTCGACGGCATCCGGGCCATCAGGCCGCGTTCCAGTTCCGCCCACACATCGGTCGCCACCAGGCCGGCCAGCGCGCCGCTATTGACCTGTTCGAACATCAGTTCCAGCGTGTCGTCGTCCAGCATGCCGTCGGGGCCAGCCGATAGCGCCGCCAGGCGCAGCAGGCCCAGGGCAGGATGCGCTTGCAGGAATTCCGGAGGGAGAGAGGTAAATTCGGATGACATGAATAAATTGAGTGACGCCGCGCAGCGTCAGTCGCCCGCAACATCCACTTGCACTATGCCGTTCTCGACCCGCATGGGGTACTCCTTCATCGCCCATCCGGTGGGCTGCAGGCATTGGCCGCTGTGGCCGTCGAACACCCAGCCGTGCGCGGTGCAATACAGGATGCGACCGTTGAAGTCGCCGCGACCGAGCGAAACGCCTTCGTGCGGACAGCGCGCCTCATAGGCTTTGGGCGTGCCGCCGTCGGGCCACATGATGACGATTTCCTGATCGCCCACCTTGCAGGGCACCAGTTCCCCTTCGTAGAGCAAACTCTGTTTGCAGACGTTTTCGTAGGCCATGCCTGACTCCTGATCGGTCGGTAACGGGATGCGCGTGGAAGGATTCAGCCGCCCCCCATGATCTGGTTGAAGACCTGACGCATCAGGTTCAGCTCGATCATGGGCATCCCGCGCATTTCGCTGATCGGCTTGAATACGCCGCCGATCGGTTCGATCGCCTCCTTCGGCGCATCCATCGTCGCGAAGCGGACAAGGTGGATGCGGATCGGGCCGTCGTCGCTGACCATCCACGCCTCGAAATCCTCGTCCGGGTTCAGTTTCGCGGGGTCGAGTCCGAACTGCGCCACCAGCGCGTCGAATACCATCTCGGGTTCGTGCTGGACGGCGACCTCGGCAGGCGCGGGCATGGGCGCGGCGGATGCAGGCAGGGGCGTGGGGGCGAGGATGCTGCCGCCGTAGCGGGCAAACACCAGGGCGGTGCTGTAGCTGTCGAAGTGACACAGGATCACACGGTTGTGGTCAAACAAGGGGGTGCTCATGGGGGCGTCCGGTTCATGGGTTGGAAAAGTGAAAGCGTCTGGGCGCATCAGCCGATGGTGATGATCAACGGTTCCAGTCCGGCGACCGTGGCTTCGATGACATCGCCCTTGACCACCGGCGCCACGCCCGCGGGGGTGCCGGTAAAGATCAGGTCGCCGGGAAACAGTTCGACGAAATTCGACAGCGTGTGGACCATCTGCGGAATCTTCAGGATCATGTCGCCGACATCGCCGCTCTGGCGGATTTCGCCGTTGACCTTGAGTTCGATCTTGCCGCGGCTGATGTTGCCCGCGTAAAACTCCGGCGTGATCGCGCTGCACGGCGCTGAATGGTCGAATGCCTTGGCCATGTCCCACGGCCGGCCCATTTCGCGGGCGGCCCGCTGCAGGTCGCGCCGGGTCATGTCGAGCCCCACGGCGTAGCCGAAGACATAGTCGTAATCGACCTTGTCGGCCGGGATGTTTTTGCCGCCCTTGTGCAGGGCCACCACCAGTTCCACCTCGGGCTGCAAATCCGCAGTGTGGGGCGGATAGGGCATGACGGAATTGTTGTGCAGGATGGCGCCGGGCGGCTTCATGAAAAAGAAGGGCTCGCTGCGCTCGGGATTGGCGCCCATCTCCCGCACATGGTCGGCGTAATTCTGCCCGACGCAGAAAATGCGCCGCACCGGAAACGGGTGGCTCGACATGGCATCAAGGGTGACGACAGGTGCGGGCGGGAAAGCGTAGGCCATGGTTCGGGTCTCGTGTTCTAGATAAGGGAAAGCAACTTTGTTACACCAGGCGATCGCCATCGCGATAGCCGGCATCCACTTCGAATTCCAGGTAATGAATCTTGAAGTGGTCTTCCATCCGGGTTTCGTCCGGAATGGAGTCGGTCCGTTCCGGGTAGCGTGCCAGCAGCGCGCTGCGGTGCACCCGCCAGGCGTTGAGAACGGCGGCCCGGGCGGCTTCCCGATTACGCCCCGCGCCCTTGAACATGAAGTGGTGCGTGTTCATCTCGGCCACCACGAATCCGCTGCCTGTTTCGGTTTCCATACGCTTAGGACGAGCAGCTGATTTCAAGGTGACGCAGTTCGTCCGGGGGCGCGGCTGCGTAGCGTTCCATCTCGGGCTGCTCATCGTAGGGACGGCTGAGCAGCCGCATCAGCGTGGCGACTTCGCTGTCGTCGCCGGTCATGGCGCGGTTGATGGCGGCCTGCGCGAGATGATTGCGCAGCACGTATTTCGGATTGACCTGGTTCATCTGCGCGGCGCGCGCAGCGTCGTCGGTGTTGTGCTCGGCGCGCAGTCGCGCACGGTATTCCGCAACCCAGGCATCGAATACCTGCAGATCGGCGATTTCTTCGCGCGCCCCCATGGCCGGCGCATCGCTGTCGGTGCGCACCCGCGACAGCTGGCGAAAACTGCGGGTGAAATCGCTTTTACTGTGATGCAGCAAGGTGAGCAGTCGGCCGATCAAGCTGGCGTCGCCCTCGCGCACCTCGCGCAGGCCCAGCTTGTCCGCCCAGCGGCGCAGGGCTTCGCGCGAGTAGGCAGGGGAATAGCGTTCGTAAACTTCGGTGACGATGTCGGCCGCCGCCTCCTGATTGTCGGAGAGCAGCGGCAGCATGGCCTGCAACAGGCGCGAGCAGTTCCATTGCCCGATCAGGGGTTGGCTATCGTAGCCATACCGCCCTTCGTAATCGGAATGATTGCAGACATGGTGCTGGCGAAACGCGTCCATGAAGCCGAACGGCCCATAGTCCAGCGTGAGGCCGAGGATCGAGAAGTTGTCAGTGTTCATCACGCCGTGACAGAAGCCCACCGTTTGCCACTGCGCGATCATGCGCGCGGTGCGGTCGACCACCTCCTCCAGCCAGCGCGCGTAGCGATCCGCCTGCCCGACCAGGTGCGGGAAGTTTTGCGCAATGACGTGATCGGCCAGCGGCGCAAGCTGCGCGTGCTGGCCGCGGTGGTAGAAGAATTCGAACTGGCCGAAGCGCACGAAGCTGGGTGCGACGCGACAGACCACGGCAGCGGTCTCCAGCGTTTCGCGCTGCACCGGCTCGGGCGAGGCCACCAGGCTGAGACAGCGCGTGGTGGGTATGCCGAGGGCGTGCATGGCTTCGGAACACAGGTATTCGCGGATCGACGAGCGCAGCACCGCGCGACCGTCGGAGCCGCGCGAATAAGGCGTCTGCCCCGCGCCCTTGAGTTGCAGCTCCACCCGCTCGCCGTCCGGTTTGCGGATTTCCGCAATGGTCAGCGCGCGGCCGTCGCCCAGTTGCGACACCCAGGCGCCGAATTGATGCCCGGCATAGATCGAGGCGACGGGCACGTAGGCGGGCCAGGGGCGGTTGCCCGAGAGAATGTCGAGCAGCGCCTGATCGCCGGTGTCGATGCCCAGTTCGGCAGCGAGCGGTTCGTTGAAGTGCACCAGCCGTGGCTGTGGCAGCGGCGTGGGCGAGACCGCGGTGTGATAGCCCTCGCGCAAGCCCGCATAGCACGGATCGAGGGGAAGCGCCTCGATCGGCTTGATGGCGCCGGTCGCGATCTGCGGGGGCATCAGCGATACCCCTCTTCCCGCAGCACACGCTGCACCACCGGACGCGCCAGCATGCGCTGGTAATGCGCTCGACAGTGTTCGGGCAAATCGATGGCCAGTTTGTCTGCCCAGAATTCCACGTAGAACAGCGCCGCATCGGCGATGGAAAAATTGCCGACCACGTATTCCTTGCCGGCCAGGGCCGCATTCATCAGTGCGAACCCGCGTTCGACGATTTCCCGCCCGCGCGCCTTCACCGCTTCGTGGTCGGCCTGGTTCGGGGTAAAGCTGTCGGTGACAAAGATGCGGGCGAACCCCTGGCCATGGATCGTGCCGACGGCGTAGTCCATCGCCTCGATCACGCGCGCGTCGCCGTCCGGGTCACCCTGCAGCAGATTCGCCCTGGGGTAGCTGCACGCGAGCCAGTAGGCAATCGCCTGAAACTCGGTCAGCGCCGAGCCGTCATCGCGCACCAGCGTGGGAATGCTCGACTTCGGGTTGATCGCGAGGTAGTCGGGTTTGAGGTGGTCGCCAGCCGGCAGGTTCACGATGTACGCCTCGAACGCCAGGTCGAGCTCCTCCAGCAGGATGTGGATGCCGGTGGAGCAGGAGCCGGGGGCCATGTAGAGCTTCATGCGGCTTTTTGCATCAGGATGTCGTTGCCCGCAAGCACGAACTTGCGCCAGGCGGCATACATGTCGCGCTGGATATCCGCCAGATAGGCCGACCCGGGCGCATGCTCGTCGGGGAAGTTCGAGATGGCGCAGGAACTGTGGTTAAAGCGCAGCACCTCGTCGAGCAGGCTTGGGCCGACATCATGCATGGGCTGGAGCACGGGCGGCGTGAGCTCGGACCAGCCCGGTTCCAGTACCGAGCCGCTCGCGTCGAACGGCAATTCGGCGAGCTGGCGCAGCGCTTCTTCGTAGGCTTCAACGATGCTGTCCAGCACACTGTTGCGGGTCAGCTGTTCGTGCGCCTGGCTGGATAGCCGCGCGTGCAGCGTGCGCTGATAGGCAGCGAACACTGATTCGCGCTGCCCACCCGCCCAGGTGGCGAAGCGTTCGATGCAGTGCGCGTTGAGCGCGGAGATGGGATGGGCCTGCGCTGCGCGCGCCGGGGACAAGGCCTGCTGCAATCGCATGGCGGCGTCGAGCGCACCTTCCATGTGGCCGCCACCATGCTGGGCCGTCTCGCTGGCGCCGAAATACAGCCGGCCGCCGTACCCGCTGCGCGCCAGCGCCGGGTGGCCATACTCGGGCGCGTCTGCGGGTTCGGCAAGATCGAGCGCCGCACAGGTGTACGGTTCATCGGCCCAGTCGTGGAAATGCAGACCCCCCTGTTCGGCGCGCTCGCCGAACAGTTGCGACAGCTGGCTCTGCACCAACATCGGCATGCCGGTCTTGAAGTCGGTGCGCTGCTGCGAGGTCATGGCGCAAAACCCGCCCAGTGCCGCACCGAACAGGCTGGGATCGGGTCCGCCGCAGGCATCGAAAATCTCGCCCAGCACGGCTTGTTCATGGCGCACGAAGGCATTGCCGGAATGGCCGTCTTCGCGCCAGAAGGCCTGCGGGTAGGTCATCAGCGCCTTGGCTTGCGTGGCCATCCAGGTGGGCGTGGCGCGCATCGCCTCGACCCGTTCCGGATCGAGCGCGGGCGTGAAGCGCACGTGCTCGAGCAGCAGCCGGGGCGGTACGGCCAGCACCGCGCGCCGCGCGCGGATCACGCTTTCCGCCGCGCCGCTTTCCCCGGCGCTGCGGAAACGCAGTTCGAGATGCGCGCCCACGTCGGTCACCGCGACCAGTTCATGCGCCAGCCGCACCTGTTCATCCGGCACAAACCCGGCGAGCGCCTGCACCAGTTCGGTCATGCCGCCGCCCAGGCGCTGCGCCCCGCCATGAACACCCTGATCAAGGCTTTCGGCAGTCTTGTTCGGGTCGCGCATGCGCAGCACCGTGCCGCTGTCGTGCTGGGGAAAGGCATCCAGGCCAAGTTCGGCGACCAGCGCGGCGATGTGCGGTTCGGACTCGGGCCAGAACCAGGTCGGGCCGAGGTCGAGCGCCATGCCGCTGGCGCTGTGTTCGCCCAGAGTCCGTCCGCCCAGCCGCTCGCGTGCCTCGAACAGCAGGAAGCGCTGTCCGCGTGCGTGCAGGGAGCGCGCCAGCGCCAGGCCACACAGGCCGGCGCCAACGACGGCGATATCGATGTCTATCTCATTCATGGCGGCTCCAGGTGATGTCATATCCACTCACGTTACAAATCGTCCTCGAGGGCTTCCATCGCAACCAGTTGCTCGCGCAACGCCATGTGCGCATAGAACCCGTCGTACTTGTCGTACAGCGGATCGCTCTGCAGCGCGCCGATCGCCAGTTCATCGCTGAGGTGCACGCGATAATCCTTGAGATCGTGCGCAAGTACAGCTACGCAGGCATCGAATTCATTTGCCGCTCCAAACTGATTCAATTTGGGCCCATGGGTCGCGCGCATCTTGAGAACGAAGTCGTCGCGGCTGAATGCGAACCAGGCATGGGGGCGTTTCTGGTGGGGGATTTCAACGATGTAGATCATGCGGGCCGCTCAGTCGCGTATCGAGGTGACAACGCTGATCGAGCGGCGCAGGCGCTCGGCAATGCCGGTCGTGCTGGTTTCATACTCTTCACGTGCTTCGTTCAGTGCGGCCTGCGCGACGAGCGCCTCGTCCCAGCTGAGCGGGACGCGCCCGGCCAGGTGGGTGGCCTTGGGCACCGCTTCGAGAATGGCTTTCCAGTTGGGATGCTGGACGATCGGAATCAGCCACTCGGCCTCCTTCGTCCCGTCCAGAAAGATGGCGCGGCCGATGACCTGCAGCCTGCGTCCATCCTCGGTGGTCTTGATGTGCGTTCCCATAAGCTTGCTCTCCTGTGTTGTGTGACATGCGTGGCGGGTTGAACCGACTGCTAGTCGTCTTCCATCGACGGCAGCAGGATCACTTCGTCCGGAATGCCGTTGCCGTTTTCCTCGAAACCCAGGCCGCCGACCAGCGAATAGCCGGCATCGCCTTCGAGCAGCACCACCGCCTGCCCGGGCATCTGTTGCAGTGCCGTGATCAACTGTTAAACCGTCATGGCGCGCTCTGGTTTGCGGTGAGCCAGATGTCGGTCTCCCCCCGAACCAGCCAGTTCAGGGTGACGGCGCGAAAGGCCTTGTCTTCTGCTGTTTCCCAGATTACGCACAGCAAGGCCTCTTCCCGGGTCAGCGGCTCGTCCTTCGCCAGCTTGTCCTTGGCCGCCGCACAGGACAGCGGGTCGACGTCATGCTGCGCGAACACCGTGCTGGCCGCGGCGATGCCTGCGGCAATCTCGTCCGGGGTTGCCATGTTGACGTGTTCGCCTTCGAATGTGATGCATGCTTGCATGGGGGTTCTCCTGTTGCCGGGTCATGTTGAACAAGCTTGTTGCGCGGGCCGCTCCAGTTCCATGCCGCGAAATATCGAGCAGCGTTTGAATACGTCGGAACTGGGTTTGACCTGCTTGTGGTTGCAAAACTTGGCGGCCAGCTTGGCGAGCCCTTTGATGTCGCGGCCGCTGGCGCTGGGGAACAGCGCGACCAGTTCGTCCAGCAGGGTGTCATCGATTTCCAGCTCGAACTGTTCCAGCATCACCTGCCAGATCCTGCGCCGGGCTTCGCTATCGGGTGGGTAATAGCGGATCAGGGCGATGCAGCGCGAGACGATGGCCTCGTCGATGTCGTCCACCCGATTGGTGGTGAGGAACAGCAGGCCGTTGAAATATTCCAGCACGCGCAGGAACACGCCGACCACGGCGTTCATTGCAATGTTGTCGTCGCGACGCTTGATGTAGACATCCGCCTCGTCGATCAGCATCACCGCGCCCCAGCGTTGCGCCCGGGTCAGCACGTCCTTGAGCGCGGTCTCCATCGCTGCCACGTTCAGCCCCAGTTGCCCGGAATGCACGCGGTACAGAGGGCGCTGAATGATTTCCGAATAGACCTCGGCGGTCAGCGTCTTGCCCACCCCGGCGGGCCCGGCGCACAGCACCGTGGTGCCGCCGGACTTGCCGGCCACGATGTCGTCCATCAGCACGTCCATCTCGGCGGTCAGGATGTCGATGAGGTCGGTCTGTTCCTGCGGCAGGATCAGCTTCTGCTTCAATGCCGGCTGGTATTCGTAGGGCGCGATGTCGTCCACGTGCACCCACAGGTAGTGGTGCAGATCAAGGTGGAACATGAAGATGTAGGGATGCACCGGCAGTTGCGTGAACAGCCCTTTGGGAATCGCTGCCTGGGATTCACCGACTTCCGTTTCCGCATTGTATTGATTGCTCTTCGCCGCCTTGCGCAGATACGGGCCGAGGATATCCCCCGTCGCTTCCAGCGTCGTGGTGCGCGCGCTCAGGATGCCCTCGTCGTTCACCAGCCGGGTGGCGCCGCCGCCGGAGGACAGCACCACCACGTCCTTGCGTGACCAGTCGGTGTCGCGGTGGGTCGCGGTGGGGTCTTCGGCGTAAAAACCGGTGCCCTGGGCAGAGAACTGCGCGCCATATTGACCGCGCCAGTCGAAATAGCGCTCGACGCTATCGTCGTACGCGGTGATCAGTTCGGCGCTTTCCCGCACGTATCCCTTGGCGGCGAAAATTTCTGCCACTGTCTTGTCGACGATGTCGGCGGCGGCAATGCGGAAGGCGGCGGTGGCGAGCGTGCCCTTGGCATTGGCCCTGAGTTCGAGCACCACCTTGCCGGTTTCGTCGTTGGACGACGCGATGTAGTCGAGGCGTGTGACGACATAAGCCAGCGGCTTGTCCGTCACATTCACCCGGAACAGCCAGCCGCGCAGGGCATCTGTCGTCAGGTAGCAGGCGATCGCCGGCATCAGCATTTCCAGATCGTCGTCGGGACCGAAGCGGGTGCCATGGCCGTCGAACGCCTGTTGCAGCGTGGCGAGTTGCGCCGCGCGCGTGCGCATGGCGGGACCGGCTTCGCGGTAGAGATTGCCGAGGAAACCCAGTTCGATGCCGGAAAGATGGTTGAACGGCATCGTGACCTTGTTGCCGAAGCGCAACTGGTCCTGAAGCGGCGCGAGGCGCGGGAATTCCGTGATCATGGCCTCGACATAAGGCCGCTCGATCTGAAGGTTCATGCTCTTGCTCCGCTCACATCAGCCCATGGCTTGCATTCGAAAATATCCGGCCGCTCCTTGCGGTAGACCCGCAGCCACATCAGCGTGGCCGGCACCAGGGCGCGCACGGCGAACCACAGCGCTTCCTGCTCCTCGCCCTGGTTGGCGCCGAACTGACGCGCGACGGTCTGCCAGCCTGCCCAGTCGATTTCGGCAAGTGTGGCCAGGGTTTGCGGCGAGAGGTTGGCTATGCTCTCGCTCAGGATCTTGACCTGACGCTGTGTTTCCGCGCGGGTCAGGCGCGAGGCGAGGAACTCATCCTTTTCCAGCCCCTCGGTCAGGGTGAGCACGGCGACCCCCGTCTCTTCGATGATGGATAGCAGCGATGCGTTCAACATGAGCGCACTCCCGGAAATCCGTTACGGCGTGCGGCACGACGGCGGCGCAACATGCAGCCCACCATCACGAGCAGGCAGCATCCCCAGGAAAGCCCGTGCCTTTTCATGCGCCTGAGCCAACCGTGATGTTGGGTTTTGTCGCAAACACGACAAAACCGCAGCGTGATTCGGTGCGTGAAGGAATGGCTGTCATTTGCGCCGGGGCCGCTCCGATGGGGTGTAGTTGCTGAAGTGGCCCTCGCGGGCGGCCTGACCGCGTGCGCGCGTAAGCATCTCTTTGATCTTGCCCGGAGACGCTGGTAGCGACACCTGTTTCTCTACTTCGGCACTCCCGCATTCGGGGCACACGTAAGCGGTCGATCCGCGCACCAGCAATTCGAAATCGCAGTTGCATTCCTTGCAGTGAAAGTCGTATAGCGGCATGCATCCTCCTGTTGCGTTTGCGACAAACGGCTTGTACAGGTAAGCATATGCAAGATTGAGGCCTGTTCACTGAGAAGTGACCCATCAAATCTGAGCAAGGTTGTAAGTAGGAAACTCTGGGTACGAAGCTGGGCCTGGAAAACCTGGCAAGAAGGCTTTTTTGATGGTCAAGGCCCAGCCCAAGCATTGGGCTCGATGAAAGACAAAAATCGAGGGAATCTCAGGATTGAAACCGGATGGTGGCCTCTTAATAGATGGCCGCTATCTGGTAGGTGGCGCTGTCAACAGACATTCCACAAATATGCCACAACTGTCTCGGAAGGGTCGAAAGCCCCATTCAGCATCTTTGTAAGCGGACATTGATGAGTGTCCGGTTGTGGTGGTCCAGGGGGGAGTGATTCGCAGCGACACCGCACAAGCGCAATCGGAATACGCCCATGCACGCCGGAGCGGGTTTTAAGTCGAGACCTTCTGAGTCAACCTGAGGGCATGGTCACTTTCTTAGGACTTTCCATGCCTCTCACACAACCTACCGATCACCGCGACACCCGTCACGTGTCCATGGTGACTCCAGCATTCTTCCGCATGACCGACGTGATGCGCATTACTGCGTTGAGCCGTGCCACTTTGTACCGCCGCATCGCAGAAGGAAAATTCCCAGCCCCCGTTCACCTCGGGGGACGGGCGTGCGGTTGGACACCAGAAGCGCTGCAAGCCTGGATTGACGATCCCGCAGGCTATTCGATCGCGATTTCCCATCCCGACGCGTGATCGATTGAAATTGGCTCGCCTCCCAAACAAACCTCCTCAATGCCGCAACTCACACCCTAATGCTACGTGGTGATGGGATAATTGCGATACGTTACGTCACAGCCGCTGCCCGAAAGCGCACCGGGCAGCGTTGCGCCGAGAATAACTGTGAAACGTACCCTATCAGCACAAGCAAGCTGGAACTCATTCGATAGGCGATGTTTCAAACCAATTCATATGGGGGTATGCATGGGGGTACCGCCACAGAATAAACAATATAATTTGTTTGAAATTAAATAGTTATTTTAATAATGAAAATTGTCGCCTGGAACGTCAACTCCCTCAAAGTCCGCCTGCCTCAGCTATTGGACTTTCTTGCCACCCGCCAACCCGACGTGGTGTGCCTGCAGGAAACCAAACTCACCGACGACAAATTCCCAACCGCAGAAATAGAAGCGGCCGGGTATCGCGTGGCGTTTGTCGGGCAGAAAACCTACAACGGCGTTGCCATCGTCAGCCGCAGCGAGCTGACTGAGATCCAGTTTGGCATCCCTGGTTTTGAAGATGAGCAGAAACGGATGATTGCCGCCACCGTCGATGGCGTTCGCGTGGTTTGTGTCTACTGCCCCAATGGTCAGGCACTCGACTCCGACAAATACCCCTACAAACTTGCCTGGTTCGACGCGCTCACCCTTTGGCTCAAAGACGAACTCACGCGCCACGCCCAACTGGCAATTTTGGGTGACTACAATATCGCACCGGACGATCGCGATGTGCACGACCCCGAAGTCTGGAAAGATGGCATTCTGGTCTCCCCCCCGGAACGCGAACGTTTTCAGACCTTGCTTGCACTCGGCCTGAAAGACAGCTTCCGCCTGTTCGAGCAGCCCGAAAAAACCTTCAGCTGGTGGGATTACCGGATGATGGGCTTCCGTCGCAATCACGGCCTGCGCATCGACCACATCCTGCTCACCGAACCCCTGGCTGCCGCCTGCACCTCCAGTACCGTGGATCGGGACATGCGTAAGCTTGAACGACCGTCGGATCACGCACCGGTGGTGGCGGAGATCAGTTTGGTCGCCTGAGAACGGCCAAAAACTGAATTCTCCAACCTGTTAGCGTACCTTCAGTGGTGACTAGCGACCTGAGGAGACGGTCGTAGCTTGCTCATCGAACGGCCGTTGATGCAGTGAAAGCGGTCTATTCAAAATCCCATCTCCGACTTCCCGTCGATATTTGAGTGTCTTAAACAGGTGCATAATCCATCAACCACCGATCTCCTTTCCCATCACGAATATGGACTCGTTAACTTTCGTATCAAAGCTCATTGAATCACTCGCGTGGCCATTTTCGCTTGTTATTGTTGCGTGGCTTATGAGGGCCGAGCTCCGCGAGCTTCTCCGGCTCGTCAAGAAACTCAAGGCCGGACCGGTCGAGGCAGAATTTGATCGCGAAGTTCGCTCTCTGCGCGTTGAGGCCGAAACAAGAGAGCCAACTGCACCAACAACACCAGCCACTCGCGCTCAAACTGACCCGTTACTTGAGCTCGCGGCTCGTCACCCACGCGCCGCCATCCTTGAAGCATGGAGGGCAGTAGAAGTTGCCCTTCTTAGACTTACAAACTCTCGCGACCTCTTGCCTCCCGGTCTCGATAAGACCTCTTCCCGTCACGTTATCGGGCTTATCACGAAGGAACATCTTCTCGCGCTAGAAGAGATTGCGCTTTACTACGATCTACGAAACCTGCGCAATCAAGCAGCCCACGCTATTGATTTTGACCCCTCAGAAACAGCCGCGCTCGATTACGTAGAGCTTTCAAAAGGCTTCATAAATGCAGCGAACCAAGCAGCCCAACAGATATAACCGGGCTAGCAAACGCTTCGAGAGGGACGTTAGCGCAGATACCTTTAGTACAGGCAGGGGGTGGTGATCAAAACTGAAATACTCTCGGTTCGGAGCCCGCAGTGGGCGAACGAAGACGGCACTGCCATTAACTGCTGGGTGAAAATCAACATTCTCGTGCAGGAGGTGCCATTCACTGCCGGGCCTGACGACCCAGAGGCTCACGGGCGCGCGATATTCGCTAGATGTCTTGCAGGTGAGTTTGGCGAAATTGCACCGATGGAGCCCGAGCCCCCGCCACAGCCCCTGCCGCAGACGGAGCTACCTGCTAAGTTCCAGCTCCTAGAGAGGTTTCTTCTTCAGGCCAATCTGGAGAACGGCCGGAAGTCATTTCGTAGCGTTGCCATCGTTTGGGGATCATTACTCGACAACCTTTTGGATGATTTGCTGGAGGCTAAAGCCCTGCGCGCTTCAGCTATGGGAGAAGCCGTTGGCAAACCACCGCGCACCTTTGATAGTCGGATTAAGCGAGCGCTGCACGAAGGCTTAATCGATCAGGAAGAGGCTGACAGATGCCATCACGTTAGGTGTATACGGAACACGGCAGCGCATGAATGGGAATTGTCTTTGGCTGCCGAGGATGTCTTGCCCAGCCTTCGTGCACTTCACGAGATGGATCACTCTCAGGTGCTGGTTTTCCACGAGGACTTAGACTTTCTCCTGCAACAGGTGTACAGCGCCTCCTGTGCGATGCTTGTTATGAGGTTTCTTGCTCGTCTTCCAACTGATGAGCAATAAGGCGCTAACCAAACGCTTGAGCCGACGACAGCAAGCTGGCGCGGCTCAGCTTCGTCATTGACTGACCGCTTGGGACACAGGGTGGTCTTTCTAATTTGTTTGTTACCCCGTCCGACCGCTCCTGGCCCAGACTGTGTAAAAACACAATAAGATTCCACGCTCGACGATTTCCCGCCGCGATGGTTATTTTTCCCAGCGTAAAACGCTTGCAAGAGAGTTCGCCAATTGCCGACCTGATTTCTGCTG